>WNFU01001914.1_pt1 | contig 29420 bp, 27 predicted proteins | sample 5400121 | NCBI WGS metagenome assembly WNFU01 (sample SAMN13153360, study PRJNA577476) | soil metagenome | isolation source: 100 cm soil or saprolite under grassland replicate 1 | place: USA:California | collected 2016-06-15 | reverse complement strand
GCGCACGCCCACCAGGCCGTCGCGGCGGTACCGGTCCGTGAACGCGTCGGCGAAGACGCGGTTCAGGGCGTCGGTGTCCCGCTCGCCGGCGGGCTCCGGCCCGTAGACCTGCCGCTCAGGCAGCCACGCCCGCATCGGCCGCCTCCAACGTCCCAGTATCGTCACGGACTACGCTCGTGCCTCGGGCGGCATCGAACTCCACGTGCATCAAACGATCCACCCTTCCCTCTAACTCCACGTGAGTTACGAGAATCACCTGGGGGAACCTGTCCGCAAGGCGCTGCAGCAGCCGCACGACGTCCTCCCGGCGGCGCGTGTCGAGAGAGCCGAAGATCTCGTCCATGATAAGGAGCGACAGCGGTTGCCCGGCACGTTCCGCGATCATTTGCGATATTGCCAGCCGCAAGACTAGGTTCGCGAGATCTGATTCGCCGCCAGAAATGACCGGCTGCGGGACGCCGTCCTCCATGACGATGACCTCGTAGGCCTCATTGAGCTCAAGCTCTTCGTAGCGCCCGTCGGTCAGGTCGGCGAGGAAACTCGACGCCAGCTCGCCGATCTCGGGGCGCGTGGCCGCGTTCAGCTCGGCCCGGAAATCGGAGAAGGCGCGGTCGAGCTCGTTGTGCAGGCGGTGGCGGATCTTGAGGACGGCGATGTGGCGCTCCTGCGCCGCGCGCTCCGCTTCGCGCCGCACGATCTCCCGCACATCGCCTTCGGCGCGCGTCAGCTCTCCACGCGCCTCGACCAGCGCGAGCTCGGCTTCCCGCAGCGCTCCCACCGCCCGGTCGTTGCGCTCCTTGGCGAGGCGGTATGCCTCCTCCGAGAACCCCTCGGCCTTGACGGCCGCCGCGAGGTCGCGCACGCGGCGCTCCGCCTGGGACAGCGCCTGCTCAGCGCGCTCGGCCTCCCCGACGAGCGCCTCCGCCCGCTGCGCCCGCTCCTCGAGCACCGCCCGCTCGAGCGCGACGGGCTCGAGCTTCAAGAGCTCCCCCCGTACCACGTCGTGACGCGCCCCGTCGTAGCCGCCGCGGCGGCTTTCGAGCTGCCGCTCGAGCGCCGCCCGCCGTCCCTTTGCCGTCTCCAGCTCCCCTTCCGCGCGCGCCCGCTCCTCCGTCTGGGCGCGCAGCTCCCCCGCCCGCTCGCTCGCCCGCCGGCTTTCCTCGCGCAACGCGTCCCGCTCCCGCTCGACCGCGACCACCGCCGCGGGCGGCTCGACCAGCTGGTCCAACCGCTGGCGGAAGTACTTCCCGTCTTCCACGATCGCCTGGAGCTGCCGGTCGAGCAGGCCGAGGACCGCGGCGTGCTCCCCGCCCAGAGGCCGGCGGCAGGTGGGGCATTCTCCTTCGGGGCCCAAGTGCGCGATCTTGTCCCGCTGCTCCTTCACCTCGTCGTATTGCTTGAGCAGCTCGGTCCGCCGCGTCGTCGCGTATTCCTTCTCTCGAACCCAGGCCGCCTGCTGCTCCCCGGCCGCCTGCTCGGCCGTCTGCCACCGCTCCTCGAGTGCGCGCGCCTCCCCTTCCGCCCGCTCGAGCGCCGCGCCCGCCCCTGCCAGCTCGGCGAGGCGCTGCTCGAGGGCTCTGGTGTTGCGCGCCAGCTCCGCGAGCTGCGCCTGGTCCGCCCGCCGGGCCGCCTCCTCGCGCTGCAGCAGCTCGAGCTCGGCAAGCTCCTCCTTCAGACAGGCCGCGGGCGCGAGCTCCACCTCGAGATGCTTCAGCTGCTCGCGGGCCTTGAGCGCGTCGGCCAGCTCCTTGTCGAGTCGCTGGAACTCCTGCCGCCGCACTTCGACCCCCTGCTCGGCCATACGCCGCTCGCCGTCGAGCGAGAGGGTGCGCTCCCGCCGGGCCATCCAGTCGTTCCAGCGCGGCTCCTCGCGCGCGCGCGCCTCCTGCGCCGCGCGGCGGACGGCCTCCGCCGCCTGTGCGGCGCGCCGCGTGGTGGCGAGGCGGTCCTCGGCGGCACGGCGCCCGGCGGCGAGGGCCGCAGGGTCCGGGAGCGCCGTCTCGAGTGCCTTGAGCTCGGCCGCGAGCCCGTTGCGGGCTTCACGCACGCGCTCCTGGGCGAGCCGCAGGCGCTCATACCCCAGCACCTGCGAGAGGAACGCCGCGCGCTCGGTTTTACCGAGCGCCGCCATCACCGCGAGCTCCTTCTGGCTCGTGAAATACGTGTTGAAGAACTCGTCGTGGGTCATCCCCAGCGTGCGCTCGAGCTTCTCCGTGACCGCCTTCAGAGAGTTGGCCACGATCTGTCCGTCCTGTGCGAGCGTCGCGGTCGAGAGAGTGCGCGTCAAGCGGTACTCGTGGCCGCCCAGGCCGAAATCCAGCTCAACCGTGACGCTCGCACGACCCTCCGCGCGACGCCTCCGGATCGAGTCCTTGTCACCGCGGACAGCCTGCACGCCGTAAAGCGCCCAGGCGATCGCCTCCAGAATCGTCGTCTTCCCCGAGCCGTTGGGCCCAATGATTGTGGTGATCCCCGGTCCGAACGCGAGCTCGGTATCGGCATGCTGCCGGAAGTTCACGAGGTGGAGCCGATGGAGCTGCATCAGGTCCCCGCCTGCTCCACGTACTCGACGCCCAAGCGCACAAACTCCTCGCGCTCCAGGTCCGCGTCGAGCGGCCGGCGCGCGAGGAACTCCCGCGCCGTCTCGGGCAGGGTGTGCCGGCGTCCGGGCGCACCCGACCCCGCGACCCGGTGCACCTCCGGACCACGCAGGTCGAGCTGGAAGTGCAGCGCGCGCGTTTTGTAGGCACGGATCGCGGCGTGATCCAAGGCGCGGGCGGTGGATCGCGGAACGTCGAAGGCGAGGAGCCGCACGATCTGGCCGTCGATCGCCGGCTTCGCGCCCGCCACCGCCGCCGCGATACGCTCATCCAGCTCCCGAGGCGTCAGGCCCTTCCCTTCGATGAGCGGGAGCTCGATGTGGCGGCGCACCGGCGCGATCGGTCGGAACGTGACGCGCGCCGCCGGCAGGTCCACGAGCAGGTAGCGCTTGCCGACGCGCCCCCGCTCCTCCTCGTCCTGCACCTGGCCCCAGGGGTTGGGACTGATGTACTCGAGACTCCCTGCGTACCAGACGTTCGGCTCGACCTCGTGCGCCACGTGGTGGTGGCCGAGCGCCACGTAGTCCCACTGCGCCGGCGCGAGGTCGGTACGGTCCACCGGCGCGCCACCGTACTCCATGGTCCCGCGCTGCTCGCCCACGCCGGGCAGCTGGCCATGGAGGAGCAGCACGTTGTAGGTCGTACCCCGCTGGGGCCGGAGCGCCGGGCGGTCGGCTTGAGCGAGCGCCTGGTGGGGCACCGCGAGCACCGAGCAGTCGAGCTTCGTGAACGTGAGGTAGCGCGCCTCGTCGACCACGACGTGGACGCCGAGCGCTTCGTAGAGTCGGAGGATGGTGCCCGTCTCGGTCGACCGCGGGGTGTCGTGATTCCCCGCAATCATCGCGATGGGGGCGTCCGGCAGCCCGGTGCGCAGCCGGTGCAGCTGCTGGAACAGGAACAGGATCGCCGGGTTGGTGGGCCGGACCGAGTGGAACACGTCGCCGGCGAGCAGGATCAGGTCGGGGCGCTGCTCGAGCAGGTCGTCGACGGCGCGGCGGAACGCCTCGGCGACGTCCGCCTCGCGCTGGTTCCCCCCCCGCGGCGTCTGCCGGTCGTACTGGCGGAAGCCGAGGTGGAGATCGGCGAGGTGGGCGAGCTTCACCGCCTCACTTGTCCCCGGTGAGCTTGAGCGACGTCTGCTGCGTCATCGCCATCGTCATCTCTCCCTGCCCCCCCTGGCCGCCCTTCACGTTGATGCGCATCGTCCCGCCCATCGTCGCCCGCATCTGCGCGCTCCGCGACAGCGAGTAGAGCTGCTCCCCCGTCAGGCCGCCGGAGAGCTTCATCGTGACCTGCTGGCCCTGCTGGCTCAGCTTGATCGGCGCGCCGGGGAACGTGGTCTCGATCACGAGCAGCACGGACGTATCCGCGCCTGCCACCTGGATGTCCTTCACGGTGAGCTTGGTCTTCGTCTTGATCGGTGTGCTCGCGCTCACCTGCTCGCCGAGCGGCAGATCGGTCTCCGACGTCCAGGAGTCGCCCACCCCCACCGGCCCCTCGGGGAGCGGGAACGTCAGCGCCTTGAGGTTCTTCCCCATCTGCTCGGTCATCGGCGACGCCGCGCCCGTCACGCCGGTGAAGGCGGCGCTGAGGACGTGCATGCGGTCGTCGTAGACGAGGGCGCTCTTCATGCCGCGCATCCGGTCGAGCGCCGGCTGCATCATGCCCGCGCCCATGCCCGGGGACTCGACCGCGGTCGAGTCGAAGGTCACGGTGACGGCGGTGCCGCCCTGGGCGGGACCGGCGACGAGCTGCGTGAAGTACATGCGCATCGTGACGGACTGCTCGGGCATCGCGCCCATCGGGCCGTTCTCGAACTTCATCGAGTTCTGCTGTTCGAGCGCGTAGTGGTAGGCCGCGCCCGCCGGCGGATGGAAGCGGAGCGTGACCTTGGGGCCCCCCCCACCGCCGCCGCGGCAGCCGGAGAGTGCGGCGAGCGCCGCGGCGGTCAAGGCGAGAGAACGGGCAGCGGTCATGAAGAACTCCAATCGGTCAGTATGGTTCGTCCGAAATCGGGGTGAGGGGCGGTACGCTTTCGCGGGCCCCCCCGGCCCCCCCGGCCCCCCCGGGGACGGCCCCGGCCGCCACGCGGCCGCCGAGCTGCCGGCGGAAGTGCGCCAGCACGTCCTGCGGCCGCTCCCGGCGCACCGCGGCCAGCGCGCGGCGCACGTCCTCCGGACGCCGGTCGGCGATCAGATCCTTCACCTGGTTGGGCCGGACGCGCCCGTCGAGGTGCACGAGCTGGCGCACCACGGCGTCCTCGAACGGGAGATCGGCGGCGGGGGGGAACCGCTCCACGCCGTCGCGGCCGCGCAGCACGGCCGGCCGCGGAAAGCGCACGAAGATGGGCTGCGTGAAGTGGGGGTGCCGCACCATCAGCTCGCCGATCGGCAGGGTGGCGAGCTTGATCTTGGTGGCGGGCGAGAGCACCTGATACCCGGGCGTCGCCAGCTCGTCGGCATCCATGCGGCCGAACACGATCGTCCCCGCGTTCCCCACCACCCGCCGGTGCACTTGCGAGCGGAACTGCTCGGCGCCGAACAGCACGAGTCCAAGGTAACGCCCGCGCTCCGAGATATCGAGCAGCATCTTCTTCACGTACGTCTCGGGGCCGTCGGCGGGCGCGTACTTGTTCAGCTCGTCCACGAACACCACGACGGCGTCCACCCCGAGATCGCGGCGCTCGAGATGCTCGCGCAGCTTGGAGACCGCGCGCGCGAACACCAGGTCCTGGCCGAGCGGATCGACGTTGGCGATGTCGATCACGTACACCGCGCGGTCCTCGAACCGCCCCCACGGCAGATCATTCGACGGGCCGTCGTCCGTGACGAGGCCCTTGGCCCGAACGGAGATGTTCGACAGCCGGTTGCGCACCTTGCGGATCGTCGCGATGTGATGGGTGCGCCACGTGTCGCTGCGTCCCGCGAGCTCGAGCCCGTCGAAGATCGCGCGAAACAGGCGCTCCAGGTCGGCGAAGGTGACCACGTGGTGGGTCCCGCCGAACCCGTCGTCGAACGCCTGGTCCACCACGCGGTCGGACAGGAAGTCGATGAACGCGTCGGCCTTGGCGTCGATGTCGTCGCGGTTCAGGAGCACTTCCGCGTAGTCGAGCACCTCCCGCAGGCCCCACACCAGCGGCTCCACGTCGCCCACCAGGTCGGGATGGGTGCGCAGGGTGTTGAGGTTCACCCCGTCGGCCTTGCAGGGAGCGTAGTAGCACACGCGCTCGAACGGCCGCGGCTCGACGCCCAGCCGCTCGTAGCGCCGCCGGTCCTCGTCCGCGAGCGGACCTGGCCGGTCCAGGAAGCACAGGTCCGGCCCCTTCACGTTGAAGCAGACGGCGGCGATCCGCCCCTTGTGAGCCGGGAAGTGCTGGAAGATGGATGACAGCAGGAACTCGACGGCGCTCGTCTTGGTGGCGAGGCCCGATACGCCGGAGATGTTCAAGTGCGCGGCCTCGGGCCCGAGCAGGAACTCCGCGTCGAGATAGACCGGCGCCTCGAGCCCGCCCGAGGTGTACAGGCCGACGGGGATGGCGGTGGGCTGGGCGCCTCCCAGGTAGGCGTCCATGCGCAGCGCTTGGGCGACGTCCGCGTCCGTGGCCACGAACACGCGGCCGAGCGGCACCGGCTGGAGCGGCTCGTCGGGGCTCTGGCGCAGCACCGCGGCGGTCCAGAGCCGGATCTCCTGGCGCACCGTCGGACTCTCGGCGGCCCTCGCCGGGTCTCCCTCCGCGCCGACGACGTCGTGCAGGGGAGTGGCCAGATCCGAGTACGCGAACCCATCGGTCACCACGCCGTGGACGACACGCGCCGAATCCACAGTCCCGAGCCCCTCGACCCTGACAATCGCCCCGATCCCGATGGTGGTCTCGTTCGCGGTCCAAAAATGGAATTGGTGCGGCGTCGCGGGCTTCTGCTCCGTGGCGACGACGCGGCCCACGGGGGCGGGGTCGCGCTTCTGAATCACGAGCCCGTCCGCGGGAGGTGGGAGGCGGGAGGCGGGATGAGGTCGCGCGGGGCGCGCGCTCTCAGATAGGTCTCCACGTCATGGATAGGATAAAGTAACCGATCCCAGCGCCGGTCGGGGGTGGCGAGCGGCGCCCGTTCGTCCGTCAGCCAGGCCGATGCCCGGGACGCGAGCGCCACGGTGTCGGGATGGGCCCGTGCCTCCACGCGCAGCAGCCCGTACAGCAGGTCGTTGCCCTCCCACGGCCAGAGGCGGAGATACCAGGAGTAGATCTCGCGGCGCGCGCCGCGGCTCTTCGGCCGGAACACGCTGGTGCGATGGCCGGCGGGCACCGTGAGCGCGCGCTCCAGGTCGACACCCTCGAAGTACTGCGCGCCGTGACTCTTCACCACGCCGAGCGCGCGGGGATGTGCGGACAGCGCGGCCGAATCGGACAGCACGCCGTCCACGACGAGCCATTCGTCGGCGCCGAGCGTCGCGAGGCACCGCTCCGCCAGGCGCCGCTCGAGCGCGGCGCGGGCTCTCTGCACCTCGCCGTGCGCGGCCCGCAGCGCCCGTGCAGGCTGGCCGGCGTCTTCCGGAGCGAACTCGACCACGCGTACCCCGGTGGCCGCGAGGGCGGTACGGACGGCGTCCGGCAGCCGGTCGAGCCGCGTGACGACGAACTCCTCCGCATCCGCGGCGACCGTGCGCGGGCGCCGGTCGGGGGGGGGCCCGCGGCGGCGGATCGCCGTCGCGACGTAGGCGCCCACGATCGGGGTGACGCCGGCGTAGCCCACGACGCGCCACTGCTCGATGCCGTCGAGAAAGTGGACCGCGGCGGGCGCGAGCGCGCGCGCGCCGGCCACGGGGTGGACCCGGAGGTCCGGGTCCTCCACCAGGTCGGCGCCCGTGAACTCCTCCACGTCGAGGCGGCCGAGGCTCGCCTCCGGGATGTGGGACGCCGGCACCGCGCCGGCGGCCACGATCGCCTCCACCCAGGAGCGGGCCATCGTCACCGCGTGCGGAGGGCCCAGCCGAGGTAGGTCACGCTCAGGGCGTCGGTGAGCACGCGGCGGCCGCTGTCGCCGGCGCGCGCCACCCCCTGCATCTCCTGCACCACCATCCCGTTCCGGGCGAGGCCGTCGGTCAGCTCGCCGGGCGTGATGAAGCGCGCGAAGTCGTGGAACCCCTCCGGCATGGTGTGCTGCACGTATTCTTCTTCCCAGATGAGCTGGAGGAAGGCGGCGATGGTGCGGTTGTGCGTGAGGAACCCGAGTCCCCCACCCGGCGCGAGGACGCCCGCGATCGCGCCGAGGGTGCGGTCCAGGTCGTCCACGTGCTCGAGCACGTCGACCGCGAACACGAGGTCGAACGTCCCCTCGAGCCCGGCGCCCGAGAGGTCCTCGGCGGTGCCCCGGCGATAGTCGATCGCGAGCCCGGCGCGCTGAGCGTGTTCCCGCGCGGCGCCGAGCGACTTCTCCGACGGGTCGATCGCCGTCACGTCGGCGCCTTCCGCCGCGAGCGCCTCGGCGAGGATGCCGCCACCGCAGCCGACGTCGAGGACCCGCTTGCCCCCGAAGCCGCCGAACACGCCCCGGAAGTATTCGACGCGGACGGCGTTCAGCTCGTGCAGACCCGCGAACGGGCCCGCGTCGCTCCACCACACGCCGGGCACCCGCTCCACCAGGCGCTCGTACTTCTCGGGCTCGGAGAGCCCGCCCAGGCGGGGGAGCTGGTCGGACATGGGGATAATCTAGGGCGGTAGAGGGCGGTAGAGGGCGGTACAGGGCGGTAGAGGGTCACCCGACATACCTCTACCGCCCTCTACCGTCTTCTACCGCCCTACGCCGTCGCTTCCACGTTCGGGAACGGCGGCACGTCGAGGAACCAGAGCCCCGCGAGCCGCGAGTTCTTGTCCACCTCGACGAGCAGCCGATCGGCCACGCGCACGACCGCGGCCACGCGGGCGCGTCCCACACGGATGTGGAACACCGACTCGGTCGAGTTCTTTTCGACCGTGAGCGCCGTGTCCACCTCGACCGCGGCGACGCCGGGCTGCGACAGGCGGCTCGGGAAGATCACCCGCGCCTCCTTGGTGGCCTCGGGAATCGCGAGGTCGTCGCGCGTGCGGATGTCGTCCGGCCAGGTCACGACGTCCACGCCGCGCAGGCAGCCGGCCGCGACGTCGAGCACAACGAACGATCCGTCGCCACCCTCGAGGTCCACCGTGCCGTTGAGCCCGCTCGCCTTGCCCGCTCCCTTGCACGCCAGGGAGAGGATGTCGGTCTCGGGATCCCAACGGTAGCTCACCTTGGGGAGCTTGCCGTCGAGCGGCTCGATGCGCGCTTCGAAATTCATTTGGAACCGCACCTTCCAGCGTCCACGGAGGGCGGATAATATAGGCCGCACGACAGGGAGGGGCTAGGACGATGAAACGGCGGGCGTTCGTGGCGGCTGGCGCCGCCGTGATTGCGGATTGGCGATTGCGGATTGCGGATTCCCCCCCGCCCGATCCGCAATCCGCAGTCCGCAATCCGCAATCGGCCCAGGAACCCTCCCTGTCACCGGAGGTCTTCTCCCGCCGCCTCGCGCGGGCCCAGGCGGAGCTGAAGGCGCGCAAGCTCGACTTCCTCGTCGCGACGCCCTCGACGAACTACGAGTATTTCACCGGCTACAACCCCGGCCGCAGCGAGCGCTTGATCGCCCTCGTGCTTCCCGTGGCCGGCGCCCCCGTGGTGGTCTGTCCCTCGTTCGAGGTCGAGCGGATCAAGCGGCACGGCGTCGTCGCGGACGTGCGCGGCTGGGAGGAGCAGGACGATCCCTACCCGCTGGTGCGCGCCGCCGTGACCGGCCTGACCAAGGTCCGCCACGGGACCATCGCGCTCGAGCCGTCCACCACGTACGAGACGTTCCTGCGACTCACCGACGCGCTCCCCAGCTGGAAGTTCGCGGACGGGGCGGCCGTGACGGAGCGGCTGCGTATCGTGAAGGCGCCCGAGGAGGTGGCGTTGATCCGCCGCGCGATCGAGATCACGGAGGCGGCGATCGCGGCCACGTTCGGCCAGCTGGCGGCCGGCATGACCGAGCGGGACGTGGCCCGGTTGCTCTCGCGCGAGATGCAGCAGCGCGGCGCCGAGGGCGGCGGGCTGGTGCAGTTCGGGCCGTCGAGCGCCCTACCGCACGGCGGGCCCGCCGGCTCGCCGCTGGAGCGCGAGACGGTGGTGCTCATCGACTGCGGCTGCCGCGTCGGCGGGTACACCTCCGACATCACCCGCACCATCTGGTTCGGTGACCAGCCGGCGGAGGAGTTCCGCAAGGTCTTCAACGCGGTGCACGACGCGCAGACGGCTGCGATGCAGCTCGGCCGCCCGCTCGTCACCAAGTGCGAGGAGATGGATCGAGCCGCGCGCCAGGTGATCACCGACGCGGGCTACGGCGCGTTCTTCACCCATCGGCTCGGGCACGGGCTCGGCATGGACGGGCATGAGGTGCCCTACCTCGTCGCAGGCAATGAGCGGCGCCTCGAGCCCGGGATGGTGTTCACCATCGAGCCCGGGATCTACCAGCTCGGGAAGTTCGGGGTCAGGATCGAGGATGACTGTCTTATGACCGACAACGGGGTCGAGGTGTTAAGTCACCGGCCTCCCAAGCTTTGACGGGGACGAGGGAAGGGGGACGGGGGACGGGGGACGGGTGTCGCCGAGACGACGCCGCAAACTGTAGATGAGCCCGATGAGCAGCCCCACAACCCTGTTGCTGAGCTTGATCGCTTCTTCGATGGCCTCCGGCGGGGCGAGACTCATGTCACGCACCAGTTCAAGATGAGTGCAGAGCTCCGTTCCTGAGCCGAGAGCGATGCGGAGGAACCGGATGAACTGCGCCGTAGTGCCGAGCGCATAACCTTCAGCAATGTTGGCTGGGATTGATGCAGCGGCTCGACGAATCTGATCTGCCAATCCGAAGTGGCGACTGAGGGGCGGCTTGAGGGTCAGCCGGTACGCCATTCGGGCGATTTCCCGCCCGCAGGTCCACGCTTCCAAGGAGTCAAGCTTGCGCACAACTCAAGTGTGTGCGGGCGGCCGGCTCCCGACAAACCATTCCTATGCGGGCAGCACCGTTGTTTTGCAGCACCCGTCCCCCATCCCTCGTCCCCCGTCCCCTTTCAGTCCCCCAGCTTCTTCGCGAACCCGATGATGCGGTCCAGCGCCTTCTGGATGCTCTCCGGGGCCGCCGCGTAGGAGAGTCGCACGTAGCGGTCGTCCCCGAACGCGGCCCCCGGCACGAGCGCCACGCCGGTGGTCGTGATCAGCCGGGTGCAGAACTCGGTCCCGCCGATCCCGCCGAAGGAGTCCACCCGGAAGAAGAAGTAGAACGCGCCGAGCGGATCGACGAACTCGACGCCCGGCAGCTCCTGGCGGAACCGCGCCACCACGAGATCCCGCCGGCGGCGGAACTCCGCCACCATGCGCGCCACGTCCTGCTCCACCCGCTCGTCGGCCAGGGCCGCGGCCGCGGCGACCTGCGCGGGATGGTTCGCGCCGGTCGTCGTGTGCGACTGCAACGCGGCCGTCGCCTTGGCCACCGGGCCGGGGGCGAGCGCCAGGCCGATGCGCCACCCGGTCATCGCGTACGCCTTGCTGACGCCGTAGATCACCACGACGCGCTCGAGCAGCTCGTCGGGGAGGTCGAGGAACGAGGGCGCCGGGCCGGTCCCGTAGTGGATGCGGCGGTAGATCTCGTCCGCGATCACCCACACCTTGCGGTCACGCGCCCAGTGGGCGATCGCCTTGAGTTCGGCGTGCGTGTACACCGCCCCCGTCGGATTGCACGGCGAGCAGAGCAGCAGGCCGCGCGCGCCGGGCACCACGCGGTCGAGATCCCGCACGCTCACCTTGAGACTCCACTCGGCGTCCCCGGACACGAGCACCGGCCGCGCGCGCGCCAGGTGCACGATCTGCGGATACGACACCCAGGCGGGCGCCGGGATCGCCACCACGTCTCCCGGTCCGAACAGCGCGAAGCAGATGTTGAAGAGCGACTGCTTCGAGCCGTTCGAGACGACGATGTTGTCCGCGTTGACCGGGCGCCCGCCGGAGAGCAGGGAGAGATGCTTCGCGGCCGCGGCGCGGAGCTCGAGGATCCCCTCGTTCGCGGGGTAGTGCGTCTTGCCGTCGCGGATCGCGCGGATTCCGGCGTCGGCGGGGATCGCGGGCGTCGGGAAGTCGGGCTCGCCCGCGCCGAGGTCGATGACGTCCTCGCCGGCGGCCTTGCGACGCTTCGCCTCCTGCGAGATGGCGATCGTCGCCGATGTCTCGAGGTGCTGGAGGTTGGGCGAGAGGCCAGGGGCGGGGCTCATGGGCGAGAGGATAGCCAGAGCATGCGAGCGCACGCAACCGCCGATTCCCAGGCTGAAGCCTGGGCTCGGCGCAACGCTGTCCTTAAGGACAGTGCATCGCCGAGCCCACCCTTCAGGGTGGGGATCACGACGGGCCCGCCAACGGATCCACGTACACCCCCCGCCTCCACCGGTACGGCAGCTCGACCAGCGCGCCCGCCTGCCGGATCGTGAACAGCGCCGACAGCGCGTCGGCAAGCAGCGCCCGCTGCTGCACGACGTTCCCCGGCTCCCCGAAGACCCGGCCCAGCCGGAACCGCACGAGCACGTTGCGAGGAGCGGGCGCCTTCTCGAGCATCTCCCGCACCACCCCGACCAGCACCGTCGCGATCCCCGCCCGCTCGATCTCCCGCGCGATCAGTCCCCCGGACCGATGGCAGGTGGTTCAGCCGGGCGACAACACGACGTAGTCGACGCCGTCGGCGGCGAGCAGCCGCGCGATGGCGGGCGCCGACTCCCCGACGAGCCGCCGCTCCTCGACGCCGGTGGCGTGCCCCATCGCGCCGACGTGGCGCGGCGCCACCCGGCCGATCCGGCCGGCGGCGGCGAACTCCTGCAGGCGCGCGAGCGGGAAGACCACGTTCGGATCGCGGTCGGCGGCGCTGTGGTCGTAGTAGTCGTGCGTGATGGCCAGGTCGGCGGGCGACGCCGTCCCCGGGATCACCCGAAACGAGGCGTCGCCCGCCGGACGCGCCATGTCGAACGGCTCCTGGCCGCGCAGATGCACGCCCGCCAAGGTCACGAGCGCCACCGCCGCCCGCTCGAGGGGGACGCGGGCGGGGCTCCAAGGCACGGCCCCGCGCACCGCGTCCATCCGCGCGGCGTAGCTGCGCGACAACGCCGGCACCCGCGCGTAGATCCAGGAGAGCACCTGATTCCAGCGTCGGCCCATGGTCCCGTTGCCTTTCGGCCCACGGGAACGTACCATCCCTGCCGGCATCCCGCCCTTTGACAACAGAGGATCGTGTGACGGTTGCGGACGCGAAGGCCGCGCTCGAGCGCGGCCGGCCGGTCGTGCTCGTGCGGCCCCCGGCAGTGGAGCAGGCCGGCGAGCTGTGGGAGCTTGTGACTCCGCCCGCCCCGGGGCATGGCCCCGGGGTCGGTCCACTCGTGTTGCTCGTCTGTGCCGATGAGGTGGCCGCGGCCGAGTGGCCGGCGGTGGCGCCCGCCGGGCTGCGCGTCCACGCTATCACCGGCCTCGCCCGCACCAGCCGCATCCTCAAAGAACGCCCGGTCGACGTCCTCGCGGGCGCCGCCAAGGATCTCGCCGCGTTGCTGCAGCGGGCCGCGCTCAAGCTCGATCAGGTCGCGACGGTCGTCGTGGCGTGGCCGGAAGCGCTCGTCGCCGACGAGCGGGGGACCACTCTCGACACGATCCTCGCCGAAGCGCCCCACGCGCGCCGCATCGTGCTGAGCTGGCAGCCCGCCGCGCTCGGCGACTTCCTCGAGCGGCACGCCCGGCGCGCCCTCGTGACGGGGACGCCCCCCGTGGACGACGCCGGCCGGCCGCTCCCGCCCGCGGGCCCCGCCCGCTACGCCGTCGGGCCGCCGGCTCGTCGCCCGATCGCCGTGCGGGACGCCCTCGACGCGCTGAGCGCGACGCGCCCGTTCATCTGGGGCGGCGGCGCCGTCGAGCCTCCGGCCGAGGCGCCCGACGCCGTGCTCGCGACCGTCCTGCCGACGCGCGAGGAATTCGCGGCGCTGTCGCGGCTCGGGACGCCGGTGCTGTTCGTCACCGCGGCCCAGCTGCCCTACCTCCGCTCCATCGCCACGGCCACGCCCCTCGCGCTGCCGGGCGCCGCCGACCGCGTGCGCGACCGGACGGAGGCGCTGCGCGAACGGGTGGCGCTCCTCCTCACCGCCGGGAACCTGGACGGCGAGCTGGCCGTGCTCGATCCCCTGTTCGAGCGGTTCGATCCCGCGGAGGTGGCGGGGGCGTTGCTCGCGATGCTCGGGGAAGAGGGACGCGGGAAGGGGGAAGGGGCCGCGCCGCCCCCGCCCGCCGATGTGGGGCGCGTGAAGATCTTCGTCAACGTCGGGAAGAAGGATCGCGCCGCCGCAAAGGATCTCGTCGGCGCCCTCATTCGGGAAGTCGGGGTCGCGAAAGGCGACATCGGCCGCATCGAGGTGCGCGAGACGTTCAGCCTGGTGGAGCTGGCGGCGGGCGCCGCGGAGCGCGCGGTGCGCGGGCTCAGCGGCGTCACGATCCGCGGGCGGCGCGTGCTCGCCCGGCTCGACCGGCAGTCCTAGGCGACTCCCCAAACGCCGACGGGCCGCCCAGCGGGGCGGCCCGTGAACGACAAGCCCATCGCTCACGCGATGGGCTACTTCCGGTTGTTGACCGCCATCTTCAGCTGCTTGCCGGCGCGGAACGCCGGGGCGATCGACGCCTTGATCGTGATCATTTCGCCCGTCTTGGGGTTCCGGCCCTGCCGCGACGCGCGCTTCCGCGCTTCGAAGTTGCCGAACCCCGTGATCTGCACCTTCGCTCCCTTCTTGAGCTCGCCGGCGATGATGCCCTTGTCGTCGAACAGGGCTTCGATCGTCCGCGACGCATCGGCCTTGGACATCTTGGTCCGCATGGCCAGCGCCGTGGTCAGCTCGGCTTTGTTCACCGTGTCTCCTTGTGAGGGTCTAGGGCGGAAACCCTTGGAATTGCGCCCCTTTTACGGGGGGGCACCCGGAAAACCCGCATAAAACCGCCACAATATGGGGTACCCCCCCGAAAGTCCGCAAGATAGCTGCATTTCCTTGACCTCTCTCCCCACACTCACTACCCTTTCCGCGCCCCCCGCTGCCAGACGCCAAGACGCCACGCTGCAAGGACGGCCATGTTCCACGGTACCCGCCCCGGCTGGATCGAAGTGATCGCCGGGGTCATGTTCTCCGGGAAGAGCGAGGAGCTGATCCGGCGCGTCCGGCGCGCGGTCATCGCCAAGAAGCGCGTCCAGGTCTTCAAATCCCACCTCGACGCCCGTTACACCGGGCTGTACTCGGTCACGTCTCACGACGGTGAGACCGTCGAAGCGCAGCCCGTGGACTCTTCCGAGGAGATCGCGCGCCTGTGGCAGCCGGAGACCGAGGTGGTCGCGGTGGACGAGGTGCAGTTCCTCGACGAGGGGATGGTCGCCGTCGCGAACACGTTCGCCGACCGCGGCGTGCGGATCGTCCTCGCCGGGATCGACATGGATTTCCGCGGCCTGCCGTTCGGCCCCATGCCCACGCTGCTCGCCATCGCGGAGATCGTGGACAAGCTGCAGGCCATCTGCGTGGTGTGCGGCGGCCCCGCGAGCCGCAACCAGCGCCTCGTGAACGGCAGGCCGGCCCTGTGGGACAGCCCCACGATCATGGTGGGGGGCCGGGAGTCGTACGAGGCCCGGTGCCGGCACTGTCACAAGGTCCCGAAAGCCGATGAACAACAGACGGCGCTTCTCTAACGGCAGGGAGGGGGGACGGGGGACGGGGGAGCGGTACCCATCCCCCGTCCCCCGTCACTCGTCCCCCGAATGCTGAACGTCGGCCTGACGGGCAACATCGCCGCCGGCAAGTCCGCCGTCGTCGACCTGTTCCGGCGCTGGGGCGCGACCGTCGTCGACGCCGACGAGCTGGCGCGCGAAGCCGAGGCGCCGGGGAGCGAAGTCCTGGCCGCGATCGTGCGCCGTTTCGGGAGGGACGTGCTCGCCGCCGACGGGACGCTCGATCGCCCTGCGCTGCGCGCCAAGGTGATGGGGGATCAGGCGGCGCTCGACGCCCTCAATCAGATCGTGCATCCCGCCGTGCGGCGCCGCCGGGACGAGCTGCTGCACGAGGCGCGCGCGCGCGGCGACGTGCTGGTGGTCAACGACATCCCGCTGCTCTTCGAGGTGCTCGACCCGGCGCAATTCGACGCGGTGGTGCTCGTGGACGCGCCGGTGGCGGTGCGGCGCACCCGGCTGCGCGCGATGCGCGGGCTCGGGGGAGACGAGGCCGACCGTATGATCGCGGCGCAGATGCCGGCGGAGCGCAAGCGCGCCCGCAGCCAGTTCGTGATCGACAACGACGGCCCGCTCGCCGACCTGGAGCGGAAGGCGCGCGGGGTGTTCGAGGAGCTCCGCCGCCGCGCGGCGGTGGCGGCGCTGGGACGCCCCGCCCGCGCGCTGTTCCTCGCCGCGGCGGAAGCGCGCGAGCACCCCGCGCTCAACGCCATCGCGGCGCGCTACGCGGACGCGGGACTCACGGTGCGCCGCGCCACCGGGAGCGCTGCCGCGCTCGAGCAGGCCCTCGACCGCGCGCAGCCACGGCCCGACGCCATTGTCGCCACCGCCGCGGCGGCCCGGGCGGCCGAGCAGGCGTGGGAGCGCGCCGGCCGGCCGGGCGTGCTCGCGTACCTCTCCGACGATCCCGACCCGGTCGCCGTGCGCCTCGACCTCCGCCCCTGGGGCTACGAGCGGCTGCGGCTCGTCGAGCCCGGCGCCGCAGGCTTGGCGCCGCGACCCGATCTCTTCCCCGCTCCCGCGTCCGCCCCCAACCCGTTGCCTTGACAGAGGTTTCACGCGCCGGTAACCTTCGCCCCGACCTTCCCACGCCCGTGAGCGAGCGACCCCCGCATGGCGAATATCCCGGCCGATCTCCGCTATACCAAAGACCACGAGTACGTGAAACGGACGGGCGACGCTGCGATCGTGCAGGTCGGGATCACCGATTACGCGCAGGGCGAGCTGGGCGACGTGGTGTACGTGGAGCTGCCGAAGGTCAGCGCCTCGTTCGGGCGCCACGACGTGTTCGGTACGATCGAGGCCGTGAAGGCGGTCTCGGAGCTGTACGCACCCGTCGCGGGCACCGTCACCGAGGTCAACACCGCGCTCGAGAACGATCCGGCGTTGGTGAACCGGGATCCCTACGGCGCTGGCTGGATGATCAAGCTGCGCCTGAAGGATCCCGCGGAGTTGGACCAGCTGCTGAGCAGCGAAGCGTACAAGAAGCAGATCGGGCAATGAAGTCGTCCTGACGCATGCCGACGGTACGCGCTTCCATCTCCCCCGCCGACCGCTTCGAGACCCGCCACGTGGGCCCGAGCCCGGACGAGACGCGGGCGATGCTCACCGCGCTCGGGTACGACTCGCTCGACGCGTTCATCGATGCGGTGGTGCCGGACGACATCCGGCTGCGCCGCCCGCTGGCGCTGCCGCCCGGCCGCACCGAGCGCGAGGTGCTCCAGGCGTTGCGCGGGCTGGCGGCCCAGAACCAGCTGTACCGCTCCTACATCGGGATGGGCTACCATCACTCTTTCACGCCGCAGGTGATCCAGCGCAACATCGTCGAGAACCCGGGCTGGTACACGGCCTACACGCCGTACCAGCCCGAGATCGCGCAGGGGCGGCTCGAGGCGCTGCTCAACTTCCAGACGATGGTCGCCGACCTCACCGCCCTCCCGATCGCCAACGCCTCCCTCCTCGACGAAGCCACCGCCGCGGCGGAAGCGATGCACCTCACCGAAGCCGTGGCGCAGGTGCCCGCCGGCACCACGCCGATGTTCATGATCGCCGACGCGTGTCATCCGCAGACGATCGCGGTGGTGCGGACCCGGGCCGAGGCGCGCGGGGTGCAGACCGTGGTCGCGGACCCGTACAGCTTCGAGTTCCGTCCCGGCGTCATCGGGGCGCTCCTCCAGTATCCGACGACCGACGGGAAGATCGAGGACTACCGCGCCGTCTGCGAGAAGGCCCACGCCGCCGGGGCGCTCGTCACGGTGGCGACCGACCTGCTGGCGCTCACGCTGCTCGCGCCGCCGGGCGAGTGGGGCGCCGACATCGCTGTGGGGAACTCGCAGCGCTTCGGCCTGCCGATGGGTTACGGCGGTCCGCACGCGGCATTCTTCGCGACGCGCGAAGCGCACCGGCGCTACGTGCCCGGGCGCATCATCGGCGTGTCGAAAGACGCGGCGGGCCGCCCGGCGCTGCGCATGGCGCTCCAGACACGCGAGCAGCACATCCGCCGCGAGAAGGCGACGAGCAACATCTGCACCGCCCAGGTGCTGCTCGCCGTCATGGCGAGCATGTATGCCGTGTACCACGGCCCCGAAGGCCTGCGGCGCATCGCCGAGCGGGTGCACATGCTCACGGTGCTGCTCGCCCAGGCGGTCGCCCGGCTCGGCTACCGCGTGGTGCACGCGCAGTTCTTCGACACGCTGTGCATCGAAGTCGAGTCGTGGGCGCTGCCGCGGCTGATCGACGCCGCGCGCGCCCGGCGCATCAACCTGCGAACCAGCTCGCCGACGCGCATCGGGATCTCGCTGGACGAGGCCACGACCCTGGGCGACCTGGCCGACCTCGTCGCCGCGTTCTCGCTCAACGAGGTCCTCCCCTTCATGGTGGAAGACCTCGGCGTGAAGGCGGACACGGCGATTCCCGACCAGCTGCGGCGTACGTCGCCGTACCTCACGCATCCGGTGTTCCACCGCTACCGCTCCGAAACGGAGATGCTGCGCTACATCAAGCGGCTGGAGGCGCGCGACCTCTCCCTCACGTCCGCCATGATCCCCCTGGGCTCGTGCACGATGAAGCTCAACGCGACGACCGAGATGGTCCCGCTTTCCTGGCGCGAGTTCAACCGGCTGCACCCGTTCGCCCCGCGCGAGCAGGCCACCGGCTACCGCACCCTGTTCCGCCAGCTCGAGGACATGCTGGCGGAGATCACCGGCTTCCCGAAGGTGTCGCTCCAGCCCAACTCGGGCGCCCAGGGAGAGTTCACCGGGCTGCTCGTGATCCGGGCGTATCACCGCTCGCGCGGCGAAGGCCACCGCACCACCTGCCTCATCCCCACGTCGGCGCACGGCACCAACCCCGCCAGCGCCGTGATGGCCGGCCTGCGGGTGGTCCCGGTCCAGGCGGACGCGCGCGGCAACATCGATGTCGAAGACCTGCGCGCCAAGGCCGCCGAGCACAAGGCCACGCTCGCCGCGCTGATGGTGACCTACCCCTCGACCCACGGCGTCTTCGAAGCGTCGATTCGCCAGATCTGCGAGATCGTGCACGCCCACGGCGGCCAGGTCTACATGGACGGCGCGAACATGAACGCGCAGGTGGGGCTCGTCCGACCGGCCGACATCGGGGCCGACGTCTGCCATCTCAACCTGCACAAGACGTTCGCGATCCCGCACGGCGGCGGGGGGCCCGGGATGGGACCGATTTGCGTGGCCGCGCACCTCGCCCCCTTCTTGCCGGACCACCCGGTGGTGCCGCTGCGCCAGGAGCAGCCGTGCGGCACCGTGTCGGCGGCGCCGTGGGGTAGCGCCTGGGTCCTGCCGATTTCGTGGGCGTACATCGCGCTGCTGGGGCGCGAAGGCCTCGCGCAGGCGACGAAGGTGGCGATCCTCAACGCCAACTACGTGGCCCGGCGGCTCGCGCCGCACTACCCCCTGCTCTACACCGGCCAGAACGGCCTCGTGGCGCACGAGGGCATCATCGACTGCCGCCCCTTCAAGCAGTCCGCGGGAATCGAGGTGGACGACATCGCGAAGCGGATCATCGACTACGGCTTCCACCCGCCGACGGTCTCGTTTCCGGTGCCCGGCACCCTGATGATCGAGCCGACGGAGAGCGAGTCCAAGGAGGAGCTCGACCGCTTCTGCGACGCGCTCATCGCGATCCGCGAGGAGATCCGGGAAGTCGAGACCGGCCGGCAGCCGCGTGGCAACAACCTGCTCACCAACGCCCCGCACACTCTCGAGGACGTCATCGCCGACACGTGGGACCGGCCCTATGCGCGCGAGCGGGCGGCGTTCCCCGCGGCCTGGACCCGCCAGCACAAGGTCTGGCCGTCGGTGAGCCGCGTGGACGGTGCGTACGGCGACCGGAACCTGGTGTGCGTCTGCCCGCCGGTGGAGGCCTACGCGCTTGCTGCTGACTGAACTGCAGGTACAGTGGCACCTCATGCTCGATCCCGCAGGCCGGAGCGGGCCCGAGAACATGGCCATCGACGCCGAGCTCCTCGCCGAGGCCAGCCGGACCGGTCGCGCCTTCCTGCGGCTCTACCGTTTCGATCCCCCGTGCCTCTCGTTTGGGCGTCACGAGCCCGCCCGCGACCGCTACGACCGCGCTGCGATCGCGCGGCTCGGGATCGACGTGGTGCGCCGGCCCACCGGTGGCCGCGCGGTGTGGCACGAGCACGAGGTGACGTACGCGGTGGCGGCCCCGATGGACGCCTTCGGCGGCCTGCGCGAGAGCTACCGTGCGATCCATCGGCGAATCGCCGCCGCGCTGCGCGCCCTGGGTGCCGACGCCGTCCTTGCCCCCGACCGCCCTCGACCGCCCTCGACCGCCATCGACCGCCCGAGCTGCTGTTTCGCGGCGCCGGTGGGCGGCGAAGTGCTCGTGCGCGGCCGCAAGCTCGTCGGCTCGGCGCAGGTGCGCGATGGTACGGCGTTCCTGCAGCACGGCTCCATCCTGCTCGACGGCTCGCAGGAGATGGTCGCAGCCGTAAGCCGCAAGCCGCAAGCCGCAAGTGCCGCAACCACGCTTTCGGACGCACTGGGACGGCGCGTGACGTGGGAGAAAGTTGCCGAGGCAATCGTGCAGACGTGGGGCGACGAGGTGACCTCTACCGCCCTCTACCGCCCTCTACCGCCCTCTGCCGCCGTCTTTTCCGACCCTGCCTGGACCTGGCGCCGCTAGGCTCTCCGTGGAATCTTAGGCGCCATGCCGACCACCCGACCGCCTGCCCGCCTGCCCGCCGTCGTCGCCCTCGCGAGCCTGGTTTTCCTCGCCGGGTGCGAGCATCGCGGCGGCTGTTCGGGCGACTACTGCGGCACCCTCGTCATCGCCTCGGCCGGCGAGCCGGACATCCTGCTCCCGCCCGTGAGCCCGGCCTCCGTGACCCGCGACGTCACCGACCAGCTGTTCCTCAAGCTCGCCGACCTCGGGCTTTCGGGGAACACCATCGGGGACGAGGACTTCCAGCCCCGGCTCGCCGAGCGGTGGGAGTGGGACGGACCGGTGACGCTCGTGTTCCACGTCGACCCGCGGGCGCGCTGGCAGGATGGGCGCGCCGTGACCGCGGCGGACGTCGTCTTCACGTACGACGTGTACACCGACTCGCTCGTGAGCTCGCCGTTCCGCTCGTCGCTGCGCCTGATCAGCGCGGTCACGGCGCGCGACTCGCTCACCGCCGTGTTCCGGTTCCGCGAGCGCTACCCGGAGATGTTCTACGACGCCGTGTACCACATGCGGATCCTCCCGGGGCACCTGCTGCGGTCGCTGCCCCGGGACCAGTGGCGCAGCGCCGCGTTCGGGCGCCAGCCGGTGGGCGACGGCCCGTACCGCTTCGTGAGCTGGAAGGCGGGGGAAAGCCTCGAGCTCGCCGCCGACTCGACGTTCTTCCTCGGGCGCGCGCCCCTGCGCCGGGTCATCTGGCGCTTCACGCCCGATCTCCAGGTGGCGATCACGCAGCTCATCGCGGGCGACGCGGATGCGGTGGAAGTGCTCGGGCCTCCCGACAACGTCAAGCGGGTGCAGGCCGCTCCGCAGCTCGTGACCTACCCTTACAAGGGCGCGGCGTACGGGTACCTCGGTTTCAACCTCGCCGCTCCCGGCGACTCGACCAAGCCGCACCCGCTGTTCGGCGACCGCGAGCTGCGCCGCGCGCTCGTCATGGCGACGGATCGCGAGCGCCTGCTGCGCAACGTCTTCGGCGATCTCGCCAAGGTGCCGCCGGGGCCGATGGCGCAGCTCACCTGGATCTGGGACCCGGACTTGCGCGAGCTGCCGCACGACAGTGCCCAGGCGGTCCGTCTCCTCACGCGGCTGGGCTGGGCGGATGCCGACAGCGACGGGGTCCGCGACCGGGGGCGGGGCGGCGAGAGGCTCGCGTTCCGGCTGCTCGTGCCGACGACGAGCGCCATCCGCCGGCAGTACGCGCGGCTGCTGCAGGAGCAGTGGCGCACGGTCGGCGTCGACGTCCAGCTCGACGAGGTCGACTTCAGCCTGTTCAACGAGCGCGCCCGCAAGGGACAGTTCGACGCCCTGCTCAACACCTGGAACACCGATCCGACGCCGTCCTCCGGCATCCCGCAGTCGTGGACCCAGGCCGGGCTCGGGCGATCGAACTACGGGCGGTACGTGAATCCGGCGTTCGACCGGCTGGTGGACCGCGCCGTGGAGTCGGCGGCGAACCGCGAGGAGGCGCGCCGGGCGTGGCGCGCGGCCATCGAGATCCTGAACCAGGACGCGCCGGCGGTGTTCCTGTTCGCGCCAAACAACGTCGCGGCGGTGCACCGCCGGGTCGCGGACGTGGTCATCCAACCCGACTCCTGGCTCGCGCTGCTCCGGACCTGGCGCATCCCGGGCGACCGGCTGACGGATCGAGACCGCGCGGAGCGCTAGGTGACGGCGTGGCTGGCGCGGCGCGTCGCCGCCTCGGTGGCCATCGTCTTCACGGTCGTCACGCTCACCTTCGTCCTCGTTCACCTCGCGCACGGCACGCCGTGCGGCCAGCCCGATGGGCAGCCGCTCCCTCCCGAGACGTGCCGGCGGCTGTGTGCCGAGTTCGGATGCGACCAGCCGCTCGTCGTCCAGTACGTGAAGTACCTGGCGGGTCTGGCGCACGGCCACATGGGCCAGTCGTTCGGCCAGCACCGGCCGGTGATCGACGCGCTCGGGGACGCCATTCCGAACACGCTCACGCTGGCCGTGGCGGCGCTGCTCATCGACTTCGCCCTCGGGCTGGCGTTGGGGATCTACCAAGCGGCGCGCGCGCGCCGATTCGGCGACGTCGCGCTCGGCAACGTGGCCCTGTTCGTGAACTCGATGCCCGCGTTCTGGCTGGGGCTCGTGCTGCTGCTCGTGTTCGCGCAGTGGCTTCGCTGGTTCCCGGTCGGCGGCACGCACGACGTGGTCCTCTGTCCCGCGCTGGATTCGTTGCGATGCGCGGGCGACCGGGTGTGGCACCTCGTGCTGCCCGCGCTCACGCTCGGCCTGATCGGTGCCGCGAACACAGCGCGCTTCCAGCGCGCCGCGATGCTCGAGGTGCTCGGCCAGGACTACGTCCGCACCGCGCGCGCCAAGGGCCTCTCCGAGCGCCGGGTCGTCCTGGTGCACGTGCTGCGCAACGCCCTGCTCCCGATCATCACCCTGTTCGGGCTCGCATTTCCCTTCCTCCTCGCTGGCGCCGTGCTCGTCGAAACGATTTTCGCCTGGCCGGGGATGGGGCGGCTCTCCGTCACGGCGATCGGCCAGCGTGACTATCCGGTGGTGACCGCGGCGGCGCTGATCGCGAGCGCGATGGTCGCGCTCGGCAGCCTGCTCGCGGACGTGCTGTACGCCGTGGCCGACCCGCGGATCCGCACGCGCGGGGAATGAGCGTCTGGACCTGGCTCGCCCTCGCCGGCGCGGTCGTGGCGGCGCTGGCGGTGGTGGCGGAGGTCCGCCGCCGCGCCGCCGCGAGCGCTCCCGGGCGGCGCTTCTTCCGCCATCCCACGGCGGCGCCGGGGATCTTCGTGCTGGCGTTCTTCCTGGCGATCGCGCTCGCGGCCCCCCTGGTCGCGCCGTACCCGTGGTACCTGCAGATCGACATCGTGCACGTCGCCGACCGCCCGCCGTCCGCCCGGTTCCTGCTCGGCACAGACCTGTACAGCCGCGATGTCTGGAGCCGCATCGTGTACGGGGCGCGCATCTCGCTCGGCATCGGCACGCTCGCGATGCTCCTCGCGGTCACGGTGGGCGCCGCCGTCGGCGCCGTCGCGGGCTACTTCCGTCGCTGGGTGGACACGACGTTGATGCGCCTCGTGGACGTGGGCCTCGCGATGCCGCGCATCTTCGTGCTGCTGCTCGTGGTGGCGCTGTGGGGGCACGTCTCGGTCCCGCTGCTGGTGCTGCTCATCGGGCTCACCGGGTGGTTCGGAACCAGCCGTCTGGTGCGCGCCGAGGTGCTGTCGCTGCGCGAGCGCGAGTTCGTGGCGGCGGCGCGGGCGCTGGGCGCGGGACCGACCCGCGTTATCTTTCGCCACGTCCTGCCGAACGCGGCGGCGCCGATCATCGTGTCGGCCGCGCTCGGCATCGGCAACGTGGTGCTGCTCGAGGCGGGGCTCTCGTTCCTCGGGTTCGGGGTCCCCGCCCCGCGCCCGAGCTGGGGCACGATGATCGCCGAGGGCTGGCCGAAGATCACGGCGGCGCCCTGGGCCTCGCTCTTTCCCGGTCTCGCGATCTCGCTCCTCGTGATGGCCCTCAACGCCGTGGGCGACGCGCTGCGCGACGCGCTCGACCCGCGCAAGGAGGCGGCGTGACGGAGCCCCTGCTCCGCGTCCGCGACCTGAAGACTTACTTCGTCACCGAGCACGGCAGCGGCACCGCGCGCGCCGTGGACGGCGTCTCCTTCGAGCTCTTCCCCGGCGAGACGCTCGGCATCGTGGGCGAGTCGGGGTGCGGGAAGACCGTCACCTCCCTCTCCATCCTCCGGCTCATTCCCGAGCCGCCGGGCCACATCCGCCCCGGCAGCTTCATCGAGTTCGAAGGGCGCAACCTCCTGGCGCTCGCCCCCCGCGAGCTGCGCGCCGTCCGCGGCAACCAGATCGCGATGATCTTCCAGGAGCCCATGACGTCCCTGAACCCGGTGTTCACGGTCGGCGACCAGATCGCGGAAGCCGCGATCGTCCATCAGGGGCTGTCGCGCCGCGCCGCGCGGGCGCGCGCGATCGCGATGCTCCAGCTCGTGGGCATCCCCGATCCCGGAGAGCGGGTGGACCACTACCCGCATCAGATGAGCGGCGGCATGCGCCAGCGCGTGATGATCGCGATGGCGCTGGTGTGCCACCCGAAGCTGCTCATCGCCGACGAGCCCACGACCGCGCTCGACGTCACGATCCAGGCCCAGATCATCGAGCTGCTCGATCGCCTCCAGGCCGAGCTCGGCATGGCGGTCATGCTCATCACCCACGACCTCGGCATCGTCGCGGGCAGCGCCGACCGCGTGGTCGTGATGTACGCCGGCCAGGTGGTCGAGCAGGCGCCCACGCCGGAGCTGTTCGGCCACCCGCTCCACCCGTACACCGAGGGGCTGCTCGCGTCCGTGCCGCGGCTCGACACCCCGCCGGCGCGAGCCGGTGGCGGGGGCGGGAAGCTGCACAGCATCCCCGGCCAGGTGCCCGCCGCCACCGCCTGGCCCGCCGGCTGCCGGTTTCATCCCCGGTGCCCCTACGCGTGGGACCGCTGCCGCCAGGAGGAGCCGCCGCTGCTCGACGCCGGCGGCGGCGAGCCCGGGACCCACACGGTTCGCTGCTGGCTCCTCACCGAGCCGCGGCGCCGCACCCCCCGCGTGTCGTGACCGCGCCCACCGCGCTCGTGGATGTGGCCGGGCTTGTGAAGCATTTCCCGGGCGAGCGCGGGCTGCTCGGGCTCGGGCGCCCGCGGGCCAGGGTGCGCGCCGTGGACGGCGTGTCGTTCACGATCGCGCGCGGCCGGACGCTCGGCCTGGTGGGCGAGTCGGGGTGCGGGAAATCCACGGTGGGCCGCGCGATCCTCCGGCTCATCGAGCCCGATGCCGGGCGGGTGACCGTGGACGGCCAGGACGTGCTCGCGCTCGGCGCCCGGGAGCTGCGGGCGCTGCGCCGCCGCATGCAGATCGTGTTCCAGGATCCCTACGGGTCGCTCAACCCCCGCATGACGGTGCGGCAGACCCTCGCCGAACCGCTCGCGATCCACCGGGTCGCCGCGGGCGCGGAGGCGGACCGGCGCATCGGCTCGCTGCTCGAGGAGGTGGGACTCGATCCGAGCTTTACGGGGAGCTACCCGCACGAGTTGTCGGGAGGCCAGCGGCAGCGCGTCGGAATCGCGCGCGCCCTTTCCGTCGAGCCGCAGTTCCTCGTGCTGGACGAGCCGGTGAGCGCGCTCGACGTGTCGGTCCAGGCTCAGGTGCTGAACCTGCTCGCCGATCTGCAACAGCGCCGCCGCCTCACGTTTCTGTTCATCGCGCACGATCTCGCCGTCGTGAAGCACATCGCGGACGACGTGGCGGTGATGTACCTCGGCAAGATCGTCGAGCGGGCGCCCGCCGCCACGTTGTACGCCGCGCCGCGACACCCCTACACGACGTCGCTCCTCTCCGCCGTGCCGGTGCCGGACCCCAAGGCGCAACGCGCGCGCATCGTGCTCGCGGGCGAAGTGCCGTCACCTGCCAACCCGCCCCCCGGCTGCCCCTTCCACCCCCGCTGCCCCCATCCCAAGAAGAACGAACGCTGCCGCACCGAGCCGCCGGCGCTGCGCGAACTCGCACCCGGGCAGCTCGTGGCGTGCCACTTCGCCGAGGAGCCGCTGCGACTGTGACCTAGTGCACTCCGCCCATCAGCCGCCTCACGGGCCGGATGAGCAACGCCAGCACCACCCCCGCCGCTATCGCCGTCGCCGCCACGGCGCCGAAGAGCAGCGGCAACGGGTAGCTCTTGAACAGCCCAGCGATCCACCCCGCGATCAGGTCGCCCGCGGACACCGACAAGAGCCACACGCCCATCATCAGACCGGCGACGCGCGCCGGGGCGAGCTTGGTGGTGAGGCTCAGTCCCACGGGGTACAGGCTCACTTCACCGAGCTCTTGGAGGAAATACACGCCCACGAGCCACAGCGGGCTCACGCGCACGCCGCCGCCGCTTTGGGCGATGGTCGCGGCGGGGACGAGGAGCAGAAACGACAGTCCGACGAACAGCAGCCCCAGCGTGAATTTCGCCGGACTCGAGGGCTCGCGCGGGCCGAGGCGGACCCACAGCCACGCGAATGTGGGGGCGAGCATGATGACGAAGGTCGGCGGCACCGATTGGAACCAGCTGGCCGGAAATGCGAACCCGAGCACGGAGAGCCGCGTGTAGCGGTCGGCGAAGAGGTTGAGGGTGGACCCCGCCTGCTCGAAGGCGCCCCAAAAGATGCTCGCGAAGACGAAAAACACGGCCACGGCGGCGAGCCGCTTCCACTCGACGGCGCTGAACCCGAGCAACCCGGATGCGGCAGTGGTCGCGCTCGCGGCGGTGTCCGGTCTGGGGACGCTGGCTCTGGCCGGCAGCCGTTCGATGACCGGCTGGAGCCTGTTCCGGCCGAGGACGTATTGGATCAGGCCGAGGGTCATCCCTACGCCGGCGCAGGCGAAGCCGGCGTGCCAGTCGACCCGCTGCGCGAGCCAGCCGGCGATGAGCGGCCCGATGGCGGCGCCGAGGTTGATGCCCATGTAGAAGATCGAAAACCCCGAGTCACGGCGCGCATCCGCCGCGTCGTACAGGGAGCCGACCAGGGTGCTCACGTTCGGTTTGAGCAGGCCTGTCCCGGCCACGATGAGCAGGAGACCAGCGAAGAAGAACGGCAGCGCGTGAAAGGCGAGGCTGAAGTGTCCCAGCGCGATCAGGATCCCGCCCACCAGGACGCTTTTGTACTGGCCGAGCAGCCAGTCGGCGACGAGCCCGCCGACGATCGACGCCGCCCAGACGCTGCTCGTGTAAAAGCCGTAGATGTGAGCGGCCCGCGTCACGTCGAATGCCAGACCGCCGGCCGCCACGGGCGCGGTCATGTAGAGGATGAGAAACGCCCGCATCCCGTAGTAGCTGAACCGCTCCCACATCTCGGTGAAGAAAAGCGTCGACAATCCACGAGGATGCCCGAACCACCCGGCGGCGGACGCGATGGGGACGGTACGTGGTGCAGCCATCAGTCGAACAGTTCGTTCTGCTCGATGGGCTCAGACGTCGGCGGGGCGCGCAGCACCTCGCCCAGCCGCCGCTCCCACAGCTCGACGTCGAAGTGGTGCTCGCTCTCCAGGGCGCGCCGCGCCGCCGGAGACAACTCATGCCACGCCGCGAGCAACTCGGTGATCGCCTCCCGGAGCGCCTGCGCCTGGAAGCCCCCCTCGGTGGCGCCCATGTCCTCGAGGATGCTCTGCTCGGTGCGCGACGCGACGATCGGCTCCGCGCGCCCCTCGACGAAGACGTTGGTCCGCCGCTTCGGGCCCCGCTCCTCCTCGATCGGCATCAGTCCGACGATCGCGTCGGAGCGCCAGTACTTGCCGTAGCCGAGAAAGACCATCCGGTCGCGCTTGATGTCCATGGTGCCTCCGGAGCGTCGTCCGTCGTGTGCCCCCCCCGGCCGGCGGGCCTCGAAGGCCTCGCGAAACCAGGCGAGCAGCCGACGGAGCGCGCTCATGGCTTCCGCCGCTTCAGGATGTCGTCCAGGACGACCCGGTCGATCTTCCCGTCCATCCGCACCCGCACGTCGTAGTTCTCCCAGTACATGAAGTTCGCGAGCGCCTCGAGGAAGGGCCGGTTCGCAGTCCGCTGCGGCGCGGCGAGCCACTTCTCCCGCTGGCTCACGGGCTCCCGCAGCAGAATCGGCTCCAGCTGCTTGACGACCGCGGGCGTGATCGGGATCAGGTCTTCCGGGCGGCTCGTGAAGAAGTACAGCCGGTGGAGCGCGTACAGCCGCTCGAGCTCGCGGATGGGATTGGTGTCGTCGTAGACGCGGATATCGATGTAGCGGTCGTTCAGGCCCAGGTACCCGGCGTTCTTGCGGACCACGAGCAGCGCCGCCGACTCCATGCCCCGCTTGTCCCCGCCGCCCGCCTGCCCCGCCACGAGCGCCGCCAGCAGCCGGTCGGCCAGCGCCCCCGGCGCGCGCTCGAACGCCTCCACCATGTTCTTCACCGTCTGATCCGACACCATGATGTTCGCTTGGGCAGTATAGCCCCGACCGACGATCAGGTCTCCCTTACCGCCTATCCGCCCATCCGCCTGACCGCCGACTCTCCCGCCCGCCCAATCGAAGCACGAATCTCCCGTCCAGCTCGACGCATTGCCGGCATCACGACGCGCATCGCTTCGGGCGCCGTCGCGCCCAGGGCCATCAGGTCGAGGCCCTTCTCGCCGTAGTCGGTGTTGCCGAGCGACTGCGTGGCCACCGCGCCGACCCCCGCGCGGGCCCACGGCACGATGCCGCCCACGTTCGGGAACTTGGACTGCACCGCGACGCCCAGGTCGCCGGTGGCGGAGTCGTAGGCGACGATGCTGTAGGTGTGGGCGCGCTTGAGCAGGTCCGGGGGGCGGGGGCGGGAAAGGGGTTGCTGCAGGGCCAGGAGCAGGAGGAGCATCCGTCAGTCCTTTTTCATCTTCTTCTTGAGCTCCTTGAGCTGGCGGTCGGCGGCGGCTTCGCGGGCCGCGCGATCCATCTCGGCCTTGAGCAGCTCGTCCCGCACGTCGGTCCCGGGGCGGGCGCCCCCCGCCGCCTGCAGGTCGCGCCACGCGCGTTCCGCCGAGCGCTCCGCCTCCGTGACCGGGCGGTCGCGCTCGGCGCGGACGAGCTGGGCCTGCATCTCCACGAGCTCCCGCTCGTACAAGGCCAGCTCCTCCCGCAGCGCCACGAGCTTGTGCTCGAGCACCCCCACCCGCTCGCGGTGCTTCGCCGCGAAGCGCTCCGCGACGGCGACGGTGTCCCGATCCTGGATCTCGCCCGCGAGCCGGCCCCGCCGCTCGGCGTCGG
>WNFU01001856.1_pt1 | contig 29432 bp, 20 predicted proteins | sample 5400121 | NCBI WGS metagenome assembly WNFU01 (sample SAMN13153360, study PRJNA577476) | soil metagenome | isolation source: 100 cm soil or saprolite under grassland replicate 1 | place: USA:California | collected 2016-06-15 | reverse complement strand
TGAACCCTGCCTTCGCCCGGTGGACGCGGGCCCGGACCGACGACGGTCTGATGCCCAGCGCCCGGCCGGCCTCGGCGGAGTCCAGACCCAGCCATTCGGTGAGGACGAGGGCCGACCGCTGCCCCTCGGGGAGCGCCAGCAGAGCCCGGAGCACGTCGCTCCGCGACGCGGCCACCGACGCGGGGTCCGCCGCCGAGGCGGGCCGGGGCGCATCCTCCTCCCGTGCCCGGAGCCGGAGCCGGCGGAGCCGCCGGTGGTGCAGGTGCACCGCGATCCGCACGGCGTACCCGCCGGGAGAGTCCATGCCCCGCACCCGTTCCCAGCGCTCCAGGGTCCTGGCCATGGCCTCCTGGGCGATGTCGGCGGCCTCGGCCCGGTCGCCGGTCAGCAGGAACGCCAGCCGGAACACCCTCGGATGCTCCCGGCAGAAGAAGGACTCGAAGTCGAGCTCCGGCGCATCCTGCGTCTCGGTCACGGTCTGGGCCCTCATCGCGTCCTCACCATGACCAAGCCCCGGGGCGGGCCGAGCGTTGCAACCGTCCTACGGGGGCGGCGGAGGCGGGAGCTTCGACGACGGGCCGGGCTCACCGCCGTCCGGCGGTTCGATGGCCAGCTGCGAGCTGCCGAACCGCTCCTCCAGGAACCTGCCGTGCGCGAGCAGGCGGTCCACGTCGTTGCGGGCCACCGCGTCGGCCACCTCGTTCATCTGGGCCGACAGCAGGTCGAGCTGCTCCAGCAGGACCTGCCGCGCCGTCTTCCCTTCCTCGATCGGATGCGAGTTCGCGTAGTCCCGGGGCAGGCTCAGGTAGCTCTCCACCGCCGTCGGCAGGTAGTCGGTTGCCGTTCGCTGGAGGATGAACAGCTCCTGCGACGCGCCGGACAGCTTCCCGACGTTCGGCAGGATGCCCTCGATCGTCTCCGCGATGCCGTTCACGCGGACCGAGATCTCCGTGGGAGCCCGGTCCCGGCACTCCTTGCGCACCCGGTTCAGCGCCGAGCGGACGCCGCTCGGGTCGAATCCCAGCCGCAACAGGTCGGTGGCCGGGCGGCGCGGCGCGACCAGCACCCCGATGACGTACAACGCCACCACCACCAGCGGCCAGAGCTTCGCGAGGACCCCGACGAAGTACAGGACCAGCCCCACCAGCGCCAGCAGGCAGCCGAAGATGTTCTTCGCGCTGGCCAGGTACCGCATCACCGGCCCGGGCGTCCGTGCCCTCCCCTGGGCGGCCACTACTGGAACCCCCGGATCTCCTTGAACACCTTCGACAGCGACTCCGAACGGCTGTCGAAGACCTCGCCCCCGGTCTCGTCGGCCACGTCGTGCAGCTCACCCGGATCGGCCTCGCCGAACAGGACCGGGAACGTCTTGATCTGCCTGGCCGGGGGGCCCAGCGAGTGGTAGTCGTTCAGGAATTCGCCGAACGAGATCCCCGAGTTGTTCTCGCCGTCGGTCATCAGACAGATCGACGTGAACCGGGTGGGATCTGCCTGTAAGGCGGCCGTCGCCGTCCGGTATGCGGTGTCGAGCGCCGAGTAGATCGAGGTGTGTCCGCCCGCCTGGAGCCGCCCCACGAAGTCGCGCACGGCCTGCAGGCTCGTCGAGTTCGGGTCGGTGGTGTCGATCGTGAAGTCCTTCACCTGATGGACGCTACCGGAGAACGTGATGAACGTGACGTCCTCGCGCGCCCGGAACTGGGCGAACCGGCCGGTGAGGCTGGTGTCCAGCCCGGTGAGGCCGACCAGGGCCCGCTTCAGCTCGTCCAGGCGGTCCCCTTCCATCGAGCCGCTGACGTCGAGCACGAACACGGAGTGCGAGGGCGGCCGGATCTCGTTGAGGTACGCGTCGAGGAGCGCGTTCACTACCTGGAGCGTCGACGGGAACGGCAGCTCCACCAGCACCTGCGACGGGAACCGGGAGTCCGGGCGCACCTGCGGGATCACCGGCCGCCGGTCGGTGTTCTCCATGATCCACCGCTGCGACGCCTCCGACCGGAAGAACGCGACCGTCTTGTCGTACAGCTCCCGCTTGTCCTCGTGCAGCAGCATCAGCGGGTAGTCCGCCGAGATGATGCCGTCCTTCGGATAGATCAGGTCGAGGGGCTCCTGGAGCGTCCCGGCTCGGTTCAGCTCGAGCAGGATCGACTCGTAGTTGATCATCCCGTCGAGGTCCGCCTGCTCCTGCACGAACGAGTCGGCCAGGAATCCCGAGGACCCCGCCGTCAGCTTCTGCCCGGAGAAGAACTCCTTGAGGTGCTCGACGTCGATGTCGTCCTCGGTGAGGGCGTTCCCGGTCCCGGCGAACGCGGACGCCACGCCGACCAGGGCCGTGAAGCCGCTGTTCGACGCCGCCGGGTTCGTCATCGCGTAGTGGAACTCCCCGGCCAGGGCCTTGTCCGAGATGTCGGCCCACGTGACGTCGGGGTTGTCCTCCCACCCGAACCGCTGGGCCACCGAGCGCTTCACCCCGATGACCACCGGCGAGACCATCATCGAGGTCTGGGCCAGCACCTTGTGGGTGTCGCCCTGGGCGAGCGTCAGGTAGTTCCCGCTGGAGAACCACGCCGCGTCGGCCGGATCGCCGTCCAGGATGGCCTGGGCGCCGTCCAGCGAACCCGTGAACTCGAGCTCCAGGTGGACCCCAGTCTGGTCCTCGAGCTTGGGCAGCAGCGGCTGGAGGTCCTTCAGCTCCGAGCCGGCCAGGACCGTGAGCGTGTCCGCCGGGTTCGCGCCGCCGGATCCGCACGCAGCGAGCAGGCCGGCCACGAGGGCCAGCGCGAGCAGGCTCGACGCGAACCGGGCCCCTCGCATCGCTCCCCCTAGGACAGGTCCGGCAGGGAGAGCTCGGCCGGCGCGGCCGGCGCCTGGTCCCGTTGCTCCCCCTGACGGACCCGGTTGAGGTAGTCCTGGGCCTTGCCGACCTCCTGCTCCAGGGTCTGGACGGTCTGCTTCATGCTGTCCAGGGCCTGGAGCTTGAAGCCGTCGATGGCGTCCATCGTCGCGTAGATGTTGTTGAACGCCGCCTGGAGCTTGCTCACCTCGATCGCGGACGAGGCGGCCTGCTTGCCCACCTCAGCCGATTGCTCCCGGAGCATCTCGGAGGTCCCCTCGATGACGTTCCCGGTGGTCTCGTTCAGGGCGCTGATCTGGTCGAGGACGAGCTTCTGGTTGGCCAGGGCCTGGGCCACGATCACCGCGGTTCGCAGGGCCGACACCGTGGTGGTGGTGGCCCGGTCCACCCCCTTGATCAGCTCCACGTTGTTCTTGCGGATGAGGTCGAGGGCCAGGTAGCCCTGGGCGCTCACCGCGAGCTGGGTCAGCAGGTCCTGGACCTTCTGCCGCACGGGGAACAGCAGGTCCTCCCGCATGGCCTTGCCCTTCTCGGCCTCCGTGGACTCCACCACGTTGATCTGCATCTCGAGCCCGGCGTCCAGGCGCTTGGCCAGGTACACGTACTGGTTCAGCCGCTGCATGGCCTGCCACAGGTTGGCCTTCTCCTGTTCGACCGAGGCGTTGTCCTGGCGGAGCTCGTCCTGGCCCGAGTACAGGGCCTGGAGGATGGCCTCGATGTGGTTCTGGGCCGAGTGGTACTTGTCGAAGTAGTCGCGCATGTGGTCCCCGAAGGGGATCAGCCCGAACAGCTTCTTCTTCGACATGATCCCCTGCTTGCCGGGGTCGAGGTCCTCGATGGTCTGGCGCAGGTCCACCAGCGACTTCGCCACGGGGGCCTCGTTGTCGAACAGCCCCGAGCCCATGGCCCGGACCGGCTTGTCCAGAAGACGGTTCGACACCTCGGCCGACTCCCGGACCTCCTTGTCGCCGATGGCCCGGACGGCATCACTCTTCTGCTGGAACTCCACCGACTTCGGATCCATCTGGATGACCGACTGCACGAACCCGTCGGCCATGGCGTCGAGCTTCGTGGCCACGGCCGGGTCCATCTGGATCATCCCCGGGGCCTGCTCCGGGGCGACGGCCTGGACGGCCTGCGGCGGCTGCAGGACCAGGGTGGTCCCGGCCTGCGCCGGCGGGGTCAGGGCCTGGGTCTGGGCCGCGGCCTCCGGTGGGGTGAGGGCGCCGTTGCCGGCGGGGGGCTCTGGTGTGCTCATGACGAGGCTCCTCCTTGGTTCTGCGAGTACAGCTCCTCGATTCGCCCGATCATGTGCTCGAGCGCCTCGTAGCTGGGCGGTTCGATGAGGTCGATGATGGTGTCGGGGATGGGGGCGTCGTGCTTCGCGACCTCGTCCCGGAACGGCGCCGGGTCGTTCGTGCGGAAGCCGTAGGCGGCGGCCAGGCGCTGCAGCACGGGGTCGTCCAGGAGCAGCTTGCCGACCCGGTCCCCCTTGTCGTTCAGCGGCACCACCACGTGCTTCGACACCACGTCGGGGTCCGGATACATGAGCTTCATGTCCGGCGTGATGGTGCCGTCGTCGGCGAACACGTGCTGGAGGAACTGGGCCTCGTAGATGAAGACCATGGGGGCCCTGCCGATCCCGATGGCCAGGTAGTCGTCGAACGGCTCCTCGGATGAGGTCGCGGTGAAGCCCTGGCGCAGGAAGATCGGCGCGACCTGCGGGATGACGGTGTTGCCCTGGTCGTCGTTCTCCACCACGTTGTCGCTGTTGGCCACGTACGACGCGATGCTCAGGTAGTTCGCGGCGGAATTCGACGTCCGGACGTCGGTGGACGTCACCAGGATGCTCTTGCTGGCCGGATACGCGGAGTTGTCCTTCAGGTCGGTCCACCGGGTGTTCTTCGCGACGAGCGCGAGATAGGCCTTCACGCTGAACGTGTCCCACGTGCCCTGGTCGGTGGCCACCGGCGCGGTCTCGCCCTCCGGGACGGCCTTCTCCAGGAGCTCCGTGATGGGCTTCCAGCTGGCGATCACCATCGGCGTGTAGAACACCGTGTACGTGGTGCTGACCCCGTGGTCCTGCTTGATCTTCGAGGCGGCCGGCACGCCCGAGGGGAAGGCGAAGTCGTACTGGGACAGGTCCACGGTGGTGGCGATGGAACGGGATCCGGCGGTGTCCACGTCCACTCTGAGCCCGTGCTTCTCGAACTCGGCCTTCACCCGGCGGTCCGAGAAGAACGCCTTCTTCTCCGAGCCGATGACGCCGCGAACCGTGACGGTCTTCGGGGTGCCCGAGCCCCCGCCCAGCGAGGCCACGATGGCGATGATCACGCCGATGGCCAGGACCCCGGCCAGGGCCAGGCCCACCGTCCTCTTCACGTTCCCCCGCTCCCGCTCATCGTGGCCGACACACGATAGCCACGGCTTCGTGGATTGCGAGAGAGACCCGGCGTCAGATCCAGGGAACGTTCACCGCGTGTTCACCTGCCGTTCACGAAAGCGACCCGGGGAGGGCCGCGGCGATCCGTTCCGCGGGGGCCGGGTGGCTGTGCGTGAACAGGTAGGCCAGGCGGCCGGGGGCGAGCTCGGAGAGGTTCGCGGTGGACAGGTCCCGTTCCATCTCCGCGAACCCTTCCGCGTCGCCGGTGAGCTCGATCGAGGCGCGATCCGCCTCCCGCTCCCACCGCCGGCTGACGGCCATGCCGAACGGGTCGGTGACGAGCCCCGCCACGGCCAGGGCCAGCAGCACGAACGGGACCACGCGCGGGTCGGCGGGACCGGTGGCGTGCACCGCGTCGAGCAACGCGCCGGACCGGAGCAGGGCCCACAGCAGGACCACGCCGGCCACGGCGCCGAGGGCGGCCGTGAGCGTTCCCTTCAGGACGTGGCGGGCCCGGCGGTGCCCCAGCTCGTGGGCCACCACCAGCCGGACGTCGCGCGCCGAGCCGCGGGACAGGAGCGTGTCCCACACGACCACCCGCCGGGTGGCCCCCAGGCCGGACACGTACGCGTTCTCCTTCGACGTCCGCCGGCTGGCGTCCGCCACCAGCACGTCGCGGACGGGCACGCCCGCCTTCACAGACAAAGCTCGGAGCTCCCCGGCCAGCTGTTCGTCCTCGAGCGGCCGGAACCTGTTGAACACCGGCTCGAACACCACCGGCGCCAGGAACGACAGCACGAACACCACCAGCGCGGCCGCCGGGGCGGCGATCCACGGCCAGGCGTCCGTCGCGCCGGCCAGCGACAGGAACCCGACGAGCATGCCGCCGGTGAGCCCGACCCCGATCAGCGCGCCCTTCGCCCAGTCCCCGAACCAGCGGAACCAGGTCTGCCGGGCGAACCCCCACCGCCGTTCGTGGGCGAACCCCCACGCCCGCAGCGGCAGGCCGAGGACGGCTCCCAGGCCCACCACGGCGAACGCGTACGCGGCGGCGGTCCCCACGCCGTCCGAGAGCGTCCGGCCGGTGGGCGTGAACGCCAGGACGGCAAGGTACGCCGTGGACGCCGCCGAGCCGATCACGCCCCGGAGGTGCCCCGGCCGGTGGTAGCGACGCGAGCGTTCGATCTCCTCTGCGGAGAAGAACCGCCGCGGATCCGGGAGGCGCACCGTCAGGCGCCGCGGCGGGCCACGTAGTCGCGGACCACGAAGTCCCCCAGCGCCTCCCCGTTCATCAGGAACACACGCCCCGCGGTGAGCCGGGCAAGCCGCTCCATGAACCGGGCAAGGCCGGGCGAGTCCTCCAGCATGAACACGTTGAGGGTCACGCCGGTGCGCGCCAGGCGCATGGCCTCGTGCAGGGTCAGCCGGATGGTCTCGGGCTCCGGCGGCCACGCGAACACCGCGCGCTCCCCCTCCAGGTGCGCGGTGGGCTCGCCGTCGGTGACCATGATGACCTGGCGGGTGGCCCGGGGATGCTTCGACAGCAGCCGGCCGGCCAGGTGGAACGCGTGGTGCATGTTCGTCCCGTACACGCGCTCCCATCCGGTCGCCGTGAGGTCCTCCGGCTCCATGCGCCGGGCGTAGTCGCTGAACCCGATGAGGTACAGCGTGTCGTGCGGGTACCGGGCCTCGATCAGCGCGTGCAGCGCCAGCGCCATCCGCTTGGCCGGGACGAAGTGCCCGCGCAGCGGCATCGAGAACGACAGGTCCAGCAGCAGCGCGGTGGCGGCCTCCGTCCGGGTCTCCGCCTCCACCAGCTCGAAGTCGTCGGGCTTCATGCCGGGCGTGCGCCCGGGACCCTGGCGGACCACGGCGTTGAACACGCTGCGCTGCACCGCGATCTGTCCGGCCTCGCCGAACCGCCACGGCCGGGTGGCGCCGGTGGGCTCGGCCTGCCCGCCGGGGTCCCGCGCGTCGTGCACCGCCTCCCGGTCCTTCCGGAGGTGTTCGAACAGCCGGATCAGGGCCCGTTCGCCGAGCTTCCGTGCGCCCCGCGGCGTGACCTCCAGCCGCCCGTCCTTCCGGCTGACCAGCCCGGCCTGCTCCAGGGCCCGTTCGACCTCCTTCAGCCGCTGGAGGTCGCGGGTGGCGTCGTCCCCGAGGGTCCGCCGGAGGGCCTCCTCGTCGACGTCCTCCAACGCCGCCCCGGCGTAGTCCCCCTTCAAGGACCGGTCGAGGTCCTCGTAGTCGTGCATGCGCTCGAGCGCGTCGACGGTGGCCGACATCGGCATGGCGTCGTCGCCGGCCCCCATCGCGGGCTCGTCCCACGGCATCTGCGGGATCGCCCCCTGGAGGTTCGACGCCAGCCGGTCGGCCTCGAAGGCCAGGTCCATGTCCTGCATGAGCTGCTCGGCCAGGGCCTGGAGCTCCGCCCGCTGCTCCGCGCTGAGCGAGGCCATCAGGCGCGACATCGCCGCCATCCGCCGGGCCATCTGTTCCAGCAGCTCGTCGAGCGTCCGCGGGTTCTCCGGGAAGAACTGGCCGTGGCGCTGCATGAAGCCGTCGAAGTCGACCGGCTCACCCCGCTCGCGGGCCTCGATCATCTGGTTGAGGTCGGCCAGCATGTCCTTGAGGGCGCGCATCTGCTCGGGGGACATGTTCTGGATGCCCTGGGTGAGGTTCCGGAAGTACGAGTTGAGGACCTGCTCCTTCAGGAACTCGAGGAGCTCGTCGAACTCCCGCTGGGCCTGCTGGTCGGTGAAGCGGTAGTCGCGGAGCTCACCGATCTTGCCGGGAGCGTCCGGCGGGAGGTTGTCGAGGAACGCCTCGCGCATGCGGGCGTCGTCCGACGGCTCGAACGACAGCGTGGTCCGTTCGCGCTCCAGGATCCGCTCCAGCCGTTCGCGGACCTCCTCCAGGGGCCCGGTCAGGTTCAGCCGCTCCTGCTCGTCGCGCCGCCGCTGCCGGAGGCGGGCCCGGAGCGAGTCGAGCCCCGAGAACGATCCCCGCATCCCCCGGCGGAGGAGCCGGCGCAGCGCGAACTCGGCCCCGTCGCCGGACAGCAGCTCCTCCGACATCGCGTCGAGGAGCTCCCCGGCCGCCACGTCCGGGCCGAACGGATCCTGCGTCCCGTCCCACCGGGAGTACCGAAACCGCATCGCACGGCCAGCCTACGTCACAGCGCTCGAATGGCCGATCGCGAGTGCCGGGATCCGGCCCGAGATGCTCGCGCCCCGGCCGGGAGCGGAGACGATCTCCAACTCCCCGCCGAGGGCCTCCAGGCGGTCCGCGATGTTCCGGAGCCCCGATCCTCTCGGCACGCTGGCCGGATCGAACCCGGTCCCGCTGTCCTCCACGGTGAACCCGATCGTCCCGTCGCCATCGTGGAGGGTGAGCACGACGGCGGCCTCGCCGGCGTACTTGGCGGCGTTCTGGAGGGCCTCCAGACAGCAGAAGTAGATGGCCGCCTCCACCTCCGGGGGGTACCGGCCCACACCGTCGCCCCTGACCTCCACCGCCAGGGGCGACTTCCGGGCCTGGGACGTCAGGGCGCTCACCAGCCCCTGGTCGGCGAGCAGCGGCGGGTAGATCCCCCGGGCGAGGTCCCGGAGCGACGCCAGCGCGTCCGCCGTGTCGTCCTTGAGATCGAGCAGCAGCTTGCGAGCGGCGGCCGGATCCCGTTCGGTGAGCGTCTCGACCAGCCGGAGCTTCACCATGAGCGCCACGAGCTGCTGCTGCGCGCCGTCGTGGATGTTCCGCTCCAGGGCCTTGGCCCGGGCGTCCTGCGCCGTGACGATGCGTTGCCGGGAGGCACGGAGCTCCTCGATCAGCCGGACGTTCCGCAGCACCAGGCCCGCCTGGGCGGCCAGGTCCAGGATCAGCTTCTCCCCGACCGGCGTGAGGGGCTCGCTCGCCGGCATGGCGACGGTGAGGGCTCCGAGCAGCTCCCCCCCGTGCCGGACGGCGGCCGCGTGCTCCCTGTTCGGGAACTCGGGCAGGTCCTCGCGTTCGACGGGAAGGGCCCGGGCGTCGCCGCCGGGCTCGGCCGGCCAGGTCCCGGCGGCCCTGAGCTCGTCTCCGACCCGGAGCCAGACCCGCGCCGCGCGTGCCCCGGTCCCGGAGGCCAGGATCTCGGCCATCCGCGGCAGGACCTCCTCGGTCGAGTAGGCCCCCGCCATGCGGTCGGAGAACTCGGACAGCACCTCGTAGGGCGTGGCCCGCTTGCCGTACACCAGCCGGTTCGCCAGGTGATTGGCGCGGCGGCGGATGGGCTGGATCAACAGCGCCAGGACGGCAGCGGCCAGGAAGGTCAGCGCGCTCACCGGGCTCGCTTCGCTCCCGATGACCGCCGAGCCGACCCCGACCACGATGCCCACGTACAGCACGGAGACGATCGCGGCCAGGATGCCGAACACCACGGTCTTCTTCACGACCACGTCGAGGTCGTACAGGCGGTACCTGAGGATCGCGATGGCGGATGCCGCGGGGATGCCGACGAACAGGCTGACGAACAGCACGAGGAGGAGGAAGGCGGTGGCCGGCCACAACCCGACGGCGCCGAAGACCACCGCCGGCAGCACGGCGGTCCCCGCCACGGAGGCCGCGGCGACGGGCCATTTCATCTGCTGGCGCTCCTCGCCGACGGCCCGCCGGAACCGCCGGACCATGGCCACCACGCTCGAGAGCGCGGCGCCGAACCACACGAGGAGAAGGAGGATGAAGAAGAACCACGGCCCCTCGAAGCCCGCCACGCCGAACGGGTTCTGCACGTGGACCGCTCCGTCCTCGTACACCGGCCCCGTCTTGAGCGCGGTGCCCACGGCGTTGATGCCCGCCACGCCCACCAGGATCCAGGGCACGAAACGCCACCGGCGGGAGGGGAGGTGTCCGTCCGGGAACAGGAGGAGCAGCAACGGGATCGGGGCGAACGCGAAGGTCGACACCCAGCTGCGGAGCCAGGCCGCGTATTCCGTGCCGGGAAGCGAGCCGGGATCCGCGAGGAGACCGCGAATCACGTACGCCCAGCTGAACGCGTACAGCGCGAACCCCAGCCCGATGGTGCAGAACACCCAACCGATGCGGTTGTGGCGGAGGCCGGTGATCGCCGCACCCACGGTCCCGTACGCGAGCGCGGCGACCGGAAGGGCGACCAGCGGAAGCTCGTCGTCGATCACCGAGCGGTCGAGGTAGGCGAGCACGAGCGTGGCCACGCTCAGCGCAGCGACGAGCCCTCCAACCACCCACGCGATACGTCGCGCGAAGTTCGATCCGGGCTGCGCGTTCGGCGCCATACCCCGCCCTCCCGTCGCCACGCTACGCGGGCGAGCGGTGCGGCGCCATGCTGCCGGCACCACACCCCGGAGGCGGGAAGTCTCCGGGCAGACGGGTGCCAGCACAAGTTCCCCAGGGAAGAAGCATCGACGTCCGGGGCGCCGCGGCGCCGGACGGATCTCTAGCGGAGCTTCGCCAGCTCCCTGGAAACCGAGTCGGCCGCGCGACCGACCTGGTGGGGCATGAGCACGCTGGGGTGTTCGGTGATCTCGGCGGTGAGGCGGGCCCGCGGGATCACCCGGACCCCGCGCGCCGTTCGAGCCGGGAACACCGCGTGACCCTCGGGGCACACCACCATGTGGGGCTTGACGTGCACGCCGGCCTGGGCCAGGAGGGCCCGGAACCGCCGCGCCGCACGGCGCACGCGGGACCGACCCGGCACCCGTCCGCCGGACGGCACGAGCACCTCGGCGAACACGATGACGAACGCGCCGGTGGTGCCCAGCACGAGCACGTCGGCCCCCACCGGGCGGCCGTCGAGGGCGCGGAAGCCCCAGGGATCGAGCTTGCCGAGCTCTCGTGCGCGCGCGGACACGCCATTCGTGAACCGGGCAGGCTGCTGCATCGCCAAAGGGATCGGCCGGGGCAGGGGACCCCTTGAGCACGATTCGCCCGCTTGTCGGGTGTCTCAGCCCACGCCCAGGCCGGTCATCAGCGCCCTGGCGGTGAGCCCGAAGCAGATCAGGCCGGCCACGGCGAACGGGACGTGCTGATCCCGCTCGAGGTCCCGGGCGAACACGTGGGTGATGACGAGCACCGTGATCGGGAAGACCGACCCGTACAGATAGTGCAGCCAGGGCCTCGCGTGGAACCCGTAGATCGCCAGCAGGACGATCCCGGCCAGGACCTGGATCCCCAGGATCACCTGCACGGCGGCGAGGAGCCGCCAGAACCATGGGCCGGGATCGCGCTTCAGGACGCGGGCGCCGAACCCCCACAGCATGAGCAGGGCGAACCCGCCCACCACGACGAACCCGATGACCTCGTGGACCTCCGGCACGGCCACCCATGGTCCCACGCGCCGCGACGCATGGACGCCCCTGGGGGGACGATCCTGTGGAGACCCTTCGCGCCGGGGCGCCGGTCTTCACGGAATCGAAACGTCGAGTTGACCTCGCCGCAAAACTCGGCCGCTACGGTTGGGCGGTCCGCATCAGCTCAGCCCTGGGAGGCGCCGATGGCCACGTTCATCGAGGACCGGGGAGGGGGACCCGTTTTTCCCGTCGAGGCGCACGCCCCGAGGACGCCGATCGACCACGCGAACGTGGAGCGGGCGCGGTCGGCCGCCGCCCGAATGTGCGCTGCCGCCCGGGTCCTGGCACGCCACCTCGACGACGCCACCCCCGCCCGCCGGGCGTCTCTCCTGGCGAACATCGAGGCCGCCGAACAGGAGCTCCACCGCCTGTTCCGCTGACCTCCCGGACGGCCCGTCCCTCAGATGAACAGCTGGATGTCGCTGTCCTTCATCTCCAGGAGGGCGGTGGCGGCGCCGACCGCCGGCTCGAGGCCGTCGATGAGGTCCTCGGGCTTCAGGCCCAGCAGGTCCATGGTCATCTGGCACGGGAGGAGGCGGACGCCCATCTCCTGGGCCAGCGCGAGCAGCTGCTGCGGCTCCGGGGTCTTCTGATCCCGGGCGATCTTGCGCAACATGGCCGGCCCGGCGCCGGCGAAGTTCAGCTTCGACAGCTTCCCCTTGTGCGCCCCGCCCGGGTTCATCACCGACAGCATCTTCTGCATCCAGTTGTCGCCGGTGATCCGGACGCCGGGCTTCACCAGCGCGAACAGGCCCCAGAACGTGAAGAACACCACGGCCTGCATCCCGCTGGCGGCCGCGGTGGTCGACAGGATCAGGGTCGGCCAGATGCGGTCGACGTCGCCGGACCACGCGATGATGGTCAGCCCGTTGCGCTTCCCGTTCCCGTTGGGTTTCGGGGCCGTGGCGGCTTCGATCTCGTCCAGCACGCCGGACATCTCAGAGAGCGTCATCGCAGCCTCCTCAGGCGACCTTGCGGACGACGAACCGGAACACGCCGCCGTCCTCGGACTGTTCGACCAGCTCGTTCCCGGTGGTCGTGCACCAGGACGGCACGTCGGTCACCGAGCCCCGGTCCGTGGCCAGGACCTCCAGGGTGTCGCCGGGATCCAGGGTCTTGATGGCCTGTGACGTCCGGACGATCGGCATGGGGCACGCCACGCCACGAACGTCGAGTGTCTGGGTGGCCATTGGGGATGCTCCTCTCGTGATCAGGGCTGGATGCGGGGGTGCGGGCCTCAGCGCCGCGGGCGCCGGACGGCGACCGCGGTGCGCCCGTCGGGACAGCACCCGCGGCATGGGATCATGCGAGCCACCTCGCCCCACCGCCTGGTCCGGATCATTACAACTGCAAATCCTACCGTCCCGCTCGGATACTCGCGACCCGCTCCGACGAGGGCCCAGGGATCCGGCGACCGGCCTCGTGGCCTATGTTCGGTCCCGTGCGGGGGAGGTGGAACCACAACGTCCACTATCACGACATCCTCCTGAGCGCCGTCCCCGAGCGGTGCGAGGAGGCGCTGGACGTGGGGTGCGGAGACGGGATGTTCGCGCGGAGGCTCGCTGCTCGAGCGGGCAACGTCACCGCGGTCGATGTCTCGGAGCGCATGATCGAACTCGCCCAAGAGGAGTGCGCTGGAGTACCGAACGTTCGGTTCGTCCAGGGGGACTTCCTGGGCCTCCCCCTGGCCGACGGCGGATTCGACTACGTGTCGTCCCTCGCCGCCGTGCACCACATGGACTTCGGCCTGGCGATCGGGAAGATGGGCCGCATGCTCCGGCCCGGTGGAGTGCTCGCGGTCCTGGGGCTGGCACGCGACCGGTCGCCTCACGACCTCCTGACCAGTGCGCTCGCCGTTCCGGCTAGCCGCGTGCTCCGGCTCCGCCATGGGTGGTACGAACCGGGGTTCCCGGCCAAAGATCCGACGATGAGCTACCGAGAGGTTCTGTCGGCGGCCGGCTCCCTCCTCCCTGGAGCGAGCTTCCGGCGGCTGTTGCTGTTCCGGTACCTCCTGGTGTGGCGGAAGGTCTAGCGGCGGTCGGGTTCGACGCCCTCGTAGCGGTAGCCGCCGCGGGAGTCCGCGTCCTTGTTGAGACGGCGGGACAGGTGGAGGCCCTCCAGGGTGAACTCCAGCGCCGAGGCGGCGACGCCCGGGCTCTCCTCCTCCACGCCGAGGCGGTCGAGGAGCTTGGCCAGGCCGGGGAGGTCGCCGAACTGCCCCAGGAACTCGCCCGCCGGCATGAGGTCGTAGCTCTCGGCGGTGAGCCCCTCGCCGAACCTGCCCAGCACGGGCTGGAAGTCGAACCCGGCCAGGCGGCGCCGGAACACCTCCAGCTCGGCGGTTCGAAGGGCCCGGGTCAGGATCTCCTGCTCCCGGCCCTCCTCGATCGTGTCGAACTCCACCCGGCCCAGGGAAGACTCCAGCACGGCCGGGAGGTCGCACACGCGCGGGACCGCCTCGGGCTCGCCGCTGCGTGCGGCCCGGCGGACCGCCGCTGCGGCGAGCGTCTCGAGGTTCCCGATCGAGTAGCGCACGCTCACGCCGCTCCGATGGTTCACGTGGGGCGAACGGCGGAGCTCGGAGGTGAGCGCGGCCAGGACCTCCTTCATGAACCGGGGCACGCGGACGGGCACGTCGCCGGCGGGGCGGCGGGCCTCCTGGTCCATGATCCGGACCTCGTCCGCGAGGGTGTCCGGGTAGTGCGTTCGGACCTGCGTGCCGAACCGGTCCTTCAGCGGGGACACGATCCTGCCCCGGTTCGTGTAGTCGTCGGGGTTCGCGGTGGCCACCAGCAGCAGGTCGAGCTGGAGGCGGATCTGGTAGCCCCGGATCTGGACGTCGCGCTCCTCCAGGATGTTGAACAGCGCCACCTGGATCCGCTCGGGGAGGTCGGGGAGCTCGTTGATGGCCACGATCCCCCGGTTCGTCCTGGGGATGAGGCCGTAGTGGATGGTCAGCTCGTCGGCCAGGTACCGGCCCTCGGCCACCCGGATGGGGTCGACGTCGCCGATGAGGTCGGCCACGGCGGTGTCGGGCGTGGCCAGCTTCTCCGCGTACCGGCGGTCCCGTTCGAGCCAGTGCACCGGCGTGGCGTCGCCCTCCTCGGCCACGAGCGCGTGGCACCGCGCGCAGATGGGCCGGAAGGGGTGGTCGTTGACCTCGCAGCCCTCGATGGCGGGGGCCTCGTCGTCCAGCAGCTCCACCAGGTGCCGGATCAGCCGGGTCTTGGCCTGGCCCCGCTCCCCCAGCAGGATGAGGTCGTGCCCGGCCAGGATCCCGCGCTCCAGCGTGGGGAGCACCGAGTCGTCGAAGCCGATGAGCGACGGGAACAGGTTCTCGCCCCGCCCGAGCTTCGCCAGGAGGTTCGCCCGGAGCTCCTCCTTCACCGTCCGGTCGGGGTACCCGGCCGCCCGGAGGTCGCCGATGGTGGACGCGCGAGTCACCGGCCAAGCCTACCCTTGACCCGCGTGAAACGGGGTCGGCGGGTCGCGTCTGGGCTCGTGGCCGTCGTGTGCCTGGTTGCGACCGGTCCGCCCGCCGGCGCCGCGAGGCAGCTGCCGAAGCCGGTTCCGTGCGAGGGGTGCTGGCGTCCGGCCCTGAAGACGTCGTGGCAGTGGCAGCTCCAGGGGAAGGTCGACCGGTCCGTGCGGGCGCACGTGTTCGACGTGGACATGTTCGACACGCCCGCGGCGACCGTGAAGGCGTTGCACCGCAAGGGTCGCGTAGCCGTGTGCTACATCGACGCGGGGACGTGGGAGAACTGGCGGCCGGACGCCGACCGGTTCCCCAAGTCCGTGCTCGGCGCGAACAACGGATGGCCCGGCGAACGGTGGCTCGACATCCGCAAGCGGAAGGTCCTGGGGTCGATCCTCGAGGACCGCATGGACCTGTGCGCCTCCAAGGGGTTCGACGGTGTGGAGTTCGACAACGTCGACGGGTACACGAACCACACCGGGTTCCCCCTCACCGCGGCGAACCAGCTGCGGTTCGACGTGTGGCTGGCGAACCAGGCTCACCGGCGAGGGCTGTCGGCGGCGCTGAAGAACGACCTCGAACAGATCCCGACGCTGCTGAAGTACTTCGACTTCGCGCTCGACGAGCAGTGCTTCCAGTACTCGGAGTGCGGGAAGCTGACGCGCTTCGTGGACGCCGGGAAAGCCGTGTTTGAGGTGGAGTACTCGTTGCCGCGGTCGAAGTTCTGTCCGAAGGCGAACCGGATGAACTTCAACTCGTTGCGGAAGCGGCTGGCGCTCGGGGCGTGGCGTCGGATCTGCCGGTCCTGAGCCGATCCCGATGGGCGACCCAAACGTTCGGGCGGCCTCGGGCGTCATCGGTGTCGTGGAGGCGGTGGAGACGGCGGCTCCGGTGAGCTCGGCCGAGGACGCGTCGTTCGAGGAGTTCTTCCGGGCCGAGTACCGGTCGGTGGTCCGGGCGCTGGCGCTGGTCACCGGCGACGCCGGGCCGGCCGAGGACCTGGCGCAGGAGGCGTTCGCCAGGGCCCTGGAGCGGTGGGGGCGGGTCGGCGCGATGGCGTCGCCCGCCGGGTATGTGTACCGGGCGGCGCTGAACCTATACCGGAGCCGTGTGCGACGGATCGCGGTGGGGCTCCGGCTCCGGGCCCAGGTGAGCACCCCGCCGGACGTCGGCGAGCAGGCCGCCCTCCGCGCTGAGGTCCGGGAGATGCTCCGGTCGCTCCCTCCGGCCCAGCGGGAGGCCCTGATGCTGGTGGAGTGGCTGGGGTACTCGGCCGAGGAGGCCGCCGGGATCCTGGGGGTCCGTCCGGCCTCGGTTCGGGGGCGGCTGTTCCGGGCCAGGACCTCCCTTCGGGAGCGTTTCGGAGGCGACGATGGCTGAGACGAAGGAATTACTGCGAGCGGCGCTGCAGGGGATCGAGCCGCTGGGTGACGGGCTGGATGCCGTGGAGCGGCGGGTGGCCTCTCGCCGGCGACGGGTGCGGCTGGAGGCGGCGGCGCTGGCCCTGGCCCTCACGGCCGGAATGGCGGTGGTCCTGCTGTCGGTCGTGCATGGCGGTGGAGGCGGGGCGCCGGTCGAGGGTGGCCCGCACGTAGTGGGGCCGACCCTCGAGGTGGAGATCCCCTCGGGGTCAATGGAGCCGACGCTGACGGTGGGCGACGTGGTACTGGTGGACGAGGGCGCCTACGGCACGGGGATCCCGGAACGCGGGGACGTGATCGCGTTCCGTCTGGCCTCGGATGGCCCTGACTGGTTCTTCTTCAAGCGTGTGGCGGGCCTGCCCGGCGACGTGGTGGAGGAACGGCACGGGGTGATATTCGTGAACGGGACGGAGTTCCCGATGCCGGTCGCGGAGACGCCCGACCGGCAGACGCTCGGGCCGTGGACAGTCGAACCGGGGCACCTGTTCGTGGTGGGCGACAACCTCGAGAACTCGAACGACTCCCGGTACCCCGCAATCGGGCAGGTCCCGGTGAAGGCCGTGGTCGGAAAGGTCGTCGAGATCCTCGAGCCGGGATCCCGTCAGGGCGAGGTTCTCCCGGCGCCGCCGGCCGGGGTTGCTCCGGGTCCCGCCACGCCCAGTCCGTCGGTCTCGCTCGCGCCCAGCCCGGCCTCCACGGCGGACGAGTCCCCGGCTCCCTGATCACGGCACCGCCGGACGGCCGTGTCGCCGGGCGTTGCTACGATCCGCGGCGATGACCCTGTTCGAGACACGCGCCGACCCCGCGTCGGTGCTGGCCGGGCTCAACGAGGCCCAGCGGGAGGCGGCGACGGCCGTGCGGGGGCCGGTGGCGATCCTGGCGGGGGCCGGGACCGGCAAGACCACCACGATCACGCACCGGATCGCGTACCAGGTGGCCTCGGGCGCGTTCCGGGCGGGCGAGATCCTGGCCGTGACGTTCACGGAGAAGGCGGCGGGCGAACTCCGCGGGCGGCTGCGGGCGCTCGGGGTGGACGGCGTGGAGGCGCGGACGTTCCACGCGGCGGCGCTGTCGCAGCTGGGGCGGTGGTGGGAGCGGTCCACCGGAGCGCCACTTCCCGAGGTCCTCGACACCAAGGCCCGGATCGTGGCGCCCCTGGCGAACGCGTTGCCTCCGCCGCACAAGTTCCTGCCCCGGAGCGACCTGGCCGGCGAGATCGAGTGGGCCAAGAACCGGATGGTGCCGGTGGAGCGGTATCTCGACGCGCTGGCGGAGGCGGGCCACACGCCGCCGATCCCCGCCGACATGATGCTCCGGCTGTACGAGGGCTACGAGCGCCGCAAGCGGGCCATGCGCCGGTTCGACTTCGAGGACATGCTCGGGCTGGCCGTGGAGATGTTCGACGACCACCCGGACGTGGCGGCGGAGCTCCGGTCGAGGTACGCGGCGTTCACCGTGGACGAGTACCAGGACGTGAACACGCTGCAGGCGGCGCTGCTCGGCCGGTGGCTCGGCGGACGCGACGAGGTCTGCGTGGTCGGCGACGACTACCAGACGATCTACTCGTTCACCGGCGCGTCGCCCGAGCACCTGTTGCGGTTCGGCGACCGGTACCCGGACGCGCGGATCGTGAAGCTCGAGGAGAACTACCGCTCGTCGCCCGAGGTGCTGACCGTGGCGAACCGGCTGGTCCCGCGGATGGGCGGGTTCCCCAAGATGCTGCGCGCCACCCGCCCCTCGGGGCCGTCGCCCACCCTGCGGTGGTTCCCGGACCAGATCGCGGAGATCCAGTTCGTCGTGGACGAGGTCCGGCGCCTGCGCGGTGAGGGCGTGGCCTTCGAGGAGATGGCCGTGTTGTACCGGATCAACGCCCGCTCCGAGCCGTTCGAGGAGGCGTTCGCCGAGGCGCGCATCCCGTACCAGGTCCGGGACGGTGCGTTCCTGCGGCGCCCGGGACCCCGAGCTGTGGTGCACCGGCTCCGGCGGGCCGGCGGCCCGGTCGTGGAGGAGGTCGAACGAGCCACCGATGCCCTGGGCTACGCGCCCGGGGCGGAGGCCGACTCGGCCGAGGAGGCCACCCGGCAGGCCGACCTGGCCCGGATGCGCGCGCTGGCGTCCGAGTTCGCCGCCGCACATCCGGACGGCGACCCGGCCGCCTTCCTGGCCGAGCTGGCGAAGCGGTTCGCGGCGGAGGCGTCGGCCCGTGGCGTGAACCTCCTCACGTATCACCGCTCCAAGGGCCTGGAGTTCGACGCGGTATTCCTGCCACGCCTGCTGGATGGCGAGCTCCCGTTCCGCTCGGGCCGCAGCCGCGCTCCCGAGGACGAGGAACGCCGGCTGCTCTACGTGGGGATCACGCGGGCCAAGCGTCACCTGTACCTGTCATGGCCCCGCGAACCCCGAACGGGCCGCAGCCCCTTCGTCGACGAGATCACCGGCCGCCCCGAGGACCGCGGGGTCCCGGCGCCGAAGCCCGTTGGAGCCGCGAAGCCCGTCACCGTCGCCGCCGACGGTCCGCTCTACGACCGCCTCAAGCAGTGGCGGATGGAGCGCTCGAAGGCCGACGGCGTCCCCGCGTACGTCGTCTTCCACGACTCGACCCTCGCCAAGATCGCCGACAGCAAGCCCCGAACGCGCCTCGAGCTCCTCGACGTCCCCGGCATCGGCCCCGCCAAGCTCGACCGCTACGGCGACGAGGTCCTGGCGGTGGTCGGTTCGGCCACGTAGGGGGCTCTGTCGGTTCCCTCGTCGGCCTCCCTACAATCGGAGCGTGCGCATCCGTCGCCCCGTCCACGTTCTGATCGGCCTCCTCGTCGTCCTCGTGGCGTGCGGGCAGGTTCCGGGGATCCACCGAGCGAGCACTCGGCTGTCGACGAGATATCGCTCGACGCTCCCAACGTGACTTCGATGGCAATTACCGTGTAAGGGTGGTGGTTGGGCCGAGATCGGAGAGGGAGAGAGAGAAGCTTGCAGCCGCTCCCATCGTTCTTGAGACGGGGGGAGGATTGTTGGTGCCGGCGAATTCCCGGAAACGCGAGTCCCTGGACTTCGGGCAGATGTCCAAAGCGCGCATATCGGCATCTGGCAAAGCTCATCGGCCAAGAGTGCGGCGCTTGGGTGCGTCCCTGCTGCTTGCAGCTGGATTCGTGATCGTCAACCAACTCTCTGCTTCTCCCGCATGAGGCCGCTCTTTGTGTCAGTCTGACGCTCAACCCAGCTCAACTGGCTGCGGGGGAGCAAGGGCAGCTCGAGCTCAGGACCTATTTCCCCATCAGAAACGGCCACGGTCAACTGGAGCTCAGGCCCGGGTCTGTCCCCTCGAATTTCCCGTTCAGAGTGACGGCGGAGGGGCCGAGCGGAGGGATTCTCGCCATCCCGATGCACCGTTCTGTAGATCGGGATGTTTGGACGGGCCCCGTTGTGTTCCACAGCGCGGGTACTTGGATTGTTCGAGTCCTGAACTTCGAGCCGGGGGGCACCGCTCCTTGCTACTCAAGCTTGCATGTTGTGATCGTGACTGGTGGCGCAGCGGCTCACCCGACGAAGTCTGCAGATGATCGATGGGCAACTTATCTCCTGGCGGTGACCCTCGTTGCGGTGAGTGTAGCGCTGGCCGGTGCAGTGGCAGCCGTAATGTGGCGCCGTCGTCATCGCAAGTTGCCCCGGGACACGTTGACTGATGCGGTCGCCCGGAGACAGCCTCCAAGCTGACGCGAGCCCTTGCTCGATACCAGCGAGGTGCTTGATCTTACCTCGCGCCGTTCGGGCCTCCGAGACAGACTCCCACGACCATCGGCGCGACGAAACTGGATCGAGATGGCTTCGCTGCAATCAGCGGGGTCGGCCGCGGCGCCGCACGTGTCTAGGCGCGACGAGGTCAGTTTCAAAGGGTCGTCGATCGAACGAATCGCGGACCTCCTCCGACTCCGCAGCTCGCCGCATCTCGGCGATCGATGTCGGAGGCGCCGGGTTCGGTCGGGCGGCGACGGTGAGGAGGTGGTCGCCGGAGCGGGTCCACCAGCAACTCCAAAGCTCGGGGTCGCCGGACGTTCGGGCTTCGAACGGGGTCCACTGGTCGCCCGAGGTGGGGCTGGGATGGATCTCCACGGAGCGGGAGTCGGCTCGGAGGCCGGTGCGGGCGGCTTTGAGGACGGACTCCTTGGCGGACCACAGGAGGTTGGCGGTCACCTCGAGGCCGGTTCGGCCTTCGCGTGCGACGAGCGCCTGTTCCGATTCGGTCAGGTAGTCGGCGACGAAGCCCTCGCTTCGCGACTCGATCAGCTCGAGGTCGCATCCGAGGCGGACGCCTTCCTCGGACGCGGCGCACGCTGCGAGGCCGGCTCGGTGGGTGATGGAGATCGTGCACGCCGCGGGCTCCCCGTCCACGAACGGCTCGGGGGCGCCGTCGTCGGCCGCGCGGATCGAGACGCGCTCGGGTTCGATCCCCAGCCACGCGGCCACCGCTCGCTTCGCGGTCCAGCGGCCCAGGAGCCATTCGGCTCGGCGCTTCGGGAAGGTCAGGCCGTCGAGCACCTCGCGTTCGTCGGCACCCAGCCAGCTCGTCCCGGGCGGCAGGTCGTCCTCCGACAGGACCAGGATCCCGACCCTGACCCCGTCGGGGCCGGGGGTCATCGGGCCAGCTCGCGGGCGACGCCGCGCTCGATGGCGTCGATGAGGTACGGGCGGATGTGCGAGGCCTCGATGATGCGGTGGACCGAGCCCATCTTCAGGGCGCGGTGGATGTCGTGGACGGCGTCGAACTCCTTGGCCACCTCGCCGAGCTTCTCGGAACGAACGGTCGCCCGGATCTTCTCCAGCTGGGCCATCAGCCGGGCCCGCTCATCCGGGTCGGCCTCGCGCGCCTGGACCTCGAGGTCCACGATCCGCTGGTCCGCCGCCACCCGGCCGTCGATCTCCCGGGCGAACACCACCGCCGCCGCCGGCGCGCCCCCGATCACGCTGGCGTAGGAGCCCTCGACCGCGGCCACCTCCAGGCTCTCGTTCAGGGTCTGGGAGAACACCACGAACGCCCCGCCGTGGTACCGCGACACCACCAGGAACACGATCGGCCCCCGGAAGTTCGTCACCGCCCGGCCGATCTCGGCCCCGTACTCCAGCTGGACCTTGCGCATCGACTCCGGCGACCCGTCGAACCCCGACAGGTTCGCCAGCACCACCAGAGGGCGGTTCCCGCTGGCCGCGTTGATGGCCCGGGCGGCCTTCTTCGACGACTGCGGGAACAGGGTCCCGGACGTCCAGAACTGCGGCCCGTCGGCGTCGATGGTCCCCTGCCTGGGAACCGGCCTCGACTCGATCCCCAGCAGGCACACCGGGTACCCGCCGATGATCGCGTCCCACGCCACCACGGTCTCCGCGTCGCGCATCGAGCCCCACCGCTCCAGCGCACCGTGGTCGGCGTCGGCCACCGCGCGCATCACGCTGCGGATGTCGAACGGACGCTTGCGTTCCGGGTTCGTATGGTCGGAGAAGATGTCGCCGACCGTGGAGAACCCCCCGCCGCGGTGGGGCGAGGGCCCGATGTCCCGGTCGAACGGATCGGAGGTCGCCACTCGCCGGGGGAACCGCTCCCCCGGCGCCCGGTACGTGTGCTCGTAATGGCGGAGCAGCAGCAAGCATGCGTCCGCCACGTCGGCCGCCCAGTACTGGGCCTGGCCGTTGAGCCCCATGATCCGGTCGTAGCCCCCGATGCCGAAGTTGTCGTCGGCCGACACCCCGCCCGAGTAGTCGAGGGCCTGCTTCCCGGTCAGCACCATGGCCCCCTCGGCCGTCATGATCAGGATGCCCCGGGTGTGCATGAGCATCGTGGCCTCGGCGTTCCAGTACGGCTGGGCGCCGACGTTGATCCCGCAGACGATCACGTTCACCTCGTGCCCGGCCTGCGTGTACTCGATGAGCCGGCGGAGGACACGGCCGATCCAGTCCATGTTCTCGGTCCCGCTCTCCATCGAGATCCGCGCGCCCGACGACACCGCGAACCACTCCAGCGGGACGTCCAGCTCCTCGGCCAGGTCCAGCGCCGCGTTGATCCGCCGGCACTCCGCCTCCGCCAGCGAGCCCAGCGCCCGGGTGGGGTCGCCCAGGATCACCACCCGCTTCATGCCCTCGGGGTACGCCGCGGTGCGGTTCGTGATGACGCCGGCGACGATCGACGCGTGGTTCTCCCCGTACGGGCGGTCCACCGGCACCAGCCGCGCCTCGGAGTCGTCGAGGTCGTGTTCGACGAACTCCCCGGGCGGGAACGCGCTCCCCGCTGCGTCAGGGCCCGGGGCCAGCATCGAGACGATCTCGTACGGATAGACCAGCCCGCGCTGGCGGGCCGTGACCACCTTCTGCCGGTACGGCGTGAGCGGCTCGATGGGCCGGTCGGAGGGCTCGTCGAACCGGAACGTCAGCCCCCTCCCCACCGGGTTCGTGACGTGGAGGATCCGTTCGCGGTACTCGTCGGCGTCGGAGTCGAACATCGTGGCCCGTACCACCACCTTCTCCAGGCCCAGCCCCTCGGTGAGCGGGGCCATCCGCTGGATCAGGCCGAACACCTCGGTCATGTCGAGGTCCACCCGGGGGCGGACATGGAGCAGGACCCGGTTCCACTGCACGCGACGGCCGGCCGGGCGGTGCGACTGGTACAGGCGGATCCCGGCCAGGGCCTCGGTGAACATCCGCTCGAGCTGCGGCAGGTGTGTGACCCGCCCGGCCTCGTCGCGCAGGGGGGTGAGGTCGCGGACCTCGGCCATGGCCACCAGCCGTTCGTCCTTGGGGTTCTCCCGGGCCACCGCCCGGAACAGGTATACGTCCTCCACCGAGGGCAGGCGTTCGATGTCGAAGTTCGACAGGCGCCACAGGTCCAGGCGCTTGCCCATCATCGGGTGCAGCCCCCGGTACAGGCGGTCCTCCTCGAACGGGCCGCCGGCCTCGTGCTGGCGGAACGTGAAGTGCTCCTCGCGGGGGGCCCGGAGGTCGCGCCGGGGCCCGCTGAGCGTGACCACGGCGCGGCGGATCCGGCGCTTCGTCCCCGATGCGTCGAGGGCCTCGCGGATACGGCCGGCCACCTCCTCGGCCGGGGCCCAGTCCTCGTTCCACAGGTAGTAGTCGGTGAGGACGTCGTCGCCCGCGGGGGCCTCCTCCGCCGCGGCGGCCAGCGTCCGGGCCAGGGCCGGGAGGTCGTTCAGGTCCCCCGCCGTGGCGAACAGGCGGATCGCCGCTCCGTCGTACTCGTACGCGGCGGTGGCCACGGGGCGGCCGTCGCGGCGGGAGGTCGACACGTCCGTGAGCGGCCGGATGCGGTAGTACCGGCTGACCAGCGCCTCCAGCAGGGCCTGGTCGGCCGGGGGGTCGGCGGCGAGGAGCGACGGGATGAGGATCGCCCGCAGCGGCATCGGGGACCCCACGAGCGCCTGGATCCGGCGGCCATGGTCGGCCTCCGGGTGGAGCGCGATGACGGTGAGGTGCCGCTGGACGCGGCGGTAGGACAGGTCGAAGGCCCGTTCGACCAGGGGCTGGTCGAAGAAGCGGTACCGGACCTCCCGGGCCAGGTCGGCGACGGCCGGGTGGCGTTCCTGGGCCGCCAGGACCAACCGGTCCAGCAGGTCCCGGCTCCCCGGCCCGGCCGCGTCCCGGAGCGCCTCGACGTGCTCCAGGCGGCGGTCCAGGATCGCAAGGATGGCCGGCAGCTGACGTCCGGCGCGCTGGTGGGACCGGAACATCAGGAACAGGGCGTCCTCCAGCTCCGGGGTCCGCTCCAGGGTCCTGAGGCCGTAGTGCGCGAGGGCCCGGCGGAGGTCCTCGACGAACACTGGGGGCAGGCTCTCGTTCGCCGGGTCGAGGGTCCGGAGGTACAGGGGTAGGGGGTCGGCGGGGGCCCGCATGAACTCCGCCTCCGGGCCCGAGGGCAGTCGCCGGGCGGCCACCGAGAGGACGTCGGCGAAGATGCCGAGCACGTCTTCCTCGGCGGCGACCACATCGGGATCGTCGGGGGCGAGCCTCCGGCACGCGGCGCCCCACCGGCCGGCCAGGTCGCCGGCCTCCGCGGCGTCCACGTCGTAGCCCAGGACGAGCCGGCGGAGCTTCTCCGCGACCAGCCGGCATTCCCCCTGCGGCGACGCGGACTCCGCGGGCGGCGGGGCCAGCCGGTCAAGGTTCACGGGGTGCTCCAAGACGGCGGCCGCGGGCTGCGGCGGTTCGAGGCGGACCACGGGCTCCCCGGCCCCCACCTGGACGTTCGTGCCGACCACCCACCGGACCCTGCCGGACCGGGAGGCCGCCACGGCCATCTCCATCTTCATGGCCTCCAGGATCACCAGGGGGTCACCCGCGCGGACATCCTGCCCGGGCTCGACCCTCGCCTCCACGACCACCGCGGGCGCCGGCGCCACCACCACGTGGCCCTCCGCCCGGTCGACCCGATGGAGGGATCCGTCGACCTCCACGACGTGCGGCGACCCCTCGTGCACGGCCACCACCGTGTGCGCGCCGTCTGCCGTGACCAGCCGGCGCTCCCGGGGACCCAGCCGCTCCACGGTCACCCCGACGGCCGTGCCGCCGTCGTGGATCCGGTACCGCCCGGGGCCCACGTGGAGGACCCGCAGGCGGAACACCGAACCCCCCATCGCCAGCTCGACCAGGGATCCGACCTCGTCCCTGGCCTCGGCCCGCCCGTGTGCGGCCGAAAGGTAGAACGCGGCCTGGTCCCTGGCCCGGACCTCCTCGTGGACGGTGATCGCGGCGTCCAGCAGCGCCACCTCCGCACCCTCCGCCCGGCCGCCGGCGGCGGCCAGATCGCGGACCAGTGCCTCGCCGCCGCCCCCGTCGCGCCGGATGTCCTGTTCGAGCAGCCACAGGACGAACGACCGGTCGGTGGACTCGTCGCCCACCACCACCACGGACTCGGCAACGGCCCGCCGGAGCCGCTGGAGGGCCACGGACCGTTCCGGCCCCCACGCGGTGATGGACGCGACCACGGGTCCCGCGCCGCCGGCCGGTTCCAGGACGTCGCCCGCCGCTCCACAGACGTCCACGCGGATCCCGGGGCCGCCCGGGAACCGGAGCGCGGCGATCGTTCCCCCTCCCGGGCGGAAGCCGGACAACGGATCCTCGGCGCGGATCATCGCCGTGGCGGCGTGGCCCCGCGGGGTTGGCTGGGCGCCGGTCAGCCGGGCCCCCAGCGCCACGGCCAGGCGGAGCGACACCGAGTCCAGCCCAGTTGCCTGCTCCGTGGCGGCGTGCCACGGGAGCGCCGCTGGGTGCACAGACGTGAGCGTCAGGTCATCGCCGGAGAGGGCGAGCTCCGCTGTGAGACCGCCTCTCGCGCTCGCGCCGAACGTGCGGATGAGGCTCCGATGCAGCCCGATCGCGGCGTCGGCGAGCCGCTCCTCCAGGCCGGCGGGCAGGCCGGTCGCGGTCTCCGCCACCAGCGGCCCGTTCGCACCCTGACGGCGGAGCGAGACGTCGCGCACGCCCAGGACCCAGACGGCGCCGTCGGAGTCCGCGATCGTCTCGACCTCGAGGGCCCCACCATCCGGGGGCTCTCGGGTGACGCCGGTGGGCGCGAGACCCGCGAGCACCGCACAGGCCGGGGTGTCGGACAGCAGCCGCAGGACATCGAGGCCGGGCGCCACCGTGTCGACCCCCAGCCCGGCGCAGGCGGCGGCGACCGCGAGCGCGTGGTCCCAGCCGGCCCAGCCGATCCACAAGAGGTCGGGTCGATCCGCCTCCAGGGCCCGTTCGAGTGCCTCGACATCCCAGGGATCCCCGGCCACGGCGATCTGGGCGTCCGAACCGTGGCGCCGGGCGGACGCCGCGGATCCGGCGGCGCCGTCGTCATCGCGAACCACCGGGGACGCCACCAGGAGGGCGTCCGTCTCGTCCGCCAGGGCGTGGACGGCCTGGGCCGCGCGTGACGCCATCGGTTCGGCGTCGAGCACCGCCACTCGGGCGTCCTCGATCGACCCGGCCCCCATCCCGTGCAATCTCATCACGAACGCCCGCGTCAGCGCACGGCCGCCCGGAGCGCCTCCAGCGCGGCGGGGTCCAGGGCCCCCGGCAGCTCCACCGTCCCGTAGTCCTCCAGGGCCAGGATCACGGTCCCCGCGCCGTCCACCACCGAGGCGTCGAACCGCGAACCGTCCTCGCTGGGGTGGACCAGGGCCCGGATGCGTCCGGTCGCCGCCGCCGGATCCGCCAGGAGCCGGACCCTCCCGACCTCGGTGGGCAGGGCGAACCGGCCGAGCGTGCACAGCTCCCACATCCCCGCCGTCTGGAAGCACAGCTCGATCAGCCGGGGCGCTGCCAGCAGCGGAGCGGCCTCCGGGCGGTGGTTGGCCGGGAGCGTGTCGGAGAGCAGGCCGACCGGCACCTCGCCGGGCCAGGCCCGCTCCAGGACCCGGTACGCCGGGCCGTGGAAGTACACGCGGTACACGTCCTCGGCGGCGACCGACCCCCCCGCCGGTTCGGGAACCTCCTCGGTCCGGGCGGCCGGCGCCTCTCGCGACAGCCGGACCGTGCCGGTGAAGTGGGTGGTGACCTGGGGCTCCTCGCGCCCCGGGATGCTGCGGGATCCGATGAGCCGGCACGCGGCCACCACGTCGTCGCCGTCAGGGGAGAACCGGGCCTCGACGGTCACCGTTCGGGGTTCGTCCCGGTAGCACTTCAGCGGAGCCTGGAACCGGACGTTCTCGATCGCGGCCACGTGCCATCCCGGCAGCGCGGCGGATGCGACCTCGGCGAACGTCTCGATGCCCATCACGCCCGGGAGCACCGGCGTCCCGTCGATGCGGTGGTGGTCCAGGAACGGCTGCGTCGACGGATCCAGCACCACCTCGGCCCTGAGCCCCTCGTGGACGCCCATCGAGGCGATCGCCCCGGAGACCGGCCCGTGGGCGCCGGCGCCGAGCCCGGCCGGCTCGATCCCTCCCCGCTCGTCCCACTCCTGGAGCAGGATCCCCAGCCGCGAGCCGACCACGATCTCGCCTCGGAACCCGCCCGAGACCAGCTCCCGGCGGATCACCGGGATGCCGGCCTCCGGAGGCAGCATGTCGATGCCCGCCGCCTCCATCATCTTCGGGATCGACCCCCGGCTGGCCATCCCGATGCCGGCCCACGCCGTCCAGTCGATGGCGATCCCGCGCGTCTCCGGACGGGTCCGGCGGAAGCTCGACACGGACTTGCACAGCAGGTCGTTCGCTGAGCTGTAGTCGGTCTGTCCGCCGTTGCCGAACCGACCGGCCACCGAGCTGAACACCACGGCCGCGCCGAGCGGCATGTCGCCGATCGCGTGCAGGAGGTTGAACCAGCCGTTCGACTTCACGTCGAACACCAGGTCGAACTCCCGGGGCTCCTTGTCCGGGAGGAACCGGCTGATCTCGAGGCCCGCCGCGTGGAGCAGGGCGTCGATCCGGCCGTGCTGCTTCCGGATCGCGTCCACCGCCGCGGCCACCGCATCGGCGTCGGTGAGATCCACCTGGTGGTACCGCGCGGTACCGCCGGCGGCCTGGACGGCCCTGATGGCCGACAGCGCGGCGTGTCCGCGCTCCAGTCCCGCGAGCTGCTTCTCGATCATGATCGGCGTCGGGCGCTCGCCGGCCTGCCGGGCCCGTTCGACCAGGTCGCGCTTCAGGCCTTCGCGGTCCTCACCGAACCTGGCCAGGTCCGGGTCCCCGGGATCGGGTTCGGGGGCCAGATCCAGCAGGTGGAACGAGGCACCGGTGGCGCCGGCGAGGTCGGACACGATCGCGCTCACGATGCTCCCGGCCGCGCCGGTCACCGCGATCACGCTGTCCGGCCCCAGCGCCAGGCCGTCCGCCCCGTCGGCCGCCGGGCGCTCGTCGAGGGACACGGTCCAGCGGAGCCCGTTCGCGTGCCCGACTTCCACGCATCCCGGGTCGCGCAGGGCCTCCTGGACCAGCGCCTCGGCGACCTGCGCGGCGGAGGCGTCGGTCTCGACGTCCACGGCCTTCACCGTGGCGGTCTCGCGCTCGCGCTTCAGGGCCTTGGTGAACCCGGTGACGGCGCCCCCCATCGGAGCGGCCGCCCCGGCCTCGTCGTAGCCGTGGAACCCGCCCAGGCGGGTGGCTGCCACCAGGAACGCCCCGGGCCGGGCCAGGTCGTCGTACAGGGTCCGGGCCGTGGCGTACAGGAGCTTGACCCGGACGCGCAGGGCCTCCTTCCATCCGGCGAGGTCCATCTCACCGACGGCCTCCTCGGGATCGAGCGCGGGGAGCCAGAACGCCCCGGAGGGCGGTCCGGCGGCGGCCCATTCCTCGACGGTGGCGGCGAGCGACGCGGCGTCGGGCTGTTCGTCGATCAACAGGACCTCCGCCCCGCGCTCCTCGAGCAGCCATATCAGCTCCTTGGCCACGCCGCCAGCGTCCGCCATCACGACGATCCGCGAGCCGGGCCCGATCTGGACGCCGGTCGGCGCCGTCTGCTCGAACGACGGCCGCATGACGGGAACGGCCACCCGGCGGGGGATCGCGTCGGCGGCCTCGAGCCCGGCGAACCGCAGGGCCGGGTCGAACGTCCGCGGCGCCGCGAGCGCCGGTTCGGCAGTGGCCGGGGGCGCCGCCTGGCCGTTCGAGGCGCCGGGGGGCCGGGTGGAGGTGGGGGCGGGAACCGGGTCGATGATGGCCGGCGCGACGGGGATCCCGCCCCCTGGTCCGTCACCGTCCGGACGCGGGGCCCGGTCCAGGACGAACTGCACCACGTGTGAGAGCGTCGGGAAGTCCCTGAGCTTCAGCGACTCGTCCCGGGGGATGTCGTACCTGCTCCGAATCGCGGCGAAGATCTCGGCCTGCTTCACCGTGTCCACCCCGAGGTCGGCCTCCAGGTCGAGGTCGGGGTCGAGCATGTCCGGCGGGTACCCGGTGGTCTCGGCCACCAGGTCCAGCACGACCTCCCGCACGGCCTCCTCGGACAGCTCGGC
>WNFU01002788.1_pt1 | contig 29445 bp, 26 predicted proteins | sample 5400121 | NCBI WGS metagenome assembly WNFU01 (sample SAMN13153360, study PRJNA577476) | soil metagenome | isolation source: 100 cm soil or saprolite under grassland replicate 1 | place: USA:California | collected 2016-06-15 | reverse complement strand
TCGTGGAGCAGAACGCCGCGATGGCGCTGTCAATCGCCGGCCGCGGCTACGTCCTCGAGACGGGCGGCATCGTGCTCGAAGGCACGGCGCGCGACCTCGCCGACAACCCCGAAGTCCGCAGGGCATACCTGGGAGAGGCCTGATCAATACCACCCCTTATTCATTCAGCCCTCGCCTCGCCGCTGGAAGCGAGCGTCTCGGCTCGAAGTGCGACCTTCTCCCCTGAGGGGCGAGGGAACCTATACGGAACAACTGAGGTCACCAACATGAGCAAGCAGGGATTGACGTATGAGCAGCACGAGATCGGGGCGGCGTACGAAACGCAGGGGCGGACCGTGACGGAGGCCGACATCTGCTCCTTCGTCAACCTCTGCGGGTTCAACGAGCCGCTCTTCTACGACATGGAGTACGTCGCCACGGCGTCCGTGTTCAAGGGCAAGCCGGCGCCCGGCGCCTTCACCTTCTGCCTCTCCGAGGGGCTCGTCATGCAGACGGGCCTGATCCACGGCACGGGCATGTCGTACCTCGGCAGCGAGATCAGGATCGTAGCCCCGGTCCTCGTGGGCGACACGCTGCACGTCCGCGTCGTGATCACCGACAAGCGCGAGACGAAGAAGGCGGACCGCGGCATCGTCACCTACAGGCACGAAGTCCTGAACCACCGCGGCGAGCTCGTCCTCGAGGCAACCATCACGCGCATGATCAAGCGGGCGGCGGCGAGGGCCGCCTGATGCTCGTCCTCACGCGCGCCGACCTCGAGCGCGTGCTCGAGCCGGCGGCCGTCATCGAGGCGGTCGCCTCCGCGTTCCGCGAAGCGGCCGCGGGCCGCGCCCCCGCCCTGCCTCGCGCCGCCCTGCCCATGGCGGGGGGCGGGTTCTTCATCGGGATGATTTCGGCCCTGCCCCGGCGCCGGGCGCTCGGCGCCAAGCTCGTCACCGTCGTGGAGGCCAACCGGAAGCGCGGGCTGCCGACGCTGCACGCCTCCTATCTGCTGAGCGACCCGGAGACCGGCGCGCCGCTCGCCTTCATGGAGGCGGGCTACCTCACGGCCATCCGCACCGGTGCGACCTCCGCCGTGGCCGCGAAGTACCTGGCCCGCCCTGATGCCAGGCGCGTCACGTGCTTCGGCGCGGGCTTTCAGGCTGAGTTCCAGCTCCGCTGCCTCCAGGCCGTCCTGCCCGTCGAGAGCGTCGCCGTCGTCGGGCGCGATCCCGCCCGCGCCCAGGCCTTCGCCGCACGGATGGGCCGCGCCCTCGGCGTTCCCGTCGAGGTCGCGAGAGAGCGCGGCGCCGCGGTCCGGAACGCCGGCGTCGTCACCTGCGCCACCACGTCGCCCCGTCCGGTCTTCGCCGGACGGGATCTCAGCCCCGGCGCCCACGTGGACGCCGTCGGCTCGTTCAGGCCGAGCATGCGCGAGGTGGACACCGAGGGCGTCCGGCGTGCGCGCGTCGTCGTGGACACCTACCACGGCGCGTGGGCGGAGGCGGGCGATCTCCTCATCCCCATCAAGGCGGGCGCAGTCACGCGCCGCCACGTCAAGGCCGAGCTGGCCGAGGTCGTGACGCGAAAGACGCCCGGGCGGACGCGGCCCGATGAGATCACGCTCTTCAAGTCGGTGGGCTGGGCGCCGGAGGACGCGGCCACGGCGCGGCTCGCGTATGATCGGGCCATGGCCCACGGCGTCGGCACCGAGGTGACGGTGTGACTGTCCGGCTCGTCGATCCAGTCCGGCTGCTCCATCCCGCATGAGGACGGCCGACGCCGTCATCGTCGGCGGCGGCGTCACCGGCTGTTCGCTTGCCTTCCAGCTCGCCGGGCTCGGCATGCGGCGCGTCCTCGTCCTCGAGAGGCGATTCATCGGCTCGGGAGGCACAGGCCGCTCGGTCGGCATCATCCGCCAGCTCTATCCCACGCCGGAGACGACACGGATGGTGCTGCGCTCGCTCGAGGTCTTCCGCCACTTCGGAGATGCCGTCGGCGGTGAAAGCGGCTTCGTCAGCTGCGGCGTGCTGATCGGCGTCAGCGCTGCCATGCGCCCTTCTCTCGAGAGAACGCTCGCGCTCCAGCGAGGCCTGGGCGTGAGCGCGGAGATCGTCGACCCCGCTGCTCTCGCGCGCATAGAACCACGAATCGAGCCGGTGGAGCTCGGCGCCGTGCTCTACGAGCCCGGGTCCGGCTACGGCGACCCCTCGGCCGTCACCGCCGGCTATGCGGACGCGGCGCGCAGGCGAGGCGTGACGATCGAGCAGGGGCAGGAGGTGACGGCGATCAGGCAATCGGGCGGCAGGGTCACGGGCGTCACGATGGGCTCGGGCGAGGACATTGGCGCCCCGGTCGTGGTGAACGCGGCCGGGCTCTGGTCTCCCGCCCTCGCGCGTCTCGCCGGAGTCGAGCTGCCCATCGTCATCGGCAGGCATCCGGTCCTCGTCCTCGAGCGCGACGCAGGCTTCGGCCGGCCCCACATCGTCTACCTCGACCTCCACGGCGGCAGCTACGTGAAACCCGAGACAGGAGGACTCACACTGACCGGCTCGCTCACCGACGACGAGACGCAGCACCCGATGGACCCCGAGCTGCTCGGCGCCGAGCCCGGCTTCGAGGAAGCGAAAGCGGTGCTGGAGCGCACGAGCCGCGCCTGGCCGCGACTCAGCAATGCTCGCTATTCGCGCGGCTGGGCGGGCGCCTTCGACATCACGCCCGACTGGATGCCCATCCTCGACGAGTCGCCGGTGAAAGGCTTCTTCATCGCCGCCGGCATGTCGGGCCACGGCTTCAAGCTGGCACCCGCCGTGGGCGAGATGATGGCGGCGCTCATCACCGGCTCGCCGCCGCCCGTCGATCCAGCCCCCTTCCGCTTCTCGCGCTTCGCCGACCGCGCCGCGGGCGGCACCTTCGTGGCCTCCTATCTCGGCTGACGCCGCTGGCTAGCTCGGCTGACGCGCCGGGCGGCGGCTTGACGCGTCCTTCGCGCCGTGTACACTCTGGCGCCATGTCACCCTCTCCGGCGCCGCGCTCCCGCATCGGCGTCGACATCGGCGGCACCTTCACCGACCTCGTCTGGGTGGACGACGCCACCGGCGCCGTCCAGGTCGGCAAGCTCCTGACGACTCCCAAGGACCCTTCGCAGGCCGTCGAGCAGGGCGTGGTGGCCGTGCTGCACGACGCCGGCGGCCGGGCCGCCGAGGTCCGCTCGCTGATACACGGGACGACGTTGGCCACCAACGCGCTCATCGAGCGCAAGGGCGCCAGGACGGGACTCCTGACGACGGCCGGCTTCCGCGACGCCGTCGAGATCGGGCGCGAAGGCCGCTACGACATGTACGACCTGTTCATCGACCAGCCGGCGCCGCTCGTGCCCCGCCACCTGAGGCTCGAGGTCAGGGAGCGCATCACCGCCGACGGCGGCGTGCTCACGCCGCTGCACGAGCCGAGCGCCCGTGCCGCCATTGCGCGGCTCACAGAGGCCGGCGTCGAGGCCGTCGCCATCTGTCTCCTGCACGCCTATCGCAACCCGGTCCACGAGCGCGCGCTGGCCGCGCTCTGTGCCGAGCTTCTGCCCGCGGTGCCCGTGTCGTGCTCGTCGGAGGTCGTGCCTGAGATCCGGGAGTACGAGCGGTCCTCGACCACCTGCGCCAACGTCTACGTCATGCCGCTCATGTCCCGCTACCTCGACGACCTCGACCGCAAGCTCCAGGAGCTCGGCATCCCCGGCCGCCTGCACATCATGCTCTCGGCGGGCGGCGTCGCGACACCCGAGACGGCGAAGCGGGTGCCGATACGTCTCGTCGAGTCCGGCCCGGCGGCGGGAGCCCTGGCCGCGGCGCGCATGGCGCGCGAGCTCGGCGAGCCGCGCCTGCTGTCCTTTGACATGGGAGGCACCACGGCCAAGGCCTGCGTCATCGACGGCGGAGAGCCACTGCTGGCCCGCGAGTTCGAGGTCGCGAGGGCGGACCGCTTCAAGAAGGGCTCGGGCCTTCCCATTCGCGTCCCCTGCATCGAGATGATCGAGATCGGCGCGGGCGGCGGCTCGCTGGCGCGGGTGGACCGCATGGGCCTCCTGAAGGTCGGGCCCGACAGCGCGGGCGCGGACCCCGGACCGGCCTGCTACGCTCAGGGCGGGACCACGCCCACCGTCACCGACGCCGATCTGCTCCTCGGCTATCTCGATCCCGGCTTCTTCCTCGGCGGCCGGATGCGCCTCGACGTGGACGCGGCCAGTCGCGCCGTGGAGGAGAATGTCGCCGGGCCGATGGGACTGTCGCTGACCGATGCGGCCTGGGGCATCCACCGCGTGGTCAACGAGAACATGGCCGCGGCCGCGCGCGTGCACGGCATCGAGCGCGGCCGAGACCTGCGTGCCTATCCCCTCTTCGCATTCGGCGGCGCGGGGCCGGTGCACGCCTGGCAGGTCGGGCGCATCCTCAAGGTGCCGCGCGTACTCGTCCCCTTCGGCGCGGGGGCGATGTCCGCCTACGGGCTTCTGGCGGCGCCGCTGGCCTTCGACTTCGTGCGGACCGCGCCGCAGCGGCTCGACGCCGCCGACTGGAGGCAGATCAACGGGCTCTTCGGCGAGATGGAAGCCGAGGGGCGGCGGATCCTGCGCGGCGCGGACGTCCCGGACGGGGATGTCCGCATCCGTCGCACAGCGGAGATGCGCTACAGGGGCCAGGGCCACGAGGTCGAGGTCGAGGTGCCACCGGGCACGCTCGACGACGGAAGCCTCGCTGCCATCACGGCCAGCTTCGAGGCGGCGTATCGCGCTCTCTACAGCCGGACGCCGATGGGCGTCCCCATCGAGGCGCTCAATTGGCGCGTCGTGGTCTCTGGCCCCGTGCCCGACATCTCCGTCTCGGGGCCCAAGCCCGGGGCACGCGTGCCGGCCGCGGCCGCGCCCGTGCCGAAGTCCACACGCCAGGCCTACTTCCCCGAGGCGCGCGGCTACGTGGACACGCCGGTCTACGATCGCTACCCGCTCACGCCGGGCGCGGCCTTCACCGGCCCCGCCATCATCGAGGAGCGCGAGTCCACCACCGTAGCCGGCCCCGGCGCGCGCGTCACCGTGGACACCCGCCTCACGCTCGTCTTGGAGCAATAATGGACCCCATCACGCTCGACATCTGCTGGAACCGGCTGATCGGCGTCGTCAACGAGCAGGCCGCGGCACTCATGCGGACCTCCTTCACGTCTATCGTCCGCGAGGCGGGCGACCTCTCGGCGGGCGTCTTCGATCGGCGGGGCTGGATGGTCGCGCAGGCCGTGACGGGCACGCCCGGTCATATCAACTCCATGGCGCTCGCCATGAAGCACATCCTCGACGCGTACCCCGTCGAGGCCTTCGAGCCCGGCGACGTGATCATCACCAATGATCCCTGGAAGACCTCGGGGCACCTCAACGACGTCACCATCGCGAGCCCGGTCTTCCGCGGCCGCGACCTCGTCGCCTTCTTCGCCTCGACCTGCCACTCGGCCGACATCGGCGGCCACGTGCTCTCGGCCGAGGCGCGCGAGGTCTACGAGGAAGGGCTCTTCATCCCGATCATGAAGCTCTACGAGGGCGGCAGGCTCAACCGCGCGCTCGAGACGATGATCCGTGCGAACGTGCGCGCCGCGGATCTTGTCATGGGCGACTTCCACGCTCAGATCGCGGGCGGCGCCGTCGGTGGTGAGCGCCTGCTCGAGTTCATGGAGGAGTTCGGCTTCGACCGCCTCGAGCCGCTCTCCGACGAGATCGTCGTCCGCACCGAACGCGCCATGCGCGAGGCCAACCTCCGACGGCTACGACGAGCCCCTGACCATCGCGTGCCGCTGCGAGATCGCGGGCGACAGCCTCTGGGTGGACTTCGCCGGCTCCTCGCCCGCGAGCCGCCGCGGCGTCAACGTGGTGATGAACTACACCGAGGCCTACACGACCTACGGCGTCAAGGTCATCGTCAGCCCCGACGTGCCGAACAACGAGGGCGCCTTCCGCGTCCTCCGCATCACGGCGCCCGAGGGCAGCATCCTCAACGTGCGGCATCCGGCCCCCGTCGCCGCGCGTCACGTCGTCGGCCACTTCCTGCCCCACGTCGTCGCCGGCGCCCTCAAGCAGGCCCTGCCCGAGCGCGTGATGGCCGAGGGCTCCGCCAATATCTGGGGCATCCAGCTCTCCGGCAAGGACACGCGGAAACAGCCCTTCGTCTACACCTTCTTCGGCTCCGGCGGCACCGGCGCGCGCCCCACCAAGGACGGGCTCTCGGCGACGGCGTTCCCCTCCGGCGTGCTCGGCACCCCCGTCGAGGTCATGGAGACGCTGGCGCCGCTCCTCTTCGAGCGGAAGGCGCTCCGCGACGGCTCGGGCGGCGACGGCCGCTTCCGCGGCGGCCTGGGGCAAGCCCTGGCCTTCCGCGTGCTCTCCGACGAGCCCGCGACCTGCTCCGTTCTCTGCGACCGGACGACCGTCCCCGCCCAGGGCTTCTTCGGGGGCCTGCCCGGCGCCACGGGTCAGGTCCTGATCAACGGCCGGGCGCCGGCGAACCCCAAGGCCGAGCAGATCCTCCACCCGGGCGACCTGATCGAGATCCTGATGCCGGGCGGCGGCGGCTACGGCCCCCCGGCCGAGCGCGATCCCGCGCTCCGCGCCCGCGACCGGCTCGAGGGCTACACGACGGCGTAACCAGCACGCGCGCCCTGAACGCGGCCACCAGGGCCGCCGCCGCGCCTGCCCCGGACTGCCCTGGACACCGTGCGCTCGGCCTCCGGGAGGGAATGGCAGCCCCCAGCGTAGGCCAGGCGCTCTCCGAGGGGATCGCGCCGAGCGCGGGCAGGCCGACAAAGGCCTTGGTCCTTCCGCGCTCTCCCGCTGCCGGTCCCAAGCGACGCGCTGGGTCGAATCCGTCTCCGCGATCGTGTCGCCGCCGCGGACCGTCCACACGCGCCCGTCCGGGCGCTCGCGCGCCTCCAGGATCGTGCAGTGGTTACCCAAGCGGCACAGCCCGTCGGGCGCGCCGGTGGCGCGGCCGCCCTGTACAACACGCTGGGCGCGATGGGACTGCTATCCCCACCGTCGACAACATTGATGAAGTGACGGCGGGCGTCATGACATGGTCGCGCTACGCCCAGACCTTCGTTGCCGGCGACGGGAGCCAGTATCTCGATCGCCTCGGGGAGCGTGCGCGACGTCACGCACCCAACCGGCACCAGGTTCACGTATCGAGCGATAGTGCCCCGGCCTCGCGAACCCGCCAAACGGGCGCCATCGCCGGTAGTGGGTCAACTTGGCCCAGTACCCCATTGCCGGCGGGGGCTGTTTGCGGGTAGGATGCGCGCCAGATGGCGGGACCTCGATCGAGGCGATGACCCAGTCTCCAGCGCGAACACAGAAGCGCCGCGCTGCGCGCGGGAGCGCTTCCACCCGGAAGCTGTCGCGGCTCCACCGCCCAGACGACATGTCGATCGAGGCCTGGCAACGGGCGCTGCGCCGGCAGTTCGGCCGCGAGCAGAACTTCCTCCTGACGAGAGCCGGCGGCCATCCGATCTTTTCGGAGTTCGAGGTCACCAATCCCGAGACCAGGAACACCTACCGGGTCGTGATCCGGGGCAGCGAACCCGGGAACAACTTCTGCTCCTGCCCGGACTTCACGACGAACACGCTGGGGACGTGCAAGCACGTCGAGTTCACCCTGGCGCAGCTTCAGCGAAAGCGGGGGGGCGAGAAAGCGCTGGCGCACGGCTTCGAGCCGGCGTTCAGCGAAGTGTATCTGCAATACGGCGCCCGGCGTGAGGTGCGGTTTCGTGCGCGTGCCGGCGCGGCCGCCGAGCTGAGGCGCCTGGCAGCGCGGTACTTCGACGCCGACGGTGCACTGCGCCCCGACGCGTTCGCGCACTTCGAAGTGTTCCTCGGGACGGCGGCGCGCCTCGATCCTGACCTCCGGTGCTACGAGGACGCGCTCGGCTTCGTCGCCCAGATGCGCGACGCCGAGCAGCGGGCGAAGACCCTCGCCGAGAAGTTCCCGCGCGGCATTCAGAGCGCGGGCTTCACGGACCTGCTCCGCGTGCCGATCTACGATTACCAGCGGGACGCCGCGCTCTTCGCCAGCCGGGCGGGTCGAAGCATTATCGGCGACGACATGGGGCTGGGCAAGACGATCGAGGCAATCGCCGCCGTCGAGATCATGGCCCGGCACTTCGGGGTCGAGCGGGTGCTCGTCGTGTGCCCCACGTCGCTCAAGTTCCAGTGGGAGCGGGAGATCGCGCGCGTCATCGACCGGCCCACCCAGGTGATCGGCGGGTTCCGGCGGGGCCGCGAGACCGGATTCCGCGCCGAGAGCTTCTACAAGATCACCAACTACGACACGGTGTACCGGGACCTCGACCTCATCGCGGTCTGGTCGCCGGACCTCGTGATCCTCGACGAGGCGCAGCGCATCAAGAACTGGAACACGCGGACGGCGCGCAGCGTGAAGAAGATCGCGTCGCCCTACGCGATCGTGCTCACCGGCACCCCGCTCGAGAACCGGCTGGAGGAGCTGGTGTCGATCGTGCAGTTCGTCGACCAGCACCGGCTCGGGCCCACGTTCCGCTTCCTGCACGAGCACCAGACCCTCGACGAGTTCGGCAAGGTCGTCGGCTACAAAGACCTCGGCGGCATCGGCAAGACGCTCGCGCCCGTGCTCATCCGCCGGCGGAAGGAGCAGGTGCTCCGCCAGCTCCCTGGGCGCCTGGAAAAGCAGTTCTTCGTGCCGATGACGCCGCCGCAGATGCAGCACCACGAAGACAACCGCGAGATCGTCGGCAAGCTCGTGGCGAAGTGGCGGCGGTACCGGTTCCTGTCCGAGGCCGACCAGCGGCGCTTGCTGATCGCGCTCCAGAACATGCGGATGGCGTGCGACAGCACGTACCTCCTGGACCAGCGGACGGACCACGGCGTCAAGGCCGACGAGCTGGCGACGCTCATGGATGAGGTCTTCGAGACTCCGAACACCAAGGCGGTCATCTTCAGCCAGTGGCTCAGGATGCACGAAGTGCTGATCCGCCGGCTGGAGCATCGGAGGTGGGGCCACGTGCTCTTTCACGGCGGTGTCGCGAGCGCCAAGCGCAAGGGCCTGGTGGACCGGTTCCGCGAGGACCCGAAGTGCCGCGCGTTCCTCTCGACCGACGCCGGCGGCGTCGGCCTCAACCTCCAGCACGCGTCGGTCGTCGTCAACGTCGACCTGCCGTGGAACCCCGCCGTGCTGGAGCAGCGGATCGGCCGCGTGCACCGCCTCGGCCAGACGCGGCCCGTGCAGGTGGTGAGCTTCGTCGCGAAGGGCACGATCGAAGAAGGGATGCTGTCGGTGCTCGGATTCAAGCGCTCGCTCTTTGCCGGCGTGCTCGACGGCGGCGAGAGCGAGGTCTTTCTCGGCGGCAGTCGCCTCAGGCGCTTCATGGAGAGCGTCGAGAACGTCACGGCAGGGATCACCGCCCCTATCGTGGAGGAGGCACCCGAGCCCGCGGCTGCCGACCCCGCGATCGACGAAGCGCCGGTCGATGGAGACGGCGACGCGACCGCAGCGGCCGTTGCCGCGCACCCGGTCGCCGACCCTCTCACCGGTCTGTTGCGGACGGGTCTGGAACTGCTCACCCAGTTGGGGTCGGCGGGACGCTCTGATCGCGTGGCCGAGCCCGCGCCGCCGCCGGGGCTCGAGCGAATCCTCGACGAGCGATCCGGCCAAAACTACCTCAAGATCCGGATGCCCCCAGCAGCAGTCATGGACCGGGTCGTCGGGGCGCTCCAGGCGTTCCTCGACAACCTCCGCGCCTGACGGGCGACGCATGGACTTCGCCCGGGCGAACGGGGCTCCGGTGGCACGAGCTCGCGGCCGACCAAGAACGGGTTGAGCGCCACCGCCTTCCCCTCAGAGGTGCTGGGCACGCCTGTCGAAGTTGTCGAGACCCTCGCGCGCTCGCCAAGTGTCCCGGGAACAGGGTGCGGTACACTCTGGTCTCATTGACCCCGGCCAGAGGGGGTCGATCTCGCGCGCGCATCTCACCCTCAACCGCAGCCTTGGCAGGTGGCAATGGCAAGGCGTGAATCGTTGATCGATGGCCGGTGGAAGATCGTAGAGACCGAGCTATGGGATCGGGAAGCGCTCGACCTCGTCGTGCCGGCTTACATCAGCTTCGATCGCCAGGGCCTGGGCGAGATGCGACTGATCGCGATCGGCGCCTCGATCGACTACCGCGTCGAGCAGCGCGATGACGGATCGGTGCTGGAGTTCTCGTGGTCCGGGTTCGACGGGCGCGATCAGCGTCGTCGACGAAGATGGCGAGCCGGCCATCGCCACGGGCTCTGACATGATAGAGTCCGCTGGAGCACCTCATGTCCCGCCGCCACGAGATCGTCATGTCGCCCGATGAGCTGCGCGCGTTTCTCGACGAAGAGCGCACGCTCACCTGCGCGAGCCTCGGGCCCCATGGCCGCCCGCACCTCATGCCGCTCTGGTATGTCCGGGAGGGCGATGTCATCGCCTGCTGGACCTACGGCGCGTCTCAGAAGGTGAAGAACCTGGAGCGGGTGGCGCAGGCGACCCTGCTGGTGGAGGCGGGAGAGAAATACGACGACCTGCGCGGCGCCATGCTCGAGTGCGATGTGGAGATCGTTCGCGACCGCGAGCGGCTCCTCGACATCGGCGTGGCGCTGGCCTACCGCTACGGTCACGCCCCCGCAGGCGCGTCCCCAGATCTCGTCCGGGCAGGCGCCGAGAAGCGAGGGGCCAGGCGTGTGGGCCTCCGCTTCCGCCCTACGCGCATCGTCTCCTGGGATCATCGCAAGCTCGGAGGCCGGTACTGACCGGGATCCGGTGAACTGCCTGGGAGCACCGGCAAAGAAGGATAGCACGAGGCCCAAGATGTTGTGGTAGGCTGGTCGGCAGCTACAGGATGCGGTGCCTCATGGCGGGCCGTCAGTCCCTCATGCGAGGAGAGGCGGAGATGCTCGAGACAGCCGATTGGCAGGGACAGTGGGCGATTCACTACGACAGGCTGGACGGCACCGAGGCTGAGGGCCTGATGATTCTCGACAGCGATCGCTGCGTCTCTGGCGGGGATGCTCTGTGCCGTTACTCGGGACACTACACCGTGCGGGACAACACGCTGCTCTGTGACGGTGTGGAGATGACTTCGCCCTCCGGGCTCCGCGTCACCCCGTGGGGTGAAGGGACTGCGACGTCTCAGGTGGTCCTGTGGGGACGGAAGGCCGGCGCCGTGATCATGGGAATGATGATGAATCTTGGGCACCCCCATCTTCGCTTCTACATGACCAGGCGCGACAGCTAGGTCATCGTCAGCCCTGACGTGCCGAACAAAGAGGGCGCCTTCCGCGCCTTCCGCGTCCTCCGCACCGGCTGACGGGCAGGTTGCCTACTCGTAGATGATTTCGCCGGCCGCCTCCGCTTCCGGGGCGTCAGCCGCGTGATCGCGGTCCACACGGGCGCTTCGTGCGGCCGCCGCCTCCCGGTACCATTCGTGGGCGACGATCGTCGCCATCACCTCGTTGGTGCCTGTCCAGATGGAAGCCAACCGGATATCACGGTAGATGCGCTCCAGCGGCAAGACGTTGGTGTATCCGATGCCCCCCACCACTTGCATGGCGTTATGAACCACCTTCTGGCACGACTCGGTGACGAACTTCTTGGTTTCCGATATCAGGCGCCGGACCTGGTTCATCTCCATGCCGCCGTCCACGGCCCGCGACGTGGTGTAGACCATGGCCCGGCTGGCATCCAGCAACATGGCCGCCTCGGCCACCTGGAAGCTCACGCCCTGGAACCGGTTGATAATCTGCCCGAAGGCTTTGCGCCGCGACGTGTAGTGGGTGGCGATGTCCAGGGCGGGACGGGCGGCGCCGATGGTCATGGCGGCGGTTCCCAGCCGCTCGGGAATCATCATGGTGTTGAACACCGGATAGGCGCCATTGACGCGGCCCAGGACATTGTCCCTGGGCACCTTGACGTCCGTGAAGACCAGGCGGCCGGTGCCGCCGCCGCGGCAGCCCATGAGGCCGTAGAGATATGTGACCTCCACGCCGGGGCCGCGGTCGACGATGAAACAGGTGATGCTTTGCTGCGGCGGGGTCTCAGGATCGGTGCTGGTGCGGGCATAGACCAGAAAATAGTCGGCCCCCTCGGCACCGACGATGAAGCGCTTCTGGCCGTTGAGCAGGAAGTAGTCGCCTTTGTCTTCCGCCGTCGAGGTGGCTCCAAAAGAATCTGAGCCGCCACGCGGCTCGGTGAGGCATTCGGCGGCAAATATGTCGCCCTTGAGCAGCGGCTTTACGTAGCGCTCCTTCTGGGCATCGGTTCCGTGTATCAGGATGGCGTCGCAGACCAGGTCGGCTCCGACGCCGAAGACACAGGCCAGCTCGTAGCTCAGGCTCCCGATTTCCTCGCTCACCGCGCAGGCCGTGACCCAGTCCATTCCTCTGCCGCCCCACTGGCGCGGGTGGCGAGCGCCCAGCAGATTGCGCCGCCCCGCCTCTCGAAGCCACTCCCTGGGAAAACGCACCTTGTCTTGGTCCATGTCCAGGATGAGCTGGCGTGGAGTCGCCTTCACGAAATCGCGGGCGCCGTCGCGAACGCGCCGCTGTTCTTCGGTCAGCAGATGGTCAAACATGTTTCCTCCTTACGCCGCTGCTACTGCATACGGGCCCGTCGCTATCTTAGTCCAATCGACTCGCCGAGGTGCGGTCGACGACCTCTCTCGTCCGACCGAGACAGAGATCAGCGGCGCCACGGGCAAACCTCACGGTAGCCGTCGCCTGGCTGCCCGACACGGTCTTCGTACTGTGGGAGGGGTTCAGCTAGTCGCCGCTGCGCCGCCGTTCTCGGCAGTCACAGCTCGGCGGCCTGACCGTCGGGATTGACGACTCTCACCGACGACACCCCGCGCCGCGCACTGGCGCGCGCGGTCGGCGCCGGAGACGCGGCCACGGCCTTGGCCGCCGCGGTCGGTGTCACCTCGAGCTCGCTGACGAACTCGGCTGCCGCCGACTGGGACGCTGGCACCGTGAGGTCGCTGGACGGGATCACCGCGCCGTTGATCGAGACCTGAGCGCGCGGCGAAAGATTGGCGCCGACGATGCGGATGCCGGCCGGCAGCGCCTGGCCCGGGGCATAGGGCCCCAGCGGATCGAGCTGCTTGATCAGGGGACCGGGCTTGCGGAGGAACTTGCCGGCGAGATAGCCGCCCGCGCTCGCGCCCATGAGGGGCAGGAAATTGTCGGGGACCTTCGGGAGCTGGGTGACCGTCGCAGGATCCTGGGCCAGGGTCGCGGTGACGAAGCCGAACACACCGAGGACGGTCCAGAGGAAGAACTGCATCCGCTCGGGCGCGAGCACGCCGCCCGTGGTGATGAAGTCCCCGAGCCCGGGATGCACCGGTCCGGCGCCCTTGCTGCCACGCGCCTCCGTGGCTCCGATCGCGAGCGCCGTCGTCCCCACGCTCAGGCCGAGCAAGGTCGGCAGCCCCTCCGGCACGTCCGCCAGCTGCCACTTCCACTGCACGAGGCTCTGCGAGGCGGCGAGGTAGATGTAGGCTACGATCGCCGCCCCGGTCCACAGGATGAGCTGCAGGCGCGAGAGGCTGTAGGTGTTCGTCTCGGGCTCGACGAACAGATAGGCGATCGTCTGGTGCCACTTGTCCGCCGGGCGAATCCGCTTCACCTTCTCGCGCGCCAGGACGTACACGAGGATCGACAAGATTCCGAGGGTGCCGAAGGCGATGAATGCCGGCGTGCTTCGGCGAACCCACGACAGGAGCAGCAACTGGTCCGAGGAGATCAAGGAGTCGACCTGCACGCTCACGTGCATGGGCCGATAGAACGGCTGCTTCTCCAGCGAGAGCCCGAATATCTGCAGTCGACGCCGGGTGCCGACGAGACACGGGAACAGCGACTGGCAATCGGCGACGGTGGCCCGCCGGCCACGGTCGGTCACGTACTTCTCGAAGTGGAGCGGCAGGTCGTTGATCCGCACCACGTTGTCCTCGGCCTCGTTGCCGAAGTTCTCCCCCAGCAGCTCGAACTCGTAGATGCCGCCCATGGCGTAGCTCGGATGAGGCACGATCTTGGCGATCGCCGGTGTCTCCGTGGCGAGCACCTTGACCCTGGCGCCCTTGACCAGTACCTGGCCGACCTCGGTGACCAGCTCGACGTCGTACCTGCCCTGCCGCATCGGCTTGGGGAGCGCGACGCGAAGCAGGCCCCGGCTCACCTGTGAAGCCTCGGCGGGGAGATCGTCGATCTGGCTCGGTCCGAGGAGCCTCACGAAGATCTTCTTGTTGGCGTCGAGCGGCACCCCGGGCTTGACGGACAGAGTATCGCCGGGCCGGAGCGCGCGTGGCTTGAGCTGCATCCCTTCCTCTGCGCCAAGGCAGGGGCGAGGGACCGCCAGCCCCAGCAGCGCGAGAAAGACAATCCCGCCGGCAGCGTTCCTTTTCATCGCGGTCCCTGGCCTTCTCGACACAAGTGGTGGGGCTGCACCATAGGGGAGGGTTAACGCCATTTCCGAAGCCTTGTCAAGCGCGCGCGCCCACCGACGGCGTCCGAAGCTCTGCACTCGGCTTCTGGGAGGCCGCGCCAGCGTAAAGCCGGGCGCTCTCCGAGGACATCCCGCCCAGCGCCAGCTGCCGATAGAGCATTCGCATCATCCTCCCTACGAGCGTCACGGCCGTGTCATGGCGCTGTCACGGCACTGTCAGGCCCAAAGCATGTCGCCAGGGGTCCGTGAGCGGCCGAAGTGCCCGGACAATATGGCCTGCGCCGCCCGGCGTTGAGTGGCACACGTATTGCTGGCGAACTTTAACGACGGTTGATCTCATAAATCTCATGAACACGTTGACGCTCAGTCAGGAGGATCACCTTGACGTTCAGCACGAGAATGCCTCGAAAGCTTGCCTCGGTATCAGTGTTCGCGCTGCTCCTCGCCGGTGCGGCGCTCTCGCCGTTCGGCGCATCGCGGGTCCTGGCGCTGGATGCTCCGCCGGTCGCCGTCGCCCTGACAAGCCGCCACGTCGCGGTGTCCTGGGTGACCAGCTTGCAGAAACTCGTCCAGGTCGAGTACAGCCAGTTCCCGTTCAGCGGACCTGACCAGCAGGGCTCGGTCTTTCCGACTCCCAGCTTCTCCCCGAGCGGCTACACCCGCGTCAGTTCGCTGACGCACGATCTCTGCGTCGCCGATCTCAAGCCCGACACGCTCTACTTTGTCAGGGCGCGCACCGTGGGCGGGCGCAAGGGGAAGCCCTCCGTTTCGGAGGCGGTGACAGTGCGGACTCTACCCGCTCCAGTGCCGCCTCCTGCCTCTGAATTCACCTCCCCGGGGTGGATCGGCCTCTACGCCACGGACCAATGGATGACGAACAAGACGATCCGCGCCAACCTGATGGCGGCGCCCTACGCGCATGGCGCGGCTGTCGGCACCGCCTGGAGCGACATCGAGCCCGCGCCGGGCGAGTTGAACTTCAGCTCGATTGATCAGGCGCTATCGGTTCTCGAGATCGGCGCGAAATATGTGAAGCTCGCGCTTCGCGGGACGTCGAACATCAACGGCAAGCGGATCCCGGACTGGGTTCCGGATGGTGTCGAGACCGTCCTGACCAAGGACGCGGAGGAGAGATCGGTGAAGTGGGATCCGACCTTCTCCTGTCGATGGTGGCAGTTCGTCGCGGCCTACGGCCGGCGGTACGACGAGCGCGTGCGCGGCAGGCTGGGCTTCGTGAACGTCTCTGGAGTGGGTTCCGCCGAGATGGCCACCGTCAAGAAGACGCTCGACGCCTACCGGAGTCTCGGCTACACCGACCAACAGATCGAGGCCAACTTCCTCTGGGCGTGGCGCAACACGCTGCAGGTGTTCGCCGAGGCCTTCCCGCACGCGCGCCTGAGCGTCGTACCCGGGTCGATCCCCCTGGCGGAGCAGAAGGACCTGGGGAGCGCGATCGTGAAGGCGGCGGTCGACACGTACGGCGGCCGCCTGGTGCTGGCCCACTCGGGATTCTCACTGGTGAAGGACGGGTTCATCATCAATACTCTCCTGCTCAACCGCGATCGCGCGTGGATCGGCGGTATGACTGAGTTGCCCCCTGCCGACGCTCCGGATCCCGTGGCGGTATTGCGGCCGCTTTTCGACCAGGTCGTCTTCCCGGATGGCTTCGACTTCGTCACCCTCCACGCCGATGCCCTCGGGATCGACCCGAACCGGTGGGGCGATCTGCGCGAGTTGAAGGACTACCTGGACTCGGTCGAGGCCCAGTTCGCTCCCTTCCGGGCACCCTGAGTCGAGGTCCGACGACGGGGAGTCTTTTTCGGCCGTCAAGGATTGGATATATCCTGGCCGAAAAAGCTCCCGACAGTTCCGGTTCGCCGTTCAGCAAGCGCAGTCCGTGTCCGAGAGTATGCTACACTCCCGAGCCAGTTGGACGGTCACCGCCGACTCGCAGGATCAATCACGCCGTAGAGGAGGACCCCGGTATGCGACGTGCGATCGGACTGCTCTCTCTCGTTCTCGTGGCGCTGCTGCCGTGGGCACCCGCGCAGGCCCAAGCCCCCAAGGAAGTCGTGATCGGCATTCTCTACCCGCTGTCGGGCCCGGTGGCCCAGGTCGGCATCGACTCCGTCAACGCCGTCAAGATGGCCGTCGACATCATCAATAACGGCGGCTCCATGCTGAACCTGCCCCTGGGCAAGACCGCCGGCCTGCCAGGGCTGGGCGGGGCCAAGATCCGTCTGGTCATCGTGGACCACCAGGGCAAGCCCGACGTGGGCCAGGCCGAGGCCGAGCGCCTCATCACCCAAGAGAAAGTCCACGCCCTCTACGGCGCTTACTACTCGAGCGTCACCGCCACGGCGAGCCAGGTGGCAGAGCGCTACGGGATGCCCTACCTGAATGCCGAGTCCTCGTCCCCCGGCCTGACCGAGCGCGGATTCAAGTGGTTCTTCCGCACCTCACCCCACGACGGGCATTTCAGCGTGGCGATGTTCGACTTCATGAAGGACCTCGAGAAGCGGCGCGGGGTGAAGATCAAGACGCTCGGCATCATGCACGAGGACACGCTGTTCGGCGTGGACTCGGCCAAGGTCCAGGAGGAGCTGGCCAAGAAGTACGGCTACGAGGTGGCGGTCAAGATGGCCTATCGCGCCAAGACCACGAGTCTCGACGCGGAGGTGGGCAAGCTCAAGGCGGCCAACCCGGACGTCTTCCTGCCGACGTCCTACACCTCGGATGCCATCATCTTCGTCAAGACGGCGAAGAACCTGGACTACAACCCCAAGATCCTGATCGCCCAGAACGCGGGCTGGACCGACCCCAGCTTCCTCACCGAGATGGCCAAGGACGCCGAGGGCCACATCACGCGCGCGCCCTTCGCGCTCGACATGGCCGAGAAGAAGCCGATGATCAAGCCAATCAACGAGCTGTTCAAGAAGCTGAAGGACAACCCGGGCGGCCGCGACATCTCCGACGTGCCCGCGCGGGCCTTCACCGGCTTCATCGTGCTGGCCGACGCCATCAACCGCGCCAAGAGCGTCAACCCCGAGGAGATCCGCAAGGCGCTCGTGGCCACCAACATGCCGCCCGAGCAGCTCATCATGCCCTGGAGCGGCGTAAAGTTCGACGAGAAGGGCCAGAACACCGGCGTGCGCGCCATCCTCCAGCAGGTCCAGAAGGGGAAATACGCCACCATCTACCCCTTCGAGCTGGCCGCCGCCGACGTCGTCTACCCGCTGACGCCCTGGAAGGACAGGAAATAGCGCGAGTCGGGCGGCACCGATCCGCCCCGCGCCCTCTCTGCCCCGGAGGGGGCGCCGGGGGGCGGACGGGGATGGTAGATTAGCGCAGCATGACGGCCGAGGTCCTCCTCCAAGGCATCGTGAGCGGCCTCCTGATGGGCTTTGTCTACGCCCTCATCGCCGCCGGGCTCTCCCTCATCTTCGGCCTCATGGAGATCGTCAATTTCGCCCACGGCGAGTTCCTGATGCTGGCGATGTTCTCGACTTTCTGGGCCTGGGCGCTCTGGCGGCTCGATCCGGTCCTCTCGCTCCCGCTCACGGCGGCCGCGCTCTTCCTGCTGGGGTTCGCCACCTACCACGGACTGATCCGCTGGGTGTTGGGCGCGCCCATGCTCGCGCAGATCTTCGCCACGTTCGGGCTGGCCATCTTCCTCCGCTCGGCGGCGCAGGCGATCTGGGGCGTGGACTTCCACCTCGTGAAGGACCCCCTGGTGCAGGGGCGGATCTCCCTGGGCGGGCTCTTCGTCGGCCTGCCTCAGCTCGTGGCGAGCGTGGGAGCGCTCCTGGCCTTTCTCTTCCTCAACTGGTTCATCAGCCGCACCGAGACGGGGCTCGCGCTCCAGGCCACGGCCCAGGACCGCCAGGCGGCCTCGCTCATGGGGATCAACACGGAGCGCATGTTCGCCCTGGGCTGGGGCATCGGCGCGGCCTGCGTGGGAGTGGCGGGGGCGCTGCTGACCGTGTTCTTCTACGTCTTCCCCGACGTGGCCTCGACCTTCGCGCTGCTGGCCTACGTGACGGTGGCGCTCGGCGGCTTCGGCAATGTGCCGGGGACTCTCGTCGCGGGCGTGATGGTGGGGCTGATCGAGGTGCTGGGGGGGCTCTTGATCGCCCCGGCGCTCAAGTACGTCGCCGTCTTCGCCATCTATCTGCTGGTCGTCCTCTGGCGTCCCCAGGGCCTGTTCGGTCGCTTCTGATGTCTCATCCCGCGAGACTCGCCGCCGGCCTCGTGGCGCTGGCCCTGCTCCTCGCCTTTCCACTCGTGTTCACGCTCCCCTACCCGCGGGATGTCATGATCCGCATCTTCCTCTACGCCATGCTCGCCACGGCGTGGAACGTGCTGGCGGGTTACTGCGGTCAGATCTCGCTCGGGCACGCGGTCTTCTTCGGCACCGGCGCCTATACCTCGACCGTGCTGGTCAAGGCGCTCGGCCTCACGCCGTGGGCCGGGATGCTGGCGGGAGTGGGGGTGGCGGTCGCGCTCTCCCAGGTCATCGGCTATCCCGTCTTCAGGCTGCGCGGGCACTATTTCGCCATCGCCACCATCGCCGTGGGCGAGATCGTCCAGACCCTCGTGATCAACTGGGACTGGGCGGGCGGAGCGCGCGGGTTGTTCATCCCCATCGACCGGACGGGTTCTCTCCTCGCGTTCCAGTTCAGGGACAAGCAGGTCTACTACTACATTTCGCTCGGGCTTCTGCTCCTGGCGCTCGGGGTCACGCGGCGGATCGAGCGCTCGCGCACCGGCTACTACTTTCGCGCCATCAGGGAAGATCAGGACGCCGCGGCGAGCCTCGGCATCCCCGTGGCGCGCTACAAGCAGCGCGCGATGGCGGTCTCGGCCGGTCTCACGGCGCTCGGGGGGACGTTCTACGCTCAGTACATCCTCTTCATCGATCCGGAGTCCGTGCTGCCGCTTTCGCTCTCGATCCTGATCTGCCTCATCGCCGTCCTCGGCGGGGTGGGCACGCTCTGGGGGCCGCTCATCGGCGCGGCCATCCTGGTGCCGCTGGGCGAGGCGACGCGCATCTACCTGGGCGGTACCGGCAAGGCCATCGACCTGCTGATCTACGGCTTTCTCATCATGGTCATCTCGGTGCTCCAGCCGGGCGGCATCATGGCCCTCGCCCAGCGCGGCCGGCGGCGGACGGGCTAGCCCAGATGCCGGAGATCCTGCTCGACGTCCGCGGTGTCACCAAGCGCTTCGGTGGCATCGTCGCCAACAACGACATCTCCTTCCGGATCGGCGCGGGCGAGCTCGTGGGCGTGATCGGGCCCAACGGCGCGGGCAAGTCCACGCTCTTCGACGTCCTGACGGGATTTCAGACGGCCGACACCGGCGAGGTGCTCCTGGACGGCCGCGCCGTCACGCGGCTCCGGCCCGATCAGATCAGCCGCCTCGGCGTGGCGCGCACCTTCCAGAAGCTCAAGCCCTTCACCCAGATGACCGTGCTCGAGAACGTGATGGTGGGCGCCTTTCAGAACACGGCCGATCCCGCGCGCGCCCGCAGAGAGGCGCTCGAGGCGCTCGAGGGGGTCGGGCTCGCCGACAAGGCCCACGCGCACGCGCGCGTGCTCTCCACCGGCCAGCGCAAGCGCCTCGAGCTGGCCCGCGCGCTCGCGACCCGGCCGCGCCTCCTGCTCCTCGACGAGGTCACGGGCGGCGTGGACCTCCGGAGCATCCCGGGCCTCGTCGCGCTGGTGCGCGAGTTGAACGCCGCGGGCACGGCGCTGGTCGTCATCGAGCACAACATGGGCGTGATCATGGACATCTCGCGCCGTATCGTGGCGCTCCACCTGGGCGAGGTCATCGCCGACGGTCTGCCCGCCGCCGTCGGGCGCGACCCGCGCGTGGTCGAGGCCTACCTGGGCCAGGCCTATGTCGGCTGACGCCGCGGGCGGCGCCGCGCTCGAAGCCCGAGGTCTCGACGTGCTCTACGGCGACTACCAGATCCTCTGGGACGTCTCGTTCAGCGCCCGCCGCGGCGAGGTCGTGGCCATCCTGGGGCCGAACGGCTCCGGCAAGTCCACGCTCATGAACACGCTCTCCGGCCTCGTGCGGGCCCGCGCGGGCGAGATCCGCTTCGGAGAGCGCCGCATCGACGGCCTGCCGCCGCATCAAATCGTCGGGATGGGGCTCGCCCACGTGCTCGAGCGCCGCAGGCTCTTCCCGTATCTCACCGTGCGCCAGAACCTCCTGCTCGGCGCCTACCACGCAGGCGCCAGGGCGCGCCGCGAAGACACGCTGGCCGAGGTGGAGGCGCTCTTCCCGCGTCTCCAGGAGCGGTACACGCAGATGGCGGGGACGCTCTCGGGCGGCGAGCAGCAAATGGTCGCCATCGGCCGCGGCCTCATGGCGCGCCCGGCGCTGCTCATGGTGGACGAGCCCTTCCTGGGGCTGGCGCCGCGCGTGATCGAGCAGATCGCCCAGGTCCTGACCGCGATCAACCGGGAGCGCGGCATCACGGTGGTCTTCATCGAGCAGAACGTGGAGCTGGCGTTGAGAATGGCCCACCGCGGGTACATCCTCGAGTCAGGTCGGGCGATCCTCGAGGGCCCCTCGGCCGACCTGCTGGCCTCCACCGAGGTGAAGCGGATCTTCCTCGGGCACTGAGAGCGGCGTACGGGCCTTCACTGACCGAACACGGTGAGAGAGCCCGCCGTGATCTGCCCGGTCCTGCCGCCGACGATGACCGGGTCGCCGACCCGAGCGAGGGGCCTGCCGCCGTTGTTCAACTGGATCGTCGAGCCCCGAATATCGACGAGGCCTGCGCCGGTGATCGTGACGCCGGCCGCGCTCTGGATCAGGACGTTCGTGCCGGCCTGAATGGTCACGCCGGCCGCGCTCACGAGCTTGACGTTGGTGCCGGACAGCTGCACGACCCCCTCGAGGACTTTCAGGCGCGCCTCGAGGGCGGCGATCTTCTGGCTGAGAGCCTTGACGTCACCATCGACGGGAAGCGTCCGCTTGTCGTCCGCGCCTTCCGCCCGCGTGAGCAGCAGCACCGCTCCGACGATCACGACACCGAGCCAGCCGACCGGTCTCATGGAGGATCCCCTTTTGTAAGGTGTGCCGATCCGCGATGATCGATGATGATGGAGCCTGCCGAGCGTTCATCAAGCGTAACAGGGTCGATGGGGAGATGGCAATCCACCGGCCGTCAGCGCGATTCGAACGACTCGGGCAGCCTGATTCCGAGCTCTCGCACGAGAAAGGCCAGCGCGTCGGCCGATTCTTCGATGACCTTGCTCGTCGGCCGGCCGGCGCCGTGGCCCGCCCTCGTTTCGATCCGGATCAGGATCGGCGCCGGCCCTCCTTGAGCGCGCTGCAGCGTCGCGGCGTATTTGAAGCTGTGCGCGGGGACGACCCGATCATCGTGATCCGCCGTGGTGATGAGGGTGGCGGGATAGCGTGCCCCCGCCCTGATGTTGTGCAGCGGCGAATACCGGCGGAGCGCCGCGAACTCGTCCGGCTTGTCCGACGAGCCGTACTCGGAAGCCCACGCCCATCCGATCGTGAACGTGTGGAAGCGCAGCATGTCCATCACGCCGACGTCCGGCAACGCGGCCCCAAACAGCTCGGGGCGCTCATTCAGCACCGCGCCGACCAGCAGGCCGCCGTTGCTGTTGCCGGCAATCGCCAGGTTTGGCGGCGACGTATACTTCTCTGCGATCAGCCACTCCGCGGCGGCGATGAAGTCATCGAAGACCTTCTGCTTGTGGAGCTTGGTTCCAGCCACGTGCCAGTCCTCGCCGTACTCACCGCCGCCGCGAAGATTGGCGACGGCATACACTCCGCCCATCTCCATCCAGACGAGCTTGCTGACCGAGAACCACGGAGTGACGCTGATCTTGAACCCGCCGTAGCCGTAGAGGTACGTCGGGTTCCGTCCGTCCAGCTTGATCCCCTTCTTGTGGGTGAGGAATATCGGCACGCGCGTGCCGTCCTTGCTGGCATAGAAGACCTGTCGCGTTTCGTACAGGTCCGGATCGACGTCGACCTTCGGACGGCGGAATACCGCGCTCTGTCCGGCGGCAACCTCGTACCGGTAGATCGTGCCGGGCACCGTATAGCTGGTGAACGAATAGAACGTCTCCGTGTCCGTTCGCCTGCCCCGGAAGCCGCCGACCGTGCCGATCCCCGGCAACACCAGCTCCCGGAGCGGCGAGCCGTCCAGGGCGAAGACTCTGACCCGGCTGTGCGCGTCCTTCAGGTACGCGACGATGAACTTGTCGTCGACGGCCGCGACGGAGACGAGCGCGTCCCTCCCCTCGGGTATGATCTCCTTCCAGCTCGAGCGGTCCGGTCTCGTGATGTCGATCGCGATGACCCTGCCCCGCGGGGCGGCCAGGTCCGTCTTGAACCAGAACCGCGGGCCGTCGTTGTCGATGAACGTGTAGTCCGCGTCGAGCTCCATCAGTAGCTCGACGACCGGCGCGCCGGGTGTCTGCAGATCCTGATACAGCACGCGGTTCTTCCGGGCGCTGCCCTGCGTGGCGGCGATGACCAGATACCGTCCGTCGTCGGTGACGATCGCGTGGAAGTTCCAGTCCTTGTGGTCCGGCCGTTCGTACACGAGCCGGTCTTCCGACTGCCGCGTGCCGAGGCGGTGGTAGTACAGCTTGTGGAAGTAGTTCGCCTTGGTGAGCCTCGCCGCCTCGTTCGGCTCGTCGTAGCGCGAATAGAAAAAGCCCTTGCCGTCCTTCGTCCAGGACGCGCGTGAGAATTTCACCCACTTGACGTGGTCGGGCAGATCCTGCCGGGTTCTCACGTCCCGCACTTTCCATTCCTGCCAGTCCGATCCCGCGGTGGCGAGGCCATAGGCCAACAGATTCCCGTCGTCGCTGACCGCGTACGCGGTCAACGCCACCGTCCCGTCCGCAGACAGCCTGTTGGGATCCAGCAGGACGGCGGGCGTGACATCGAGCGACGTCAGGGTGTACAACACGCCCTGATTCTGGAGCCCGTCGTTTTTCGTGAAGAAGTAGCGCCCGCCCTGCTTGAACGGCACGCCGTAGCGCTCGTAGTTCCACAGCTTCGTCAGGCGAGCGCGGATCGCCCCCAGCTCTGGGATCTGGCGAAGGTAGCTGAACGTGACACTGTTCTGGGCTTCCACCCAGGCTTTCGTCTCGGGAGAATTGTCGTTCTCCAGCCACCGATACGGATCGGCGATCTTCACGCCGTGGTAGTCGTCGACGACGTCGGTCTGGCGGGTCGCCGGGTACACCCATCGCGGCACCTGCGAATCCGGCGCGGGGCCCGAGGCGACACAGGCGGAGAGGAAGACGACACCGAGCAGCGACTGAACAATGAGAGCTGACCACGGGCGCATCGGCACGCGAAGGGGGGAAGAAGCGTCGTGCATCGCGCCGATCCTGCCAGATCGCCAGCGACTGGTCAAACCGACCGGGGCCCGACCGACCGGGGCCCGCGCTCCGCCGGCCTCCGGCGCCCGTCGCCCTGGAGCAGGATCAGGCGAGGGCGGGCCGGGCGGTCAGGGCGGGAGTGCCCCGAACAGCGACGGCACTCATCAAGAGAGGCAAGGCCGGTGCCAGCGGCTCTCCTCTGGGCGAGAGGCGGCGGCGCGGTCCCGTTTGGCTTGATTGGACCCGGACTTGGCGAAGCAGAGCCGGCGGCGGGCGCGGCCGGCCCTCAGCCAGGAAGGCCGCGCGACTCTGCGCGGCCCCATGGATGATGGCGCCGCGGTTATAGCGAGGCGGCCACGGGGACGCTACCCGGCCTGGAAGTCGCGGGCGGAAATGCCGTAGCGCTTCATCTTGGCATGCAGCGTGGTGTAGTCCGTGCGGAGCAGCCGGGCCGCCTGACTCTTGTTTCCCTTCGCGGCTTCCATGGCCTCGCGGATGGCCCGCCGCTCGGCGTCAGTCAGGGCGACGTCGGCCACCTCACGCAGCGACAACTCCCCGCTCACCGGCGGCGCCACGACGGCCGGGCGCCCGGCTTCGCGAGGCGCGCTCAGGCGCGGCAGGAACTCGGGCGTGACTTCGTCGGCGGCCAGGAGCGCCGCCTTGCGGATCACGTTCTTCAGCTCGCGCACGTTGCCGGGCCAGTCGTGGCGGACCAGCAACTCCATCGCAGCGTCCGTGATGCCGTGCACGGGGCGTCGCAGCTCCATGCTGACCTCGGCGAGGAAGCGGTGCGCCAGGTAGCCGATGTCCTCCCGCCGGTCGCGCAGCGGGGGCAGGTTGACGCCGAACTCGTTGAGCCGGTAGAACAGGTCCGCCCGGAACCGTCCCGCGCGGACCTCGTCCTCGAGATTCACGTTCGAGGCTGCGATGATTCGCGCCTCCACCGATACCGGTCGCGTCGCGCCGAGCATCGTGACCTGCCGCTCCTCGAGCATGCGCAGGAGCTTGGCCTGCATGGGCAGGGGCAGGTTGCCGATCTCGTCGAGGAAAACGGTCCCCTCGCCGGCCGCCTGGAGCCGCCCCTCCTTGCGGCGCATGGCACCCGTGAAGGCGCCCCTCTCATAGCCGAAGAGCTCGGACTCGACCAAGGTCTCGGGAATCGCGCCGCAATCCACCGCCACGAAGGGCTTGCCGCGGCGCGGGCTCTGGTTGTGGATCGCGCGGGCCACCAGCTCCTTGCCCGTGCCCGTCTCGCCCTGGATCAGCACCGTGAAGCTCGAGCGGGCGACCTGGGCGACCTGCTGGATCACGGACTCGATGGCCTGGCTCGAGCCCATGCGGTCGGCCAGCGAGATCCCTTCGCCCTGACTCTTGAGCTCGTCGATGCGGGCCACAAGCTCCTGGCGTTCGACCGCGCGTTTGATCGTGAGCACGAGGAGCTCGGGATCGAACGGCTTGGTCAGGTAGTCATAGGCGCCGAGCTGCATGGCCCGGACGGCCGTCGGGACGTCCATGTGGGCGGTGCACATGATGATGGGCACCTCAGGGGCGATCCGCTTCAACTCGGGCAGCGCCTCCATGCCGCCCTGCCGGGGCATGGTCACGTCGAGGAGAATCACGGCCGGCCGCTCGGCCTGGACCGCCGCCACCGCCTCGGCGCCGTCGCCGGCCTCCGCCGTCTCGAATCCGGCGACGACGAGACATTCGCTCAGCAGGCCTCGGATGTCGGGCTCGTCGTCCACCACCAGGATCTTCCCCACACGTCGATCCTGTCAGATCGTCATGGACAGGTCAAATTTGAGGCTCGACCCCCTCCCCCGGTGCGCGGCAGCAGGGCGCTCCGTGCCGTGCGGGCCCCTCCCTCCCTCTGTGCTATGCTTGCCGTCAAGTTCCAGGAGGAGCGGACGGGCCCCTGGGCGGCGGCTTCACGAGCGAGGGGGAGTCAAACCACGTGGGCTTGCTGAGGCTCCTGTCGCGCATTTGGGACGCGATCACCAGCTTCACGCGTCCGCCCAATGCCGCCACGCTCTTCCGGCGCGCCGATCTCTATCGCCAGGAAGGGCGCTTCGAAGAAGCCGCCGAGCTGGTCGCCCAGGGGCTGCACCTGGCGCCGAACAACGGCGTTGGCCACCTCCTCTCGGCCTATCTCCACCTGGCCTTCCGCCAGATCGGCCCCGCCAAGAGCGAGTTCCAGTCGGTCCTCAGCCTCGACCCGTATCATCCGAGGGCGCTCCTGGGACTCGCCAAGATCTCGCTCGAGGAGCGGGACCTCGCCGCATGCCGTCCCTTCCTCGACAAGGCCCTCCTGTACTACCCGGACTTCCCTGAGGCCAGGGCGCTGCAGGAGATGGTGTCGAGCTGGACCCCGGCGCCGGCGGCCCCGGGCCAGCGGCCGGTTTACATGGGCCCGCCGATCCATGTGGAGAAGCTCAAGCCGCCGGCGGGCGGGCGCGAGTTCGTGCTCACGCAGGCCGACGGCACGCTCGTCTTCTCACAGCAGGGCGACAAGGACGCCGAGGACCTGGCCGCCCACGTCACGCAGGTCTTCCGGATCGCGTCGGCGACGCTCCAGCGGGCCGGCCTCGGCTCGCTGAGGCGTGGCATCGTCCAGGCCGCCACGGAGACCACCTTCTTCCGGAGCAATGACCGCCTGATCCTCGCGCTCAGCTTCCCGCAGGACGTCAAGGTCGGCTTCGGCCTGCTCGAGACCGACAAGCTCTGGACCAACTCGCTCCGCGAGCTGGGAGTTCGCGCGTGAGCCCCGATCCGGCGCCCTCGTCGCGGCTCGCCGCGGCGCGCGCCCGCGAGTTGCGGCGCATCCTGGCCGAGATGCTCAAGATCGACCGCGTCCGCGGCGGGCTCGTCGTAGCCGCCGACGGTCTGGTCATCACGTCGAGCCTGCCCCGAGGCATCGCCGTCGAGCCGCTGGCGGCGCTGACGGCCACGCTCGGGCGCGAACTCGAGGTCGGCGCCGACCGCCTGAAGCGGACCGCCTTCCACACGGCCCTCTTCTCGTCGGACAACGGCACGGTGTTCCTGGCCTCGAGTCCGGTCGGCTTCGTGGTGGTGCTGGGGGATCGCGAGGTCAACGTGGGCTTGGTGCAGTGGGCGCTCCGCAAGGCGCTGGCGACGCTCGAGGGGACCTGGGGAGCGCCGGTCTCGGTACCGGCCAGTCCCGAGGACATGTAGCGGCGTTATCCGCTTCCACCCGCGGCCGTCCCGCGCCGCGGGCCGTTCTTCTGACGCTCCCGTCAGGGCTTCTTGGGCTCGCCGAAGGTCGTCCGCGATTCCTCCGCCGTCAGCGGCGTCGACAGGTCGCCCATGCTCCTGGGCTTGGCGCGCGCCTCGCTCAAGATCTGCCCGATGGCGGTCGCCGCCTCCTTCGCGAAGAGCCGCACCATGCCCACCGTCGTCCGCTCGCCGAAGATCGCCAGCAGGATCGCCTGGTCGTCCACGGTGGAGACGTGCATGCTCTCCTTGTTGCCCTGGTGGAAGAGCACGGTGAACTCCGTCTCGCCCAGCAGCTGGGCCAAGGCGCCCGTCGAGCTGAAGGCGCCGGCGGCCAGGGCCGAGATCGACACGGTGTCGAGCGCCCGGTTGGCGCCGGTCGCCGCCAGGAGCTGGCCGCTCCGGTCGATAAGCAGAGCCTCGGTCGCGCCGGATTCGCCGAGGAAGGTCGTGAGGACCGTGTTGATCTTTTCCGCGTCGCCTTCGTGGATGACCACGTCATGCAGTCTCACGGTGTTCCCCCTTTTCTTGACCGAACTCGCCCACCAGGACCATGCGGGAGACGGTGTTGAGCGTGTCGAAAACCCCGTCACCGCTGACGGCCACGGCCTCGAAGAACGGGACCCTCTTGGCCCGCCGGTTGAGCAGAAACTCCATGTAGTCGAGAGGCGCGATGTTCCCGAGGTCGCGCTTGTTGTACTGGATGACGTAGGGCATCTCGTCCAGGCTGGTATTGTACTCGCGCAGGTTCTCCTCCAGGTTGCGGAAGCTCTCGACGTTGTCACGCAGCCGGTCCCACTGCGAGTCGGCCACGAAGACCATCCCGTCCGCTCCCCGCAGCACCAGCTTGCGCGTCATGTTGTAGAAGACCTGCCCGGGCACAGTGTAGAGCTGGAATTTGGCCGTGAAACCGCGCACGGTCAGCGCGGAGACGGGCAGGAAGTCGAAGAAGAGCGTCCGGTCGTCGCCCGCCGCGAGCGAGATCATGCTGCCCTTGCTGGTGTCCGGCAGACTCTTGTGGATGTGCTGGAGGTTGGCCGTCTTGCCGGCCACGCCCGGGCCGTAGTAGACCACCTTGAAGTTGATGACCTTCTGCGCGTAGTTGATGATCGCCATGGTGTCCTCTCAGGCCGCGCCGAGCCGCGCCGCCGCCCGTTCGACTTGCAGGCGCGCGAGCCCCGGCCGGCCTGTAGCGGCGCCCCCCACGACGAGAACCGGCGCCGGACCCACGGCCGACGGCAGTCTGCGGATCTCGACACGCTCCGTCCCCGAGCGGAGGACGGCGGAGTGGAAGGATCCGAGCGGTCCCGCCTCTGCGCCCTGCGCCATGGCCTGCGCAAGTTCCCAGGCGAACGGCGCCAGCTCGGCTGCCGACCCGCCCGGCGGGAGGAAACAGTGGATGAGCACTCCGCTCGTGGGCTCGCGGTACGACTGAGGGGTCAGCGGCCCGAAGGAGTCGAGGTCCTGGGCCACGGCGGCGGCGGCGGCGGGCGGCGGCGCGGTGTCGAGCCTCGCCGCGGGCGTTGTCTCGTGCTGCCGCGCCACTGTTGACGTGGGATCATGGGCGGCGGCCGCGCGACGCGCCAGTATCTCGAGGCGGGCCAGCGGGCCGCCCGGGCGCAGCCCCACGGCGAGCGCCGTGCCCGTGTTCCATCCGGATCCGACAGGCGTGAGCACGAGTGTGCCTCCGACTCCGCGCAGGGTCGCCTGTTCGACGGGCCGCGGCGCCCGGCGCGCGATGACGGGACTCAGGCGGCCGGCTGCGACCGCCACGGCGCCGCCGGTCAGACCGGCCGCCGACACGCTGATGATCGCGAAATCCCCGACCTGAATCTCGTCGAGAGCCGCGGTCTCCAAGGGAACCAGGAGGGTGGCGAGCTTCTCAGCATGGCCTCGCGGCTCGACTTGCACCGGCTCCGGCTCGGGCGGCGGGAGCGTGTCGATTGCCGGAGCGTGGACAGGAGGCTCGACCCACGCGCGCTCGGGCATCGGCTCGAGCATCGGTTCGGGCATTGGCTCGGGCATCCGTTCGAGCACCGGCTCGGGCATGGGCTCGGGCTCAGTCACGATGGGCGGGGGAGCGGGCTCTGCCGGGGCCGCAGCGACCGCGGGCTCGGCAACCGCCGCTTCAGGCGGCGCGTCCCACCCGAGCGGCTTGAATGGCACCGGGAAGCTCTCGATCCCCGGCACCTCCACTGGCCCCCGCCCGATCGACGCCGCGAACACGTCTGGCGGCAGCTGCCGCACGATCTCGTCCAGCGGCAGGAGCAGCCGCCCGTTCACGATCCGCTCCTTCACCTCCACCGGCGCGACCGCGAACACCGCCGCCGGGAATT
>WNFU01001855.1_pt1 | contig 29455 bp, 30 predicted proteins | sample 5400121 | NCBI WGS metagenome assembly WNFU01 (sample SAMN13153360, study PRJNA577476) | soil metagenome | isolation source: 100 cm soil or saprolite under grassland replicate 1 | place: USA:California | collected 2016-06-15 | reverse complement strand
CCTCGCCGAGGTCGCCGCGAACACCAACGCGTCGTTCACCTTCTCGCTCTCGACCGGCTCCGCCGCGCAGGCCTTCGGCGCCACCAGCACCGTGACGTTCGCGGTCGACGGCACCGGATGCGCCGCCGGGCAGGCCGCGCTCGTCAATACGGATCCGAACGCCGTTCCGCAGACCCGTTGTGTATCGGGCGTGACGATCTCCCCGAACCCGGCGATCCCGTCCAAGAACAGCCCACCCACGGTGACCGTGACGATCCCGAACACCAGCGGCGCGTTGACGTCCGGCACTTACACGTTCGTCCTGCGGGGCCGCGGGACCAACAGTTCCGGCCAGCGCGTGGTCCATGTCCAGCCGCTGACGCTCGCGGTCGCCACGAGCGCGGGGACCACGACGAAGTACATCAACGTGCAGGGGTACGCGGTGTTCGTGATCACGACCGTGACCTCGAACACGGTCAGCGGACGGGCGATCAGCGGCTACTACGCCGACCCGAAGGACCCCGCGCTCAACGTCGTGCACAGGGGCGGGCTCATCCCCTGGGAGATCGCGCCCTGCAACGACCTCGGCAACCCGTGTCCATAGGTGTGAGCCACCACGGCTAGCTGACACGCACCCGAGACCGCCCTGTAGGCCGAGAACACTCGCGCAGCGTCGCGCACGCGACGGTCGCTCGGAGGGTCGGCCGGTAGACTGGCGCTCGTGGAGGGGCTGGCGGCCTTGCGTTCCGCACGCCAGTTCGTGCGTGAGGAGACCGGCCAGACGGTCGTCCTCATGGCGCTCACCTTCACGCTCATGCTCGGGTTCACTGCCCTGGCGATCGACGCCGGCAGGTACTACGCCGAGCGTCGCAGCCTGCAGGACTCCGTCGACGCCGCCGCGCTCGCGTGCGCGCGGGCCTACTCGCAGCCTGGCGCTTCCAGCACGGACGCGTACAACGCCGCCAAGACCATCCTCGAGAACTACAACTTCAAGAACTCGCCGACCGGCCTGGCGTACACCGTCCCGGCGGTCGGCAGCGAGACGTACTACGACAACATCGTCACCGCGCGGTACCTGAAGAACGGGGTCCTCCCGCAGCTCTCGCCATACCTCGGCTGCCGCGTCGGCGTGTACATCGACGTCCCGACGACGCTCCTGAAGGTCGCGAACCCGGGCCTCCAGACGATCGCGCTGAACGCGCGCGCGTACGCGATCGCGAAGGGCGGCATGATCCCCGTCGTCGTGCCGAAGTACTCGAACGGCCCTGGGCCGGGCAACGGTGATGAGTCGAACTTCATCCACCACACCATGGCGAGCGGCTCGGACTACCAGTGCACGGTCGTGACCGATCTGCTCTGCACCGCGGCGAGCTCGACGACGAAGGGCCGCGAGTTCGTCCTTTTCGGCGCCAGCCAGAAGGCGACGAACGACAACTCGTTCCGTGGATACATCGCGCCCGACATCCGTGACTTCCAGACGGCCGACCCCGTCGGCAGCAGCAACCTCATCCACACCGCATACAACGGTGTGGCGCCGAACGCGAGCGTCAACACGCTGAAGGACTTCGAAGCGAACTGGATCCTCGAGGGCTATCCCGGGCCCGACCTCTGCACGGTCTCGACGACGAGCTTCCTCCCCTGCGCCGAGGTGGCGGTGATCAACGGGTCAAGCGCCGGGATCTTCATCGATCCGATCCGGGACCGCTTCAAGGAAGGCGACAAGCTCCTCGCCCAGCTCTACGACGGCACGGTGAAGACGATCCCGAACTTCACGATCTCGTTCCCGAACCTGCTCATCGGGAACAGCACCGAGAGCGTCGCCGACCAGAACGTGCAGTTCACGTTCTCGACGCAGTACGCCGCCTCGACCGCCCAGGTCACGACGACCTTCTACGCCGACGACGGGCAGATCACGGGCGGGACGGGCGACGCACTGAACCCGTGGCGGACCGGCAACGCGGCCGCTGGCTCGTTCGCGACGAATCCCACCCCGGCGCGCCTGGGCAGCACGTCGTACGTCCAGACGTGGTCCGGCATCACGACGACCAACGCGCCGAAGGGGATCTATGTCGTGTTCCTCAACAGCCAGTCGGGCGAGCCGTACCCGAGCGCGAGCCAGCTGCAGATCGTGACCGTGAACATCGAGGATCAGAAGAAGCAGTTCTTCATCGACACGTCGGACTCTTACGTGAACACGGCGTCGGCGATCGTCACGCCGCGGACCGCGACCTACACGGTCCGGGTCAGCGACGGGAACGGGCAGACGGCGTGGAATGGTGGAGCGAACTCGGTCACGCTCCAGATCGACACGTGCCCGAAGTCCGGGAGTACGACGCTCAACTGCTACTTCGGCGCGACGGCGCCCGGCACCCCGACCGTGACGACATCCGTCGGCGCGACCCAGACGCTCACGGTCGAGGTCCCCTCCGGCACGGCGGACAACCTGACCTTCACGGGCTGGATCCGCGCGTACGGCCTCGATGGCGAGTCGCCGCAGCGGAAGGTGACGCGCGTCCTGAAGATCCGCACGGCGACGAACGTAACGACCGGCGGCACGACCGACTACGTCGACGTGACGGGGTTCGCGGTGTTCGAGGTGACGCACCTCGACGCCAACGATGTGAAGGGCAAGGCCATCACCGGGTGGTTCACGAACGTGAACGACCCCGCGCTCGCGATGGGCAAGAAGTACGGCCTCGTGCCGTGGGAGACACCCTAGTCCGGGGACGCTAATCCGGTAGCCCTACCTCGATGGCCAGGAGCTTCGGCGGGAGTGAGCCCGCCGCCAGCAGCGTGTCGTGGAACTGCTTCATCCCGAAGCCGCGCCCGCGCGCGCGCCGGCGCAGCTCGAGGATCGCGGCCCGGCCGAGCGTGTACGACGACGGCTGCAGCGGATCGTACGTGTAGCGGCGCACCTCGGCGATCGCGTTCGGGCGCTCGAGCTTCGGCCCGTCGACCATGAACGTCACGGCCTGCTCGAACGACATCGTCCCCGTGGCGAGCCCGAGGTCGACGATCACGCGCGCCGCGCGCCAGAGCACGTCCTTGAGGCGCAGGAGGCGCGTCTCCGGCGACCCGAGGTAGCCGAGCTCGGTCATGAGCTCCTCGACGTAGAGGCCCCACCCCTCGACGAAGAGGTTCGAGCGCACGGCCTTCCGCGCGATCGACGGATGGTCGGCGGCGCGCGAGAGCTGCATGTGGTGACCCGGGTAGCCCTCGTGGCAGGCGATGACGGGGATGCCCGCGCGCGGATGGCCCTCGAGCCGCTCGTCGCGCACGTTCGGCGGGTCGGTCGCGGGCGGCAGCGTCACCCAGAACCGCCCGCGGCGGTGCGCTTCGAACGCGCCCGCGCCGACATACAGCGCGTACGGCGCGGTCGGGCGCGCGAAGTCGGGCATGGCCTCGACGACGAGCTCCTCCCGCTCCGGGAACGTCGCGAGGCCGGCGCGGCGGGCCGCGTCGCGCGAGCGCTCCATCTCGGAGCGGTACGTCTCGACGAGCTCGTCCGCGCTCGGGTGGTCCTTGCGGATCCGCGCGACGCTGTCGCGCCAATCCGTGTCGCCGAGCGCGCGTGCGGCCTCGGCGATCCTCCCCTCCGTCTCGCGATACAGGTCCTCGCCGAAGCGCTGCAGCGTGACCCGGTCGTGGTCCTCGAGGTCGCGCTCGCGGAGGAGCTGCTCGAAGGCGTCGACGCCGACGGCCCACGTGCCGCGCGCGCGGCGCATGAGGTCGTCGCGCAGCCACGCCGCGAAGGCGTCGAGCGCGTCGCCGGCGCGCTTCCCCGCGCCGAGGAGATCGCCCTTCACGTCGGAGCCTTCGGGCGCGAGCGACGGGAGGACGGCGCGCACGAACGTCGCGCCCGCCGCAGCCTGCTCTCCCGCCACGACGACCCATACCGGCGGCGTGCGGTCGGGATCGATGTTCTCCCGCGCGGCCGCGAGGACGTCGCCCGCGTGGCCGAGCCGCTGGGCGAGCCGCGGGAGCCGATCCTCGAGGCCGAGTGTCTCGCGGACGAGCGGGTAGTACGCGCCCCGGATGACGGCGTTCGAGTACATGCCGGGGTCGCGCCGCCAGCGCGCGAACTCCCGGACGGCCTTCTGTCCGCGCAGGTCGGCGAGGATGAGGGCGCGGTCGGTGCGCTCCACCGGTCCGAGGTCCTGCGGCGGGACGGCCTCGAGCTCGGTGACCCAGCGGTCGACGAAGGCGTCCCGGTCCGCGAAGCCTGGACCGGTCATGTCGGGCATGCGATGGTCGTGGCGGTGGATGCCCGCAGCGGTCGCGGCGACCGGATCGAGCGCGTATCGCTCGGCGACGAAGCGCGCGGCGAGCGCGCGGAAGGTCTCAGCGTCCATCGGGCCGCGTCATCGTGGCACAGCCGATGCGCTGAGTTGATCTGACCAAATGGCCGCGCGCTCTCCCGACCGTCATCAGGGCCGCCTTCGGCTGCCGGACTGTGATCAATGTGAGGCTCCATGCTGCCGCCGGCAGCTGATGGAGGACGATCGGGGCTGGTTCACGCTCGCGGACGCGCGCGAGCTCTACCGCCCCGTCGGAGCGGACGTGAAGGTCGTCGGCTGGGTCCAGCAGCGGGACGGTCGGCAGCCGATGCTCGAGTGCCAAGCGTTCGACGCGGACCATCTGCGGTGCACGGTCTACGAACGCCGGCCCGAACACTGCCGGATCTATGACTGCAGGCAGGACGATCCGGACGAGTGGGAGGCACGTCCGCACTGCGACGTCGCTCGGCACCGCCGCATGGAACGGATGCGCGCGCGGCCCTAGCGGCGCTGGCTCGGGTCCGCCGCGTGTCAGGGGCGCGTGCGGACGGCCGCGAGCTCCTCGGGCGTGTTCACGTTCGTGAAGGTGCGGAGCTCCGGATCGAGCGGCCGCAGCTCGTCCTCGCCGACGGTCCGCACCCGCACGTCGTCGAAGAACGAGATGACGCGCATCTTCCCCGCGGCCAGCGCGTGCTCGATCGGTGCGAGGCACGCCCTCGTGTAGAGCGCGTGCAGCGTCTCGTGCTCGCCGCCGATCCGCGGCACGACCGCGTCCACGCCGTCGGACCGCTCGACCAGATACCGGAGGACGCGCGCCTCGAGGAACGGCATGTCGCAGGCGACGACGAGGACGCGGTCATGCGTCGCGGCGCCGATCCCCGTGGCGATCCCGCCGAGCGCGCCGCCCTCGGGGAAGCGGTCCGGCACGACGCGCAGGCCGAGCGCAGCGAACGTCTCGTCGTTCGCGACGATGAAGACGTCGTCCGCGATCTCGCGCGCGACGTCGATGACGCGCTGGACGATGGGACGGCCGTCGCCGAGATCGAGCCACGCCTTGTCGCGACCCATGCGCCGGCTCTTGCCGCCGGCCATGATCGCGGCGGACACGCTCACGTCGCGGCGACCGGTGCTCGGCCGATCACCTTCGCCCAGACGAGGTCCGCGACACCCGCGTGATCGTCCATCGCGAACCGCGGGACGTCGCGGCGCGGCGGATCGAAGTCGCACACGACACCGAGGAGGAGCGGGTCGTCGGCGCACACAAGGTCGCCCTTCGCGATGGCCATGCGCGCGACCTCGATCTTCGGGACGGGCTCGCGCTTGAACCCTTCGATGACGACGAGGTCGAGGTCGTCGCGGGCGTAGCGCTCGATGACCTCGGCGATCGTCGGCTCGCCCGCGTCGTCGATGACCGCGGTCTGCCCGCCCCCGGTGACGATCGTCTGCAGGACGCCGGTGCGACGCGCGCGGTACGAGTCCTTCTCCGGGTGGTCGATCTCGAAGCCCGCGTGCGCGTGCTTCAGGTACCCGACGCGCAGCCCGCGCTGGACGAGGATGGGCAGGAGCGCGAGCAGGAACGTGGTCTTGCCGCTGTTGTGCCGGCCGACGACGCTGACCGTGCGGATCGAGCTCGCCCTCACGGGCGCGTGGCTAGCTCTGCTTGGTCTGGTCGCCGGTCGCCGCGGGCTTGCTCTCGTTCGCGGCTTCCTCGCGGAAGGTCTTCACGCCCTTGCCGAGCTGGCCGAGCACGTCGGGGAGCTTCCCCGCTCCGAAGACGATGAGGACGATGACGAGAACGAAGACGAGCTCGCCACCGCCGAGGTTGAATGGCACTGGTCACTTCCCCTGCGCAGCCGCGCCGCGCTATTTGGTCTCCGCACCAGTGTACCTAGGCCAGCAGACCCTCCAGGAGCCCGATGAACAGCGGGACGACGACGAGCAGCACCAGCGCGGGCAGGTAACAGAGGACGAGGACGAGCATGAGCTTCGCATCGACCTGCGCCGCGGCCTCGAGGCTGCGGGCGCGCTCCGCGGCGCGCAGGGACGATCGTCGCTCGCGGATGACGCCGATCGCGCCCGTGCCCAGATCGCGCGCGCGCTCGAGGTCGTCCGCGACGGACGCGCAGGTCAGGAGCCCTTCCGACCGCGCCTCGGCCGCGAGCGTGCGGAAGAGCGGAGCGCCGAGCGCGTACGCGTCCGCCGTCCGGCGAAGCACGCCGTCGAGCAGAGCGGCCCCGGTGGATCGGCGCGCGAGCGACGCGAGCGCGGTCTCGGGCGGCCGTCCCGCGGCGACGAGGGCCTCGAGGCGTTCGACCAGGATCGACACCTCCGCCTCGGCGGCCGTGCGACGCGACGTCGCGCGGTGGTCGACGATCACCGACGGGACGATGAACCCGGCATATGCGGCGAGCGCGACGATCACCGGCCCGATCGGCGCGACGAGCGCGAGGATCGACGCGAGCAGCGCCCCGACGAGCGTCGACGCGATCTTCAGCGCAAGGAAGCGGTCCGGGTCGAGCGCCAGCCCCGCCTGACGCAGCTGCAGGTCGGGTAACGGTCGCCAGCGGGACGTTCGAGGCCGTGCCATGGGCGCGATGAGCTCGAGGCTGCGAGCGACGGCGCTCGTCCCTCGCACGCCGAGGATCGCTGCCGCGACGGCGATGCACGCGAGCAGCGCGCCGAGGACGGTCAGCGAAGCACCTGCCGGACGATCCGACGCCCGAGCAAGATCCCGCCGACCTCGAGGCAGACCGCTGCCGGGACCAGGACGAAACGGCCGAGATCGGACGCGAGCGTCGCGGCGAGCATCGGCATCGTCATCGAGAGGTAGACCGCGATGGCTGGGACCATCACCGCCAGGAGCCGCTGCTGCTGTCGCGCGCCTGCGGCACGCGCGCGGACCTCGTCCCCGAGGCGCTCGTCGAACGCTGCGCGATCCGCGAGGGCGGCGACGAGATCGGCGAGCCGCTCGCGCGGCAGGCGCTCCGCGATCCCGAGCGCGAGCGAGCGCAGCGCGACCGCGGCGCGCTCGTCCCGGCACGCGTCGGCCGCGGCCACGAGGGCAGCGTCGAGGCTCGAACCGAGGTCGAACGCGCGCAGGGCCGTGAGCACCGGGCGCGCCGCGAGCACGTCGCCGGCCGCGCCGGCGCCGCGTCGCAGCGCCTCGGGGAGCGCCTGGCCCGACCGGAGCGCGGACTCCGTGCTCGCGAGGATGCGACCCAGTGACCGGCGGGCGCGGTCACGCGCGTTCTCGGCCCGCAGGCGCACCCAGATGGAGGGCAGCGCGGTGGCGCCCGCGGCGACCGGGATCGGGATCGCCATCCAGGCGGCGCCGGCGATCGCGGCCAGGACGATGGAGGCTCGGATCGCTTCCCAGCGCAGCGCACCGACGACGATCCCGGCTTCGTCGAGCGCGTCGGCATCCGGATGGCGCAGCTGAATGTGTGCGAGCGCCGGGTCACGCCGACCGACCGCGAGACAGAGCGCGAACGTGGCGGTGGCGACCGAGAGCGCGCCGACGAGCGCGAAGCTCACGTGAGGATCGTTCGGAGGCGACCTGCGGCCGCGGACGGTCCCGCCATCCCCGCGCGCCACACCGTCGTCGTTCCGTCGTCATCCACCGCCGCGATCTCGCGGACGTGACGGCCTGAAGCGTCGCGGGCAAGATGGACGATGAGGTCGATGGCGCGGATGACGTGGCGCCGCGCGGCATCGGACGAGAGCTCACCCGCGCGAGCGAGGAGCAGCTCGAGACGAGCGATGGCGTCGGCGGCGGAGCCGGCATGGAGCGATGTGAGCGAGCCTTCGTGACCGGTGCTGAGCGCCTCGAGGAGCGCCGATGCCTCGCGCGGCGTGCGGACCTCGCCGACGATGATCCGGTCGGGTCGCATCCGTAGCGCGTTCGCAACGAGGTCCGCCACGCCGACGGAAGCGCCGTCGCGGCCGGGCACGCATTCGAGATGCACCGCGTGCGGATGCGGCAGGACGAGCTCGTTCGTGTCCTCGATCACGATGAGCCTCTCGTCGGGCGGGATCGCGCCGGCGAGCGACCGCAGGAAGGTGCTCTTCCCGCTGCCGGTCGCGCCGCTCACGACGATGTCGGCCTTCGCGCGCACGCAGCTCTCGAGGAGACCCGCGCAGCTCTCGGGCAGGCCGGCGGCGACCCATGACGGCGCCGCGCCACGCAGCGGGATCGACAGCGCTCGGAACTTGCGGATCGAGAGCGTCGGGCCCCCGACCGGCGCGACCACGGCGTTCGCGCGGCTGCCGCCACGCATGCGCGCGTCGACGAACGGACGGTCGATGGTCAGCTCGCGGCCGACGCTCGCCGCGATCCGGTACACCAGGTCTGACAGCTCCTGAGCGTCGCGGAACCGGACGCCCGTGCGCTCGAGCCTCCCACCCCGCTCGACGTACACCGAGGCCGGATCGTTGACCAGGATGTCGGTGACCTCCTCGTCGTCGAGCAGCTCCTGCAGCACCCCGAATCCGAACAGGTCCGCACAGAGCGCGTCGGCGCCGCGGTCGTCGACGGCAGCGCCGACCACCGCCCGAACACGTTCGCGGAGCAGCCGGCGCTGTGCGGGATCCTCGTACGAGCGCAGCAGCTCCTCGGGCGGGATCCCCGCCACGACCTCCTGCCGCAGTCGCGAGATGAGCGCGCGGTCGATCACGCGCACGCGCGGATCAGGCGATCGATGGCGGCCATGGTCGGGGCGCGCGCGCCGAGGTCGTCGGCCGCGAGGTACGGATCCGGCGGGATCGCCGCGAGATGCGGCCAGGGCAGACGCGCGGCGATCCGCTCGGCGTCAGGGTCGCTCGCACCCACGGTGACGAGACCGACGGCGCAGGGCACGTCGCGGAGGATCGGCACCGCGCAGAAGGCCGCTTGCAGCTGGGCCACGCGTGGTCCGGCGACGACGCACAGACGATCGATCGACGCGAGGAGGGCCACGTCGATCGCGTCCTGCCCGCACCCGAGGTCCAGGACCACGGGTGCGTCGCCGCCGATCCGCACGATCAGATCCGCGAGCCGCTGGGGATCGAAGATGGCGTGGAGCCCGGGAGCACCCGGCAGGAAGGGGACCTCGGACCACCGCGAGAGGCATTCGCGCTCGCGGCCCGGCCGCAGGAGCGCGTCCGCGATCGTCGCCGCGTGCACGCCTGCCCGTAGCGCGAGGGACGGTGCCCAGCGGTCGAGATCGGCGAGGACCGGTGCCCGCCCGGCTCCGGCGGAGCGATGCGCGACGAGCGCCGCGACCGTCGATCCGCCGACGCCACCGACCAGCGACCAGAACGCGATCCGGACGCGCGGCGAAAGGCTGGCCGCTTTCGTCGGACGCAGAGGCTCGACGGGGTCGGCGCGACCGGTCGCCTCCCGCATGAGGTCGAGCGCGATCCCGGCTATCGGCGTCGAGTCGAGCCACGTTCGGAGCGATCTCACGCGAAGAGCCACCGCCCCAGGTCGACCTCACGCGACGTCGTCCGGCCACGAAGCTCGTCCTGCGTGACGAGATCGCGATCGAACACGACCGGCCGGAGCGACGCGCGCGCCGGCGTCGACCGGAGCGCCCGGCGCGCGGCCCACGCGCGACGATCCCATTCGAACAGGACATGGTCGCGGCGCAGCAGCTCGCGGCACCGACGCCGCGCCGACGCGCTAGCGGGCAGCACGCCACGGAGCCGCCGACGGAGCACCTCACGCGTTGCGCGGCCGAGCGCGACGCGGCGGACGCGCACGACATCGAGCGCGATGAGGTCGCCCGGAAGCGGCCGGAGATCGCGCCCGGACGCGAGGAACAGTCCCGCCGGTGGCTCGAGGTCGGCGTCGCAGGGTTCGACGGCGATCCCAGCGAACGCGAGCGCACGGGCGAGCCGCGGGACGAGGGCGACCGGGACGTCCGCGTACGCCGCGCCGTCGCGGCGCGCCAGCGTCGCCGCGTCCACCTCCGCCAGGGCGGCACCAAGGTCCCGGCCGCCGATGGGGCTGAGCCGCAGCACCGTCATGGACGGTCGTGGACGAGCGCGACGACGAACGTGCTCGTCGCGATGCGATCGGCGATCCACATCTCGGCCGCGGGGCCGACGGCGATGACGACGCTCCCGAGCCGGTCCCGGACGGTGGTCGCCGGCTGCCGTGCGGCGACGTGCCGGTCGAACGGTCCTCCCTGCTCGCCGCGCACGTCGACGACGAGCGCAGCCTGCGCGATCATCTCGGCGCCGCGTCCCGCGGGTGCCCGCCCTTGTACGGGCACGGCGATCACGTCGACCCGAGCGCCGGCGACGATCGCGCCACCTACCGCCTGCGCCGCGTTCACGGGGACGGCGACGGCGCGGTATCCCGTCGGCAGCGAGATCCCCGTCTCGAGCGCGCTCGCCGTCGGCGACAGCGCGGTCGAGACGAGCAGCTGTCCTTTCCACACGGGGCCGCGCGGGAACTGACCCACCGCGGACGAGATGTCCGTGATCGCCGCGGCCGGGAGCGCGTCCGGCGGCAGCGCTCGCACCTCGAGGTCACCCTCCGCGATGGCCCGGCCAGGAGCGAGGTCCGCGGCCGCGACGACAGCGCCCACGCGCTGCGCGCCGACGTAGTAGAGGAGACCGGCCACGAGGCCCGCCGCGATCGCGACGACGAGGAGCGCGCGCTGTGTCGTCACTCGACGAGCGCCGGAGCGCGGACGACGACGTCGATCGCCGCATCGACATCGCGCGGACCTTCGCCGTCCACGTCGACGGTCGCCCGGATGTGCACCGTGTACGAGCCGCCGACGGCCGGGATGGAGCGCCACGTCGCCACCAGGGGCTCGTCACCTGTGCCACTGACCGGACCGAGGGCGAGGACGTCACCCGAGACGAGCTGCCATCGCGTGACGCGCACGGGAACGCCATCCACCGTTGCCCGCACCCACAGCGGGATGAGACGGCCGCGCAGGACCTCGATGCGGCCGAGCGGGTCGGCCTGCGGAGCGAGCGCGATGCCGGCGCGGACCGTGCGCGGTCGGGGCTGCGACACGGGGCTCGGCGGCGACCCCGCGGTCGATGCGGGCGGCACGTCACCGGTGACCGGCGCCACATAGGCCGGCATCGGGCTCGCGGTCGGCACCGGTGTCGGGACCGCGGCGGGCACGGTCGATGGCGGCGGCGTCGCGCTCGGCGGCTGGATGGAGGCGGGTGGCGGTGTCGGGATGGGCGTCTGTGCGAGCCGCGCGAGCTCGAGGTCGTCCTGGAAGAACACGTACTTGTCGAACACCCAGTCGTATCCGTTCCACACGTAATTCGCGTAGACGTCGCCCTTCACGGCGCGGCCGTCCGTCAGTGACGTGCGACGGTTGAAGAGGAGCGCGTCGTACGGGCTCGCCTCGCCTGTGGCGACGCTCGCGACGAGCTCCGCCGAGGTGCCCGGATGGGCCGAAGCGGTCGTGGACGAATAGGTCGTCGTCGTCCCTTGCGTCGAAACGATGTCGCTGGTCCACACCTCGGTGACCATGTGCCGCCCTGCCGCGGCCGCGAGGGCGACAGGATCGGGCGACGGTGCGACCGCGATCGGAGTGATGGGCGGCGGCGCTGGCGCCGCGACGGTCGTGGCATCCAGCATGTCCGAGCCGGGACTCGTCCAGACGACCGGATCGGACCATGCGGGCGCGGGCGGCGCTGGAGCGGGCACGTACACGAGCTCGTAGGCAGGGACCGGTTCGTCGATCGGCGCGGGCTCGTAGACGTACACCGGAGCGGGTTCGTAGACATAGACCGGAGCGGGTTCGTAGACCACGGCGTCCCACCAGCTCCACGAAGGCTCCTCGTATGCCGGAAGATCCCAGTACGGGTCGTACCAGTCGTCGTATCCGCACCAGTCCCAGTAGGGGTCGCAGGCGCGCGCCGGCGTCGGCGTGAGGAGCACGGCCAGGGCGAGGAGGGCGGCCGCGATCCGCCTCATCGCGCGGAGCTCGCCGAGCGAAGCTGCACGACGGTGACGGGACGAGCGAGGAGCGCGGCGAAGAATGGTGTGCGGATCGGCAGCTCGGCCGCGAGCCGCACGGTCGGACCGGCGTACGCGTCACCGGTGCGCGGGTCCACCTGGCCCGCCTGCGCGAAGACCACGACGTCGGCCGCCTCGGCGATCGCCTCGGGTGTCGCATCGAGGGACGCGCTCAATACGGAGAGGTTGAGCGCGAAGTGCTCCCGTGCGACCCGCTCGGCATCGGATGAAGGACGCAGGGCGCCACTCCGCGCGAGCTCGTCGACGTCCTGATCGTTCACGGCCGTCACCGTCGCGATGTCCGCGGCGATGCGCGCGCGCTCGGCGACGATGCGCACCGCGCCGAGCTCGAGGACGCCGACGAGGATGGTGAGGATCAGCGGCAGCAGGAGGACCGTGGTCAGCGTCATCGAGCGAGCTCGCCGCGCGCCACGGCGCTCGAGCGGAGCGGCAGCACCGTGGTGAGCGCGAACGGGATCGCGACGACGAGGTCCGTACGCACGGAGACCCGGATCGGCTCTCGCCACCCGACCCGCGGTGGGTCGATCTCGACCTCCGCGCGCGTCGGATCGATGCCGCTGTCGCGCAGCGCCTCGCTGAGGAGGGCGCGGACCTCGGGGGAGTCACCGCCGACCTCCGCGGCGAACCGCGCGGCATGGGCCGTCGCCGCATCCTGCGCCAGCCAGCGGTGATACGCGTCCCCGAACTCGAGGATCGCGAAGAGCACGGGCAGGAGCACGACGATCATGAGCGTCGTCTCGAGGGTGGCGGTGCCGGCGTCGGACGCGCCGCGCGTCACCGGACCGACTGCATCTGCGTGACGAGCGCTTCGAGCCGCGTCACGAGCCCGTTGTTCCACGACGTGATGCCGACCACGAGCGTGCCCAGGATCACGGCCGCGCCGACGATGTACTCGACCGTCGCGAGACCGGCGCTCTCGGTGATGAAACGTGCACGGCGCATGGACGCGACCTCCCTGTCGTTCGTGGCGACAGGGGTCGGATCGGACTTGCTAGGTCAGCAGCCTTCCGGGGTCGTGGTAGATGCGGAGCTGGTCGCGCCGCACGTAGCCGCAGACCGCGATCTTCGCCTCCTGCGCGAGCGAGACGGCGAGCTCCGTCGGGCTCGTCCGTGACGCCGTGATGCCGACACCGAGCCGCGACGACTTCACCAGCATCTCGCTCGAGATGCGCCCCGACGTGAGGATCGCCTTCCCCGCTGTCGGTATGTCGGCGAGGATCGCCTCGCCGGCGATGCGGTCGATGGTGTTGTGGCGGCCGATGTCCTCGACGTAGATCTCGAGCCCGCCGGGGCCGAAGAGGCCCGCGGTGTGCGTCCCGCCGTGCTCCTTGTACCCCTCGGCGCGGTCGAGCAGCGTCTCCATCCACTCCATGAGCTGCTCGGGCCGCAGCGTCATCCCTCCCCCGACCGGTACGACGTCGAGCGAGAACGTGACGCCGCGGCCGCAGCCCGACGTGAGGATGCGCTTGCGGTCGTGCGGGACGCGCCGCGCGGTCTTCGCGAGGCGGATCTTCACGACGGTCTCCTCGTCGCAGACCTCCATGAGCTCGACGTCGTCGGCGGTCTGGATGATGTCCTCGACGCGCAGGAATCCGAGCGCCAGCGCGAGGACGCGGTGCGGCGAGCACGCCACGGTCGCGAGCTCCTCGCCGTCGACGATGAGCGTGATGGCGCGCTCGGGCGGCGGCATCTTGTCGAGCTGCGTCAGCTGCCCGGCGCGGTAGAGCTTCGGCGGGTCCGGGCGCGCGGTGCGCCTGACCGGTGCTGTCTCATTCCGACCCTCGGTCGGGGAAACCCCTCCCTCGGGCCCGGGTGCTCGATCTCGTCGCTGCGGCGCCTCGGTCTGCGCTCCCGGGGGTACCGTCGTCACCTGATGCGGTCCAGGCCGCGCTGGAGCTTCTCCTGGTCCATCTCGCCGAACTGCATGTGGCGGATGGTGCCACTGCGGTCGACGAAGAACGTGGACGGCAGGCTCAGCACCCCGTACCGGTGCGTGGTGACGAGGTCGACGTCGAGCAGCGGCTCGAGGCGCACGAGTCCCATCTGATCGAAGAACGACCGGATCTTCTCGCCGGTCTCGTCGAGATCGACCGCGAGGAACACGATGCCCTCGTTCGCCGCGGCCGCCTGGTCGAGCAGCGGCATCTCCTTCTTACACGGCTCGCACCAGGTCGCCCAGAAGTTCACGACGACGCCCTTCGGGCGCAGCGACCCGAGCGAGACGCGCTTGCCGTCAGGCGCGATCCACTCGAAGTCCGGCGCCGCCGCGTCGATGCGGCCGGCGGCGCCGGCGTTCTCGATCTGCCGCGCGATAACGCCGACCTTCGTCGGGCCGAGCACGAGGCGCCGGCCCTCGTTGAACGGCAGCGCGGGCCAGACGAGCGCGAGGAGCGTCGCGACCGCGATCGCGCCGACGATGAGGATCGCGATCGGCCGCGGGAGGCCGGCACGGTCATCGAGGACGCTCGCGGCCATGCCGACACGCTAAGGCCTAGGACGGTGGTACCAGGGCGTGATCGATCCAGCGATGGACGTGCGTGCTACGGTTCGCGCGGCTGGGTGACCGGGGCTGGATCGATCGTCTTCGAGGACAGTGGAGGTGGTCCGATGGCAGCCCCGATCGTCGCCGCGCGCGATGCTTCACCGAAGATCCCGTGGTTCGGCTGGGTCGGTCTCGCGATCTTCGTCGTCGGCGGTCTCTTGCTCGCCTTCTTCACGCATCGTGACGTCGTGTCCGCGGGCGTGCGCTGGGCGGTCACCGGCGCGTGGGTCCTCGTCACCGTCGCTCTTGGTCTCTACGACTTCTTCGGGGTCGGCTCGCGCGGCGGGGCCGGGGAGGGTATCGACGTTCGTCCCGTCGATCGGTGGACGATCGCTCACACCGGCGCCGGCCTGGTGTTCGGCGTCTGGTTCCTGCCGTTCGTCGTGGTGCTGCCTCTGGTCGTGCTGTGGGAGGTCTTCGAGTCGTTGCCGACCGGATTCGGCCAGGGAGAGATCATCACGAATCGTCTGGTGGACATCGGCGTCGCCCTCGTCGGGTGGATCGCGGTCACCGCGATCGCGGCGGGCCTGACCGGCGCGTCGATCCCGTGGGCCTGACCCTAGCGATCTGACGTCGCGGCCCATGTCCCACGCTGGCGTCCCGTCCGAGCGCGTCGGCGTCGTCTTCGTGCACGGCTCGGGACGCCAGGCGCAGTCGTCGACGTTACGGATGTGGGCCGGGCCGCTCGTCGACTGGCTGACCCGCTGGCACTCCGACGCCGACCGGCAGGCCGGCCTCCGAGGCGAGCACGTGCGCATCACGGTCTCGCGCCTCTCGTACGGGGGCGACCTCCGCGCCGGCGAGCCGGCGCATCTGCGGCTCGCCGTCCCGGCGTATCGCGCCGGATCGGATGCGCGCGCCTGGGGCGAGGTGGAGTGGGTGCTCGCCGAAGGCTGGTCGGCGTCGCGCATCGACGCGCCCGAGCTGGGGAGGATCGCGCTCTGGTCGGTGCGGATCTACCTCCGCGTCCTCCTCCGGCTGATCAGCGCGATCTCCCGGCGGGTCGCCGAACGGATCCAGGCGCGCGTCCCCGACACGTTGCGCTTGCGTGTCGGCGACGCCGTCCATCGCGGCTCGCGCGATCTCGAGCGGGAGGGCGTCCGCGAGTGGGTCGACCGGATCGGCCTCGTGCTGGTCGCCGCCGGCTATGCGTTCGCTGCCGCGGTGGGGTACGTGTTCCTCGTCCTCCCGCTCGCGCTCATCGCGCAGGTCCCGATCGGCCTGGTGCGCGAGTTCGCGCTCGTGAACGGACTGCGGCGGTTCCTCCTCGAGAACATCGGTGACTTCTATACCTATCTCTACGACGAGATCCAGGCGCTGCATATCCGCCGCGCGCTCCTCGGGACGATCACATGGCTCGGCGAGCAGAGGTGCGATCGCATCTGCCTCGTGGCGCATTCGCACGGAGCGGTCCTCGCGTACGACGTGCTGACGCAAACGGACCTCGCGCCTCGTCCCGCCGAGGGAGTCGCCAAGGTGACGAAGCTCATCACGCTCGGCGAGGCGCTGAACAACGCGATCGATCTGAAGCCCGAGGGGCTCAGGCGGCTGGACCTCGCGTCGCGCGGCCTCGGGCCCGGCGTTCGTTGGGTCGACATCTGGTCCATCTACGATCCGGTGCCCGGCTCGGCCGTGACGATCCCCGGCGCCATCAGCGTCGAGGTGACGAATCGGATGGACGTGCTCGTCGATCACCTCGTGTATCTCGAGAACGAACAGGTCCTGTCGCATCTCGCGCAGGAGATCGACGCGCCAGGCGCCGCGGATGGCTCGCGCTTCCAGCTGGGTGGCGCGGCCGCGCGCGGCCGGGCACGGATCGACCGTGTCCGGACGCTCTTCGTCTGGCGGCTGGGCGGCATGGGCATCGTCGCCGCGGCGGTCGCCGGGCGCGCGCTCCTCGGAGGCGTCGACGCGATCGTCCGCGACGGCGCCGCGATCCTCGGCCTCGCGGCGCGCATCCCGGTGCTCGGGGAGGTGGCCGAGGTCATCGCGTCCTTGCCGTGGCTCGAGCGCGCCGTCACGCTCTTCCTCGCCCTGCTTGCCTACCTGGCGCTCTACCAGGTCGCATATGCGCTCGCGCTCGAGCTCTGGAAGCGGTGGGACTCGCGTGCGCGCGCGGCGGCGATGAGGGTCGTGTTCCGGCCGTTGCCGCCACGCGAGCGCCTGTGGGTCTGGCTCGCGACCACCGCAGCGATCCTGGCCTACCTCGATGTCGCCGTCCTGATCCTTGGGCGGTCGTGATACGGAGCTTTCCCGCCAGCCGGCCCGCCCGGGATGACCGGACCCAAGGTGCGCGAGAGCACGGACCGGACGAGACCCGTTGTATAGCGCCGCGACCCGCGTTAAGTTCTCATCTACCCGCTGAGTGAGTAGGGCTGAACGGGGCTGCTGGAGGCGGGGATCTTCGCATGACACAGGAAGGCGCGTACCTGAACTTCGACCTTCTCATCCATAGGGAAGGGCCGGACTTCATCGCGCGCGTGACCGAGTCGCCGACCGGCGAGGCATCGACCTGCTTCCCACCGCCGCTCGAGGCATTCGAGGCCCAGCACCTGCGCCTCCTGATGGTGCGTTCGAGGGGAACGGTCCGCAGCGTCGACACCCGGTCCCCGACGATCGCGCGCGACATCGGCGAACGCCTCTTCAAGGCCGCCTTCAAGGACGACGTCCACGCGACGTACCAGAGCAGCCTTCGCCTGGCGGAGCAGCAGGACAAGAAGCTCCGCATCCGTCTCCGTCTCACCGAGCCGGAGGGCGCGCAGCTGCCGTGGGAGTACCTGCGCGACCCGAGCGCCGGCGGGAGGTTCCTCGCGCTCGACGATGACACACCGATCGTCCGCTACATGGAGATCCCCCAGCCTGCGCGACGGCTCCACGTCGATGGACCGATCCGCATCCTCGCGGTGATCTCGGCGCCGACCGACCGCGACGGACTGGACGCCGAGGTCGAGTGGGCGAACCTCCAGCAGGCGCTGGCGGGCCTGGTGAAGCAGGGCGCGGTGACCGTGGAACGACTCGAGCCGCCGACGTTCGCGAACCTCGAGCGCGAGCTGATGCGCACGGACCACCACATCTTCCACTTCGTCGGTCACGGCGGATACGACCCGAACACCCAGGACGGTGTGCTCGTCTTCACGAACGAGGACGGCACGAGCTCCCCGATCTCATCCGATCAGCTCGGTCCGATCCTCGGGGACGAGAAGTCCCTCCAGCTCGCCGTCCTCAATGCGTGCGAGGGCGCGGTCTCGGAGGGGAAGGACATCTTCGCCGGCAGCGCTCAGCGGCTCGTCGGGACCGGCGTCCCGGCCGTGGTGGCGATGCAGGCCGAGATCACCGACTCCGCCGCCATCGCGTTCAGCGAGCGCTTCTACGAGGCGCTCGCGATGGGCGAGGCCGTCGACGATGCCCTGGTCCGCGGACGCAAGGCGATCTTCTCGCAGCCGAACCCGCTCGAGTGGGGCACGCCGGTCCTCTACATGCGCGGTGACGGGCGGCTGTTCGAGGTCGACGCCTCACGCACGACGGCTCCGGCGTCGGCGGTCGAGTCGCCGGCAGCGCCCCCGGCCGATCCCGCCCCGGTCGCCGCGGCAACGCCGGCGGCCGCTCCCGCCCCGGTCGCCGCGGCAGCGGCGACCGCACCGGGACCCGTTGCGGTCGGAGCCGGCGCGGGCGTGGCAGCGGCGTTCCCGATCGCCGTCGTGCCGCCGCTCAGCCTGCCGGCTCGGATCGGCGATCGCTGGAAGTGGCTCCTCGGAGGATTCGGCGCAGCACTCCTGCTCCTGGTGGCCATCGGCCTCATGGCGGAGCAGGAGCCGGCCCCTGCCGAGCCGACGTCGGTCGAGGCCGCCGAGGCGATCGTCTGGGAGTTCTTCGGCGAGCTCGCGGAGGATGACCACTACGACGCGTGGCTCAAGCTCTCGGACGGGATGCGTGCCCAAATCCCGTTCGCCACGTTCGACGCCGCCCACCAGGGCCTGACCGACGTGTGGTTCGACGGCCGCGGATCGGCCGTGATCGGACCGACGCTGGTGCGGGTGAATGGGAAGTACACCGAAGTGCGTAGAGATGCCAGCGGCAGCGAGGTCCAGATCGAGTACGGCGGCTCGTACCTCGTCCGGCTGATCGGCGGCAGCTGGTATCTCGACGGCGCCGAGTTCCAGGAGACGCGGCGGAGCACTCCCTAGGCGACGGTCGCCAGCGGGTCGGCGAAGACGGTGTATGCGAGCCAGGTCGGGTCGCCCTTCGCGCGGATCGCTTTCCTCGCATCGCGCACCGACTCGCCGACGGCGCTCCCGCTCAGCAGCCTGGCGTAGAGCTCCTTCGCGAAGCCGTACGCCGGCTCGTCGTACACGGACCAATACGCGCCGACGAACACCGATGCGCCGGCCGAGAGGAACCGCCGCGCCCAGCCGCCGATCCCGGTGAGCGCCATGCCGGCGCGGCCGACCTGGCACGCGTTGATGAAGACGAACGGCTTCGGGATCCCCATGTTGGCGGCCTGCCCGCTCAGGTCCTCGGGTGTGAACCGCTCCTCGCCGGTGAGGATGATCGACGAGCGGTCGGGGTTCGCGTCTCGCGCGACCCCGTGGCCGCTGAAGTGCCAACCGTCATACGTACCGGCGATGAAGGCGTCCTGCACGTCGCCGAAGCTCGGCGCGATCTCGGTGACCTTGCGGCCGCCCTTCGCGAGGGACAGCAGGTGCTTGCGCTCCTCGGCCGCCAGGGGGAGGCCGGAATCCCCGGGCACGACGAGCGCGATGTTCCTCAGCGCGATCGGACGCTTGAAGCCGATCCCTGGGACCCAACGGGTGATCGCGTAGGCCTCGCTCAGGAACGGCCCGTCGACCATGCGCCCGTCCTCCTTGCCGTAGAGCTTGCACAGCTCCCACGGGATCCACGGCTCCTCCGATTGCACGACGATCGACGTGATCCGATCACGCACCTGCCACAGCTTCTCGCGCAGCGGCGGCGGGAAGAGCGCATCCGCGAGGTACGCGCCCTTGGCCGCGACGCGGCGTTCGGCGACGTCCCGCTGCTCCTCGGTATCGAGCGGCAGCTCCTCGATCTCCTGGAAGAAGTCCGCGAAGAACTTGCCCGGATCGAGCTTCAGCTCGAACGGCCCGAAGGGGCTGAGGTTGAGCTCCAGCCCCGGATCGGTCGCCGTCAGCCTGATCAGGTACTGGACGCCGCCCCCGGCTTCGCGCTCCTCGATGAACATGGCGAGGTCGGGGACCTGGGGGCTCGCCGGTGCGAGCGGCTGTGTCTTCCGAGCGCGGCTCGCCGCTGGAGCGCGACCCCTGACCGCGGGACGCGCCGCTTCCCCGATCGCCGGAGCGAGCTCGATCATGCCGAGCGACTCGCCCTGGTGGAACGCGAGGATCCGGATCAGGCCGGGGCCGGCGTCCAGCGCGCGGAGCTTGAACTGGAGCGGATCGCTGTCGCCCTCCGCCGGGACCACGATCGTGCCCCGATCCGTCCCCTCGATGGTGAATCCCCGACGCGGCTGGACGAGGATGTCGAGCGCCTCGCCGGCAGGCAGATCGATCCCGAGCCCGCGCGCGGTCGGCGCGTGCGCCGCGATGTGGACCAGCAGCCACTCGAGGGCTCCCGTCGCGACCGCGTCCGGGAACTCCGCCTCGAGCGAGCGCTCGGCTGCGCCGGCCCCCGGCCGCGCTGCGGTCGGACCGCGTCGGGTGCCGCGGCGCACCGGCTCCGGTGGCGCTGGCGCGGTGGGTGGCGCTCCGGCCGCCGGCGCGGCCGTCCTGTCGACGAACCCGGTGATCAGTCCGTTCTCCGTCACGACCGTGCGCTCGGGCGCCGTTCCAGCATCGACATGTGCGTCCCTGGCCGGGGTCGCGTCGTGCTCGTGCAGCTGGAAGGCGTCGCGGACCGTCGTCGTGGGAGGTGCGGCCGCGAGCCGCCCCAGCGCTTCGTCGAGCGGGTAGAGGTACCAGTACCCGTGCTCGGGGCCGTCCTGGCGATGGACGATCGCATGCGTCGCCGACCGCCGATGCAGGGCCCGAACGGCGCGGGCCGCCGTCCAGTCAGCGTGCACGAGCACGTAGGCCCGCGACGCGATGTCAGCCAGCTCCATGTGAGCCTCCCCGGCCGGACCCGCCTCGATCGCGATCCCGCGCTACGGAATACAGCCGTAGCACAAGCGTATCGAGGCACGTGACATGGCGTTTAGTATCACGTAACCCCGGGGGAGCTCAAGGGGGAGCAGGACAGAGGGAAGGGAACATGGACGGCCTAGGGGGACGGCGCTGGGGAGCGGTGTTCGTCGCGGCACTCCTCGGTCTCGCGACGTGTGGCTTCGGCCTCGTCGGCTTCGCGGCCGCGAGTCCCGAGTGCGACGTCATTCTCAACGGCCGCAGCCTGTCCGCGGCGCAGACAGCGGCCAGCGCGATCCGCCTCGAGGCGGATCCTCGCGTGCCCGTAGCGTGGATATCGGACGAGCCTGCGGCGGGGGCGATCGTGCGCGTCTCCGCCGGACCGCTGACGCTGCTCGAGAAGCCGGTGCCGGAGGCGCGCGGCACCGAGTGGAGAGGGGCGGTCGACCTCGCCCGGCAGGCAACGAAGGTCGTCGGCCTGTACCGGGTCACCGTCATCACCGAGTCGTGCACGGTGCAGGGCATCGTCAGGTTCCCGGGATCGCCGTTCGACACGCCGATGGGTTGGGTGTCGCTCGGGCTCATCATCGGCGGAGCTCTCGGCGTCCTCGGGGGTCTGCTGCGCGCATTCCGCGGACGCGGCGGACCGCTCGTCGCCTTCATCGCGGGCGCCGTTGCGGGTGCCGGGACGCTCCTCTTCTCGCAGCAGTCGGGCTTCGCGCCCATCGGCTCGACGAACCTGTTCACCTGGACGGTCGGACCCGGCGCGGTCAGCGCCGTGGCGCAGGTCGTCGTCTCGGCCGTTGCGCGCACCGCGCGTGGAGCGCCCGCGCCCTCACGCCCGCGGGTGAGCGATCGCACCATGTCGTTCCCCCGCCCGCCGACCTCAGCGCGCTTCCCGACGTTCGGCAAGCCCCCCGCCTCCGCGCGCGACGTGACGATCGATCTCGACGTCGGTGTGGACGCGACGGCTCCGGCCGCGCCTCCGCCGGCCGCGCCACCGGTCACCGAGGCGGGCCGTGTCACCGGGGACGTCGTGGCGGACATGGACGGAGCGGCCGCGGGCGCGACGGCGGAGGCGGGATCCGAGCTCCCACGAGAGAGCTACGCGCGGCTCGAGTGCCCCGACGTCGTGGTCGAAAGAGCGGAGTTCGAGGTGATCGTCGGGCTGATGGATCGGCCCGACCCGCGTGTGACCGGTGGCCCGATGCGGCTCCCCGACTGGGTCGTGGGCCCCTACACGATGACGGTCCAGGTCGTCGCCGACGGGTACGCGCTGCGACCGGACGAGTCGTGGCGGCTCGAGCTGCCCGTCTCCGCGCGCGATCCGTATCCGGCTCGGACCCTGCACCTCACCGCACAGCCGGGCGCCGTCCCCGTCCGGCCGTCGTCGATCCGCGCGATGTACTCCGTCGCCGGTCAGCCGATCGGCCTCGCCGTCCGCTCGATCGCGGTCGTGCGCGATGCAAGCCTGCTCCGCGACGCGCCGCGCCAGCCGGCGGGGGCCGCGATATCGCTGAACCTGCCCGAAGGTGTCGCCCCCGACCTCACGGTTCGGATCGAGCGAGCCGACTCCCAGGCCAGCGGACGGCTCCTGGTGCAGCTGCTGACCGCCGACCAGACGATCCCGCTCCCCCACGCGCCGATCCCGGTCGACATCGGCGGCGAGCCGGCGGCCGACCTCCGCCACGTCATCGCGCTGATGAACAAGGTCGAAGGCACCGCGACGCAGTACGTGACCCTTCGCGGGATCGGACTCACGATCGCCGACCAGCTACCGCGCGAGTTCTGGGACGTCCTGCACGAGGTCGCATCGCGCCTGAACGGGCGGCCGCCGACGATCCTGTTCCTCTCCGCCGAGCCGTACGTGCCCTGGGAGCTCGCCGTGGTCGACCCCCCGCTCGACCCTGACGCTCCGCCGTTCCTCTCGGCGCAGGCGAACGTCGGCCGATGGGTGCTCGGGCAGAGCCGGCCGAAGCTGCCGCCGCCGGCGACCCAGACGGTCGAAGCCGTGGCGGTCGTGTCCGGGAAGTACGAGCTCCCCGGCTGGGTGCGCCTCCTGGAGGCGGAGGCTGAAGCGGCCGACATCGCGAGCGACCTCGCGGCGTCGTCGGTCGACGCGACGACGACCGGGGTGCTGGATCTCTTGCGCGGCCAGCCATCCGCGGACCTGATCCACTTCGCGGTCCACGGGAACGTCGACGCCGAAGGGACCGACGACGGGCTCATCCTCGTCGACGGCACGGCGCTCGGACCGCTCGCCGTGCGGGGGACGCCGCTGCAAGGGACGCCGTTCGTCTTCCTCAACGCGTGCCAGGTCGGGCAGGGCCAGCAGATCCTCGGGGACCACGCCGGGCTCGCGGAGGCCTTCCTCTTCGCGGGCGCCTCGGGTGTCATCGCGCCGCTGTGGTCCGTGGACGACCACGTCGCGCGGACGATCGCCCGTCGCTTCTACGAAGGCGCGCTCAAGGGCGGAACGGCCGCCGACATCCTGCGCCGCGAGCGCGCGGCGTTCCACGACTCACCCGGAACGATCTCGACGACGTACCTGGCGTACCAATATTTCGGCCATCCGGGCCTCCGTCTCGAACGGCCGCCGAGCGGTGCGACGCGAGGCGCGGCGGGCGCAGCGGAGCCGGTCCCGGTGACGGCCGCGACGAGGTGATGTGATGGCAGAGGTCGTCCGACTCAGTCCGAACCGATGGCCCGGCGCGTTGACGCAGGTCCGGTACTGCGTCCTCCATACGACCCAGGGGACCAACAGCCTCGGCTGGCTGACGAACCCGGACTCGATGGTCTCCGCGACATGGCTCGTACCCCAGAACGGTCCGGACTGGTACCGGCTCGGGGACCTGAACGACGCGATGTGGCACGCCGGTGCCGTCGCGGATCCGGTCACGCCACTGTACGACGGCACGAACCCGAACCTCGTCGCGTGGGGCATCGAGTTCGAAGGCTTCGCGACGGAGCCGCTGACACCGTTCCAGCTCGAGGTCGCACGCACGCTCTTCGGGCCGCGACCTGAGCTTCCGCTGATCCCGCACGCGTCGCTCGCGACGCATGGCCCGTTCTTCCGATCCGACCCTGGCATCACGAACTACGCCGCGATCCTTCTGGCGACGAAAGGAGAGACCGTGCCGTACGCAGAGATCGAAGAGAACGTCAAAGCCACGATCCGCGCGATCATGACGTCCCCCGAGGGGGCGCAGCTGGTGGAGTCCGCGATCCGACATCCGGGCGGGTACGCCGACAAGCTCCAGCAGTGGATCGAAGGGAATGTCGCGAAAAAGACCGGAGCGGCCGCGGCGCCGGCTGACGCCGGATCCCCCTTCGGCCCGATGCCGAGCAGCCCACCGACGGGGCAGCGGGGTGATTGGCCCGCCGAACGCGGACCCGAGCCGCGAGCAGCCGGGCGCTGATCGATTTCGCCTGCGAAGGAGCATCGAATGGCCACGGTCGCCTACACACCGAACGATCCGCTCGCGGTCGGTGGACCGCCGCAGCGGAAGGTCACGCCTGGAAGGTTCCCGGCAGGCTCGGCGAAGTTCAGCGTCCAGCCCACGGCCGCGGCGGGGGCATACCAGCCCCACACACCGGAGTTCGACTACTGGCAGACACAGCTGGCGCTCATCGCCGGGCTGCAGACCTGGAAAGCGGTCGACGGCAAGTACCCGAAGCGCTGGTTCGGCGACCAGACGAGCCTGCCGGTCCACACGAACGCGGGTGACGATCTGAACGCGTTCTACGACCGCGCGAGCCTCCAGTTCTTCTCTCACACGTTCGGCGGGGTCACGGTGCATTCCTGCGAGAGCGTCGATGTGGTGACGCACGAGCAGGGCCATGCGATGCTCGACGCGATCCGGCCCGACTTCTTCGAGGTCCCGTTCATCGAGATCGGCGCGCTCCACGAGGCGTTCGGCGATTGCATCGCGCTGATCACCGCCCTGGGCGACAAGGCGACCCGGGATCGTGTCATCGCGATCTCGCGCGATCTCTCAGCGAGCCACTTCGTCGAGTCGCTGGCGGAGCAGCTGGGTGACGCGATCCTGCGCGAGTTCGGTCCGGGGACCGTCGAGGTCGGCGCGCTCCGCCACGCGCTGAACCAGTTCCGCTGGGCCGATCCGACGAGCCTGCCGGGGAACGCGCCCGCGGATCGGATCTGTGGAGAGGTGCACAGCTTCGCCCGGGTCTTCGTCGGCGCCTTCTACGACCTCATCCGCAACATGCACAACTCGGGTCCGCGGACCTCGGCCGGTCTCCACGACGCGGCGCTACGCGCCGGGAAGCTGCTCCTCGCGGCGATCCGGACGGTGCCGGCCGCGCCTCGGGCGTTCGAAGGCGTCGGACGACGCATGATGCAGGCCGACGCGACGCTCAACGGCGGCGCGAACGCGACGGCGATCCGAACCGCGTTCGCCGCCCATGGCATGGCGCTACCGGCGCCGATGGCATCGATCCCCGTCCCGCTCGAGAGACGGACGCGGGGAGATGGGCTGGCGGAGCTCCGCAGGCGCATGGCCGTACCCCCGGATGCGGAGATGGAGATCACGCCCATCGAGTCCGAGCTGCACGGCGAGATCGCGCACGTCACCGCGTATCGCCCGCTCCAGCTGACGGAGGATCTGCCCGGCGTCCAGGTGAAGGTGCCGGCGTCGGCACGGGTGACGCGGCGCGGCAGATCGATCACGGGGACGATCGGCGAGGTCCAGCCCGCCGCCGCCGAGGTCGACACGGAGGCACGCGCCTTCGTGCGGACGCTCGTCCAGAACGGCGACGTCCGCATGCCGACGCGCGTGGCGCGTCGCCTTCAGGCGCCGCCGCTCGGCGCCACGGCGCCCCGGCGGACGGCGACGCACGAGGTCCGCATGGATCGCGGCCGGCCGACCCTCAAGCGCGTCGGCTTCTCGTGCCGCGCCTGAAGGGGCGGCGCCGCGGGTCGGGTGGCTCGGATCCGGGAGCGTCCCATGACAGTCCCCCGCCGCGCCGCCGCTTCGACGGCAGCTCCTTCGTGCGAGCGACCCAGGCTCGAACGAAGAGGGCTTCGCCGTCGTCGAGGCCCTCGAGGCTCGGGAGGTCCCCGCTCGTCACCGCCTTCACGCCCGGGAGCGCGCTGACGTGCTCCGCGTCCGCGGGCCCAGCGCCGATGAGGACGACCCTGGGGGATGCCTGCTGGAGGACGCGATGACGCTCCCGGATCAGATCGAGCGTTCGCGCCGTGCCCTCCGTCGTGAGGATCACGAGGAGCTCTCGCGGGGCGTCGCCGGATCGCTCGGTCATGGATCCCCTCCGCATGGGTGATCTCCCCCGGCGGGCCTGGTTCTGGGGAGCGGTCGGTCTCGCGTTCGTCATGGCCGTGTGGCTGGTCTTCGCCGTCCTGGGTTGGCGCGGCGAGCCCGACTCGTGCACGCTCGCCGGCGGGAACTGCTACTGCGAAGCGTACTCAGCCGATCCGGTCCCCGTCCGGCAGCCCGTCAACACGTGGAGCGGCCTCGTCGCGGCGCTCGGCGGACTGATCCTCCTCGCGATCGCCGATCGCGACCGGGCGTCGAAGCCGGCGGGGGCCGGTCCGATGCGCGACGGCGGCTTCTACGCGATCGCGTACGGCGCGCTGGCCGTCTTCCTCGGACCCGGTGCGATGTTCTTCCACGCCGGGCTCACGCGCTTCGGCGGCTGGCTCGACAACATGTCCATGGTCCTGTACGTCTCGTTCCTGGTCCTGTACGACGCGAGCAGGATCTTCCGCTTCGAGGGGAGCAAGGCGCTCGTCATCGGCCTCTACGCCGCGGTGAACGTGCTCTTCGGCATCTTGATCTGGCTGGTCGATGGGACCGGGACGGTCGCCTTCACCGTGCTCGCCGTCACGGCCGTGATCGCCCAGATCGCGATCCTCGGGTGGCGACCGGGCGGCCTGCGCCGAAGCTTCACGCCATGGCTGCTCGTGGCGCTGATCGCGTTCGGCGTCGCATTCGTCGTGTGGCGGCTGTCGTGGACCGGCGCGCCGCTCTGCGCCCCGGACAGCGCGCTCCAGGGCCACGGCCTATGGCATGTCCTCGGCATGGCGGCGACGCCGTTCGTGCTCTTCTTCTATCTCCGGGACGAGACCCGCGAATGAGCTCGGCGCGCACGACCTGATGGACGGACGCTCACGCCTTCGGCGGCGTCGGGGGTGCAGGGGGTGCAGGTGGCGCCGGAGGGGCAGGCGGTTCCGCGGCCCCGATCTTCCTGCCCCACAGGCGGCAGAGCGCATCCACGGAGGTCGGAGCGACCTTTCCGATGACGAGGGTGGCGACGACGGTCGCGATGGCCGGCGCCATCGCGAGCTGCCCGATGAGGACCGTGGCGACCGCGGCGGTGACGCGGCTCACGTCGGTGTTGAACGACGAGAGCAGGCGCTGCAGCTGGAACCCTTGCTGGGCTTCGGATCCGCAGATGACCCCATGGCCGGCGGTCGCGAGCTGGGCGAACGCGGTCTTGCCGAAGCCCAAGAGGTCGCCCGCGGCGATCCCCAGCTCCTTGGCCTCGATCTTCGGCGCGAACACTGCCACTCGCTGGGGATCCCGCTCCATCGCCTTCAGGCGTACCGCGAGGAGGCGATAGAGCTCCTCCTCGTTCGAGCGCCCGAGATCGGCGACCGCCGCGTGTGCTGACTCCAGGATGTCCGCCATGATCAGCCTCCTTGTTGTGCCGGCCGTTCAGCCGTGCCATCTCGCTCGCTCACGTCGGGATCGTCACCCGGACCTTCCCGTGGCGTCGAACCCGACGCGCTCGATCACCTTCCGTCCCGCTCGATCCGTGCGGACCTCGTGCGTCGGCCGCCCCGTGCCCGGACCGCGGCGGACGTGGCCGCCCTGCGGCGAGAGCCCGCGCACCGCTCCGCTCGTGATGAGGTTCCGCGCGAACGCGCGGGCCTCATGGATCGCTTCCGCGTCGGCGCCGGCGAGCGACACGCGCGAGAGCTCGCCCTTCGGGCCGACCTCGACCTCGCACGCGACCGGCAGCGCGATGGAGATCCCGTGGAGGGCGGCATCCTGCTCGTCGACCGGGACGAGACGGCGGGCCGACACCGAGTACAAGGTGCGTCCGGACGCTCCCCGGCGGGCCGAGAGCACGCGCATCGGTCCGGCGAGCGCGGGCTCCGTCCGCTCCGCTTCCCTCAGCAGCTCCGCGTCGAGCTCGGCGGCCTCCATGACCGTCGCACCCCCTTCCGAGCGCGTGAGGTGATGGTATGAGCGCGGACCACCGGCTTCGCCTCCATGCGATCCAGGCCCTGTACGGCGACTGCCTCGTGGTCGAGGCGCGTTCACGGGGCGTCGCACGCCACATCCTCATCGACGGCGGCCCCGGCGGGACCTACGCGGAGCATCTTCGACCGCTCCTGACCCGCATCGCCGCCGACGGCGGGATCGTCGATCTCGCGGTCCTGTCGCACATCGACAACGACCACGTGACCGGTCTCCTCGAGCTGCTGAGCGAGATGCGCGATCCCGCGAACGGTACGGCCGCGGGCGAGCTGCCGCGGATCAGGAGGCTGTGGCACAACTCCTTCTCGCAGGCCGTCGGGAGCGCCGAGCTGGAGCCGATGATCCGGCGCGCGCTCGTCGAGAGCGACCGGACCGGCATCGCGCTGCCGACGATCGGGGGCGTGATGCGCGGGGTCGGCGAGGGCGACGCGCTCCGCAAGTCCGCGATGGCCCTCGCGATCCCCATCAACGGCGGATTCACCGGCGGGCACGTCCTCGTGCGTGAGCGAGCGGTCGAGCTCGACGACCTCGTGATCCACATCGTCGGCCCGAGCGACGCGATCCTCGCGAAGCTGCGCGACGTGTGGATGCAGTGGCTCAAGCGTCATCGCCAGCGGGGCGTGGCGGGCGAGGTGCTCTCTGTGGCCGCCGACCGGAGCGTCCCGAACCTCAGCAGCATCGTGATGCTCCTGCTGATGGACGGGCGCAGCCTGCTGCTCACCGGCGACGCCCGCGGCGACCAGATCCTCGAGGGCATGGATGAGGCGGGCCTGCTCGACAAGGATGGACGCCGACACGTCTCCGTCCTCAAGATGCCGCATCACGGGAGCAGCCGGAACGCGGCGCGCGAGTTCCTCACCGCCATCACGGCCGACGTCTACGTGTTCTCCGCCGACGGCCGTTACGGCAATCCCGATCACCAGTGCCTCGTCGACGTCGTGGAGCTGGCGCACGAAGCGGGGCGGCCGATCGAGCTCGCGATGACGAACCGCACACCCTCCGGCGACGAGCTGAGCAAGACGCATCCCGCGAAGAAGTTCGGATACACCGTTCGCCTGTTGCCCGAGGGCGAGGGCGCTCTCAGCATCGACGTGCCGATCTCGCGCCGCGACGGAGGGTGATCGAGCGGCTGCGCGCCCCGTTCCTCATCCTCGCGCTGATCCTCGCCGGGATCGCGCTCGCGATCGAGCTCGGTGCGGCGTTCATCGAAGCGTTCCCGGCCCTCGCGGATCTCCTCGGGATCGAGGACCCGCCGGGGATCGCGATCGGCTCGATGGCGCTCGTCGACGTGATGCTCTTCTTCACCC
>WNFU01001941.1_pt1 | contig 29467 bp, 28 predicted proteins | sample 5400121 | NCBI WGS metagenome assembly WNFU01 (sample SAMN13153360, study PRJNA577476) | soil metagenome | isolation source: 100 cm soil or saprolite under grassland replicate 1 | place: USA:California | collected 2016-06-15 | reverse complement strand
AACTAAGCTAAATGATTTTAGCTTATTTGCGATGGCGCCGTCACTACCGTCGGTCGGTGCGTCTGGACATTAAGGAGACAGAAACAAGAATTGGAGAGCCAAGAACCCTCTTCGCAGCTATCGAGGCGGAAGCGCTGATCCCGCTGACACTTCCGTAGGGGCGTAGCGCAACACGCCCCTACGACGAGAGCGCTCAGGCGTGGGCGTGAGCATGTCGATGCGCGACCGCTTGCTGCTCTTGCTTTTCCTCGGCAGCCAGCATCGCAAAGTTCGCCGCGATTAAAGCGCCGATGCAGAGCCCGGCGGCTAGGTCGAATACCACGGATGCCAACAAGGCTAAACCACCCATCTCAAAGGCATCGAATGTCGCGACCCACGTGATCATTACGGCAAACAGCGCACCGACAATCAGGCGTGAATAGGATGCTTGTTCATAGAATTCCTCCTGAGTCCTTTTGCGACTAGGCTTTCGCAATACGTGCGCCAACGGTGGCGGCAATAAATCGCCCTAGTATGGAGCCATCGTCGCACGCGATTCTTATTTCAGGGAAAACTCTATTGAAAATTTCTAATCCATGGGAATCTTCGCAGTCGCGAAGCGCGATTAGAAAAGGACGGACGGATCAGCCTTCGGCGATGGCCGTGATGGTCTCGGGCCCGTGGTTGGTGATTCATTTGTGGAGTGGCCGAATGAAAGCTCCTCAAGCGCGGCGTCCAACACCGCCGCAGCGCTGACGCGACCCTCGCCATAGACGGTTCGGGCGGCGCCCGGCGGCGGTGACCAGCGCGCCGCATCACCCTCTTGAAAGATCGCCAATACCCGGACACCGACGGCACAGCCGAGATGCATGGGGCCGGAGTCGCAGCAAATAAGCAGGCCGAGATGTGAAACAATCGCGGCGAATTTTCTGACAGACGGCTCGAAAATGACGGGAATCGACGGATGCAAAGTCGCCCTGAGCGAATCACCGATGTCGTTCTCTTCGGGGCCAAGAAAAGTGACGACCGCGATTCCTCGTTGATGAAGTCCGTTGATGAGATCAGTGAAATTCTCCAGCGGCCATCGTTTGCCGCGCAGTTTGCGCCCGCCAACGAAGACGCCGACCGTCTTTGCGCTTTTCCCGCCGCATAGGGATTCGAGCTTTCTCAGTCCGTCGATCTTCTCGGCGGCGGAGAACTCGAGAGATCCTACGTCGTCAATTTGTTCGACATGCATGGCACTGAGGAATTCCTTTAATTTGCGATATTTGTTGCCCTCGCGCAGTCTGGGAATTTTCAGATTGAACAGATGATCCCACTTCCCAGTCAAGCCCGCGCGAATTCGAGCCCCCGATACACCGACGACAAAAGAACCAACGCCAGACTGGGAACAGCTAATGTCCACCGCCAAGTCGTATTGGTTGGCTCGAAGCAGTCGAATCAGGCGCGGATATTGCCATAGTACCCCGGGAAATCTGCGGGGCGCGACATAATAATGGTTCAATGGTTGATTTCGAAAGAGCAGATTTGACACCGGCGATCCGACATAATCAATTCTAGCGTCAGGAAAATTCTTACGAAATCCGGCGATTGCGGGCAAGGCGAGGATGGCATTACCGATGCGGAAATTGGGCCGGACCAGCAAGATTTTTCTTATCGATCCGCCGTGCAGATCGGGATTTATACCTTCGTTGCCAGGCGCTAACCAGCCGATAAGTCTCATAGCGATATGACGGATCGACCGATCCAAGCGGTATCGAATAGGGCGCGTTCTTGGTCGTCGCGATGTAATCACGGATTTTCCTCACGGATCGCAGCGAAGACACGCCGATTTTCAAGCTGCCAAGGGCCCGATGATCGCGCGTAATCTTGTCGCATGTACGCTATCAGAAATACCTTAATTTCCCAGCGGCGTCAAAAAACTGTCGTGATACACATTGCGCCGATGATTATGCGCCTAGGGCTTTACGGGCCGTATTCGGCCTCCGACAGCGGGGGTTATAGCCGCCGACCGCGCGTGAATTCCCGCCGAGGCGGGTCCAGACTGAAGCCGTCTGGCTTCCCGCCTAAAGCTTCGACAGATAGTGCCGATCTAGAGCCATGGTGGGCACGGCATGTGTTATCGCCGTGGTTTGATGTTGCAGTCCAGCTGGATCGTTAAAATATGGGAGGTGCGCATGTCTGAAGCGATTTATAATGCCAGAAATCTCCGCGCGATTGGGCAAGACCTCGAAGCCAGAGGGATCACGCAGTTTGAGCTCATGCCGGCCGCCGATGGTTACCTTGTTCGTGTTCCTTATGGCGCGAAGAAGGTTAACGCCGCGGCCGAGACTGATGGTCAAGCCAATGGCCGGCCAGCTTCGGCATCGAGTAAGCCGATAGAACTTGAATATACGCTCTCTTCCGTCGAACGCCTGGACGAGCGGGGCCGTGCAAAGCGGGGATCGGCCAGTGGGATGCCGGATTTTTTTAGTCTTTCCCAATGTCTCCGGGCACTCGGCGCGGTGATCGATACCAAACATGGGCAACTCTTACAGATAGATCGAAAGCCGCAGACGAACGCAATCCCGTCGCTTGTCGTCCAGTACCAGACGTCGATGGGCGAACGCATTCGTGAAGAGCATAGCTTGCCGAACCTATACGATTACTGCGTTCATCTATACAAAACTCGAAGGCCGATAGTCTCGCTGCCAGATAACTCCGAAGCTATGCGGACGCGCATGGTGAACTGAATCGCCTAGCACGGAAGTTGCCGGCCGGCGGCTCGATTGACTCGGGACGCTGGTCGCGCTCGGCTGGGAAGTGCGTCGCCATGATTGAGGTTGGCGCGTTAGCGGGCGTCTTACGGCTCGTGTCGACCGTTGTTTGCGCACCACGAAACTCATTTCGCTCACTGCCAGCCTTCCGATCCTGATCTCTCTTAGCGCCGCCGGGATTGCCGGTGTCCCTCATCCCAAGGGCTCAGGGAATTAAGCCGCTAGGGCCGCGGTGTTCGTCATTCATGTCGCTTTAAGACCATCCGCGTCTGTTCTCGCGAAAAAGACCCGTTGTCTCAAGCCGCTCTTGAAATCTTCAAGCCGGCTCTTTGAACATGGGCAATTCGTGAGTTAAAACTTTAGGCAAGGGGATCACAATCCGGGGCAAGTCCTGATCGATCAAATCATGGCTGACAAACGCTAAGATGAAAAATGAAGAAGCGGCGATGCCTCTCCGGACGATTCGTCTCGCGCTATTTTCGATTCTCCTGATCGGAATGCTCGGCAGCGGTATAGAACTGATTTTATTAAGTCACTATGACGACTGGCGACAGTGGCTACCGGTGATCCTGATTTTGTTAGGGCTGTCGGTTTCCGGGTGGCATGCGGTTCGCTCGACGGCACTGAGCGTTCGGCTTTTACAGGCGCTATTCATTTGTTTCATGGCGAGCGGCTTTGCCGGGATCTATTTTCACTATCAGGGCGGCGCCGAGTTCAAGTTGGAATCCAATCCGTCGCTCCGTGGTTGGGCCTTGTTCTGGGAAACGATTCGCGGCAAAGTGCCGCCGTTGCTCGCTCCCGGTGCGATGATGCAGTTGGGATTGATCGGATTGACGTATACTTATAAACATCCGGCGCTCAACGGCGCTAAGGAAAGAGGAGAATGAAATGAATCGGATCAGACGTTTTCTGTTCCTCGGCGCGCTGGCCGCGACCATCGGTCTGCCGGATGTTGGTCAAAGCCAAGTCGGCCAATCCCAATTGGCGAATCCCGATATGGCGAGCGAGAAGGAATTGCTGGCGTTGCCGCACATGACCACGGCGCTCGCTAAGAGCATCATGGAGCAGCGGCCCTTCTTGAACATGGCCGATCTGCACACGCTGCTGTCCAAGACTTTGAGCAAAGAGCAGTTGGCCGAGCTCTACGGCAAGATGTTCGTGCAGATCAATCTCAACACGGCGACGCCGAGCGAGATCTTATTGATTCCCGGCGTGGGGAATCGGATGTTACGCGAGTTTCAAGAGTACCGCCCGTATAAGACGATCGCGCAGTTCCGCAAGGAGATTGGCAAGTACGTCGATCAAAAGGAAGTGGCGCGCCTCGAACAGTACGTTTTTGTGCCGATCAATTTGAACAGCGCCAACGACGAAGACATCCTCAGCATTCCCGGCACGGGCAAGCGCATGCTGCGCGAATTTAAAGAATATCGCCCGTACACCAACATCGAGCAGTTCCGCAAAGAGATCGGCAAGTACGTCGACAAGAAGGAGGTGGCGCGGTTAGAACGGTATGTCACTTTGAATTAATTATCGCATCCGTTCGACAATCCATTCTTCTCTCACGGGGCGAGGGTTTTTACCTCGCAGCTTTGTTATCCGCCGGAGTTTCTCGAATTTTCCAGCTCTCGATAATTGGTATATGTCCAAGACCGGACTCTGCTATTCTGCCCGCGGGCGCTAAATAGCGCCTAACTTTCGTCGGGTCATTCATACAGCGACGGACTGCGGAGGTAAGTTATGTGGTTCATCGGTTTAATCGTCGGCGGATTCATCGGCGCCATCGGCGGCGGAGCCGGCGCGGTCATAGGCGCCCTGGCCGGGGCCGGAGTCGGCTGGGCGTTGGCAAACCAATTGGACCGTCCTGGCAATGAACGGCTCGCGCGGCTTGAAGCGTCAATAGAGTTTCTGCAGCAGCGCGTAGCCTCGTTAGAAAGATCGCAGCGCAAAGCTGGGCTATCAGAAACAGAACCGACCAGTGAATACCGCGAGCCGACGACGGCCGAGCCTGATCGTCGTCCATCCCCCGTAACGCGCCCTGTCGATCCCCGCGCGGCGTCAGGTGAATCTCCATCGAGAGCGACTATCGAGGCAGCGAAGCCAATTCCACCACCGCCCCCAGATTTTCGCGAACCAGCGTTCAGGCCGGAACCGGCTTCGCCTCGCGGTACAGCACCACGTACCCCGCCTGAACCCTCGGCAGTTTGGAATTTTTTCTTTGGCAGCAACGCGTTGGTGCGCTTCGGCGTCATCGTTTTGTTTTTCGGCGTGGCATTCTTGCTCAAGTATGCTTCGGAGCATATCGAGATTCCGATCGAGGCGCGGCTGATCGGCGTCGCCTTGGGCGCGATTGTGATGCTGGTGATCGGTTGGCATCTGCGCCTGAAGCGCCCCGGTTACGCTCTGATTGTGCAGGGTGGCGGCATCGGTGTGCTCTATCTCACCGTGTTCGCTGCGTTCAGACTGTATCAATTGTTGCCGGCTGGTTTGGTTTTCACGCTGCTGGCGGCGATGGCGGTCTTCTCCGCGATGCTGGCGGTGCTGCAGGATTCGCGATCGCTCGCCGCCATGGGTGTCACCGGCGGCTTTCTTGCGCCGCTACTCGCGTCCACCGGCGGTGGCAGCCACGTGGCGCTGTTTAGTTTCTACGCGCTGCTCAATTTGGGCATTCTCATTGTCGCTTGGTTCAAAGCGTGGCGCTCGCTCAACCTCCTCGGGTTCGCGTTTACCTTCATCATCGGGCTCGTTTGGGGTGACCGTTTCTACAGGCCCGAGTTTTTCGCGAGCACGGAGCCTTTCCTCGTTCTTTTCTTTCTATTCTACGTCACCATCGCCGTGCTGTTCGCGTTGCGCCGGGACGCGAGTATCAAAGACCCGGTCGATGGCACTTTGGTTTTTGGCGTTCCTTTGGTGGCGTTTGGACTGCAAACCGCGTTGGTGCGCGACATCGAGTACGCCACGGCGTTCAGCGCGCTCGCGTTGAGCGGCTTCTATCTGCTCTTGGCGAAAGTATTGTTCGTGCGGGCGAGTGAAAATATGCGCCTGCTGGTTGAATCGTTTCTCGCCCTGGGTGTCGTATTCGGCACGCTGGCGATTCCGCTCGCGCTCGACGGCCGCTGGACCGCCGCCGCCTGGGCATTGGAAGGCGCGGCGATCGTTTGGATTGGCGTACGCCAAGATAAGATCCTGGCGCGCGGCTTCGGTGTCTTTTTGCAATTTGCCGCCGGCGTGGCTTTTTTCTTCAGCGCCGCGGAACCGCGCGGCGCGGTTCCGGTATTCAATAGCTTTTATCTCGGCTGTGTCATGATCAGCGTGGCGGGGCTTTTTTCCGGCTGGTATCTCAAACAGCAGCGCGCGCGCCTGAGCCAAGAGGCAGCCTACGTCGCCACGGCGCTGTTTTGCTGGGGAGTGTTATGGTGGTTCGGCGCCGGTTTCGACGAGATCACAGCCTATGTTAGGACCCGCCCCCTTGAGCTGCGATTATACCGGTTTCATATCGTTGTATTGTTTGTCACGGCGTCCTGCGCGCTGTTCAGCGTTCTGCGGCGCCGCTTGAACTGGGATGAAGCTCTCTACCCGGTAATGGCGCTGCTGCCGCTAATCTATGCTTTGGCGCTGGGAGACGCTACGCGGGCGCACCCGCTCGAGTACTTCGGATATATTGTCTGGCCGCTGGCGCTCGCCGCTCATCTGTGGCTGTTGCACCGTCACGAGGGCGAGATGCCACACGTCCATTGGTGGCACGCCGCGGGCGTCTGGCTCTTCACAGCGCTGGGCGCATGGGAAGTAGGCTGGTGGATCGCAGAGCTGGTGCGAGGCGGCGATGTCTGGCGACTGGTTGGCTGGCCGCTAGTGCCGATTGCCTTGCTCGCATGGCTGTCAGACCGTGGCGAGCGCACCGCCTGGCCGGTGGCGCGTTTCTCTGAAGCTTATTTGTTGCACGGCGGCATCTTGCTTGCGGCGTTTTTATGGCTCTGGATGGTCCATGTCAATTTCGATAGCCGCGGCGATACGGCGCCGCTACCGTACTTGCCGTTGTTAAATCCTCTCGACTTGGCGCAAGGCGCTGCACTACTCGCGCTGTACGCTTGGTTTCGCCGCTTGCGTGCGGCGTCGTTTGCGCCGCAGCTTTTCCAGACCGCCGAGCTCGCTTATGTGGCTCTCGGCAGCATCGGGTTTTTCTGGCTTAACGGTGTTCTGCTGCGGACCGTGCATCATTGGGCGGGAGTGCCGTTCGCTCTCGACGCGATGATGCGCTCGATGTTGGTGCAGGCCTCGCTGTCGATCTTCTGGAGTGTACTGGCTCTCTGCATCATGCTATCCGCGACCCATCTGCGCATGCGCCCGCTTTGGCTTACGGGAGCTGGATTGATGGCGCTGGTCGTCGTCAAATTATTCTTCATCGATTTATCAAACATCGGCGGCATCGAGCGCATTGTCTCATTCATCGGCGTCGGCCTATTGATGTTGGTGATCGGTTACGTTTCGCCGGTGCCGCCGGCGGCCGTGGAGGAGGGTAAATGAAACCGGTCGTTCTACTACTACTGTTGGCGTCTAGCAGCGCCCTCGCCGCCGAGCGGCCGGGAGAGTTCGCCTACGGGATGCCGATCCACGCCGACGGGCAAGTCGCGCTTTATGAGATCGAGATTCCGGCACTGGTTTATCGCGGCGTGACGCGCAGCGATCTCGGGGATATTCGGGTGTTTAACGGGCAAGGCGAGATGGTGCCGCATGCCTTGAGACCGCGCGCAGTAACGAGCACTGAAAGCGTCCCCGCGGTGAGCCTGCCCATGTTCCCAATGTACGGTGGCGCTAGTGACAAGCTCGAAGATCTGAACGTGCGCATCGAAAGACGATCTGACGGCACCATCGTGTCGATCCGCGGCCAAGCCAAAGCGGGTGCGGCCAAGGACAAACTGCGCGGTTATTTGTTGGACGCCAGCGCCTTGAAACACGCCGTCCAGGCATTGCGTTTCGACTGGCAGGGCGACGAAGATCGCTTTGTCGCCAGAATCCGAATCGAGGGCAGTGACGATCTCTCGGCCTGGAGCACGGTCGCCGATCGCGCCGCGTTGGTGCGGCTTTCCTTCGGCGGCCATCAATTACGGCAGGATCGGGTGGAACTGCGTGGCGTAAAATTCAAATACTTGCGCGTTTCATGGCCGGAGAATCAACGGCCTGTCGAGGCATTGACCGTCATCGCTGAGCCCGCAGCCGGAACAGTTTCGTCGCGCCGCGTCTGGCAGAACATTACGGGCGCGGCAATCGCCGCCAAAGCGGGTGAATACAGTTACGATCTCGGCGGACCTTTCCCCTTCGACCGGCTGCGCATCGAACTGCCTCAAGTGAATAGTTTGGTGCAGCTGGAGATTCTCTCTCGCGTGAAAACAAGCGAAGACTGGCACCCGGCGACGAAGGCAACGGCGTATCGTTTGCGCGATCGTGACGCGGAAGTGACCAGCCCCGAAATCGCTTTGACCAGCCACGGCGAACGTCATTGGCTGCTCCGCATCGATCAGAAGGGCGGTGGGCTGAGCGCGGGCGTGCCGGTAATTTCAATCGGCTGGGTGCCGCAAAAGTTGGTCTTTGCCGCGCGCGGCGCGGCTCCGTTTCAGCTGACGTACGGCAACGTCAAAGTGAAATCCGCGGCCTATTCAATCGATTCGCTGATTCCGGGCTACAAAACCGACGCGGAATTTAAAGTCAAAGCGGCACCGCTGGGCGAGCAGGTTACATTGGCAGGGCCAGCGCGTCTTAATGCGCCGATGGATTACAAGAAATGGGCGCTGTGGGGAAGCTTGATCCTTGGCGTCTTGGTGCTGGGTTGGATGGCCTATCGTTTGGCGCGGCAAGTTTCGAATGCGCCGGCGGATTCCCAGATGACAGACAAATCGAAATAGCGCATCGCGCGTCGTAGCCGCACGGAAATTGAGCGCGACAAGTGGACGCGATTGTCGCGCACGTGTTATAGGCAAAACAGATTTTTTGGCTCTAGGCTGCCGAGAAAGCTCGCCTCCTTCGGCCAGTTTGGAGTACGTTCTGCAATCAACACCTGCACGGCAAAAAAAGGCCGAGACGGTACCGGAGACAGAAAGCGATAGAGAAGCTTCCCAACCGCTTTCACGGCCGATCGAACTCTTGGTTCGCCTGCGCGCATTTGAAGCGCTGCGCCACCGCGAATATCGATTGCTTTGGTACGGGCAGATTTTTTCATCGATGGGCACCTGGATGGATCAGGTCACCCGTGGTTGGCTCATCTACGAGTTAACCGACTCGGCTTTGCAACTCGGTCTGGTGCGAGGCATCCAGGCCATACCGTTTCTGCTGCTTTCGCCGATCGCCGGCAGCACGGCCGACCGTTACTCTCGCAAGTTTCAAGTCGTGGCCGCGCAATTCGCCAATGGATTCCTGTATGTTGTTACCGCAGTGCTGATTTTTACCGGTCTCATTCGGCCATGGCACGTCTATGTGACCGCCTTCATGATGGCGTGCGTTCAGGTGTTCCTACAGCCGTCCCGGGCCGCCATGATCTCCGATACTGTGCCGAGCAAAAATCTCACGAATGCCATCGGTCTCAATGCGGTGGTTTTCAATATGGCGCGCAGCACGGGTCCGGCTCTGGCAGGGTTGCTGATCTCACTTTTTGGCACCGGCGTTTCGTATGCGGTTCAAGCTGTCTTTTTTCTCTTGGCGACAGTATGGACGACGCAGATGAGATCCGGCCGTTCTGCTTCCGGCCTCGTGCGCGGCGGCGCGGCCGCGCACCAGGAAACTTTCGGCCAAAGCATCATCGAAGGATGGAAATTCAGCTGGCGCAACGACATGGTACGCACGGGCATCCTCGTCGTCATCATCGCTTCTCTGTTCATGATTCCGTTCTCGACCCTTTTGCCAGTCTTCGCGCGCGATCTGCTTCAAGTCGGCGCCAAAGGACAGGGTTTGCTGCTGACCTCGATGGGGATCGGCGCGCTGTGCAGCTCTTTTCTTATCGCGTCCGTCGGTGATCACATGCCACGTGGCATGCTGATGCTCGGCGGGGTCGCGCTCTACGGCGTGCTCGTGGTGATCTTTTCTGCATCATCTTGGTTTCCACTTTCAATGGTACTGATGGCGGTCATCGGCCTTTGCCACGTGAGCTCCCACGCGCTCGTCCAGACCATCATTCAAACGTACTCACCGCCGGAATTTCGCGGCCGGACCATGGCGATCTTTCACATGACGCATGTCGTGCTGCTGCTCGGCGGTCTGCTGATCGGCGCGATGTCGGCCCTCGTCGGCGCGCCTTGGGCTGCGGCATCGATGAGCATCATCGGCACCGTATGCATGGTCGGGCTATACTGTGCGGCGCCGCGAGCACGAGAGATCAGGTAAAGTGCGAGGAGAATAGGGGCATTTGGAGCATTGGAATGGTGGAGCGATGGAGTATGGGAGAAGACCGGGTTTACCCCTGTCGATATCCGTTCACTTTCATATTGCCGATATCAAGGGCGCAACAATGATTGGCGCAGTGACCAAGTTTACCGGTCATAACCCTGGAAATGTTTCCGCAGCATTTCGCAGCGGGGTAATGGAGTACTGGGTTGATGAATGAATTCATCAGTATCGCCCTATAAACTTAATCGCGCCAATCGTCTCGACTGCTATCAAGGGCGCGTGCTATAGCCGAAAAAGTCGAAGAATATGGGTCTATCGTATTCGCTGCGGAGTTACATCTGAGCCCACCACTCCCGGACAAAAATGCCGTCGAAGCCGAGAGGCTCGACGCCGATCAAACATCGGCTGGACGGGGATTTTGGCATGCGCTTTCGGCATTGCCGCGACTGCGCGCGCTCACATCGTTACAATACCGCGATTTTCGTCTGCTCTGGTTTGGTCATGTCTTTACGTCAATGGCGTTTTGGATGGACCAGGTGTCGCGCGGCTGGCTGATTTACGAATTAACCGATTCCACCGTTCAATTGGGCTTGGTGCGTGGTGTGCAGGCCATCCCCATTCTGTTGCTTTCTCCAGTGGCCGGTAGCGCGGCCGACCGGTATTCACGCAAGACCCAAATTTTGGTTGCTCAAATCATTGACGGAACAATGTTCGCGGCGCTGGCGCTGCTCATTTTTTCCGGTCAGATCCAACCCTGGCATGTCTATGTCACGGCCTTCGGCATGGCCATCGTCCAGACGTTTCAGCAACCGGCGCGCGCGGCGATCGTCAGCGACGTTGTGCCGACTCAAAACCTAACCAATGCGATCGGCCTGAGCTCGATCATCTTCAATGTGGCAAGAAGCACCGGCCCGGCGCTGGCCGGCTTGCTGATCGCATCGTTCGGTACCGGCGGTTCTTACAGCGCCCAGGCGATGTTTTACGTTTTGGGCACGTTCTGGACGCTGCAGTTGCGCGCCGCCGAGCGCACTTCCTCCAATGCTCATGGTGGTGCCGTTCACGGCGTCTCTTTCGGTCGCAGTATTGTCGAAGGTTGGCAATTCAGCTGGCAAAACGAGACGGTGCGCACGGGCTTGCTGATCACGATGTTCGCCTCCCTGTTCATCGTTCCGTTCACCACGCTTTTGCCGGTTTTTGCCCGCGACATCCTCGATGTCGGCGCCACTGGCCAGGGATTTCTTCTGACCGCCATGGGTATCGGCGCATTGGCGAGTGCGGTGATGATCGCAACGTTTGGCGACCGCATGCCCAGAGGATTGTTCATGCTTGGCGGGGTCGCGCTGTACGGCCTGAGCGTCGTCGCCTTTGCGGCTTCCTCTTGGTTCCAGCTGTCGATGATCCTGATGGTGATCGTTGGATTTGCCAACGTTTGCTCACATGCGCTGGTGCAAACCGTCATTCAAACCTATTCGCCGCGGGAATTTCGTGGTCGCGCGATCGCCTTGTTCCACATGGGCCAAGTCGTCATGACGATAGGAAGCATGCTCATCGGTTCGTTGGCCGCATTTTGCGGCACGCAGTGGGCGGTGGTGTTGATGGGCGCGGCGGGCGTGTTTACGATGCTGGCGATTCACCTCATTCTGCCGCGCGCATGGCAGATTCGATAGGGAACAAAATCAAACGATGACGACTGAAAACGGAGAGACAGAAATTTCCACCGAGACCCCGCTCGCGCCCGCGCTGCCGATCTGCGATGCGCATCATCATTTGTGGGAGCGGCATCCTAAAAATTATTTGCTGGAGGATTTGCTCGACGATCTCAACAGGGATCACAATATCGCTGCGACGATTGCGGTCGAGTGTGGCTATGGGTATCGACAAACCGGTCCTGAGGAATTCAAGCCCGTCGGTGAAACCGCATTTCTCGAAAGCGTCGCTGAGCGAGCCGCGAACGACCCAGCGATTAAACCGCGAATCGTGTCTGCCATTGTCGGACACGCCGACCTCGCTTTGGGCGATGGAGTGGCGTCCGTGCTCGAAGCCCACATGGCTGCGAGCCCGAGCCGCTTTCGCGGTATTCGGCACTCGACGACGTGGGATGGCAGCGGCGCGTTGCGCAATGAAGCTCCGCAGGGATTGCTCGCCGATAGCAAGTTTCGCCGAGGATTCGCGTGGCTGAAGAAATTGGACTTGAGCTTCGATGCTTGGCTTTATCATCCTCAACTTACGGAATTGGCGGACCTGGGAGGTGCCTTTGCCGACGTGACCATTATTTTGGATCACATCGGCGCCCCGTTGGGCGTCGGTCCGTATGCCGGCAAACGCGATGAAGTGTTCCGGCTTTGGAGTGAGGGAATCGCCACGGTCGCGAAATGTTCGAATATCGTCGTGAAACTCGGCGGTTTTGGATCCGTACGCTCCGGATATGATTGGCATCAGCGAACAATCAAACCATCATCGCTGGAAGTTGCAGCAGTTTTAACTCCGTACTGCGAATTCTGCATTGAAAAATTCGGCGTTGATCGCTGCATGTTCGAAAGTAACTTTCCAGTGGAAAAACTTTCGAATTCCTACGTCGTGGTCTGGAATGCGTTCAAACGAATCACGGCACATTATTCCGCTCCCGAGCGGGCAGCGTTGTTTCATGACACGGCGACGCGAGTCTATCGCACTTCCCCGTCCGCCTAACCGCCTAAGAAAAGACTTTATATATGCTTGACGGCGTGTACTGTCCGGTCGCGGATTTCAAAATATCGGCGGACGGAGTTGGATTAAGCGCAGAATTCCCGCAATAGGTAGTAGAGCGATATAAAAAAGAGGGAGCCGTAAACGGTCGATGTTAGAATTAGGGCTTTCATGGCCAGCGCTTGGCGCAAATGTCTAAGCGCAAAGATCATCGCCAGCAAAGCACAGGCAAACAGCTTCCAGTAGACAATCCCCCAAACGGCGCCCCACTCAGCGATGGCGCTACTGACGAGCGGATTGGCTTCCGGAACGCCCTGGGTCAGCACATGGTAGGTAAAGAGGCCATCAAAGATCTGCAGCAATAGATTGAACTTGAATTGAGACCAGATACTGGGAAGTATGAACGCAGTCATCGTGGGCACGCAGCCTGGTTAATGTGCTTAAGCAAGCGCAATAAAAATGCCAGATGAAAAGCCGCAGAAAAATCAAAGAAAAAAATTTCCCGGATGCAACCATCTCGTAAAGTCTTCTTACAAATATACTTCCGTTGATCGGAGCCGTCCAAACAATCGAAGTAGCGGATATTTTTAACGGGTTGCCTGTTAGATGTTCTTACACGATAGTGAACAATTCGGTGTTAGCTTACAGTTTCTATCGCCGCTCGGCTTTGGCATTACCCATGCGCTCAAGTCTCGAAGAAATTTTTGAACAATTGTAATAAGCTTTGATTGTCCCATTTCAATCAGACATTCAAGCTGTACCAATCCCGATTACGGGACATGCGAGCCCGCCGAAAGACAGACGCACAATGCCATGCTGCCAAGTTGTCGCAGCGCACCGCTGGCAAGGCGCCAACGGTTAATAATCCCCTTAACAGTTCTGCCGGACAATTTTACGAGACGAGATCTCTCGTCGATTGCCGCATCTCGACCCGTGGTCTGATTAGTAAGGCGCTCAGTGCGGCGGCGATGAGCAAAGCGGTCGTCATTCCCCAAAACACCAGCGCGTAACTCTGGGTGCGGTCGTAGATGGCGCCGGCGACGAAGGGGCCAAGGATGGCGCCCCAGGTGTAGAAAAGGTTCATGTTGCCGCGGATCGTACCGAAAGACTTGCGGCCGAAGAAGTCGCCGACCGATGCCCAGAAAACCGGAATCGACGCGTCCAGCACCGTGTAGAGCGCAGCGAAGAACCAGAGTGCCCAGAGCGAATTGCTCCACAGCATCGGCAGCACGGCAATGACTCCCAGAAGCAGGCAGATGGTCACTAACTTAGGCTTGTTGACAAAGTCGGCGATCCAGCCGAGTAGAAAGTGAATCGGCAGATTGAAGATGGCGAACCCGGCCAGGAGAACCGAGGCTTCGGTCTGGGTTACACCTTTCCATACCATCATCGGTATGAAGTGCGTCGTCACGGTGGTGAACGCGAGCGACCGGGCGGTCATAGAACAAATCAGGTTCCAGAAAATCGGCGAACGAAAGGCTTCGCGCGCCGTGACGTCGGGATCCTCGTTGCGGCTTCTTTGGGTTTCTTCAGGGACATTGCCATTCGTTTCGCGCTGAGGCGTCGCGCCGTCCGGTTGCATGCCGATGCTCTCGGGAGAACGGCGTATGCCAAGGCACAACGGTACACCCGCCATTAGAAATAGCGCTCCCGCGAGAAACGCCGCCCAGCGCCAGCCAAAAGTTCTTACAGCGATCGCGAGCAGCGGCGTGATGATGGCGCCGCCAACCGGAACGGCGGCGCTGACGACGGTCATCGCGCGGGCACGCAGACGGATGAACCAACTGTTGGCGACGACCGCGGGCGCATGGACGAATCCTGCGGTAAAGGCGAGCGAAATGACGCCGAGATAGACGATGAGAAAGCTTGAATAGCTATTCACCCATGCAAAGAGAATGTAACCGATCCCGGCGAGCAGCGCAGCGGCGAGCATGAGTGGCTTGGGGCCATAACGATCAATGAGATAACCGATAAGTGGCGCGGCAAGAGAGCCTTCGGCGCGGGCCAATGAAAAGGCCAGAGAGGTGGATGCCCGGGTCAGGCCGAGCTCTGCGGTGACGGGGAGAAAGAAAACCGTGAAGCCATACTGATGCAATCCACCGCCAAGCACGCGCAACGCCGAAACGATACCGATCATGCGCCAGCCGTAATAGAGGCTGGAAATACGTTTGCGGACGCTGTCGAGAATCACCGTCGGCAAGCGAAGGAACGCGCTAGGTCTCGGATTTCAGGAATAATAATTTTGCCCGGCGCGCCCGCGAGGCGGTCGACTAGACAGAGGGAAGATGAATTATTTCGCACCGATCCACCCGGCGCTGGAGACGTCGATCACCTGGTCATCGGGGCCGACGCACTTGACTTCGAAGTACGATTGCGGCTGCCCTGGATCGGTCGGCGTAGCCGAGTGTCGATCGTTCAATGATTTTCCACCGAGTTCTTTGATTCGTGCGACGGCGGCGTCAATGTCGTCAACTTGAAAACCCACGTGGTCGATGCCGAGCTTCATGGACTCTCCCTCGACGACGGCACGGAAGTTTAAGATGGCGATGTTCAAATGGCCGTCGGTGAGATAAATGCCGCTCTGGCCCGTGCCCACGCGCTCAAGACCAAATGCTGCCTGATAAAACTTGGCGGTCTTTTCAACGTCGTTCGTTCGTATCGCAATATGTTTAATCCGCGCCATGGTGATCCTCCCGAAAATCGACTACGCAAGCTCCTCGGCTAATACCGGAGCTGCTTGCGTTTCTTCGCGCACCGCGAGAACGATAAGATTAGCTAGCAGAACCGTCGACGCGAGAAAATAAAAGGCGGTGAGAATGCCCCAGCGATCGGCGATGAAGCCGCAAATGACGGGGGAGAGCGAGCTCAGTAGCGACTGCGACCCGGAGAAAAAACTTACCGTACTGCCGCCGAGCTCCTTGGGGCTCAGGTCCAGTACCCAGGCCCAGATAACCGGCCGCACGGCGTAGAGGAAGAAACCCAGAACCGCCAGTCCCGTGATGAATAACCAGTTCAGTTGAAAATAGGCGAGAATGAAAAGCGCCACACTGGTGGAAAAGAGTCCCGCGGTCAAGACGCGCTTCCTGCCGCTGCGGTCGGAAATACTGCCGGCGATCGGCGTGCCGATCATGCCGGCGGTCTGAGTGACGGAAAGGTAAACTCCGGCGACTGCGCTCGAAAGCCCGAGATCATTGGTAAGATAAATCGGCAGGAACGTGTGCAGTCCTTGCTGCGTCATCGAGCGCATGCCGGCGACCAAGACGAGCAGTAAAATGCTCGGATTCTGCGCCATTCTTTTCATTCCGGCCAGATACTCTCGAGCGGAAAGACCTTTCTGTCTCTCAGCGCGTGAATCGAGTTTGCCGAAAAGAAATTTCCACAGGACGAGAGCAATGACGATGCCGGGAATGAGGTTGAGGAATAACACATTGCGCCAGGACATCGACAGGAGCAGGATGCCAACCAGTAACGGCGCAAGGCTTTCGCCGATGTTCGGTCCGATGGCGTGGATCGCGATAGCATAGCCGCGCTTGTCGGGATATTTTTCCGACAGAGTCGAAATCGCCGCGGGGTGCCACAAATAATTGCCCACGCCGACAAACGCCATGAACAATGCCACCCAGAAAAAGCTATGACTTATACCGACAAGGAAATAAGGGACACCGGTGGCCAGCAACGCCAGGGCCATCAGCAAAGCTTTCTTGCCGATGATGTCGACCAGCATGCCCGCTGGAATGTTAACCAGCAGATTGGCAGCGGCCCGGATCGTCACCAAAAAACCGGCCTGGCTGTAAGTAAGTCCCATTTCTTTCACTAGAAACGGCAGCAGCAGGTAAAAAGTCGCGGGACACCAGTGCGTAAACGTGTGCCCGAGGGCGACGAGCCACAGGAGAGAATCGGTCTGGCGAATCTGGCGGATTTGTGCGGCCAGTTTTTCAAGCATGAATCGCGGCTCCTTGCGCAGTTGGACGCAGAAATTCCTTCTCTCATAAAACGGCGCGCCGATATTTACAAGGATCAAATCCCCGTGGGCGAAAAGATACAAATGAGAAGGTGGCGCAGATTTCTTTAGAATCTCCGTGTTGCTCGGTGAGATTTAGCACAACCGGCCGACGTTGGCGGAATTCTCGCCGCGGGGAACGTCACCATTTTTTCCCCGGTACTTCGCCGCCCCAGAGCTCTTTCAGAAAGCCGCTCTTTTCTAGATTGTCGGCGAAGCTGTTATCATAGGTCTCGGCGGGTTTGCGCCGCACGTTGGCGCCAGCGTGGCGCGCAATTTCAATTGTCTCCGCCACGCGCGAGGCCGGGATCGCAACGCGGCGATTGACGAGCTGTTTGGCGTAGGCGTCGTAGGCGGATTGCGCCGAATCGTGATCCTTGAGCGCGAGAACTTTGCTAACGGAGGCTTTAGCCTTGTCCGGATTCTTCTCGACAAAATGTACCGCTTCAGCCACGGCGGCGACGAATTTTTGCACGATCGCAGGCCGTTCTCTGATTATCCGGTCATTGGCAAACATGCTGCTGTAGATGGCCGGTAAATTGAGATCGTCGAGATGGTAGATCACGTTCAAGCCGTCTCGCTTCGCGTGCGCATCGAGGGGCGGCGTCACCATCGTTGCCTGTCCCAAGTCTTGAAGCAAGGCATTGAAAACTTCGGTTTGACCGGCGCCGCCGATGTGACGAATTTTTAAATCGTCGGCGGTGTAGTTTAATTTTTTCCTCAGAATCCGGATGAGAGTATCCGGTGTACCGCCGGGGCGGGTCACGATAAAGATTTTGCCCTTTAGATCTTCGATCCGCTTGATATCTTTGCGAGCAATGATCACCCAGGGTAGGCCGACCAGCGGCGAGGCGATCATCTTCGCTTCCGCTCCGGCCGCTAAGCTCGGAATGACCGCATCGGCGGTACAGTAGAGAAACTGAAGCTCGTTAGATGTGAGCGCCGCGACCGAAACCCCGGCGCCGCGCACGAGCAGAAACTCCGGTTTGAGCCCGTACTTTTCGAACAAGCGATTGTCCAGCGCCGTATAGAGATGCATGAAGCCGCCGCTGATGGCACAGGCGGCGACGCGAATCGGCACCGGCGCTTCTCCCGGCTTAGCGAGATATGGATTGGCTTGACTCTGGGTCGCGCCTAGCGCCAGGAGCAGCGCTAGTGACGCAAACAATCGGCGAAAAAGAATCATGCAACGGAGCTCCACTTTTCGACTGGGACTTTTTCGACGCGACGGGGCTCACATCGGCGGCATGATACCGCCGACACCGGCAGTGATCCGGGTCGCGGTGATGGTGCCGTCTTCGGCGCGCACGGCAGGAATGTAGACGCCGGCGCCTGGTTTGAGCAACGAACGGTCGCCCGGCACGTTTCGGACGATCGGCGTGCCCGGCGAAATCAAGACTTTCTGTTCACCGTCTTTGTATTTAAGCGTGAGTAGTTGTCCTTGCGCTTTTTCAACCATAACTTGTTCGACTTTTTCAACATTCGCGTTAGTCATGGTCGAGCCGGGCTGGAGATCCCAGGGCCGGTGGCCTTCGCCCGTGCCGCGCGAGCTTTCCGGAAAAATGTGCACCTCCAGCGCTTTCAGCGTTCCATCCGCTTGCTTTACAGCCGTCGTCCCGACGTAATGACCAGCGGTAATATCAGATAGATTGGCCGCATCGACGCCGCCGATCCGGATATCGTCGGCGATCTTGACCATCACGTCGCCCGCCGCGGTTGTTACTTTGAGTGCCTGTTTTTCGACGGCAGCAATCTTGCCGCGGATCGTCAGCGGTTTCCCTTGCGGCGCTTGCGCGGGCACAAATTGCGGCTGCATGACGCTTATTCCGAGCGCTAGCATGATTGTCGGCAGTGCGCGGAGAAAAGTGTGCATTTCATCTCTCTCCATTCTCGATTGACTACGCCGCGGCGGCCTTTCGCCGGCGGGATGGATCATTTACCGATTGTTGCTAGCGCCTTTTTATAAAAGCGCTCGTCGACATATTTTTCCGGCTTGGGCATTGGCGGTTTCATCAAGCCGGCGACTTCGCGCAACTCGAGAACGGTCCGGATGCCTTCGAGGTCAATCCGGCTGCGCGGGGTGAGGCCCATGGTTGGGCTGATCGTTTGCGCGTACATCGCTTCGGCTCGCGCTTTGTTGTTTTTGGTTTCGCTCAAGAGCAGTTGAATCGCCTCATCTTTGTTCTTCGGATCCTGCACCCAGTCGGAGGCCCGGATCATTGCACGGGTAAAGCGCACGACCAAGTCCTCATGGGTATTGGCCCAATTTCTGCGCGTGGCGCCGAGCCCGCGGGCATAGTGTTTGACGTAGTCTTCGGATTTGGCGAGGACTTTGAAGCCGCGTTTTTGGATGTCGTCATCGGGCATGCTCATCATCGCGCCGGACGCGTCACCTCGGCTCATGGCATCCGCCCGAGCCGTCGTGTTGCCGAAGGATTTAAATGTATAGTCGCGATTCCACTCGAGGCCGTGCTTTTTCATGATGTAAACGCCGACGATGGCGTAGCCCGTGGTCGGCGCGTCAACGGCGAAAACTTTGCCTTTCAGGCCGCTAAAATCATTGATCCCGGGCGCGACCACGAGCTTTTGGTCGACGCCCTGGCTGCCGCCGAGGAAGATCACGAAGTCGTTTTTCTGCGGATCCTCGCCTTGGCCCTCGGCCCAGGCGATGACGTTGTCGGCGTTATTGAGAATAAGATCGTAATTGCCTTTGATGAGGTTGCGCAACAGCGTCGGCGAATCGGTGACCGTATTGATCTCGACGCGAATGTCTTCCTGCTTTAGAAAGCCTTTGCTTTCGGCGACGATAATCGCCGCGTCCCGATTGAACAGCCCCAGCTTGATGACATCTTCAGCCATGACCTTAACAGGCAGCAGCGCGAGCGCCACCGCCACAGCTCCCTTCGTTAATTTCATCTACAGACCCCTCCGCCCGCCAATCTTTCATTTCATCCGGTTGATTGTCAAATCGAAGTGAACACGGAGGGACAACTCGATGATTTTCGGATGGAGTTCGACGGTTGCGCGCCAGCGCTGTGCCGGTGCGTAAACCCTTTAGGAGATCGATCGCTTTGGTTTCCTCCGCTCCGAGAGCTGGATGACCGTCTTCTGCTGGCCATGATGCTGGTCGTCGCCGGGCTCCAGAACGGTAATCAAAGTCTTGCGCAAAGTCTCACGGGTTTTGTCGAGTTCGCCGCGAATCGCCTCGGTGGCTCTAAACGCTTCGTGCAGTATTTCTTTGTCGTGTTGTTCTTTCATGTCGGCGAGAATTCGTGTCCGTGCAACAACGAGCTCCGTGCGACGTCTTTTCGCGGCAGAAAGAATCGGTTTGATCATTGTCACGAGAACCCCGCCGGTGATCCCGGCGGAGAAGATGAGCAGGTCAGAAATCCAATCGCGCATCTTCGCTCTCCCTTAAACTAAATCGGTACGCTCTTGGGTCGATCTGGACCCGTGTTATGCTAACTTTTTTGATTTCAAGCGCACATCAGAGCGATAGTTTCTCCCAGTCGGAGTTCGACGCATCACGCGCGATGGCCAGGCTGCCGTCGGAGCCGGCGAAGACCGGGTCATGGACAACGGTGGCCCGCCCGCCTCCGAGCTCGTCGAGCGCTTTGCTCAGGGCTTCGGGCAGGCCGCTAATGAGCGAACTTCCTCCGGCGATAATCACGTTATTACGAACCTTGCTCTGAAATTCCGGCTGCACTTTGGTCAGCAGGGCGATCATGGTTTCACTCACCGGGGGAAGAATGCTTTCGCAGGCGGCGCGCATTTCGCTCGTAATATCGACTTCAGTCTCTTTGCCTTTGATCGGCACCGAGACCATCAAGCGATCTTTCCGTTCGCCGACGAAACTCGATTTTTCCTTCCACTCGCGGATCATATGAATGGAAAATTGCGCATCGGGATGGCGTTCCCGCACGAGCTTCACCAATTGCTCGTCGATCGAATCGCCGGCATTGGGTAAGGTCTTTTGATCGTCGTCGGTGGGATAGCGGCCCTGCATGACGCAGAAGTCGGCGGTACCCGCGCCGATATCAATGACCAGGGCGTGCAACAGAGCCTCCAGGCCGTAGGCCACGGCGAACGGTTCGGAGACCAGCATGACACTGTCGGCGATCCCCTCGAGAGCGTTGCGTAGGTTTTGCCGGCTAACACGGAAGGCTTCTGAGGGCACGCCGACCACGGCGCGCACTTTCGCTTTATTCTTGCCCTTTTGCTTGATACCGGCGAGGGAGAGTAGATGGCGCAGAATTTCTTGGACGGCTTCTTGATCTTTCTCCGATCCGTCCTTCATGACGCCTCGCTCCAATGGCCGACGCAGGTCCAACATCGGGCGGTTATCGAGGGCTTCGCGCCCGACCATGACGGGTTTCTTCACCAGTTTGCGGGCGACCATGTCGACCGGCCAGCCGACATAACTGTCGATCACATGACGCTCGCCGTTGGACGCCGATACCGAGCTACGAGAAGTGCCGAGATCGATTCCCAGACATAGTGTTTCGTTGGTCTCTTCCATGAATTATCTGCCTTTCCCGTCGAATGCCTTGAAGCCGTTCGCGTAACCGCGAATTCCTTCTAACAGCGCCAGCGCGATATTTTCGCGATAATCCATTTTTGTCAACAACTCGACGTCTCCCTCGTTGGAGAGCGAAGAGATTTCGACCAACACGGCGGGCATATGCGTGCCGATCAGCACGACGAACGGCGCCGTCTTGACGCCGCGATTTTGCAGCGGTGGATTTTTCGGCTTGAGCGAACGAAACAGTCGGGTTTGGATGGTTTTAGCGAAAGCGCGCGATTCGTCCCGCCTGGCGTCGACATAGATTTTCTCGAGGATTTGCTTGTAGTCCGAAAGGGCATAGGCGGAGTCCTTGTTCTCCCTGCTTGCCAATTTAAGCGTGGCGGGGTCGTCGGTCGGGCCGACATAGTAGGTCTCCAAGGCGCGGATGGTGTGCGGCTCCATCCAGTTGACATGGATGGATAGGAATAAATCAGCCTTGTGTTCATTGGCGAAAGCTACGCGTTGATCGAGGGAGAGGCGCCGATCACTCTCGCGCGTCAAGAGCACTTCGAAGGGTCCATTTTCCAGGAGCCGGCGTAAGCGAAGCGCCACATCCAAGGTAATTTCTTTTTCGGTGACGCCGGATTCGGATATTGCGCCGGGCTCGCCGCCATGACCGGGATCGATGACGATGGTCTTGATCGCCAGCGGAATGGCTTCACGATTGATCGGCCGGGGATGTGAGAGGGGAACTTCCGATTCCGGTGTAAAATCGATATTCAGCACGGCCGCTGCGGGACTGACCGCAGCACCGCTCCGAGCCGGTGCGCTGCCTCTGGAAATGAGATATGAAGAAAGCGTCGAAAGAGCGATGACTGTCGCCAGCGAGCCGCCCCAAAACCAGAGCTGGAGCCGGCCTTTGCGGCGAATCAGCGGTCGCGTTCTAACGCCCTGAAGAACGTCGATGTTGTCTTGGACAACGCCGCGCAACAGCTGGGCCTTAGTATCGTCGATACTGGCCATTAACCTATTTTACGCCAACTTCGAAAGAAAATCTTGAACGATCTTGAACCTGCGAAAGTAGCGGTCATGGCGGATCATGTCAACCCTAAGCTTAATGGCAGGGTGATCTTGAAACGCGCTAATCATGGATTGAACCACCCATCGACCACACCGCCGGACCAGGTGTTAAAATCGCTGAATTAGAAAGAGAGTATGCTTATGCCGATCATCTTGAGCGAAAGAGATTTGGCCCGATTATACAGTAACCCTGAAGCCATGGATGGTCTCTTGGATGGCATCGAAGCTTCCATGCGCGCGTTCAACAGCGGCAAAGTCGCCGGTCAAGTGCGCTTGGAAACCAGCCTCATCGACAGCAAGAAAAAATATCGCATTACGACTTCAGCCGTGCCGGGAGCGGGGCAGGCGATGCGCATCAGCGCGCTCTTTCGCGGCGCCAAGGACGCGTATTTTATTCTCCTGTTCGACGGCGAGCGCGGCGATTTACTGGCGCTGGTCGCCGGTACTGCGCTAAACGTCTGGCGTACCGGGGCGCCGGCCGGCGTGGCGAGCCGATATCTCGCGCCGAAAGGAGCCGACGTGCTTGGACTGATCGGCAGCGGCCGCCAGGCGCGCGGGCAAATTCTAGCGATTCGCCGGGCGCTGCCGGCGCTAAAAAAGGTGCGGGTCTTCAGTCCCACGGAAGCGCATCGGCGAAGCTTCGCCAAAGAAATGAGCGTGTGGCTGGACGCCGACGTAGAGGCGGTCGACGATCCGCGGGCGGCCGTGGAAGGTTCGCCCATTGTGAGCCTGGCGACCAGCTCGCGTTCGACGGTCATCGAGCCGCAATGGATCGCTCCCGGCGCGTTGGTTGTTTCGATCACGAGCGGTCAACTGCCGCGCGAGACAGTCGCGCGCTCGCGCCTGATTGTATCGTGGAAAGAGGAGCTGCTAGGCGGGGAAGTGCCGCGGCAGCCGTATGCGGCGATGATCGCGGACGGCTCTTGGTCCGCGGCAAAAATCGCTGGAGAACTTGGCGAAGTCCTTGTCGGCGCGATTCCAGCGCGAGAGAATGAAAACGAGACGGTGGTCTTTGAGTCAGTCGGTATGTCGCTCTGGGACAGCACGGCGACGGCGTGGGCGTATCGCTGGGCGCTTGAGCAAAAGGCGGGGACGCCGTTCTCATTGGGGTGATGTCTTTCGCCGGGCTGGTCGATGAACAGGCTGTGTCGTTAGATTCCTCGCTTTGCTCGGAATGACGCGCGGCAGAAATTCCCCGATTGCGACACAATCTCAGGGGAGAAGAAACACAATCTCACGCCTAGCTGGGCGGATGTTTTGATCAACCCGCAAGCAAGGATTTCGCGCCGCTCGCCGTCACCTCAAAACTATCGCCGAAAAGAATTAGCTTGCCCTCGGTTTCGAAGATTACTCGAAGCGCCAAGGTCATGTTTTCATACAGCGACGTCGCGCCCAACGAATGCGATCCGACCTGGCGCGCATCGTCTTCGCTCAAAAAAGGCGCTTCCCACTGGTTGAGGCCGATGCCGTTCGCGACGCCGTAGACGGATGCGGTCGCGTAGAACTCGCCTAATTCTCGCCGCGCGGTGTCGTCGATCGCCGCGACAGCGCCCTTTGGCTTCAACTGTTTCGCCATCGCTGCGACGATTTCTTGCGCTCTCGCGTAAGCCTCTTTAAGCTTGGCATCGTCGGCAAGAATATAAGTCCGGCCCGCTTCGGCCCAGTAACGCTCATGCTGCACCGCCAAATAGACCGCCCAATGATCTCTGAGGTTCGCCGCTTGCTTGAAGCTTGGCGGATTCAAGCGCTTTTCCCCAGCGAGGATGCGAATATCCTCGGCGCCTTGGTCACGCGCGAAGCGGTCGATGTCGGCGATGATCTCATATTCTTTTCTTCCCGGCTTTATGAATTCGCACGCGCCGTTGCAAACTGCTTCTAATAGCCGGCCGGCCTCGCGCATGGCGGCTAGTTCTTGCGTGGTCTTCGCGACACGCAGAGGTTGGATTATCGAGTGGCAGTCTTGCCAACTCACCTGCGGCAACGAGCTTTTCATTTCTTCCAGTTGCGGCAATGGAAATCCCTGCCCGGAGTCCGCCAGGCCGATCTTAGCCTTTTCGAATCCCTTTTCTTTGAGCAAGTTGGCGCCGTCGCCGCCAACTTGATTCGACGCCCGGACGTCTTCGACCCAGGTGAGAGTTTTAGCGAATGGGACGTCGCGGCTGCCAATGTTGAGCAGTAGGGAAATCGCGCCAGTGCGCGGCACCACCGCGATGCCGCCGCGCACTTTGGGAAAATAATTGGTGAGGTAACAGAGATCGGCGAACGAATAGTTATCTCCATAGATGACGAGAGCGTCCAAATTTCGCCGACCCATCTCTTGGCGCACCGCATCGAGACGTGCTTGAAACCCTGCCTGGGGTACCTGTTGCGGGTTCCAGGTCGAACAACCTCTTTTCAAGACTGAATGTCGACCAAAGATCATAAATTCCTCACACCGTGCGATGTATTCTCACCGAGCGATTTCAGGTCTGATCCAGACCCTTGAACTTTTGAACGTTTGAACCTTGAACTGAATTTAGTCTTTAACAAAAATCTCCCAGGATGATCGCATCAATGATTCAGCTTTTGTCTGCGTCATTACCACCGTATCGCCTAGCGTCAGGTAACCGGTTTCGGGTAAATATTGGTTCGGGTGAATGATGAACGTCATGCCTTCTTCGAGTTTGGTCTGATTGCCGTCTTCCAAGCTGCCGGGCGCGAATGAGCCGCAGCCGAGGCCGTGGCCGCGCACGCGCATAAACGGCGGCCGGCAATATTTTTCGTAGCCTGCTTCGATGAACGTACTGTTGATCGCCGCGGCGACGGCGCTCGCCGGCGCGCCGGTCTTTGCCGCGTCCATGCCGACGCCCATGGCCGTTTTAAGAATCGCGTATTTCTCGCGCACCGCCGGCGGCGGCTCTCCCAGCACCATGGTGCGGCAAATTTGCACGAACAAGCCGCCGATGCATGGCGTGATCTCGCCGATGATAATATCACCCGGTTGCGACACTCGATCCGTCGGCGGATGAAGCGCCTGATTGTGATTGTTGGCAACCACCATGCCGAAATTATCTTCTGCGCCGAGAGAACGCATGCGGTACTCGACGATGGCGGCGAGCTCGTATTCTTTCAGCCCAACGCGCGCTTGCTCGTGCAAAGCGGTAACGCCCGCATCGGCGATCTCGGCCGCTCGCCGCAGTCGTTCCAGCTCGAACTCGCTTTTGCACCGCGCCATGTTTTCGATGATGTCTTTAGCATTGACCGGCGTTTGCTTGAGCGCTTTTACAATCTCGTCATGTAGGTCGACATGCATCGCCTCTCGGCCGATCACACCGACCTTCCCTGAAATTCCCGCCAACCGCGTCCAGAAGTCTTTGAACGGGCGAACATCGGAAACCCATGACTCTTCTTGCGCGCGCGGGATATCCCACACCGGCGACAAATAAAGAACCGGCGCGTCGTCCAACGGCAGCACAAGCATGGTCTCCGGTCCGACGCTGATGAAGTCGGTGAGATAGGCGACGTAGTTCATGCGCAGGAAGTTATGCCGTCCGGATTCGTAGATCAGCAGAGTATGCAGTCCCTGCTCGCGCATAGCCTGGCGCACCCGAGATAAACGCGTGGCGAATTCTTGCTGCGCTTCCATAATAACCTCCTATGTATCCGTTGCCGAAACGTAGCCCAGCCGGCGGTCTCGTTCAACGAGCTCGCAGGGTCGTTCTTTTGCCGGCCCGTAACCGCCACCACCCGCGGTGTAAAATGTGACGGTGCCCCCCGCGTTTAAGGGATAATTGGGTTTCTTAGTGAGCCAGGCGCCCGGATCATCCGGCGACTGCTTGACCAACGCCTTTGCCGCCGCGCCGTTCTCGCCGCCAAACAATCCCCATGGCGCCGTGCGCTGACGCTCGACGTTGATATTTGTGAACGCGTCGCAGAGCACCCGAACCGAAATATCGATGCCGAGGCCGCCGCGAAATTTTCCTGCGCCGCCGCTGCCTTCGCGCAAGCGCTGGCGTTCGATCACCACGGGATAGTAAATTTCCTGCAGCTCCACCGGCGCGTTCTGCACGTCGCCCTGACACATGGACACGGTCGCGTTTTCGCCGTCTTCGTGCGCCCGTCCGCCCCAGCCGCCGCCCATAATCGTCTGGCATAGAAATCGTCGCCCCGTGCGCGGATCAGTGCCGAAGAATGCGTAGCCGCCCATGTCACCTTTGTGCCCCGCGGCGACTTTGTCCGGCATAGCGGGCGCCAACGCTCGAAGAATTAGATCGATCACCGTCGGCAGCGTGCGGCTCCAATTGCCCACCGGCGCGGGCGGCGTCGCACTGAGAATCTTTCCCTGGGGAATAATAATTTTCAAAGGCCGAAAGCAGCCTTCATCAATCGGCGAAGACGGCGCCACGAGCGACTTGAAAGCGACCCGCGCCGCAGCCACAGCGCCAGATTCCCCGGAGTTGATCGAGCCCGGCACCTGATCGCTGATCTCGGAAAAGTCGATGGTCATTTCGCCGCCGCCGACTTCGACTTTCACCTTGAGTGGCACCGGCCGATCGAGATTGACACCGTCACTGTCGAACAGAGCTGCGGCTTCATATTTGCCGGGTTTGATGCGCGCGACTTGTTCACGCGCCAGAGCCTCGGACTGATGCCAAATCGTTTTCACGCATTGTAAGAAAACCTCGAGACCGTAACGTTTCACCAACGCGCCAAGGCCGCGATCGCCGACGCGGCAAGCGGCGATTTGCGCACGCAAATCGCCGAGACAGGATTCAGCGAAACGCACATTATCTGTGATGATTTGAAAAATATCTTGATTGGGCTGCTCGCCGCGGTAGAGTTTCAGCGAGCGGAACTGCAAGCCTTCTTCGTAAATTTCACGCGTGCCGCTGAAGCCGAATCCGACCCGCGTGCCGCCGATGTCGATCCAGTGTGCACGCACGGCGAGAAATGCCACCAACTCGCCTTGATGAAAGAACGGCGTATAAACCACGACGTTGTTCAAGTGCTGGCCGCAAACGTAGGGATGATTCATGATCAGCACGTCGCCCGGCTGAAAGCCGTCTCTGCCGTGCATGCGCACGCCGTCGACGACGGCGGGTCCGAGATCGGCGAGAAAGATCGGCAGCGCGCCAAAGTTTTGCGACAGAATATTACCTTCGGGGTCGACTATGCCGACGCAGTAGTCGCGCACCTCGTAGATCATCATATTGTAGGAAGTTTTGCGCAGCACGGTAGCCATCTCGTTGGCGATATGCGCCAAACCGCTGCGCACCACTTCGACGGTGATGGGATTTACGGACGACCGCGTCATTTAGATTCTTCTGTTTAAAATGTTCGACAAAGCCACTGCAAGAAATTTTCTCGCGCCAAGACGCCAAGGCGCAAAGTGACGGGCCAAGCCCCGTCATCCCGAACGAATGTGAGGGATCTGAGAAGGATTTCTCCCTTCGGTCGAAATGACAAAGCTACCCTTGGCGTGCTTTGCGTCCCTTCGACTTCGCTCAGGACATGCTTTGCGCGAGTCATCTTTTTTCCGATTCTGCAAGGCAAAATTCAACCGAAAATTTCATTCATGTTTGGCTAGTTTTTCTCGTCCATTTTCACTGCGCGGGAGGCGGAATGGATCGGCACCGTCGCTTCGCGCAGAGAGTAAAGATACTTCACGACGTCTTCGTTGGACATATACTTGCTCATGTCGTAGCGCTCGCGATGAACCATGTCTTGGAGCGGACGGCGCACGCCTTCGCGCGCAGCCACGTCGGGATAACCGATCGGAATGATCAAGTAGAGCTTCAACAGATCGGGAACGCCAAGTATGCGCTTGTGCGGCTCTTCGATGTGGATCGACACCCACTCCGAGGTGAGGCCCAATGAGGCGACGGCCAGGTGAATCAGGAAGCAGGCGTTGGCAAGGCCGTCCGTCAAGTGGGATTGATCGCGACCAAACGTGTGCGCCCCCATCACGGTGCCCCACTGACGCCGTCCGTCGCCTAAAACGACGATCACAGCTGGCGCCTGGTGCCAGTTGGCCTTGGCTTTGTTGAAGCGCAACGATTCGTGCGGATCGTTTTTTACTTGATAAGAAGGATGACGCAAATTGTACTCGCGCTGCTGCTCCATCCAGAAGATGAAGTCGGTGTTGTATTCCGAGTAAGCGTCGCGCAATTGTTTTTTGATCGCAGGATCGGTGACAACGATAAACTCCCAGGGTTGCGAGTTCGCACCGGACATGGCCCAGCGGGCGACTTCGAGATCGCACCGGACATGGCCCAGCGGGCGACTTCGAGAATCTTGTTGATGGTATCTTCGGGAATCGGATCGGGTCGAAACTTGCGCACGCTCATGCGCGTCTTCACCAGATTAAGCAGCATGTTATAGGTTTGGTTATTGCTCAACATTCGAATCCTCCATCAGCATTCACCGTAGCGGGTCACGTCACTGTAGGGGCGACCGGCTGGTCGCCCTACAATTCGCCAACCGCGCATCTTCATTTCACCCGCGCCACACAACCCTCCGGTTCTGGGTTCGTTGCCGCTGGATTCTCACGGTCAAAATCCCAGCGCGCGGGATTGTTGGCAATATATTCTCGGATGCGATGTAAAGACTGTTCATTGCGAATTACGTGTTCATAGTAGTTGCGTTGCCAAACGGGTGTGCCGGGCGATTGACGCAAATTGTTGATGTGTCTAGTCGTGGCAGATTTGAAACCACTAAGAAACGAGGCCAGAGAATACTGACGCGGGCCCGATCGGACGGGCGACCCGCCGGTCGCCCCTACATCCGATTCGTTGATCAAGATGATTCCGTGGATGTGATTGGGCATTAGCACAAACGTATCTAGGGTAATTTCCCGGCGGATTTTCGCGGAGATTTTCCATTCTTGGTCGACGATGCGACCGTAATCGGTTAATCGCATGTCGCCTTCTATGATATCGCCAAGTAGAGGTATTCGATCCTTCGTGCAGATTGTTACGAAATATGCGCCGGGGTTTGCATAATTGTAATCTTTTAGTCGGAGAGAACGTCGGTGGTTATTCACGCGATCGTGTTCCATCTTACGTGTAGGGGCGACCCGCCGGTCGCCCTGTTACGGCGACAAATCTACGGATA
>WNFU01008728.1_pt1 | contig 29482 bp, 34 predicted proteins | sample 5400121 | NCBI WGS metagenome assembly WNFU01 (sample SAMN13153360, study PRJNA577476) | soil metagenome | isolation source: 100 cm soil or saprolite under grassland replicate 1 | place: USA:California | collected 2016-06-15 | reverse complement strand
CAAGCAGATGCCCCAACTCGTGGCCGCGCTACGCCGACACGCCCACCCCACCACCGCCCGCAGCACCGAACCTGTCGGTGCTGCGGCATAACATCAGACGGGATCGTCACCGAAATTCCACGAATCCCGTGACACCCTCTCATGGGCAGCCCCGCCCGTCGTCTCACCAACCCGGTTACACGCTGACGGGACCAACCCCATCACCGCTACGCAGGGACAGACGACGGACGAGGCACCGACCAAAAGCTTGACACAAACCGCCTTACGCTGATGTGCGGATGCTGCGCCAGGAGGACGACGCCGTCATCCGGCGGCCGGCGTCCACGTGGTCGAGGCCATCGCCCTGATCGCACAGCTACCCCAGCGGATCTGAAGACTTTGCGGCCGCCCGGCGGGACTGGAGATAGCGCAGCAAGCGATCGTAGGGTTCGGGTAGCAACCATGTGCCGCCGTCGCTAAGCGCTGAACCGAAGAGTCGGTGCTGCACGCGTTGCACCCGAGTTGGGACCGTCGTGCCATCGACCAGCACGATGAAGAGCCGCGTGGTTGTTCGCTTCCGGCGGCTGCTGAACTCGCGGATGTCGTGCCAGGGTATGGTTCGAGTCCGTAGCAGCCAGCGCACGCGGACGCCACCGACGCCGACGAGGAGCGCGGTGCGGTGCAAGCGCGAGGTGAACGTGAGCCATGCCGAGCCGAACGCACTTATGATCACCGCCTCGGTGAACGAGACCTCCCGCCATTGCGCCACGGCCGTGATTGCGGCGAAGGTGAAGAACACGGCTCCGAACACGACCATACTCCCGGTGAGCACGCGAAGCGGATCGTGGTAGGGCCGGGTCCATGTCGTCACGCACAGAATGGTGACAGCCTCGGGCCCGACGACGGTAGCGGTGGGCGCAGCCACTGGGGGTGGGCACGGCCACGGCTGCGGGCGGAACGGCGTACTACTGGACCGGGGATCTCTATTCCTACCGGTCACGGGTCGGCGTCGCCGTGCTTGCCGGCCGGCGTCACATCGGCACTGCGGCGCTCGTATCGCGGCAGATCCGGAAGGTTGTCTTCACACCCAGTGGACCGGCCGGCCGGTGTGGACCGATGCTTCGAACAGCTCGCGGAGTTCAGCGACGCCGGAAAGATAGTCGTCGATCTGGATCGGTCGAATCTCGGCTCGCATCCGGCGCGGCTCGTTCTCGTTCGGCATGCCATCCCACCACCACACCGGTGAGCAGTGACGCACCGTCACGCCGGTCTCGTCATCGCGGAAGATCCAGTCTTCGCCGGCCCGTTCCTGGACGAAAGCCCGTGCCGCGAACAGTAGCGACCCGTCTGCATCGTGGACACGCACGACCGCGTCCTCGCCAAGCCATGTAGAGGTCATCGGCCTGCCCTTGACCGCGGCCAGGCCATGGATCGCGGCCCGCTCATCGAAGCGGAAGACCGCCGGTCCAGGCGCATGACGGCGCGGCGATGCGACAAGATCAGATTCCGGATCCACGAAGACCACCGCATCGGTGTCCGCGTCGACGATGCACACCATGGAACGCCCGGACATCAGCGAACCAAGGCGGTCGATCTCGGCGAGGCAGCGGGCGGAGTCGACGGCGGCCACGCTGCCTCCGTTACCGGTCGGCAACGACGCATGCAGCGATGGGAAGGCATCTTCACCGCCGTAGCTGTCCATCGCACTGAGCAGTGCCATCCTGCGGACCTGGTGGTCGACAAGCCAGAACTGCCGATGGCTGCACGCCGTCTCGGCCCAAGACCGGACCTCGGGCTGCTGTGCCTCGTATCCCGCAGCGGCGTGGATCCACACGTCGTCCCTGATTACCGGACACGGGGACGGCGACGCGACACCCGTCTCAAGACAGTCACAGAGCACGACCCCGTCGATGGACACCGGCCAATCATCCGACGGGTTCGAGCGCGGCGCGAACGAATTCAGTTGACCTTGAGTACCGGTCCAACCACGCGACATCGACACGTCCGCTCATCAAGCAGTTGAGGTCGTTGCCGGCCACGCGCTCTGCGGCAGAACCGTGCGCCATTGCGGGTCGGGGACGCTCGACGTGTTCCAACCAGGCACCACGGTGCGGCCTTCCGGCCGCGACAAATGCGCGGAGAACGGTGACGGCCTGGGCTAGCGTTTGGGACATAGAAGACGTCAACTGGGCACGCCTAAAGCACGCGTACGGTCGCGCCGTGGACACCCCTCGTCATCTCGCGGCTCTACTCGGCGACGATCAAAGCGCCATCACGCAGGCGCTGGAGCATCTCGACATAGCGGTGCTGCATCAGGGGCACGCGTGCCCGGCTACCGCACCAGTCGTCCGCGTGGTGGCTGGCTACCTCGACGAGATGGCCGTCGGACCAGGAGTTCGCGACTGTTTGCTGGAGTTTCTCGGCTGGGCCGCTGACGCGACCTTTGACATCGAGCGCAGCAAGTACGACCACGGGTTGCTGCCCGAACTGCACGAGGCGCTCGTGACGACCTACCACAGTGTTTACGCGTACGTGGACGCGGAAGACCCCGATCTGCGGACGACCGCCACGGCGGCGGCCGTGTCGTACGCTCGCTGTGCGCCGCTGCGCGACCAGCGGCCCGTCCTCGGCGGGCTGCTGCGCCGCCGGATCGTCGACGGTGAGAAGCGTGCATGGTACGTCGCCAAGCTCATCGCCATCGGCGGGCGCGTGACCGACTACCTGGACGATCCCGAGTTCGACGTGCGAGTCACCGCCGCGCTCGCGCCGGAGATGGCCGACCGTGCCGACGGCACCGAAATCCTCGTCGCCGGCCTGGTACACGCGGCCGCTGACACCGGGCCTGCCGGCGCCAACCTCCCCGTGCCACCCGCCGGCGACGCCCTGCTGGAATACGCGAACTCATTCATCGACCCCAACCCGTGGCGCGGCTACTCGCTAGCCGAACTGATCGCAGCCCTAATCGGGCGGGTGCGCGACTTCGAGCGCATCGCCGAGCCAGCCGCACAACTGGTGCGCACCGCGAGCTGGACCGGTGCGGACCGGACCTGGGTCCACTGGTACGCGCGGCGTTTCAACCCGGGTATCGAGCCGGCGTACCACTCACCCGCTCGCAGCGGCTGATGCTTGGGGCACTACTGGACAACCCTAATCTGTGGGCGCCGAACGACGGAAACGCAGCCCTGGTGTTCAAACAAGCTGGCCTGCCGCGCGACCGCGATCGGTGTCGGCAGATCCTCGACGCGACGCGATGATCGAGGACATGTCCAAGGGCCGGACAGCCGAGCGGACGCCCGCATATCAAGCAGAGTCGAGCATCGGCCGTCGAAGATCAACACCCTGAACGCGGCAGAAGCGTGCACGTGATCATGGTGCTCGCCGTGTACGGGGCGGCTGAGCGGGCGAGCCGAGCCCACATGCTATACAGGTGGCCTCCGTCAGCGCTTCGCGCTCCGGGCGAAAGTGGTCTCGGCCAAGGCTCGGTGAGCGACGTTGACCGCGAAGCGGTAGCCGTTGACGAGCGCAGTCGGCGAGCCGTCTACGCCTGGTGGAACGTAACGATGTCCACTTCGTTGCCTTCCGGGTCGACGAGGGTCCGACGATCCGAAGCGTTCTCGGTGACGATCCGCCCCCCGGCGGCCACAGCCGCGTCGATGCGGGCTTGGGCCTGGTCGTACGGGACGAAGAGGTCGATATGGATGCGGTTACGATGCTGCCGCCGCTCCGTGTCCGATGCGTCCATCGGCTGGAAGAACAGGACCGGATTGAGCCGACGCGGATCGTAGATGTCTTTACCGACCGCAGATAGACCCGTACGTGCTGTCCGTCCTGCGTTGATCCAGGGACGTCCCGTGGTTGTTTACCGACCGGGTTCGGGGCGTCCGTCCCGTTCGGACATCAACACGGAGGGCATGTGGCACGGCGAGTTGTGGTTGGGGACCTTCGGGTCCAGCAGATCCAGCGGCGAGGCGGGTGGCGGTCGTGGACGATCGTCTGGCCGGAGGGGACGGTCCACCAGGAGGCGGACGGCTTCCTGCGTGTGCATGACGGATCGGGAACTCAGCGGACGTACGCATACCTGCTGGTCGATCACCTGCGATGGCTGGAGCGCGAGTGCTTGGCCTTGGAGACAGTTGGCTTGCGCGACCTTGAGCGCTACATGGGCATCCTGGGCGCGGAGGTGTGGATGCCGCTGGGCGAGCCGTGGCGGGTCGGCAAACGGCCGTACGGCTCCTCCGCTTTGTCGGCGACGGCGGCGTGTCTGAAGGGTTTCTACCTGCGCCAGGCCGGCGGCGGCGTGAACTGCGAGCTCGGCCGGAAGCTTGACGCTTCCCGGCTGCCGACCCAGGCGGACCGCCGCCGGGCGTTCCTCGGGCATGTGAAGGCGACAATGCCGGCCAACCCGCTCGCGCCGAAAGGCCCACGCCGTCGGCACCCGAAGATGCTCCCGGAGGGGGCGCGGGGCAGGCTGCTGGGCGCGGTGGACTGCGCCCGCGACCGGCTGGTCGTGACCTGGTTGGCGGACGGGGGCCTACGGGTCGGGGAGCTGTGCGGCCTGCATTTGATCGACCTGCACCTGCGGGAGGACGCGGCCTGCGGCGAGTGCCGTTCGCCGCATCTGCACGTGTGCCACCGGCCGGGCAACCCGAACCACGCGCGAGCCAAGACCAAGCACCCCTGGCGCGCCGAGAACGGCACGGTGACCGGCGGTCTGGTCAAGCGTGTCAGCCCCGCCATGGTGCACGCCTACTTCGACTACATCACCACCGAGTACCCGCGCGGGGCTGGACACGGGATGCTGCTGGTCCAGATACACGGCGCGAACGCCAGGCAGCCGTGGGCCCCAGTGGCGGCCCGCAGAATGCTCGGCCGCGCTGGCAGGCGCGCCGGCCTCGGGGTCGTCAAACCCCACGCGTTCCGCCACACGTTCACCTCCGCTGTCCTTGACGCCTCCGGCGGCAATCTCCTGATTGCCCGCGACGCCGGCGGCTGGGCCTCGGCGGCGGTGGTCGATGAGATCTACGGGCATGTCGACCTGCACGACCCCGCCTTCGACACGGCGCTGCGCGCGGTCTGGGGTGAGGCCAGATGAACCCGAAGCCCTTGTTGCCCCTGCACATCGAACAGCCCGGCCGCCAGGCCAGAGACAGGCTGGAGATCCTCACCGCTCTGATCAACGCGCCGTCGTTCGACCCGCTGTTCCGCGCCGAGATCATCCGGATCCCGCCCGGGCATCCCGTCTACCGATGGCAGTGCCTGGCCACCGGTTGCGAGCGGGCCGTGATGGGCCACGGCGACCTGTGCTCAGCCCACATGGTCATGTGGCGGCCCCGCCGCGACGCCGGCGGGTCGAAGGCTGATTTCCTGCGCAGCGCACCGCTTGTCGGGCCGGGTGAGGGGTTGGAGGAGCGGCGGTGCCGGATCTGCCCGCAGCGGCCGGCCCGCCAGTTGACCCTGGAGCTCTGCCACTATCACCAGTTCCATTGGTATCGGCGCCGCAAGCCCGATGATCCGGCGGCCGGCTTCGACGAATGGCTCGCCGAGCAGACACCCCTGCCCGGCTACGGGGACTGCCGGGTCACGGTCTGCCCTGAGCCGGCAGACTCGCCGCTGGGCCTGTGTTATCGGCATGCCCGGCGCCATCGTGCTCAGGGCCATCCGGGCGCGGCGGTGCTGCCGTCGCAGTGGGGCAACCGGTTCGAGCGCGGCAGCCGACCCGTCCCTGTCGAGTACACCGACGAGCCCGCGTTCCGCAGGTGGTGCGCCCAGACCGAGCCGGTGCTGCGTCCGGGGCAGGTCAACCTGCGTGGCCTGCCCCCGCTGCTGCGGGCCGAGTTCCAGTGGGGGATGTTCATGCGCGCCCAGGGCGCGCATGGCTTCTGGGAGCTCTCGCAGGTCCAGGGCTTGGCCAACCACTGCCGGGCACGCGGGCTGAGGTCTGTGACGGACCTGGACGCGGACGACACAGCGGTCCTGCGCGGCGCAGTCGGCCGTGAGGCGGTCCGCATGGCACAGGCCATCGTCGGCTGGCTGTTCCCGCTCTACGTGACTCCGGAGGAGGCTCGCGAGCACGGGTACATCGTCACTGAGCACTTCGGGCGCAAGCTGACCGGCCGCGCGGTCCGCATCGACCTGACTACGGTGTCCCAGCAGTGGCTGCGCGACCTGCTCTGGGACCATTTCGCTGGAGTCCTACGCTCGCCGCGATGCCCGCGCAGCGGCCGCACCTTCGACGACATGCGCCGGGCCGGGATCGAGCTGAGCGCGTTCCTGGAGATCCACGCCCCTGGCGGCGGGCACGACCCCGCCGTGCTGACCGGCCGGCACATGCTGCAGTTCGCTGCCGACCAGCTCCAGCGCGAACGCCAGAGCCTGCCCTCTCTCGCCGCCAAAGGCTTGCACGGCAAACAATCCATCGTCACCGAGAACACCCGCCACGCGGTCGTGCGCAACACCCGCCGGCTCCTGCGCGAGGCGTTGGAGTCCGGCGAGGCCCAACGGCTCGGCCTGGACCGCGGGTTCATCACCGGTATGCCGCCGGCAGGCGCCCCGGTCCGCCGGACGCGGCCGCCGTTCCCCGATGGCGTCGCCCGCGCGCTGGCCGACGAGGCAAACCTGCGGACACTCGCCGATACGCACGACCCCTTCGACCGCGGCTTGAGGGATGCGTGGGAGGCGATCATCATGACCGGCCGCCGCTGCGGCGAGGTGCTCAAACTCCGTCTGGACTGCCTCGGCCGCTACGGCGGGCTGCCGATGCTCTGGCATGACCAGACCAAGGTCGGTAACTACGACGCCGCGATCCGCATCCCGGAACGCCTCCACCAGCTTCTGGAGACTCGCCAGCGCAAGACACTGGCGCTGTTCGCCGCCCGATACAACCGGCAGCCCACCGCCGAGGAACGTGCGCACTTGGCGCTGTTCCCCACCAACCAGCGCAACAACGACGGGCGGCGGTCACTGTCCTACAAGTGGTTCCACAAAGGATTCAAACTCTGGATCGACGAGCTCGACATCGGCCGGTGGGTGCCCCACCAGGCGCGGCACTCGCTGGCCACCAGCCTGCTGCGTGCTGGAGCTACCCTGACCCACGTCCGCCGTTACCTCGGCCAGGTTTCCGAGCGAATGGCTGAGCACTATGTCCATCTCACCCAGTCCGACTTGGAGGACGTCCTCCAGCGTGTCTGGGTGGCTGGCCCTGGGACCGCCAACCCCGGCGAGCTGCTCACCGGGCAAGACCTCACCGCACTTACCCACGAGCAGGCCCAAGCGCTGGCCATCGACCTGTCCCTGCGCAGCACGCCGGCGGAGGGCGGGTTCTGCACCTTCCAGCCGGTCGTCGACGGCGGGACGTGTCCCTGGAACCTGGACTGCCACAACTGTGACAAGTTCGTCCTCTCGGGAGCGGACCTTCTTTACTGGCGGCGCAAACGCGAGCAGTGGCGGCAACTGGCCGAGGGAGCGCCGGACGACGCCACGGCTGATTACCTGCACCGCTACTTCGAGCCCACCGCCAAAGCGATCGACGGGCTGGAGAAGGCCCTGGCGGGGCTCGGCCTGCTCGACCAAGCGTTGGCGTTGGACCTGCGCAAGCCCCAGGACTACTTCCAGCGCGTGTGGTCCACCGCTTTCCGCGCCGCCGACCTCGTCGCCGCTGCGGACAACGATGATGACAACACTGCTGAGGACTCCGGAGAAGCCCCCGTATGACCACGTCGACCGTTCCCGAACCTCGTACGGCCGCCGCGCTGGCCGCCCGCCACAGCAGCACGCAGGCCGCTCTCGGTCGCGTCCAGGACGCGATTTCCCGGCTACGCCGGGAAAAGACCCCGCTCAGCGTGGCCGCCGTCAGCCGTCGGGCCGGTGTCTCACGGACGTTCCTCTACGAAAACCCCGAGGCGCGCAGCGCGGTCGCCGCGGCCATCGCGGACGCTGACGAGCGGCGCGGCCAGGCACTGGCTGACCTGGATGACCAGCATGAGGCGTCCTGGCGGGAGCGTGCGCTCAACGCCGAGGACGCCCTCAAGGCCGCCAACGCCGAGATCCTCACCCAACGCACCCGCATCGGCGAACTCCTCGGCCAGATCCGCGACCTGCAAGCCGAATGGACGGAGGAGTCCATCCAGCGGATCACCACGGAGAACACCACCCTCAAGCAACGCGTCCGCCAACTCACCACCGACAACCGCGCCCTTGACGAACGGCTGCAGGCCGCACGCTCGAACCTGCGCTTCCAGGACCGGCGCATCGCCGACCTCGAAGCCCGCCTCACCGAGCCCAACGCCGTCACCTGAGCGCTGATCGATCCGAACGTCGTGGCCTGCCCACCAACTCGGTGGGCGGGCCACGTCGAGACCAGGTACCCCTGGGCTGTCACCCGAACCCGTCACAGCCGGTTGGGCTATCAGCGTCGTAGCACGGTGGCAAGTCGACCCGCACCGCAGGCGCGTTCACGCGCCGAGGAGCGGAAGCGACGCGGCAGCAAGAGACATCAACCAGCAGATCGTGCTCGTCCAGAGCGGTACCGACTTGGCGCGGCACGAGATCCGCGTTCGCCACTCTCACGGTCACTGCTGCCAGCACTGCTCGCCCCGTGATCTCACCCGGGTCCCGGCCACCTCACGCCCGTCGACTGCCAGCCATGCAGCAACTGTCGCCGGAAGGGCTGCGGATGCGTGACCGATCAAAGATCCATGCCACGGAGCCGGGCGTGGTCCGGGGCATTGACAGACCACCGTCGCGGACGTGTAAGTTACGTATCAGCGCAGGCCAGAGGGCAAATCCGGGCGACTGCGGTCGGTAAAGACCTTTGTCAGGAACGTCCGTGGGTCGTGCTGGTAACCGAGTATGGACGCCCAGAAGGCTCGCACCGCAGGAACGTCGACCGCGTCAATGCCGAGCTGGACGAAACGCGGGCGCGTAAGGTCCGCAGAGAGCCCCAGGTCGCGGGCTGCGGTCTGGATCCGACCAGCCAGGTCCATGAACCGATGCGTGGCGGAGCCCTCCCCGTCCTCCCACTGGTCCTTCCCACTGTCGATCGTGACGCCATTGGGCCGCAGGTCCACCATCAACGGCTGCCCCGCGTCGTCGGCCAGACCGGCAACAGCCGACGCAAGTTCACCCGCCCGCACCGGCGAATCGACGGGGTAGCATGTCATCGCGCCGAACAGCACGTGCCAGTCGGCGGTCTCGGGCTCCTTCGAGAGCCTGTCACCGGGGACCAAGTCGACCTCGTTGCCGTCGGCGTCGGCGAGCGCGACCCCGTACGCGCCGAACGGCTTCTGTCCGATTGTGGCCCTGGCCGCCTCCACCGCGTCCGGCGCGCGAACCACATCGACGTGGATGCGATCGCGCAGTGGCCGGGGCCGGCTCTGGTGAAACGACAGCACGGGATCGCGTCGCGACGGATCCCCGAGCCGGTCGGCACCCACGGGCTCGTAGGCGAGCACGGTCTGCCAGAACGACACGAGCGACGGCCGGTCCGCGGTATCGATCACGAGCTGCAAGGTTTGGAGCACGGCCGGGTCTGCAGCCAGGCCCAGGTCCTGGGCTGCCGCCGAGATCGAACGCGCAAGCTGCATGTCAGCCAGGGTGAGACCCCCCGGGCTGATCCGCACGCCCACCCCGCCGGGTCGCAGGTCCACGTCCGGCAGGCCGGTGGCGGCCGTCAGTTCGCCGATGCGGCGCACGAGTGCCGCACCCGCGGTCATCGACGGCGCGTCGAACCAGGCGCTCGCGCCGGCGTCTAGGACGCACCAGTCACCGTCCGCGTGCTGGAAATCGGTCACTGTGGCTCGATCCATCAGAATCCCTTCCAATGTCTGGCCGGCGTGACCGTGGCGGTGCCGCTCCGCGAGGTCCGCAAAACGTCCCAGTTCTCCGAGTAAGTGATCGAACCGTCAGTTCGCCGGACGTCTCCGTCCCCTTCACAGCCCGATCATAAACCCCATTCCGGACGACAATCGTCCGGGAATCCCCGCGCATGCCCCGGTCACGCCAGAAGAGCGACTCGGCATGATCGGGTGCACAGGCCCAGCGCCACGAAGAAGGCGGTCACGACGTCGAGATCTGCGACCGTGAGGCCGACGTGGTCGAAGCGTCGTACATGTGACATAGACCCGTCCTCCCGTCGTCGTATCGACCGTGCATCCGCCACGGTAGGCGTTCTCAGTACCTCTCGTTGCGGGACCTCGCAAACGCACACTATGCGGCATGAGAGCGCGCCGCACACGCTGCGGACTTCGCAGGACGACGTCGCCGGCGCTGCTTGCGTACTGCTGCTATGGCGGCGTCGTTAGCGGCGATCCGTGCGGACGGGGCTGCTGCGACATCGACCGGACGAGCTGTGTAGCTCCGGTATAGCGCGTGGCGGGTACGTTAGCTCCCATGCCAGCGAGCCGGTGGCGCTGGCCGTGCTCGCATCCAGTGGGGCGAGGTCGTCGGTTACCTGCCGATCGGCGATAACGAACAGGTCGCTTGGGTGCAGGTCCAGGGCTGACGCGAGCCAGCGCAGCAGTGACGGCTCGCCCCCGCCGAGCACCGACGTGATGTCGGTTTCAGCGAGCGGCCGAGGTCTTGACGTTGAGGAATCCGGCGGAACCTGCCGACGCCGACGACCCGGCTCCGTCAGCCGTGCCGCGCCAGCATCGCTAGCCGCGGCGGTTCCTGCAACTGGTGTCCCGTCCACCTGAGAGTGACGTAAAGGCGAGACGTTGACCTGGCATCCGTCATGTTGGAGTGGACGAGTCGACAGTCTGTTGTCCGGGTCGAGTTGACGGATTCGGTGGATCTTGAGCGGGTCAGAACGGGTGGAATTGCTCGAAGGGCGGCTCGATCAAGGCGTCGGGGAGCCGGAGGGCGCGGCAGCGACGCACTGACTCGGCCGCTGGGTCATCGCCGATGTTCCGCAGGGTTCCGTGGGCGAAGGCGTCGGGAATCGCTGTCCAGCCCAGGTTCTGCTCGTAGTACCGCACCGCGGTGCGCACCGACGGCGTCCAGTCGTCGTCGATCACGATCAGGCCGCCAGGCCGGCGATCTTGCGGAGAAAGTAGAAGTCCACGAACACCTCGTGGAACCGGTGGCTGCCGTCCACGAACGCCGCGTCGGCGACGAGACCTTCGGCGAGAAGTTCGGGCAGCGCGATGGAGGACCACGCGCGGATGAGCCTGGTGATCGAGTCCAGTCCGGCAGCGCGCAACAGGTCCCAGCCGACGTTGGCATACCCGCTGTCCTGGAAGGGGTCGATGATGACGTGGCGGGGGTGCGGCGGGTCGACCGTGACCAGTGCCTCTCCGACCGCGAGGGCAGAGCTGGCGTAGGCGAGCCCGACCTCGACAACCGTCTCGGCCCGCTCAGCGATCAGCAGATCTCGAAGCAGATTGCAGTCCCGCTCCGGCATCGCGACCGTCTCGAAGTCCCGCTCGTGATGGCGCGTCCACGGCGGACCGTCCTGCGCGAGTTGGCGACGTACCTCCCGGACCCGTGTCCCGCGTTCGTCCATCTGCACCACGCCAGTGTGGACCACGGTTGGGAACGCCGTGGTCGGGTGGCTGCGGCCGGGTCACTTAGGCTTCAGGGCGATCAGGAACGCCCCCTGCTTCTTCGTCGGCGTGTCGGCCGGCTCGTGGACCATCGTCACCAGGATGTGGAATCCGGCCTCGGTGAGCATTGCCGTGACCGTCTCCGGGCGGCGCCGGTGGAGGATCAAATCGACCTCGTACCCCCATGCCTCGGTGAAATGCTGCGGGCCGTCGCCTACCTGGAAGGCCAGCATCAGTGGTGCTCCCGTGGCCAGCACCCGGTGGAACTCGCCCAACACACCCGGCAACTGGCGGTCGGGGATGTGGATGGTCGAGAACCAGGCGTTGAGGCCGGCCAGGCTCCCGTCGGGATGGTCCAGGCCGGTCATCGAGCCGACCTCGAACTGCAACTGCGGGTAGTTGGTCCGGGCCTGCGCGACCATGCCCGGCGACAGGTCGATCCCGAACACATCCAGCCCCTGCCCGTGCAGAAACGCCGTCACATGCCCCGGCCCGCATCCCACGTCGGCTGCCCGGCCGGGCGCCAACTCGGCAAACAGCGTCAGCATGCTGCGCAGCACCGGCTCCCTGGGCAACTGGGCCGCGAAGAACGCGGAGTAGCCGGCAGCCACGGCATCGTAGGAAGAGCGGGTCGAATCGAGGAAGCCCAGGTCGGTCACGGCCGGGAGGCTACCGGCCCCCTGCGACATCGTAGGGGCGCTGTGCCCAGAACAGTTGGTGGCCGCTGTCGCCCTCGGGAACGAATTCCTCGGATTCGATGCGCAGGCCGGCCTGAGTGATCCACCGGCGGTAGGTGTCGGCGTCAGTGTGGCTCCACCACATCGGGGTTGGGCCACCGAGCCAGTGGTCTTCGGTGCCGGTCCACGCCTGGGTGCCGGTGGTGACCAGCAGCAGCCCGCCCGGCCGGAGCCAGGCGGCGACTCGCGAGATGAGGTGGGACTGTTGGTCGAGCGGCATGTGGATGAGCGCGTAGAGGCATACAACGGCGTCGAAAGCCCGGTCCGGAAAGGACACCTGGCTGGCGTCGGCATGCACGAATGTGGCCCTGGGAACGAGTCGCCGGGCGCGGCTGATCTGGACCTCGCTGACGTCAACGCCGGTGACGTGGTGACCGGCGGCGGTGAGGGTCGCGGCGACCGGGATCCCGCAGCCGCATCCCAGGTCCAGGATGGTTGCGCCGGCCGGGATGTGACGTTGCAGGGTCGCCAGCCAGGACTTGTACTCGACCGGGTTGTCGCCATCGCGGCGGTAGAGGTGCGACACGGCATCGTAGCCGCGTCGAACGATGTCGCTCGGACTGGAAGGGTTCACGGCGGACATCCTGGGCGATCTGGTCGGCCTTGGCGAACGGTTTGGCCCGTGCCCGGCTCCCGCTCGCGGCTGGACTTCATGTGGCGGTTACGCGGAAGGGCGCTCACGCAAGGGCGTTCTCGATCGGGCGGCGGTTGCGCAGCAGCCAGGCGGCGGCGCGGACGCGCCAGGCCATCGCCCACAGTGCGCTCGGATGCGAGGTCATCTCTGGGGTGACACCCGCGTCGTCGGCTTCGTTGGCGGTGTCGGACACGACGTACTCGATGATGCGATCCAGGAAACCGTGACGCTGGCTGGCCGACAGGCCGTAGGCGTCGACGATGGCGCGCAGCTGCCGCGCCCGGTCGGCCAATGGAGGTAGTCCTTCGCGTTCGGCGACGATGTCGTCGTGCAGTTTGGCGTTGAGCCAGCTTGCCTGTGCCAGTTCCACCAGCGGGTCGACCGGGCCGGCGAACTCCCAGTCGATGAGCGCGACCGGCATCCCGTCGCGGGCCACGATGTTCCACGGCGCGACGTCGCAGTGACCGATGACGCGGGCCGGACCGCCGAGATCGCGGCCGTGCCACGGGAACCACATCGCGTCGGATGGCGGCTGGTAGGAGGCGGTGGCCTCGTGGAGCTCGCGAAGGAGTTGTCCGACGCCGGCGGCGCCGTCGAGGCTCCATGGCCCTGGTTGGGTGAATTCCCCGTCGATGTAGGTCAACGTTTCGCGGCCCTCTGGATCAAGCCCGAAGCCGACCAGCCGTGGTGCCGCCTCGAACCCGACGCGCTCCAGGTGCCGCAGCAGGCTGTGCACCGCGGGTGTCCACGGGCCGGTGTCGCGGACCACGACCTGTCCACGGCGGTGTACGGTGGTTCGCCCTCCACCGGCCAGCGCGATCTGATCGTCGGGCTCGGGCACGCCTGCATTCTGTGGCTCGGGCAGCGCTGATGGGCAAGTGATTATTGAGCAACCGCCAGCTCATTGTGCGAGCCGGCGGTGTATTCGGGAGGCGGTGTCGTCGAAGTCGGCGACCAGTTCAGCGGCGCGCGTGATGAGCTTGTCCAGGTCGTCGGTGATCGTCCGACTGTCGTTGCGGGTGCTGTGAAGTTCGGCGCGGAGCTGGTTGACTGCGAGGCGCGCTTGGAACAGCTCGGCTTGCAGGTTGCCCAGAGACTCGTGCTCCATCGGTTCGGTGCCGCCGGTGTGCGCGTTGCGTGCGGCGTCGAGCGCCGCCTGGGAGCAGAAGCCAGTCGATGTCAGCCCGTACTGGTCGGCGGCGGCGGCGACCTCGGCGTACTCGGCGTACTCGGCGTCGGTGTACCGGACAAACAGGCGCTTGTGCCGTCCGGGGAACACGTAGGCGCGCCGCCGCGCTGCGGGCTGGTTGGCGTTCATGGCGACCGCCAGCGGTGGCGCAGGTTGGGCAGGCTCAGGCCGGCGGCGAGGGTGGATCCGCTGTACCAGATGGTGTCTCCGGCGGCGTTGCGTTCGTCGGGCAGCGCGACGGCGTACCCGCCGGTTTGAGTGGGATCGGTGGTGTTGGCGCGGGGCCGCACGAGCAGCCCGCTGGCGCGAAGTCGGTGCAGGAAATCCTGTTCGTTGCTGGCGGTGCCGGCGGCCGTCGTGACCAGGCGCCGTAGCCGGTGGCGGGGTACCTCGTCGCGCTGCTGGCGGCTGGTCTTGTTCAGCTCGGCCGGCTTTGGGTAGCGCTCGTGGAGCCGGCCGCCGACGCGACGCAGGCCGTAGTCCTGTTCCAGCTGGCGGCAGCAGGCTTGGGCGCGGCGGTAGTCCTGCCAGAGCCAGACAGCGCGGCGGTCCTGCCGGGCGAGGGTAGCCACGAGGTGGGCGTGGCCCTCGGCGTGTCGGATGCCGACCCACCGCACCGCGGACAGGTCGCCGTGCGGGGCCAGACCGACCGCAGCGGCGATCTCGGTGACGACGTGCTCCCACTGCCGGTCGGTCAGGATCGGGTCGTCGGGGTGGCTGTGGACCGAGCAGTGCCAGACCGACAGGGCGGGAAGGCTCCAGCAGATCCGGGCGGGTTGTTCGAGCAGTTCAGCCAGCCGCCGCACCGAGGGGCGGCCGTTCGGGGACAGCGCTGGTTGCAGGTCGGCGAGGTTACCGGCAGTTGCGTAGGCCCAGGCAGCAATGACACGAGGGTTGTCATGCCGACCGCCGCGTTCGTTGTTCAGACCAGGCCCGAACAGGTAGCTGAGCAGATCGCCGAGGCCGGTGATCTGGCTGCGGCGGTGGATCTTCGGGATCAGGTCGGCCTCCCGACGTGGCAGCCAGCGGCTGCCGGCCGGTGGGCGTAGGGCAGGGACCCTGCCGGGCTGTGCGTGAGGGGAGCACGACGGTCGCGCTGGAACTGAACGGCGGTGAGGTGTTCGGCCATCCGGTACTGGTCGCTGACTCGTGGGGTGCCGTCGTCGTGGTGGCCGGTGTCGGGGTAGGTGGCTGCCGGCTCCAGCGGTGGGCTGGCAGCGCGGTAGGCCATCCAGCCGATGAGCGCCTCGCTGAGGTCGCGTCGGTGCGGCGGATCGACACAGCCCAGTGCGGTCGCCGCGAGGTGGATCAGCCGGTCCTCGGTTGCCGTATCTACGCCGCCCGCCAGGACCCGCCACTGGGGTGCGGCCAGGACGGTGGCGAGCGTGGCGACCTCGGGAAAGATCGCCGCCATGAACAGCGAGCGCCGGTAGCCGGTGGGCATGAGCAGCTCCAGGCGCCGCTCCCACCGGTTCCACAGCGGATGAGCCTCGGCGGCAAACCGCAGGTCGATACAGATGCTTGTGGCGGCGGCGGTCGCGTTGAACGTGGCGGCCCAGCCGTAACGACGCTCGGCCCGGTCCAGCCGCCGCTGCGCGGTAAGCAACTCGGGCACGGCCGCGACCAGATGCGGTGGCGGGTCGTCCCGGGTCGGGTCCGGTGGACCGATCCAGTACCCGTGCCTGGTGCACAGGTATTCGTGGTGGGCGAACAGCCGCCGCACCGGGCCACCCTCGTGCCGGGCGGTGCAGCGTGGGCAGGCCCGCTGCGGGAGGTGCCGCAGGGTCCGCCAGTCCGGTGGGGGTGTTCGCAGCTCCGGCAGCGCGTGGGCGAGTCGTTCGGTCCGATATTCGGTCAGCGAGGCCAGTCGCCGGCCCAGCAACGCCGCCCCGTCGCCGTCGATGGTCGGTCGGGCGGGAGTGACGTGGCGGCGCAGCTCACCGCTGGCCAGGCCATGAACCACCGTAAGCCGGTGAAACCAGCAGCCGAGTGTCTCAGACTGCGCGGGCGGCAGCGGAATCGCCAGCCGACGCCAACCGGTCACGCCTTGGCCTTGCCCCGTCGGCCTTGCCGTTTCCCGCTGCTGCGTTGCGCGGCGTGGTCGACTGGCACCAGGTCCAGCAGCTGCTTGGTGATCTGCTCGGTGCCGTCCTGGATGGCCAGCACGGCTGCGCCGCGCACGAGCTGGGACAGGCTGCCGATCATGCCGTTGGTCCGGCCGAACAGGTACTCGTCAAACCCGGTCAGGGTTCCAGGCGAGTGTCGGTGTAGCCGCAGGCTCTGCTCCATCGTGGAGACCAGGCCGCGCCAGGTGTCGCGCTGCTCGGGCGTGCCGTAGTCGAACGGCCGAGCCGGGATGAGGGTGAACCGGCCGGCGATCTGCCGCCCGCGGGTGCCGGCGAACAGACCGATCTCGTCCACGTCCAGACCGGCGTAGACGAACGTGGCGGGCAGCCAACGAAGTATTTCAACGTGTCCGACACCTCCGCGCCCGCCCGGGTGGCCAGGGAGATGTTGTGGATCTCATCCACCAACACAAGATCCACATGAGTGTGTGCGGCGGTGGCGCAGACCGCGTTGGTCACGTCGGTCAGGTTCGCCCGCACCGTGGTGGGCAGTCCGAGAAACCGGGCGAACTCCACCGCGACCATCCGTGGCGTGGCCGCCGGTGGGACGGTGATGTAGACGACCGGCAGCCGGTGCCGGTCGTCGGGGTGGCGGCGGCGTGCGGACAGCTCGTGGGCGCGCCCGAGCTGGGACAGCGCGGTGTCTTGCCGGTGCCCGACGCCCCGCTGATGATCGCACCGCGGCGGGCGGAGATCTGGTTTCGGTTGAGCTGGATCAGCAGCCGGCTGGTCGCCACGACCTGTCGGATGATCGGGGTGTTCACCAACGGCAGGTCGGCGTGGTACTCGATGCGCGTCTCGTCGTACTCGACCCGCCGGGCCGTATCCAGGCCCGCCAGCGTCTCGCCGGACAACAAGGCCGGTGGGGTGGATTCCTTGTCCACGAACCGACGCCACCCCTCCTTGGTGGTCAACGGGTTGTCCAGACCGGCCTCATCATCAGCGTCACCGGCGGGTTCCCCGGCTCGCGGCCGGGGCAGCGTCGCGGTCAATACGGCCACCTCTCGGCCTCAGCGCGGGCGTCGAAGATCCCCATCGGGACCACCGTCGACGTCGACAGCTCGTCCGGCTCGTCCTCGTCATCGGGCTCCGCCGAGGAGTCGTCGACGGGTGGTGGCCGGTGCGCGGCGGCGGCGACTCGGGTGCGGGCCGCGACCCGGGCACTCGTCTTGTCCACGGTCCGGCCGACCCCCGGGCCGGCTTCGGCGCGGGCCAGCAGCTCGTCGAGCACCCGCGCGACCTCGGTCTCGTTGGTGGCATCCCGGCCGGTCTGCGCCGCCAGTCGGCGGGCGTGGCGCCAGGTGAAGTCCGCGAACGGCGCCGAGATCATCGGCAGGTGGGTCCAGTCGGCGGTGACCCAGCCGTCTGGGGTGCGCACGAACACCTGCGCAAGGTCGTAAGGATCTTGGTGTATCTCCCACAGCCCTCGCTTGGCGCTGACGCCGGAGTGTTGACGCCGGTACGGGCCGAGATCAGGGCTGTCGTAGGTGCGGTAGTCGATGCGGATGCCGTAGTCGTTGATGGCCCGCCACGCCACCGGCAGCAGCTCCAGGTAGTCCTCCCTGGACAGGGTCAGCGGCAGGTACCCGGCGGCGGCGACCAGCGCCGTGTACTTGTCGTTGGGCGAGATGGCCCGCCGTGGGAAGTCTGAAGATCGGCCACTGTCCATGCGGCCTGCGCGTCCACCCGGTCCCCGCGAAGCTGGGTGTTGGAGCCGGTGTAGGCCGCCACGTGCTGGCAGAACAACGTGTTGATCGCGTCGAATGTCGCCTCCACGATGCCCTTGTCCGTTGGGGTTCCCGGACGGCAGTTCTGCACCGAGACACCCAACCGGGCACAGGCGCGGGTGAACGTGTCGGACACGAACACCCGCCCGCCGTCGATGACGATGGTGTCCGGCACGATGACCGGCTTCGCCGCCGCCAACTCCATCCGCCCATCAACGTTCAGCAGCCGGGCGTGCGGCAGCCGCGACGCGGACATCCGGAACGCCGTCGACCAGCCCGGCCGCATCGGCTCCGGCACCAGCATCCGGGCCAGCAACAACGCCGCGTCCACCGCCTTCGTACCCACCGGCCGCAGCACCGCCGCGCAGATCGTCCGCGTCGCGACGTCGACCGCGATCGTCAGATCGGCGCGCACCGGCAGCCCCGACTCCAGCAGCACCATCACATCGATCGGGGTCGAGTCGATCTGCACCTGCTCACCCGGTCGCGCCGCGAACGTCGGCGTGAACATCCCGTCCGGCCGGTTCGCGGTCTGCCGGCGGGTCACCGCCGAGGAGAACGTGTGCCGCCCGGTCGACAGGGCGTCGACCAGCTTGTAGAACGCCGTACGGCCCGGCAAAGGCACCACACCCGGCCCGTAGGCGTCCTCCACCGCCTTGACCACCCTGCGGATCAATCGACCACGGGTGCCCGTCGAGGTGTGCGTCTCCGCGTCGATGACCCGCCGCGCCACCGCGACCAGCCGCGCGTCCGCGCGCCCGGTCGCCTCCCGCGCCCGCACCACCCGCCGGTCAACCAACCCCCACAGGCCCTGCTGCGCGTACCGGGCACGCATCCGTTCGACCGTCCGGGCACTCAACCCCAACTCGGCGGCCTTCGTCTCGGTGCGCTGCGCCACCGAGCAGGTCGCCGGGTCATACCCCGGCCGGGGTGCGGCACCGGGCTCGGTATCCGGTGGCAGGCCGGTCTCCACCTCCACCACGTGCCGTTCCCAGCCCCGTGCTTCCGCCAGCGCCTCGTCGGGCAGACCGTCCAGCAGCCCGAACGGCTCCACTGCCGGCGCCACCGCGGCGCTATCCAGCACGGCGAAATCCGGTGCCGCCACCAGATAGGCCGCCAGCACCACCTGCTCGGTACCGGCCCGCTCACGCAGCCGGACCGCGGTACCCGCCAGCGCGAGCACCTGGTGTTCGCCGCCGTCGAAGCTGACCCAGTCACCAGGGCGGAGCACCGCGTGTACCGGCTCGCCTTTCACGCCGCGACCACGCTGGTAACGGTCGCGTCCGGATGCAGCGGCACCGACAGGTCCGTGACCAGTTCGTGGCGCCACAGCAGGTGGAACAGCACCGGCAGCACCGCGATGGGGTCCCCAACGGCCTCGGCACCGGACATCAATGGAGTCGGCCCGGGGAACGCGACCCGCAGCGCCTCCGTCAACCCCGCCATGCCATGACGTGGATGCCGGTACCCGGCAAGCCACCGCAGGTTGGCCGTCGCGATCACATTCACCGCACCGACCAGCCGATACCTCCAACCCAGCAGGTCGCATACCCGCCGCGTCACCTCGAACGCCGCCACGTCCTGCGCGGGACGCCGGTCCACCGGCCGGCAGTCGACCACTACCGCCGAGCCGTCCGTGCGGCGGGCGAAGTAATCCGGCACGTGCGAACGGACCCGCCCCGCCACCGTCGTCCACGACAACCGGAACGGCTGCGAAGCGATCCCCACCACCCTCGCATCGAAGTCCAACCACATCACATGATCGCGTTCCAGCCACGACTCGTACCCGACATGGCCGCCGTCGGTGGCCGACCACCAGCGGCCCGGCAGATGCCGCTGACCCTTCCGCGCCGTGAACCGCCGCGCCGGCACCACCGCCTCGAACCGCACCGCCCACGCTTCGACCAACGGCACCCGCCGCCAGGTGCCGTCCTCGGCAACGTAGCCGATCTGAAAGTCGTCCATCGATCCCTCGACGGCCACGTCCGGCACGGCCGGCAGCATCGTCACGCCAGGCATTCTCAACCAGACCCGATCCATCGACGCGCATGACACGCCAACTAAACGCGGACGACGACAAACCATCCGACATGATGACGTGGACGCCGACAAGTTCACGCGGACAGGACAACTGGTACCGCGCGGGCTTGACAGCGACGGGGATAACCGTTAGACGTAGTAGCTAACAGTTATCCGGAGGGGTCCAATGCAGCAGGAAGTGGTGCTGGCGATGCTGGCCAAGGAGCCCTCGCACGGCTACCAGCTGCGCGCGCGGCTGCGCGAGGCGCTCGGCCCGCTCGGTGACGCGATGAACGCGGGGCAGGTCTACGTCACGCTGACCCGGCTGGAAAGGGCCGGCCTGTTAGCGGTCGAGAGGTCTGCCGATGGCGCCGACCGGTCGGATCGCAAGGTGTACGCGCTCACCCCCGACGGCCAACAGCGGGTCGCCGAGTGGATCGCCGAGGTGGGTTGGCCAAGACCCGACCTCGCGGAGTTTCATCTCAAGCTGATCGCGGCCGCGTCGGCCGGGCTGGCCGACCCGCTCACCGTCGTCGACACCCAGCGCCGGGAGCTGCTGCGCCGGCTGCGTGATGCCCAGCGCGCCGCCATGGCCGAGCCGGACCGCTCGGCCGCGGCGCTGTTGTTGGAGGGCATCGTGCTGCGGCTTCAGGCGGACCTGCGCTGGCTGGAGGCATGTGAGAAGAGCTGGACCCGCCGAAGGAGTGGATCGTGAGCAGCGCCGCCGACACGTGCGTGCTTCGCGCCCGCGGGTTGCGAAAGGAGTACGGCAAGGGGGAGGGATTGGTGCGCGCCGTCGACGGGGTCGATCTCGACGTCGGCGCGGGAGAGACGGTGGCGGTGATGGGGCCCAGCGGCTGCGGGAAGTCCACGCTGCTGCACCTGCTCGGGGGGCTGGACCGGCCCTCGGGTGGAGAGGTGCTGCTGAACGGCCGTCGCATCGACGACATCGGCGAGAAGGCCCTGGCCCGGATGCGGCGGACTGCCGTCGGCTTCGTCTTCCAGGCATTTCACCTGATGGAGGAGCTCACCGCCGTGGAGAACGTCGAGCTGTCGGCGCTGCTGGCCGGACGCTCGCCGCGGGCGGCCAGACGGCGTGCGGAGGAGCTGCTGGAGCAGGTCGGGCTCGCCGACCGGGCGGGTTTCCTGCCCTCCGCGCTGTCCGGTGGCCAGCGGCAGCGGGTCGCGATCGCCCGGGCGTTGAGCAACGAACCGTTGGTCGTTCTCGCCGACGAGCCGACCGGAAATCTGGACAGCGCCGCCACCCTGGAGGTCCTCCGGCTCTTCGAGAGCTTGCACGAGTCCGGTCAGACGCTGGTCATCGTCACCCACGACGCGCGGATCGCGGCCACCGCAGACCGGCTGATCTCGATGCGCGACGGCGCGTTCGTGGACGAGACCAGGTTGACCGGTGGCACCACCGGGCAGCTCGGCGCCCTCGTCGGGCTGGAGGACTAAGCGCGATGGGCCGCATCCTGCTCGTGGGCCGCCTCGCCGTGCGTGACCTGCGGCGGCGCCGCATCGAGGCCGCGCTTCTGCTGATCGCCATCCTGGCGGCCACCACGACGCTGACGCTCGGACTGGTCGTGCGTGACGCGGCCAGCGACCCGTACCAGAGCACCCGGGCAGCGACCAAGGGACCCGACGTGGTCGCCGGCACCGGCCCGTTCGCCGACCTCGCCGACCTTGAGAAGCTGGCCACCGCCTCCGGCGTCACCGAGCACAGCGGACCGTACCCCGTCATCGCGGGGAAGCTCGAGGCGTCCAGCCGGACGTCGGACGTGCAGGTCGAGGGGCGTGACGCCCCGATCGCCACGGTCGATCAGCCCGAGGTGACGCAGGGCAGCTGGGTCAGCGACGGCGGCGTGGTGCTCGAAGCCGCCTTCGCCAACTCGCTCGATGTGCACGTCGGTGGCTCGGTCACCCTGGGCAGCAAGTCGTTCAAGGTCGTCGGCGTGGCTGTCACCGCTGCCATGCCGCCCTATCCGGGGACGTCCTGCATCGTCTCCGTCGGTTGCTTTAACGGCGCTATCCCGAAGGACCGCAATCTGCCCCCTGGGTTGTTGCACAACCCCGGGCTGGTCTGGCTCACCCAGGCGGACGTGCGCAGCCTCGCCCCGGCACAGGGCTCCATGTCGTACGTGATGAACCTGAAGCTCGCCGACCCGGACGAGGCCGAGGCATTCGTCGCCGCGAACAGTGGCGACCACAGCGGCACCATGATGCCCATGCAGACCTGGCAGAGTATCCTCGCCGACGCCACCGAGCTGGCCAGAGACTCCCAGATCCTTCTGCTGATCGGAGCCTGGCTGCTTGGTCTGCTCGCCGTGGCCAGTCTCTCGGTGCTGGTCGGCGGCCGAATGGCCGATCAGACCCGACGCGTCGGACTCCTCAAGGCGGTCGGCGGCACACCGGGCCTGGTCGCTGCCGTGCTGCTCGCGGAGTATCTGCTGGTGGCCGTCGTCGCGGCGGCAGCCGGGCTGGCGATCGGGGCGCTGACCGCTCCGTTACTCACCGAGCGCGGGCCTGGTCGGCAGCGCGGGCACGCCGTCGATGACCATGTCCACGGCTGGTTTGGTGACCGCCGTCGCCCTCGGGGTCGCGGTCGTGGCGACCGTTGTTCCGGCCGTGCGCGGCGCCCGCTCCAGCACCGTCAGCGCACTGGCCGACGCGGCACGCCCACCCCGACGCACCGGCTGGCTGATCGCTCTCTCGGCACGACTTCCCGTCCCGCTGCTTCTCGCCCTGCGGGTCGCCGCCCGCCGGCCGCGACGGGTCATGCTGGCCGTGGTCAGCATCGCGGTCACTGTCAGCGGGATCTACATCCTCCTGGTCCTCAACACCTTCCTCAGCAAACCGCCAGCCATCCGCGCATACAGCGAAGCTCAGGTGACGGTGCTGCGGCACGTGCTTCTCGTCTGGACGGTCATACTGCTCTCCCTGGCGGCGGTCAACGCCATCGTCATCACCTGGGCGACGGTGCTCGACAACCGGCATTCCTCCGCGCTGGCGCGCGCCCTCGGCGCAACCCCTGGTGAAGTGAGTGCTGCACTGGCGGCCGCGCAGGTGCTCCCCTCGCTCGTCGGCGCTATCTTGGGCGTCTTCCCGGGAGGCTTCGCACTGTTCTACGCAATAAACGCGATCACCGGCGGCGACAGCCACAGGGCCACGCTTCCCTCGCTCTGGCAGCTGCTCGCCGTGGTGCTGGCAACCGTGCTCGTGGTGGCGGCGCTCACCGCGGTTCCCGCCCGCCTCGGCGGCCGCCGTCCGGTGACCGAGACTCTCCAAGCCGAGCTCGCATGATTCGAGCAGGTCTGCCGGAACTTGGCCAACGGGTCGGCGATCTCCGACAAGGACAGCTCGTGCGGCAACCTGTCCTGTCAGCGGCATTCCAGGAGAACCATGATCGGGTGCACTCAACTCGGCAAAGTCGTGAACGTCAGCTATGTCCCAGAGGCCATGTACGCGGCGAGGATGTAGTTCGGATGCCGATCGAGGTTCTTGCGGGCGCGGTCGTAGCGCATCGTCGTTCGTGGGTCGGCGTGGCGGGCGGCGATCTGCACGTCGCGCAGGCTGACACCGGCGTCGAGCATGGTGGTCACGAACGTGTGACGGAGCATATGGGGTGCATTCTCGGCATCCGCACGCCGGCGGTAGCGGCCAGGTGCCTGAGCCGGCGGGTGGCGGCGTGGCGGTCCATACGCGCGCCGAGGGTGTTGCGCAGGATCGGCCCATCGGCGCGGCCGTCGACGGCTCGGTCGATCGCCCGGGCCACCGCGGGTGGCAGCGGGACGAGCACGACCTTGCCACCCTTGCCGCGCACCCGTAGCACATGGTGGCCGTGCTCCTCGCCCAGGTCGGCGATGCTGGCTCCGCAGGCTTCGAAGATCCGCAGCCCGAGCAGGCCGAGGAGCGCGAGCAGGGCGAAGTCGTTCGGGTTGACCGACAACCGCGCTGTAGTGATCAGGGCTTCGAACTGCAGATGACCGAGACCGAGGGTGGGCGACTCCGCCGGCACCGTCGGTCGGCGGACGTAGTCGGCCGGCGACTGCGGCAGGATTTGGTCGATGACGCAGACGCGGCAGAAGCCGACCACGACGGACAGTCGACGAGAGACGGTTGAGGGCTGGTAGCGGCGTACATCCTGCAGCCAGCGTACGTACCGCTCGATGTCCACCCGGACCGCGGTGAGCGGATCGAGGCCCTGGTCGGTGCACCAGCGCAGGAAGACCCGCAGGTCCGACTCGGTATGCAGCCGGGTCTCGCCGCGGTAGCGACCCAGGTACGCGGACACCGCCGCACGCAGCACGAGATGACCGGGAGACGCGACGCCAGAACCGGGAACAGGGAATGCAGCCATACATCACCGTGGGTCACCGGCGAGGATGAACGCCAGCACACCCGGAGCGGCAGATGGATGTCCTTGATCTTGATGTTTGGGCTGCCCTCCGCTCGTATGCGACCTATTCGACGCAGAACTCGTTGCCTTCGGGGTCGCGCATCACGGTCAGGTCCGCGCCCGCCTCGACGACGGTGGCGCCGAGGGAGACCAGGCGAGCAACCTCGAACCGGACCTCGCCCTGCGCGCGTAGGTCGAAGTGCATGCGGTTCTTGGCCGTCTTCGGCTCGGGTACGCGGACGAACCACATGTTCGGCCCACCCCAGCCGGGGGCCTCGACGTACGCGCGGTCCCGGGTGGATTCGTCGTCGACGTCGGTGCCGAGCGCGTCGGCCCAGAACCGTGCCACAACCATGGCGTCCGCGCAGTCGAAGGTGACCGTCTTGATGTAAACAGGCATCAGCTCAAGGTAGCCGCTCGGGGTGCGACGCTCGGTCGAAGGGATCACCTGTACGGCGCCCATCGGGGGGTGCACCGCCTACCCGGCGGCACGAGCGAACGATCACAGACAGCGGATGGGGCCGACGCGAGCCATGCCAGGGACTTGCGGTGGTTCAGCACGGTCGTGCTCATCGCCAAGTCGGGATGGGAAGGTCATTGGTAGTGAGCTTCTGGGGTTAGGCGTTGCGTCAGTCAGATCGTCAGGCTTGCGGCAAGCCAAGCGCAGTTCGAACCTTACCGGCGGCCGGTCCACCGCAGTAGTCGAAGGCAGTATCGATATTGGAGTAGACCTCATCCGGGGTGGTCGCCTCAGCCGCCTTTTGCCAATAGGGGAGTGCGAGGCGGATCTCCTTCATGAGCTCTGCGATAGCAGCTTCAGCGTTCGGTGGCCATGCGCCCGCTTCGAGCTTGGACAGCTCTTCTTCCTCGGCCCGTTTCATCTCCGCGGCGAGGCTGCGCAACTCGGTCCACGCAGTTGCCGGATCCGACTGAATCCTCGCCTGCACGGCGTTTCGATGCCTCACCGCATCGAGATAGTCTGCTTGGGCTTTGCTTTGCGCCGAGGAGTTGCACGACAATACAAGCAGCGAGGTCGCCACAGAAGAAATCAGCCCCACAACGCCGATGATGCGCTTGACGCCAAGGTTGACAATCACAGCGAGAATGGTACAGATGCAGAACCCGAGCCGCCATCCCGTTTGTCTCGACCTGGCCCGGACGGCCAGCCTCGGCGGCAAGCCCTACCCGAGATGGTGTGACGTCCTGGACGGCGGGTATCCCAGCTCGTCTGCTCAGCTTGCCCGCGTTCGTGAACACCCGGCATGATCGTCGCTGGGAGCGATGTGACGGTCACGCTGCTCGCGCGACCGGAGTCGGGCGAGCGTAGCCGCGCTGCTTGCGGCAGATCCGGACACCCGATCTTGCTTTTCGGTTTCTCGGCTCTTCGCGGATTGGCCGTGCGCAACGCCGGGCTGGAGAGCGCGACCAACATCCGGCCAGTAGCCGAGAGGCCCCATGTGACGCCCGAGGACGGCGCGGGACAAGCGCACTGGATCTCCGGGCCGGGTACTGTCCCAGCGTGGTTGATCGTCCTGAAGCCGTCGAGCCAGATCTCGATCAGTTGCTGACGACCCTGGCCAGCCCTGGCTCGGGTGGCCACCAGCGGGTCGTGGACCTCGCTCTTCAGAGGCCTGAACGGCTGACCGATCTCGTCGTCATGTCGGCCTCGGTACTCAGAACAACAAGCAGTACTGCGATCGACGCGGCACTGGCCCTTGTACCGAACGAGTCTCTTCAGGCGGTCGCCGATGCCGCCGTCGCGAGTCTGCGTGCGGGCAGTGACCCGCGTGATAGCCAGGCGGCGCAACTGGTTGCCGGGCTGAGCCTGCAGGCTCCTCGCACCCTGCGGCCCTATCTGGAACAGCTGTGGGACCTCGCGCCGAACTCACAGACGTACTACGCCTGCTGGCCGTGGCGAGCGGCGAGCGACGACGAGATCGAGCGTCTCGCTGCCCGACTGCACCCCTCATCCGACGAGTCGGAGCGGGCGTGGCAGTGCCTCCTCGAGACCCGCACGCCCCACGGCTGGGCGGTCGCGGTAGCAGCCATCGGCAGCGCGATCCCACCCGGGCACCACGCTGACGCATGCCTCAACCTTGTCGGCATCGAGCAGCGCACCGGCGAGATCCGTCGCCTGGTCGCCGAGCCCACCTGCCACATCGAGTTTCCCCGAGGCTTCCTCGTCCCGCCGAAGTGGGTGGGCGTGACGGGCCTGTTGTCCTACCCGAGTTGGCATCCCGGTTCCGAGGTCCTCGGCACCGGCAGGTTCGGCGGCGAGGTCGATGCTCGCTGCGCGGTGTGCTGCGGCCCGTTGCACCGGCTGCTCGCCTTTGACGAGGCGCCCGCGAACATCCCCGAAGGACTCCAGGTCGTGACGTGCCTGAGCTGCCTGGGCTGGTCCCGGCCGGTCCTGTTCTTCGCCCACCACGGAAGTTCAGTCTCCCCCGCCGGAGCGGACCTCACCAAGCAGCAGCCAGAGTTATTGGGAGAGGCACTACCCGAGACGACTGTGACGATCCGGCGTAGCCCGCAGCGGTGGCGCTTGCAGGACTGGGCGAGCAGCAACGACCGGGAGAACCTCAACCGCGTGGGCGGCGAGCCAACCTGGATCCAGTCTCCCGAGTTCCCCGCATGCCCGGATTGCCAGCGCACGATGCGATTCCTGCTCCAGTTCGACTCCCTGGAGATCGAGGGTGGTCCGTGGTGGCTCTGGGGCAGCGGCGGCATCCTGTACGCCTTCTGGTGCGACGGCTGCTCGCTGTCCGCAACCCTATGGCAGTGCACCTAACGGGCTCACGTCCGCAGAACTCCGTGACCCTGCCGAGGCTGCGTCACACCAGCACAAGATCAGGCGTCCTGTCATCGCAGATCCGGACGCCGCGCCCTATGGCCGCCGGCCACGCTGAGTGACGCGCGGTCGGCGGCAGAGCCGGTCGTTTAGCGCGCGCCCCGCTCGGCGGGTCTCGCTTTCGCTCAGACCGCGTGTGGCTAGTGGTGCGGGCAGGAAGTGTGGTGAGCTTCTGTACATGGGCGTGTTGTACGACTACTTCCGCTCGGCCAGCGACGCTGCGGCAGTGAGCTTGATGGACGAGCTGGGTGGCGGACCGGTCGCGACGGCTGACGGTGGCGCCGTGGACGCCGTCGACCTCAAGGGCATCGATCCGACGGTGATCCTTGGTCGGCTCGTTGGCCTCGCCCGCGGCATCCCGTGGGAGGTCGGTCTGGTCGCCACCGAGCTGCTGTGGACTGGCGACGAGCAGGAGGGCCCGTGGCTGACGTCCATCGGTGATGCTGCCCGGGGCACCCTCGCATCGATCGGCAGCGCGGATGCGCGGAATCTGTCGGGACAATGGGGGCAGACAGAGGAACTGGCCCGGAATGGCCCGTTGCCCAACGACCAGCTATTGCCGATCATCGACCGGATAGCCGGACTGGTACGGCGGGCCCGCGACGCCGGAGACCATCTGTACTGCTGGTGCTCTCTGTAGCCTGCTACGGGCGAGCCAGAAGTCCAGTCCTTTGACCGCGGGCCAACAGGTGATCTCGATCGGTCAGCGGCTAGAAGAGCGCGAGTGATCATGCGGCGCGCCTCATTTGGTGACCTTGGCATAGGCGCCGTGGGTGGGATGACGATGCCACGCAGACAGTCGGCCGGGCGGTTCATGGCACCGAGGCGCGATGGTTCAATCGGCGAATGGATACGACCAAGACGTTCGGTGAGCAGCAGTATGCCCGGGCGTTGGAGTCCTGGAGCTGGCTCGACCTAGCCGGCAAGACGCCCCGGTTCACGTCGTTGTTCGGCGACATCTTCTTCGAATCGGCCGACGGAGCCTGGTGGCTGCTCGACACGATCGAAGGCAGCCTGACCCGACCGTGGCCCAGCCGCGCGGACCTGGCGGCCGACCTTGCGGTCGAGGAAGGCCGGGACCGTTATCTGCTGGAAAGCCTCGCTGTCGCCGCGACATACCGCTGCGGTCTCAAGGTCGGCGCCGAGGAAGTCTACGTCTTCCTACCACCACCCGTCCTCGGCGGTGGGTTCGATGTCGACCACATCCGCGTATTCGACTTCGTCGTCGCCGTGCATCTCGCCGGCCAACTGCATGACCAACTCCGGGGCAAGCCGCCCGGCTGGATGCCGGCCGGGTTCCTCTACGCAGGCGACGTACCGCCGACCGAACGCGGATCCTGACGGTCGTGGCGGTGCCGTTAGAGCCTGATGGCAAAGTGTTCAGGTGGGTGTTGGGTTTCGAGCGTGGGTGGCGGTGCGTGGTTGACCCCATCGCCGTTGCAGCGGTGGGTCGGTGGAGCGGCGGGCCAGCCGCGAGTCATGATCATGATGGTGGCCCAGTAGACCATCGCTTCGTGGTGCTCGGGTCGGCGTTCGTAGTCGCGGACCAGCCGCCGGTAGCGCAGCAGCCAACCGAAGCTACGTTCCACCACCCACCGCCGGGGTACCACCCGGAAGGCGTGCAACTCGGTGCGCTTGATGACGGTCAGCGTGATCTGCGCGACCGCGTGGACCCAGCCGGCCAAGGGTGTGCCGTCGTAGCCGGAGTCAGCCCAGATCAGCTGCAGCCGGGTGCAGGTGTTCAACAACGCGATGACCAACAGCTTGGCACCCATCCGATCCCCCACGTTCGCGGCGGTGACCACGACCGCGAGCAGGAACCCTTCCACGTCCACCGCGATGTGCCGCTTCCTGCCGTTGATGCGCTTCCCGCTGTCAAACCCCCGCGTGCCGGCTCCCACGGTGTCGGCGGCCTTGACGGTCTGGGTGTCCAGGATCGCCGCCGTGGGCTGCACCTCACGGCCCAGCCCGGTGCGCAGCCGGCCACGCAACCGCTCGACCAGTCGCTGCGGCAGGCCCCGCTGGCTCCACCGTTAGAAGAACGCGTACACCGCCTCCCACGGCGGAAAGTCCACCGGCAGCGCCCGCCACTCGATCCCGTTGCGCACCACGTAGCCGACCGCGTCGACCATCGCCCGCAGGTCATGCACCATCGGCCGACCCGCGGCCCGGCGGATCTCGTCCATCACCGCCCGCGCGTGCGGTTCCAGCACCCGCCACTGCCCGTCGGTCATGTCCGACGGATACCGCGGCAGGCGGTCACGACACAGACAACCAGGACAGG
>WNFU01003781.1_pt1 | contig 29484 bp, 28 predicted proteins | sample 5400121 | NCBI WGS metagenome assembly WNFU01 (sample SAMN13153360, study PRJNA577476) | soil metagenome | isolation source: 100 cm soil or saprolite under grassland replicate 1 | place: USA:California | collected 2016-06-15 | reverse complement strand
GCGAGCGCGTTCAGGCTGCAAGACGGGAAGCTGCTTTTGGGTTGCCAAACTTTTCACCGGCGAAGGTTGCCAATGCAGATGGCGTCCTTTGGGCCGGTCCGGCTGCGTGACGACACCGACGACGATGCTGTCAGGCAATGCGTCAGGGCCGACAGACTGGGGCAGGCCAGTTCGGCGGTGCCAAAGAAAACGATTCGGAGCGGCGCCATGAACCAGAAGGAAAAGGATCAAAAGGAAAAAATCAAATGCGCCTGCAAGCGAGCCCCTTCCGTTCAAGGCAACAGACGCGGTTGGCGAACAGGCGGGCGGGACGCCGGAGACGGCGTTGCGGTCACGACCGGGCCGGACACCGTTCGCTGGGCAAGCGAACCGCCGCAGCCGGTGCAAAGGAATTCGTGCAGCTCGCCGGAGGGCAACACGGGCTGAGCGCGCCGGCATTTCGGGCAGTAAAGCTCGCTGGCGGTAAAGGAACCGAATTGCGGCGTCATGGCGGCCCTAAATTTTTGCGATCACGCGGAGGATGTCGCGCAGGACGTTGACGGGCGTCTGGCTGGAATCAATCGGGTGCACCCGTTTCGGGCCGTAATAATCGAGGACCGGTTTGGTCTCCTTCTCGTAAATGGCGAGCCGTTTTTTGATGACTTCGAGGCGGGCGTCGTCGAGACGGTTGTCCCGCAACGCGCGCCGTTGCAGGCGTTCCACAAGCTTCTCGGTGTCGCGACAAACGAGATTGAAAACGCCGACGACGTCCAGCGCGTCATGGAGCATTTCGGCCTGGTGACGATTGCGGGGAATGCCATCGAGCACGAGCGTGTCGTGTTCCGGGTGAAAGCGTCCGAGGTTGGTCTGCGCCGCGATATTTTCGCGCCAGAGCTGGATGGTGTATCGGTCGGGCACCAGTTTGCCTTTGCTGGAATATTTGACAAATATCCGTCCGAGTTCGCTGTCGATGGTCAGATTGCGGAACACGTCTCCGCAGGCGCAGTGATAGAAGTCCGGGATGGTGCCGAGGATTTTCCCCTGCGTGCCTTTGCCGGAACCGGGGGCGCCCACGAGGAGCATCGTGCGGTATTTCATAATTTCAAGCTTTGGTGTCTTTGTACCGGATTTGGACGGATTGAATTTCCACAAAAGGGACCATCACTTCGGCGGAGGCGTTTCCGCTTTGGAGCTGCAAGTGCATTTCGTTCGATGAAATTCGACTGATGCGTTTGCCGACATATTCGCCGCGCACCGCCTTGATCACCATGACCAGGTCCTTTTCTGCTTCGGCGGGCACCAGGCGGAAGAAACCCGGGAATTTCGTTTCGAAAAAGCGCCGGTTAAACGTGAACTCGCCGCGGGTGAACGTCTGCGGCTGGGTCTGGGCCAAGGCGGCTTCCGGTTTTGTGGCGGCGGCCAGCGACAGTCCGGCGGCGGGCGCCGGGGGGAGGCTCGACGTGGTCTTGGCTTTCGCGCCGCCGTGGAATTCGCCCGCGCCGATGGCCGCCGCCTCCCCCGGGGCCATTTCGGTCTCGCGGTGCGCAATCCGCGTCGGCAGGCTGAGAAAAATGATCGGGGCGAGCAAGGGAAAAAGGACCGACAACGCGCAGACCAGCGCGACGGGTTGTTGGCGGTACAAGGCGATTTCGCAGGCGGCGTAGAGGTTGGCCAGCATCAACACCGCGAGGATGGCCAGTCCGATGGGTGTAAGGAAGGCGGTGGCAAGGCCGGGCTTCGGCGTGGTTCGTTCCATGCGGGTGGGCACCGGTTTGACCACAATCTCCTTCTGTTTTTCCTTTGCCTTGATTTGTTCGGGTTCCAGTTCGATGAAAGGTTCGACCAGCGGGGCGACTTTGGGGTATTTGGCCAGTTCCTTGAGCGTTTCCTGGGAGAAATTGATCCACGGTTCGCGCTTTGAAAAACCGCCCACGTCAAGTTTAACGACCAGCCCGTCTTCGTCGGCGGAAGCCAGTTCGCCTTTCAAGACATTGCCGTTGGCCAGTTTGAAATCATCGGCCCGGCCGACCCCGGCGAGCAACGATCCCAGCAATGCGATCAACCCGATTGAATGGAGTTTGCGCATGATGGCGTTTTGATAGCACATCATTTGCCGGCATAGGAAGAAAAATTGCCGGGACCGGGCTTCAATCCCAGGGTGAGTTCAAGAATCGTCGCCAGAGCCGTAGCCGCCGAGGTTACGAGGCGGAAGTGTTTTTCGCGCCAAAATCCGCTTCCTTACGTCGGCGGCTACCCTTCTTGAACTCACCCTCGCTTCAGTCCTGACGCCGCTGTTTTTTCCGGTTGCCGAGCGCGTCGAGCAGGTTGTCGATGGTCCAGTTGGTTCGCTCGCCGGAAAGGAGATCGGCAACGGCGCCGTGTTGCCAGACACCGTAGCGAATGGTCGTCATGGGATCGGCCTGAAGTTGCGGCTGGGCCAGCAAACCGCCCAGGTAACCGGCCAGCACATCACCGCTGCCACCCTGAGCGAGGAGCGGATTGCCTGAACTATTGATGAACAGGTCGCCTTTGTGGCGGCCGATAAGCGTTTGATGACCTTTGAGGGCAACCCAGCAGTTGCCGTAGCGCTTCGACAGTTCGCGCAGCGCTGCGGTCCGGTCGGCCTGAACTTTTGCCGTCGAGGTCTTTAGCAGCCGCGCGGCTTCGCCCGGATGGGGCGTCATCAGGCGAATGGATTTGGCCGGCGTCGGGCCGGTGGGCAGCCAGTCCAGCGCACTGGCGTCGGCGAGCATGGGAAGGGATGATTCCCGCCAAAGATGGTGCATTTGACTTTTCAAATCGACGGGCAAATCGCTCGTGGCGAGGCCGGGACCGAACAGAACCGCCGTGCCGGATTCGGGCAGTTTGACACCGGGTTTCCAGGGATGAACCATCGCGGCGCTGAGCTGGGCGGCGACAGGCAGGTAGGCGTTTTCCTGAACGAACAGGGTGACCAACCCCGGTTGGGCGCGCAGCGCTCCGCGCGCGGCCAGCACCGCGGCGCCGTGGTAACCCAGGCTGCCGGCGACAACGGCGAGATGGCCGAAGGTCCCCTTGTGGCCGTCCACCGGTCGCGGCGGGGGAACACTGTCGAAATCGCCGGGCAACGTCCATAGCGCATCGCCTTCCAGGGGGCAGAGGACCAGGCCGATGTCCGGCGCGACTTCAAGCCGGCCCACGTAAGACCACGCCGACGAAGTGAGCAATCCTTTCTTGGGTGCGCCGAGCGTGAGGGTGACGGTGGCGCGAATGGCGGCGCCTTCGGGTTCGCCGCTGTCCGCGTTCAAGCCGGAAGGAACGTCGATGGCCAGGACGGGAATCTGCGACCGGTTGACCTTTTCAATCAGTTTGATCCACGGAGTTTCCAGGGGGCGGTTGAGGCCGATGCCGAACAACCCATCGACGATCAAGGCCGGTCGCAGTGAGAGCACTGACTGGAATTCCTTCAACGTCGCCGCGGGGTCGCGCACATTGAGCAGGGTCACCTCGTGATCGGACAGGTTCTGGCCGGTCTGGCGGGCGTCGTCGCCGTTGTGCCCTTTGCCGGCGAGGATCACGATGAGGTCGCCCGGGCGGGTGAGTTGTTTGACCCGCCAAGTGACGATATGGCCGACGCGGCTGATGACCTGGGCCGGTTTGCGTTTGGCCGCCCAGGTGGCTTTCTCCCATTCGCGCATTTGGGCGACGCTGATGACAGGAACTGGCATCGCTTAAATGGAAGCGACCCTAGCCGATTCCTCACGCGAACGAAAGCCGAAAATCAGCCTTTCGCGTAGAGGCGCAGGGTGAGTTCAAGAATTGTCGCAAGAGCCGTAGCCGCCGAGGTTACGAGGCGGAAGTGTTTTTCGCGCCAAAATCCGCCTCCTTACGTCGGCGGCTACCCTTCTTGAACTCACCCTCCGTAGAGGCGGGCGACGTATTTGCCGTAGCCGTTGTAAAGCTGCGTTTTGACGCGGTCGCCGCTGTCGATCATGCGTTCGGTGGCCTGCGACCAGCGCGGGTGCGGCACGTTCGGGTTCACGTTCGATTCAAACGGATATTCGTCCGGCTGCAACGTTTCCCAGAACGTCTTTGGCTGTTTGGCGATCAACTCGATTTTCACAATTGACTTGATGCTCTTGTAACCATATTTCCACGGCACCACGAGGCGAATGGGCGCTCCATGCTGTTTGGGCAGCGGCTTGCCATAGATTCCGGTCACCAGCATGGTCAAGGGGTTCATCGCTTCATCGAGCCGCAGGCCCTCGAAATAAGGCCAGGGATAGTCCGGCGCGGATTTTATTCCGGGCGATTGCTCGGGCCGGTTGAAAGTCTCGCAACGGACAAATTTCGCCTCCGGTTTCGGCGAAACCTTTTCCAGCAACTTGCTGAACGGAAAGCCGGTCCACGGCACGATCATCGCCCAGGCTTCGACGCAACGCATCCGGTAAACGCGTTCCTCCAGACCGAACAGGTTGACCAGTTCCATCGCGTCCACGGCCATTGGCTTTTCCACCAGGCCGCCAATCTGGATCGGCCAGGGCGCGGTGACGAACTTGTCCACGTAACGATAGACATCCTTGCCCAGCGTGAACTCGTAGAAATTATTGTAGCGACCGGCCGTTTTCTCATTGGTCAATGGCCATGCCGGGTGGAACTCCGGATTGGGCGGCGCGGGATAGGTTTTCGAGAGAGCCGGCGCGCCGGCTGCCTGCGTCGCATTGGCGGGCTGCGCCGCGGCGGCGTGCGCGGGCGGGATGAGCGGCGCTCCGAGCAGGCCGGCGCCCGCAAACCCGATTTGTCTGAGAAAACGCCGGCGGTTGAGGAAAACCGCTTCCGGCGTGGCGAACCGTTCCGGAATGCGCCAGCGCGGATGGACGATGATGTTGGCCATGTGATTAAGATGCCCGAACCTGCGGTTCAATTCAGCAAAATTTGCGGCGCCGGAAATTTTCCTGTCGCCGGCGCACGGGTTTGGATATTGAACGCGTGGGCGTTGCGGTCACTCCAATCTTTGAAAGGAAATTGTTATGATGATGTGCGAAAAAGTTCGAGCAGTCATGTTCGTGCCGGCGCTGATGCTGGCGGCGGCATGCGGCAAGCAACAGGAGGTCTCGCGGTCGAAACCGACCAATGTGTCCGCCAGTGGCGTGCAGAAATGGAAACAGGATGCCAAAGACGCGGTGACCACGACGACCGCCTATCTCATCCAGCAAAAGGAACAGTTGCAGAAGAGCCTTGGGGACAAAATGACCGAGTTCAACCACCAATTGTCTGATCTGAAGGCGAAATCCGAACAAACCAGTGAGCGGGCCAGGTCCGGGTGGACCAATACGTTCGCGGAATTGCAGGAGAAAAAACAGGCGGCCGCCGACAAACTGGAGCAATTGAAGAGCAGCAGCACGGACAAGTGGCAGGATTTCAAGGCGGGCGCCGAGCAGGCCTTTGCCGATCTGGAGAGGGCGTTGAAGGATGCCTTCGCCCACTCCAATGAAGACAACCCATCGAGCGGGCCGTGAGCCGATGCTACTTTCTCAACCACGGCTTGATCAGCGCACTCCAGAGCGCGTAGCCGCCGGGGTTCATGTGGAGCTTGTCCTCCACAAACAGGTCCGCCCGCGGTTGACCGTCCGGGCCCAGCATGGGATTGAACACGTCGATGTATATCCGCCGTTTGTCCTGCCGGCAGAAGTCTTCGATCATCTGATTGGCGGCCTTGGTTTTTTCCACCAAATGCCAGCGCGCCGGGCTTGGTTTGATTGAGATGAAGGCAATCCGGGTCCTGGGCAGCGCCGCGTGAATCTTTTGCGCGAATCGTTTGAAATCGGCGGCCACCTGTTCCGGTGATTTCCCCGCGGCGATGTCGTTGTCGCCGGCGTACAGCACGATTGTTTTCGGTCGATAAGGAATGACAACGCGGTCGGCGAACGCGATGGAGTCTTCGATTTGCGACCCGCCAAAACCGCGGTTGACGACTTTGTAGCCGGGAAAATCCCGGGCCAGCGTTTTCCAGAGCCGAACGCTGGAGCTGCCTACGAACAGAGTGGCGTTGCGCGGCGGGGGATTGGTCTTGTCGGCGGCCTCGAAGGCCTTGATTTCCGCCTCCCATTTCGCCGGGCCGACGTTGGTTGAAACCGCCGGATTCTGGGCCAGCGAGTTGGCGGTCAGCGCCGACAGCAACGCGAGCGCCGAGCCAAGGCTTTTGGGAAATGTCCGGGTGAACATTGGCAGATTATGCAGGAAGGACGGGCAGTTGAAAGTTCATTGTCTTCGTTGGTTTTTCCTTTTCCCTTCGGTCACTTGACTTCATGCTGTCCGCATGGAAGCGCCTGCCGCCGAAGAAATCCGCCGCGTCATTCAGCTTGCGCTCTCGGAAGACGTTGGCAGCGGTGACGTCACCACGCTGGCGACCATTCCGGCCACGGCTAGCGCGAAGGCGGTCATGCTGGCGCGCGAAGCCCTGGTATTGGCGGGTTTGCCGGTGGCCGAAGCGGCATTTCGGGAGCTTTCGCCGGCCATTCAAATCACGCGCGCCGCCAATGACGGCGAGGCTGTGAAGGCGGGCCAGACGCTGCTGCACATTTCCGGTTCGGCGCAGGCCATGCTCACTGCGGAGCGTGTCGCGCTCAATCTGCTCCAGCGGCTTTCGGGGATCGCCACATTGACCAGCCAGTTCGTTGACGCGACCAAAGGCACGCGCGCGCGGATTCTCGACACCCGCAAGACCACACCCGGTCTGCGGCGGCTCGAGAAGTACGCCGTGACCTGCGGGGGCGGCCTCAACCATCGGCTGGGCCTGTTCGACCAGGTACTGATCAAGGACAATCACCTCGCCGCCTTGCGGAACGAGAAACCGAATGCCCTCGCCGCCGCGGTGAAACGCGCCCGCGATAAATATCCTCGGCACCGGATCGAAGTCGAAGCGGACGCGTTGGAACAGGTCGAGCAGGCCCTGGCTGCCGGCGCGGACGTCATCCTGCTCGACAACATGAATCTCGTCCAACTGCGGGTCGCGGTGCAGCTCGCCAAAGGCCGCGCAAAAACCGAGGCCAGCGGCGGCGTGAAGCTCGGCACTGTCCGGCAAATCGCTGAAACCGGCGTCGATTACATTTCCGTCGGCGCGCTAACCCACTCGGCGCGCGCCGTGGACATCGCGCTCGATTTCGATTTCTGAGGCTGGACCGGGACCGCGGAAGGCGAAACTTTTTCGGCAGTGACGATCGATGCCACAATCCTGACCGCGCTGCACGCCGCTGACGAAGGCGTGTCCGGCGCGGAGCTTTCTGAGCAACTGGGCATCAGCCGGGCGGCGGTCTGGGCGCGAATCGAGGAGCTGCGTTCGCTCGGCTACGACATCGAGGCCAGCCCGCATACCGGTTATCGCCTGCTGAGCACGCCGGATGTGTTGCACGCCGATGATCTGCTTTCGCGGCTCGGCAAAACGAAATTCATCGGCCGCGATATTCGGGTCTTTCAGGAGACGACGTCCACCAACGATGTCATTGAAAAACTGGCGCGCGACGGCGTGAAGGAAGGCGTCGTGGTCTTCGCCGAATCACAGACGAAGGGCCGGGGACGGCTGGGACGCAAATGGATGTCGCCCGCCCGCAAGGGGCTTTGGTTTTCCGTGTTGCTGCGGCCTCGGCTCCGCCCGCAGGCCGTCACGCAAGTCACCGTCGCGTCGGCGACAGCGCTGGCTCGCGCGATTCATTCCCAAACGGGTCTGAGGCCCGAAATCAAATGGCCCAACGACGTGTTGATTCACGGGAAAAAAGTCAGCGGCATTCTCACGGAAATGCACGCCGAACTCGACACCGTCAAATACGTCGTCCTTGGCATGGGCGTGGATGTGAATTTGAACGCCAACGAATTTCCTTCCGACCTTCGCCGGCTGGCCACCTCCCTGAGGACCGAGTCGGGTGAATTGCTGGACCGCGCCGAACTGGCGACTGAAATCCTCCGCGAGTTGGACCGCGACTATGCCCGTATTTGTGCCGGACAGTTTGAGGCGGTCGCCGACGAATGGCAGGAACGTTGTAATACGATAGGCCGCCACGTGGTCATTCAGATCGGCGATCGCCGGGTCCGGGGCCGCGCCGAGTCACTCGATGCCGACGGCGCCCTGCTGCTGCGCACCCAGCACGGTCATCTGGAACGAATCATTGGCGGCGATGTCACAGTGGAAAAGTGAGCGTTTCCCGGCCGACTGCCGGCCGTTGATTTTATACCACGAATGAAACGAATCGGCCCAAAAGCCCCGGACAGTCCAGGCTCGACGGAGTCGCGCCCCGTCCTTATGACACAAACATGATTCTGCTCATCGACATCGGCAATACCAACACGCACCTCGGCCTGGCGAGTCCGCAACGGGTCGTCAAACAAGCCAACGTCCCGACGGCCCACTGGATAGACGGCGAGGCGGCGAAGCTGGCGAAACGGTTCGTCGGCCGCGCGGCCCTGAACGGCGCCGCCCTGTGCAGCGTTGTTCCGCGGGCCACCCCGCACGTGCGGCGGGCGGTGAAGCGGCTTTGGAATATTTCCTCGCTGGAATTGACGCCCAAGAACGTGCGCGGCGTGGGTGTTGATTATCCCAAACCGCAAACCATCGGTCCCGACCGGCTGGCCAACGCGGTCGCCGTCAGACACCACTTCGGCGCGCCGTCGGTGGTGGTGGATTTCGGGACGGCGGTGACGTTCGATGTGGTGGACGGCAGCGGCAACTACGTGGGCGGCATCATTGCGCCCGGCCTGGCGGCGATGACCGATTACCTGCACGAGAAAACGGCGCTGCTGCCGAAAATCCGGATGCGCGAAGTCGCATCGGTGGTTGGCAAAAGCACGGAACAAGCCATGCTCGTCGGCGCGGTGCACGGTTACCGCGGTCTGGTGCGCGAGTTGATCGGCGAGTTGAAGAGGGAGCTGAAGGCCAAACGACTTCCCGTGGTGGCCACCGGCGGTTACGCGAAGCTGATCGCGGCCAGGATGCCGGAGATTACTGCCGCGGAACCCCTGCTGACGCTGGAGGGATTGCGGCTGGTGTGGTTGGCGAACCGTGAAGAGCCGTCAAGCCGTTGCAATCGTTGAAACGTTGAAACGTTAAAACCGAAGACGGGTCCTCGCGGCGCGGCGCGCGAAAGCGCTCCACCAACTTGAAACTTGAAACGCGAAACCCGGAACTTGAAGATGCGCGCGATGAATCGCATCGTGGAACGGTTCGCCGGCCTGAAAAAAGGGGGCAAAAAGGGATTTATCGTTTACCTCGGCGCGGGTGACCCGGATCTTGTCGCTACGCGCCAACTCGCGCTCGCCTTTGACGATGCCGGCGTGGACGTGCTGGAACTGGGCGTGCCATTCAGCGACCCGCTGGCCGACGGCCTGGTGAATCAACTGGCGGCACAACGCGGATTGGAATCCGGCACGACCCCGCGAAAAGTTTTGGAAACGGTCGCCGCAATCCGCAAGGACTCAGACGTCCCCATCGTTCTCTATCTCTATTACAATTTGATGCACCGCTATGGCATCGAGAAATTCATCCGCGACGCGGCCGGCGCAGGCGTGGATGGATTGCTGGCGCTCGATCTGCCGCCCGAGGAGTCGGAAAACTACGAGCACCGGATGGGCAATGTCGGGCTCTGCAACATCTACCTCATCGCGCCGACAACGCCCGACGAGCGCATCGAACTGATCGCGAAGCGGGCCGCGGGATTCATTTATTACATCTCGCGCGAAGGCGTCACCGGAATGCAGGAGAAGGTCGCAGTCAATATTGCGCAGATGACAGGCAGAATTCGCGCGCACACCAGCCTGCCGATTGCGGTCGGCTTCGGCATTTCCAATCCCGAACAGGCGCGACGGGTCGCCCAATGCGCGGACGCCGTCGTGGTGGGCAGTGCGGTGGTGAACCAGATTGCGCAATACGGAAAGAGCCCGGAAATGGTCGCGAAAGTGACGGAGTTCGTAAGGTCGCTTGTCGTCGCGGTAAGGAGCTAACCCTGCCCACCATCCGCGCGTGGCCAAACCGCAAGAAATCGAGCTGCCCGACGGCACCCGCATCCCCGTTCTTTACGAAGACCGCGCGGTCTTCGCCATCGACAAACCGGCCGGCTGGATGCTCGCGCCCGAGTCGTGGGACCGGACGGGCCGCAACCTGCATCTGGCGCTGCTGTCGGCCGTTGAAGGGGGCGACTTCTGGGCGCGTTCGCGTAATCTGAAATACCTGCGCTTCGCCCATCGCCTCGATGCCGACACGAGCGGGGTCTTGCTGTTGCTGAAGAATCCCGGCGCCGTGCAGGCCTACAGCAGGTTGTTCGAGAGCTGGCGTGTGGAAAAAATCTACCTGGCCGTCGTGCGAGGAGTGCCCGGGCAGAAGCACTGGACCTGCCGGCTCAAACTGGCGCCCGACCCGCGTCAACGCGGCCGAATGAAAGTGGATACGCGTCACGGCAAAGAGGCGGAGACGAAATTTCGGATCGTGCAATCGAAGGGCGAGACGGCGCTGGTTGAAGCCAGGCCATTGACCGGGCGCACGCACCAGATACGGGTTCACCTCGCCGAGTCCGGTCATCCGATTTCGGGCGATGCGCTCTATGGCCTGCTTTCCCACGACTCGCAACCGGCGGCCCGCCACCGGTCCCCTTTTCCTTTGGCCCTGCGCGCCGTGACGCTGATTTATCCCGATCCGTTTCAAAAACGAATCGTTCGCATCGACGCGCCAACCGAGGAGTTCTGCGGGGAGTTTGGTTTTTCCTGAACAGCAGCGGCCGACCGGTCATCGGATGTTGGGCTTGAAAAGACGACGCGGCACGAATTGATTTTATTGCGTGGAATTCGTTCCGCGTCTTTACTTGCGCGCGTGAAACTGTCGGTCAAAAGCGATTACGCTGCCCGCGCGGTGTTGGGCCTGGCGCGGCATTGGCCCGACGGCGGCGCGCGGCGTGTGGAGGAGCTGGCGGCGGAACAGGGAGTGCCGGCCAATTACCTGGTGCAAATTCTCATCGAACTGAAGGCCAATCGCATCGTCAAAAGCCAGCGCGGCAAGGAAGGCGGTTACTTGTTGGCGCGATCGCCGGCGGAGATTTCGTTGGGTGACATCCTGCGCGCGGTGCACGGTCAGGTGTTTGATTCAACCGGCTTGAGCGATCCGCGATGTCCGCCCGAATTGCGGGGCGCCTGGAAAAAGCTGCAAAAGGCGCTGGAAAACACCGCGGATAACGTCACCTTCCAGCAATTGCTCGACGAGAGCGCGGGCAAGGAGAAGATGTATTACATCTGAACGGAAAGTCGTGGATCGCGCCAAGCCACGGCCGTCCCCTCGCTCGGCCTAAAGCCGCCCCTTTGCCGAGCCGCCGGAATTGGAATCAGGAGTCTCCCAAACTTTATCACACGTATGACAAAGTTTGGGAGCTGACAGATCAGGAATTGAAGCTGTCCAGTTGCTGTCTGGCTTCGCGGAGCACCTCAATCCGTCTCCGCCAGGCTTCTCGCCCCAGGTAATCCGGCGGAAGAATTCTTTCGGGCAGCAACGGATCGTTGGTCACCGCCTCGTGCCACGCCTGACGCTCCGCCCGCGCCCAGCGCTGTAATGTCCTGGCCGCAGCTTCGTTCGCCATCCGCCCCGTCGGTCGCTGGTGGAGGGTTTTCAGGTGGCAGATGTAACGGCGGTTGATCTGCTCGAAATCCCAGGCGCCCTCGACGATATCCGCGTCGGACTCCCCCGCGCACGATCGCGCTTCGAGCAGAATGAGCGACTCCACATTGACTTTGCCGCCAACGAGGATCCGCCGTTCTTCCTCCAGGCGGTCGGGTGTGATCCAAACGCTGTTTTGCAGGCAGCCGAAGCCTTTATCGCGGAGGTAGCGTCGCAGCCGGCTGCGACGGGTGTTTTGTGTCCTGGGAATGTCGAACACCACAAGCCGCCATCGTTCGTCCCATTCGCGGGACCACCAAGCCTCCGGGTCGCGGCCACCCAATGCATGCAAGCGGCCCTGGGCGGTCAGGCGGCATACGCGTTCATCGGTCGCGGAGGGGTCGTATTCTATCAACTGGCGCCTCTCGAGGACGGCGACTTGCCGGAGAAGTCCGTTGCGGTAGGCCCAGCCCTCGTAGGATTCATGCAGGTTGCGAAATGTGGGACGAGCCAGTCGCTCGGCGGACCAAAGGAGGAAGTTTAGAAATTCTTCGGTCTTAGGTTTCATGGAGCAAAAGTAGCCACAGGCCGGATGTCCGTGCCAGGCCAAACTTTGTCGTACGTGTGACAAAGTTTGGCGTGGCAGTCGGGCGAGAGGCTGGGAGGGCCGGCAAGGGTCATCGAAGCATCACGCGGACAGTGTCGGCGCTGGAGGTAGGCGGCTGACAGGCGTTGCCGGTGCAGAGATAAACCACAGGCGCGTCTTTCGCAGGCAAAGTCCTGGCAAACGGTTCGACGGACCCCGTGTTGCCCAGCACGACCTTGCCCGGTTGATAGACCGAATGCACCGCGTGGATCAACGCGCGCGTGCTCGCCGCTGTGGGATCGCCGACAATTACCGCACGCTTCGGTTCTTCAAGCCAGTAATCCAGAGCCAGCAGCAGGTGGGGAACGGCCTGGGGCAGTTGGTGCAGGCGATTGGCGAACAGGCGCAGGCTTTTCTCGGCGGCTTGTTTGAAATCCTTGCGGTCGGTAATGGCGCTCAATTTCAGCAGCGCGAGAATGGCCACCGAATTGCCCGAAGGCTCGGCGCCGTCGTAATCTTCTTTCACGCGCAGAATCAGGTCCGACGAATCCGGCGCAGCCTGCCAGAAGCCGCCGTTTTCCCGGTCATAGAACTTCTCAAGCATCGTTTCGGCGAGTGCGAGCGCGAACTCGAGGAGTTTCGGGTCCAGTGTGGCCTCGTATAGGTCAATCACGCCGGCCAACAGAAATGCGTAGGCGTCGAGGAGTTGGACGGAATCGCGTTCACCGTCGCGCCAGCGGTGGTAGAGGGTGCCGCTGGACCCACCCCCGGACGTTGCGGAGGAGGGGAGCGATTGATGGTGCGCGTTGGACGAGTTCCCCTCCCGGGACGGGTCAGGCGTGGGTTTCTGCGGGGGTTGCCAGAGTTTGGTCTGGATGAACGCGAGATTCTTTTGGGCCGCCGCGCGATACACCTCGTCGCCCAGCACCGCGTAAGCGCGGCCCAGCGCGCCCAGCATCAGGCCGTTCCAGGAAGAAAGTATCTTGTCGTCGAGATGCGGGCGAATGCGTTTTGAGCGCGCGTCGAACAATTTCTTCTTTGCGGAGTCGAGCAGCGGCTTCTCACTGGCGGACAACTTCGGGTCCTTGACGCTGAGAACATTCTGGTCCGGCAGCGGATGGGGATCGCTGTGGTCAACGAAATTACCCTTGTCGCTGACGCCGAAGCAGCGGACCGCGACCTTGAATTCGTCCGGCGTCAGCAGTTTCATGAGCTCCTCGCGGGTCCAGCAATAGTACTTGCCTTCCTTGCCTTCGCTGTCGGCGTCTTCCGCGGAGTAGAACCCTCCTTCGGCATGGGTCATGTCTCTGAGCACATAACGGATGACGTCGCGGGCCACGTCGGCAAAGTGTTGTTCGCCGCTGACGAGATAAGCATCGAGATAGAGGTTCACCAACTGCGCGTTGTCATAGAGCATTTTCTCGAAGTGCGGCACGAGCCACTCGGCATCGACGGAGTAGCGGTGGAACCCGCCGCCGATCTGGTCGTACATGCCGCCGGCCGCCATTCGCTCGCCGGTGTGCAGCACCATGCGGACAGCATCGTCGTCTTTGAAACGCGTGCCGTAGCGCAGCAGAAAGGCCGGTTCGCTGGGGCGCGGAAATTTGGGCGCGCCGCTGAAACCGCCGTTCGTCGGGTCGTAATCGTCCTTGAACTGTCGCGCCGCATTCTGGAGCACAGCGGTCGTGAGCAGGAGCCGGTTGGTCGCTTCGGTTGCGGCGTGGCTTTCCAGACGTTGATGCAGGTCGGTTGCGGAATGGACGACATCGCCGTGTCGCGTTTCCCAGAGCTGACTGACGTTCCGGAGCACCTGGATAAAACCGGGCCGACCGTAACGGTCATCCGGCGCAAAGTAAGTCCCGCCGTAAAACGGTTTCAGGTCCGGCGTGAGAAAGACATTGAGCGGCCAGCCGCCTTGTCCGCTCATCGCCTGGACGAAGGTCATGTAAATCTGGTCCACGTCGGGACGCTCTTCGCGGTCCACCTTGATGCAGACAAAATGCTCGTTCAAAAACCCGGCGACCGTCCTGTCTTCAAACGACTCGCGTTCCATGACGTGGCACCAATGACAGGTCGAGTAACCGATGCTGAGGAAAATCGGTTTGTTCTCCTGGCGCGCCCTGGCGAACGCCTCCTCGCCCCAGGCATACCAGTCCACCGGATTGTGGGCGTGCTGGAGCAGGTAGGGCGACTTCTCGCGGCTCAGACGGTTGGTGTGAGCGGGAGCGGATGTGGGAGAGGGGGCAGGGGCAGGCACAGGGTCTTTCGATTTCTTTCTATTTGTCGGCAATACCAGGATAACAGCCAGTGCGACGACCGCAACGATGGTCACCGCAGCGAACACTATCCGTAAAAGTGTTGTTTTTTGGCGCAAATTTTCCGGAGCGTGCTTTTCCTTCCTCGCCCAGTGACGGAGGAGTGGAGAGAGGACCGAGGAGAGGGGCGTTCTGGCGGAACGTGCCACCTTCCAATGAGCCTCCCCCTCTCCCGCCCTTCCGCCTTCGCCAAGGCTACTGCGGACACGTCGGGCACCCTCTCCCCCTCGGAGGGGAAGAGGGACAGGGTGAGGGGGACGTTCGCAGGTTCAGGGGCGCAATGCGCGCACAAAGTTTGGAGGGTCCTCTCCCCGACCTTCTCCTCCACCTGATGGAAGCGAGGGAGTTTCATTGGCTGCGGCCTGGCCGAGCCGTGAATCTTCCAGTTGAGCACCACTTGTTACCATAACCGTTGACGCGAGTCGGGCAAGGAACAAAGGGAGTTGTCAGTTGTCCGGGGTTAGTGGTCGGTGGTTGTGAAGGTGGTCCCCAGGTACCACGAGAGACCTCTGACAACGGACCACTGACAACCGACAACGGACCGGCACCCAGTTTTTGCTTCGTCGCCGACAGCTTCGGGTATAACCTGAAAACATGTTGTCGGAGAAACCGTGGAAGCTGGTTGATTTTCTCGTGGTGATGGCGCTGCTGTGCACGATGTTCCTTATGGGCGTTGTGGTCAACCTGATGGGCCAGGCCAAAGCCGGTTATGACACGGCCATCGATCCCACCATCGGTTTCGTGTTCTACGTCTGCGTCTGTGGAGTGATTGTGGGTTTTATTCATTTGATGGTGCGCAGCCGCGGAGCGAACTGGGGCAGGGCATTCGGTTTCAGGTGGGCTCAACAAACCTCGGCCTTGTTGACCGCGCTGGGTGTGACCTTGATCGTTTTTCCCACGGCGCTTTTTCTCAGGACGGCGTCCGCGGAGATGATGGACAAGCTACAGTTGCAGCCGGTCACCCAACCCTCGGTGGAAATGTTGCAGACCACTGTCGCCATTGCGCCGCAAATCTATCTGGCCATCCAGGCGGTCGTCTTCGCCCCCCTCATCGAAGAATTGTTGTTTCGCGGGATACTCTACCCGTTTATCCGACAGCAAGGCTATCCAAAGCTGGCGTTGTTGGGCACATCCGTTTTGTTTGGCGCGTTGCATCTGAACATGGTGCTTTTTGTTCCGATGACGTTTCTGGGATTGATGCTGGTCTGGCTTTACGAAAAAACGGACAACCTGGCCGCGCCCATCTTTTCGCACAGCCTTTTCAATCTGGCCAATTTCCTCTGGGCGATCGTGGCGAAGCAGGCGGCGTAAGAGCGACGCGCTGGCAATGAACGAGTTTGAACTGATCGCCCGCCTCACGCAGTCGCTCCCCACCAACGACAGCACGGTGGTCGGCGCCGGGGACGACTGCGCAATGATCGATCTGGGGCTGCCGGATAGGCTGGTGCTGTTCAAGACCGACGCGGTCGTGGAGGGTATTCATTTCGCGAAAGGCGCGGCCCCGGAAAAAATCGGCCACAAAGCTTTTGCCCGCGCGCTGAGCGACATCGCGGCCATGGCCGGCACGCCCAGCCATGCGTTGGTCACGCTGGCGTTGCCGGCGGAGTTCGACGCCGGTGTTGTCGCGGCGATCTACACGGGAATGAGTGCCCTGGCCCGCCGTCACGGCGTGGCCATCGTCGGCGGGGAGACGACGACCAACCCGGAGCGGATGTTGATTTCGGTATCGGTCCTGGGCACGGTGCAAAAGGGGAAATGTCCGCTGCGTTCGGGCGCCCAGTCCGGTGATGCCATCTTCGTCACCGGCGAACTGGGCGGCGCCTCGTCGGGAAAACATCTCGATTTCGAGCCGCGATTGTCCGAGGCGCGATGGCTGACCGGGCATTTTGCCATTCACGCGATGATGGACCTCAGCGACGGCCTGGCCGGGGACCTGCGGCACATCCTGAATTCGAGCAAGGTCGGCGGCGAATTGCTCTCCGACGCCATTCCGATCAGTCGCGCTGCGAAACTGGCCGGGCGCGCGAAATCTTCAGCCCGGCCGGCGCTCCTGGCCGCGTTGGCGGACGGCGAAGATTTCGAGCTGTTGTTTACGGTCGGCAGTCGCGACGCGGTTCCGCTGCTGGACGCCTGGAAGAAACAATTTCCCGAATTGCGTCTCAGTTGCATTGGCAGGATCACCGCCGGATCCGGGCTGACGATTCGCGACAAAAAGGGTGCCCAGCCGCTCGCTGTTCATGGCTACGTTCATTTCCAAAAGGCCTGAAGAAACCGTGCGGATCGGCGAGCAATGGGGCCGCGAAGCGGAAAGCGGCTGGGTGATCGGCCTGACGGGCGATCTCGGCGCGGGCAAAACCCAACTCGTCAAAGGCATCGCCCGCGGCCTGGGCGTGACCGACGGGGTCCACTCCCCGACTTTCGCGATTATCAATCAATACAACGGCGGCCGGCTGCCCCTGTTCCATCTCGACCTGTACCGGCTCGAAACACAGGAGCAAATCATCGCCGCTGGACTCGAAGAATACCTGTGCCGGCCTGCGGGTGTGACGGCAATCGAGTGGTCGGAGCGATGGTTCCAAAAATCTCCGGGTTCCGGGTTCGGAGTTCCGAGTTTCAGGTTTCGGCGCGTCAGCATTGACGTTTTGAGCGAGACGGAGCGGCGCATAGTCTATGAAGATTTTGGCGCTTGAATTCTCGTCGGACCTGCGAAGCGCAGCCGTTGTGGTGGAAGGTCTGCTGCGCGGCCGCGCCCAGGAAACCGACACGCGCGAAGGCCGTCCGTTGGGATTGATCGACGCCGCCCTGAGCGCCGCCGCAATCGAGCGCGAAGACATCGAATGTCTGGCGGTCGGACTCGGCCCGGGGTCCTACGCGGGCATTCGCTCGGCGATAGCCCTCGCGCAAGGATGGCAACTGGCGCGCCGCGCAAAAATCCTGGGGATCAGCAGCGTCGAATGCCTCGCCGCCCAGGCGCAGGCGGAGGAAATCTATGGCCGGGTCAACGTCGTCAGTGACGCTCAAAGGAACGAGTTTTATCTGGCGAGCTATGACGCGAGCGCGGCCGGCTATCGTGAAGCCGTGCCGTTGCGTTTGGCCGCCCGGGAAGAAGTGCTGGCCCTGGCGCAAGCAGGCGAAATGGTCCTCGGCCCAGAAGTGGAAAAATGGTTTTCTGCCGGACGCGTGCTGTTTCCCGACGCGGCGATGCTGGGACAAATGGCGGCGCAGCGGCGTGATTATCTGCCCGGCGAAAGGCTTGAACCGATCTATCTGCGGGAAACCCGATTCGTCAAAGCCCCGCCGCCACGGATCATTCCGAATACAAAAGGCTGAGTGCGTCGAAGAAACAATCTTCCTGGTGATCATCGCATGAAAGACTCCTTTCGTTGTTGGGCCGAAGTGGACCTGGATGCGTTGCGCGGAAACCTCGCGTGGATACGGCACCGCGTTGGTCCGCAAGTGAAGATCATGACGGTGGTCAAGGCGGATGCCTACGGGCACGGCCTGAAGCAGACCGCCGCGCTGCTGATGCAAAGCGGCACGGACATCTTCGGCGTGGCGAATCTGGCTGAGGCCCGGGCCATTCATAGCGTCGGCCAGGGCTGGCCGGTCTTGATGCTCGGCGCCTGCCTGCCGGGCGAAGTCGGGTCAGCCGTGTTGGACGGCGTCCGGCCGACGATTTCGACGCCGGACGAGGCAAAGCGGTTTTCGCGCGCGGCGGTCAAGCTGAACAAGCTCGTGCACGCGCACATCAAGGTGGACACGGGCATGGGCCGGCTCGGCGTTTCGCCGGGCCAAACGCGCGAGCTGCTGGTTGGAATGAGACAGCTCCCGGGGATCGAAGTCGAGGGTCTGTACACGCATTACTCGTCGGTGGAAGACGACGCCAGATTCTCGCGCTCGCAACGCAAGCAATTTGAAAAGCTGCTCGGCGAACTGGCCAGAGAGGGCATCCGCGTGCCGTTGATTCATGCCAACAACAGTGGCGCGTTGCTGCACGAGCCGGACACGCTGTTCAACCTGGTGCGTCCGGGGCTGCTCGTTTACGGGATTGTGCCGCCCGGCAGACGTCGGGTCGGGTCGATCCTGCGAAACCATCTTCGACCCGCGCTCTCGCTCAAGAGCCGCGTGAGTCTGGTCAAGGAGATTTCCCGGGGAACGTCGCTGAGCTACGGGCGGACGTTTGTCGCGCCGCGGGCAATGCGGGTGGCGACGTTGACCGCCGGTTACGGCGATGGTTATTTGCGCGCGGCGAGCAACCGCGCCCGGGTGTTGGTCGGCGGCAGACGCTGTGCCGTGCTCGGTCGCGTGACGATGGACCAGATGATGGTGGATGTGTCGCGCGTGACGAACGTCCGACCAGGGGATGAAGCGGTGTTGATCGGCGATCAGGGCCGCGAGGCCATCTCGGCGGGCGACCTGGCGGCCTGGTGCGGCACCGTTGCCTGGGAGGTCTTGACGAGCATTTCGTACCGCGTTCCGCGGATTTATCGCGGCGGCCAGGCGGCGTGATCCCGCCTGTTTGTTCGAGCGAAATCCGCCCGCGAACCGCGAGGCAGGGCGGACCGTCCCCAGCCCACCTCCGAGTCGTAATACAACCTTTTGTTGCCTATGCGACAAAAGATTGTACGGCCAGGGCGACGGGTCGGGTGGCCGGAAGACACATAATACGGATTGGCCGGAATGCTTTTTCGCCGGTAACGTTGGACCCATGAAGGCCGCGATTCTCTATGGCAAAGAACGGATCAGAATCGAAGAGGTGGTTCCCCAGCCGCTGGAGGTCGGCCAGGTGCGGATCGATATCCAGGCGGCGCTGACGTGCGGCACGGACCTGAAAGTCTTCCGGCGCGGTTATCACGCGAAAATGATCGTGCCGCCCGCGCTGTTCGGCCACGAACTTTCCGGAGTCATCAGCGAGGTCGCGCCCGACGTGACTGGCTGGCGGGTCGGCGATCGCGTGGTGGTCGCCAACTCGGCTCCGTGCGGGGAGTGTTTCTATTGCAAGGAAGGGCAGGAGAATCTCTGCGATGATCTGCTGTTTTTGAATGGGGCTTACGCGGAGGCGATTGTTGTTCCGGCGCGGCTGGTGGAAAAGAATCTGTTGCGCCTCAAACCGGAAACGGACTTTTGCGACGCCGCACTGGTCGAGCCATTGGCGTGCGTCGTGCAGGGCGTGGAAGACTTGAAGTTGCGCCCCGGTCAACGCCTGCTCGTGATCGGCTCGGGGCCGATTGGTTTGTTGTTTGTTGCCGTGGCTAAGCATCTGGGTTGCGACGTCACCCTGGTTGGCCGCGGGAAGAACCGCCTGCAAGCCGCCCGGCGGCTGGGGGCCGCCCGGGTTGTTGATGTTGCCGGCGTGCCGGATTTGGTGGCGGCGGTCCAGGGCCTGCCAGGCGCGACGTTTGACATGGTGATTGAAGCCGTGGGCAAACCGGAGACATGGGAGGCGGCGGTTCAACTGGTGCGAAAAGGCGCGCATTCACTACTCCAACCTGAAGTTGCTCGCCAGTTTCCATCACACGCCGGGCACTATTCGCCGGGCGTTGCAGTTGATCGAACCAGGAATCATCAAAGCCGCCGACTTTGTGGATGGCGAATGTCCGTTGAGCCGATTGCCGGGGTTGTTTGAGTCGATGGCGGCGGGCAATCGGGCGGTGAAGACACTGATTCGAGTGCAAGAGTGAGGGCAGGGGGCTTTTACGCGAATGACGAATAAGGAATGACGAAAGAATCATGAAGCCCGAATGTCAAAGCCACTTGCAACGGTCTTTGGGTTGCACTTTCGACGTTGTCGGCTTTCATGTGGCGATGAACGAAAAGGTAGTAAATTCCGCCCAGTACCGCCAACGCGCCGATGACCCAAAGCGAAACTCGGTGCAGTTCTCCCTTCATCAAGGCCTCGTCCTGGCCGGCCTTGACGCCGACCCAACAGAGCACCGCGCACCAGACCGCGGAACCGAGCAGCGTGAAGAGTGAAAACAGCTTGTAGTCCATCCGCACGATGCCGGCGGGTATACCGATGAGATGTCGCACCACCGGCAGCAGGCGGGAAATGAAAATGCCCATCGAACCGAAGCGCGCTGCCCAGCGTTCCGCGCCCTGGACTTTCTCGGGCGTGATCAGCAGGTAGCGGCCATAACGCAAGACGAGAGGGCGCCCGGCGAGTCGCGACGCCCAATACATCGCCGTGGCGCCGATCCACGAGCCGATAGTTCCGGCGATGATGATTCCGGTTATGCTGAGATTGCCTTTGGTGTAGGCCAGATGAGCCGCGGGTGGTATCACCAACTCGCTGGGCAACGGCAGGATGGAGCTTTCAATAGCCATCAGCAGCACGACCAGGGGATAGCCGCCCGTATCGAGCGAGTTCAAATACCAATCAATGAGGCTCTTGAACATGACTGCGGTGCTTATAACGGAACCGGTGGGCGCGGCAAGCCCGGTTTGCCACCAAACGCGCCCTTCACTGGTCTGTCGGGAATCCCGATGCTGAACAAAGGCTGAATGACGAAATCCGAATGTCGAATCCCGAAAGAAATCCGAAGCACGAATATTGAAGGGGCGACAGTTGTGCGATAGTCGATTTCGTAATTCTGGTTTCGTCATTCCTTCGGATTTCATCATTCGTCATACATCACTCGCCCCGATAAACACACCGTGCCGTGCAGGTTTCCGCGACAATCACTTCGTTCAGGAGCGGCAGCCTGGGCTTCAGCCGGTCCCAAATCCACATCGCGACGTTTTCGCTGGTGGGGTTCTCCAGGCCGGGAATTTCGTTGAGGTAACGATGGTCGAGCTGTTCCCACAGCGGCTTGAAGGCCTCAGTGATGTCCGCGTAATCCATCAACCAGCCGAGCTTCGGGTCGCATTCGCCGGCGACGACGATTTCCGCCTGGAAACTGTGCCCGTGGAGGCGACGACATTTGTGGGTGACCGGCAGGTTCGGCAGAAGATGGGCCGCTTCAAATTGGAATGTCTTTCGCAATTCGATTTTCATTGTTCCCAATCCGTCCAGGTCACCAGATCGCCGAGGCTGGGCCGACCATCATGCCGCCAGGTCAGCGGTGGGTTCTGCATTTGACCGACGGAACAGATGCGCGTCGCGCCCCAGCGCGCCAGCGCGATGGCCAGCCGCCGGGCTTTCTCTCCGGAAGCGGCCAGGCCAACGGTGGAAGTCCTGCCGCGCACCGGCTCCGCGGCCTGGAGCGCTTCAGCCAGATCAGCGACCGCCTTGACATAAATAAATCGGTTCAAGCACGAGAGCTGAAAGCGGAAATCGGTCTCATAAACAACCGTCCAGGCCGTGGAATCCGCGCTCTGCCATTGGCGCGTGTCCGAGGACGCCGCCGCGCGAACTTCATACAAAGCGCGCCGTGAAGCAATGACCGCCGCTTCAGTCGTCGTGATGTTCCCGCGAGGCTCGGCGGCTTCGCGCTTCGCCAGTTCAGCGGCCAACATTTCCGCAAAGAGTTCGGGCGAGACCCGTCCGCCGTGCTCGACGTAAAACAAGTGCGGGGAGAGACAGCCGAGCTGGTTCCACGCGACGACGTCGGCGGCAGCTTTGGCGGCGATCTTTTTGGCCCCGTAACCGGACAGCACTTCGTGCGCGATGTAGCCGAAGCTGACGCGGTGACCGTAACCGAGAAAGCGCACCGGCGCGGGCAAATGCCGGCGGATTTCCGCCAACGTCTCGTCCGTGCCGGTGGCCGTGACACAATCGGCCTCGGCGCAGAGAGCCTCCTCCAAATCAAGCCGGCCGCCTTTCCACTCGGCGATCTCCACACAGGCGCCGAGTTTCGGCTCGATCTCATACAGCGAGTGAGCGAACAGGCGTGGCAACCAGGTTGCGCCGGTCGCGCATTTGACGAATTGCCCGGAACGCGCCAGCAGACCGAGCAGCATGCTCATCAGGGTCGGGCTGGGCAGATTGCCGGCCGCGATGTGAACGAGCAGGCGAGGTCCCGTTGCCAACGCCGTGCGTTGCGTCCTGTGTTCGCCGGCCGTGGAAACGAATTGATCCAGCCGATGGACATGGCCGAGTTCCTGTTGCAACAAAGCGCGCAGATTATCCGCGGTCAGTTGGCTGAAAAACGCGTCCAGACCCGCGCTCAAGGTTGCGGCGGAAAAACCGGTTGCGTCGGGGCCTGGTTTCAAGGCGAATTGGCGGAACGGGTAATCGGCCTCGAGCCAGCTCTGCGCCAGTTCGCTTAAAATGCCGACCAGGTCGTCGGTCGAGCGGCTCAGCAGGTACTGGTCGCGATTGCGCTTCAGCGCGTGGCAGGCTTCCGATATCATCGCCGCGCTCAGCGTTGCCGCCGGCGGCAGGTCGGCCAAAAAATAGTTCGGCAGATTCATTCAAATTGCGCTTTGCGAATGACCGGGGCGGCCGGAGCCGGAGGATTTTCGGCCGCCAACTTTTCCCGTTTCCGAATCGCGTGCAGGCAGGGCAATCCGAGCAGCGACAGCAGCAACAGAAACGAAAGCCGGCCGTAGAGCGGGTAATAAGCAGCAGGCCCGGAGGCGTTCGTGCCCAGGCCCTTCACCCAACTGCCGACCATCCAGTGGGACAGATTGCCGATCAATCCGGCGGCGGTGATAAAAACGCCAAAGGCCCGGCCGCGCACAGAGTCCGGCACAGATTCCATCAACGCGGCTTCCACCATCGGATAGCTGGACATGAAAAAGAAACCATAGAGCACCAGCGCTGGAATCAGCCAGGGCATCGGCAGACGCGGGAACAACCCGACCAACACCACGGCGACGAGCAGCACGGCGCAGGTCCAGCGAATCCGCCCGCGATCGCTCAGGTGGCCAAAGAGCGGATTGCTGACAACCGACGCCAGAAAAATCACGCTCAATGCCGTGCCGGTCCGTTTGAGATCGAACCCGCAGGCGTTTTGCAGGAACAGCGAACCGAGACTGCCCATGCTGCTGCCGGTGAAATCGCGCAAGCCGAAAAGGAAACTCATGGCGATAAACAACAGGCAAAGTGCGGGCGTGGGGAACAGCTTTTCGGCGGTGATTTTTCTTTCGTCGGGCCGGCTTCGCGCCGGATCCTCGTGCGCCAGCCAGGCAAACAATCCGGCCATCAAAATTCCCAGTGCTCCCAGTTCCAACACCGGCGCGCGCCAACCCGCGCTTGCCGCCCGCCAACCCGAATAAAGCGGGCCGATGAAAAATCCGATGCTCGCCCCGACACCCATCAGCCCGAGGGCTCTGCCCGTGTTCGTCGGGAACAGGCGAGCAACCAGGGAGGTCGCCGCCGGATGGAAGAAACTGCCGCCCAGGCCGGCGAGCATCACGCAGGCCACGGCCCACCCGTAGCTCGGCGCAAAGGCGAGACCGACGTAGCCCAGGCCATTGAGGGCCAGGCCGGCGGTCAGAAGTCTTTTGCGGCTGAACCGGTCGGCCAGCACGCCCATGCCGTAACCGGGCAGAAAGTAGGCGAGCATCATCAAGGTGAGGAGGAGTGTGGCCCGTTCCACGCCGGCGAGCTTCAGGTCCCGCTGGAGCAGCAGATAAAGCGGCATGAGCGCGACGTGATAAATATGCGTGAACGCGTGCAACGCGCCGCACAGCCACAGCGTGCGGATTTTGTGATCGTCGCCTGTGTTCATTGTGATTCCGTCAAAAATTCATGAGCGAACAACCGCGCGGTTCGGCCGGCGCAGCCCGCCCGAGCAATTCGAAACCATCGCCGCGGCGAATGCCCAGGTCCTCGGTCTGGATCGCCGCCACGGACCAAACATTCGCCAAATCATAAACCTGAATCAAACCGCTTTCACCTTCGCAAACTTGCTGTCCTGTCTCGGGAGAAACAGTTTTGACCCGCGCCCAGGGTGGAAAATGGAACGTCCGTTGAAGCGTTGAAACGTTGAGACCTGAAGCGTGATGGCCGGCGACGCGATCGTAGGCCTGGGAGCTGAGTTCGCTCATCCCGTATTCGCAGACGATGTGTGAAGCGGGGACGTTGAAGTGGCGCGTGATGAGCGCGTGGAGTTCCGCTTTGGGCAGGGCGCGCGAACGACCTTTGTAACCTCCGGTCTCCATCACCCGCGAGCCCGGCGGCAGAGCGAGGAAGAGATTGTCAGCGACAAGATGATCGAGCAGGTGAACGAACGAAAAGGCGGTGCCGAGCAGGACCACAGGCCGCTTCGCCTGAGTGGCTCTGTGGAGCGCGGCCAGTGTCGCCTCGTAATCCAGTCTCCACGCTCCGTCCGTTTCCACGTTTCCCACGAACAACGAGCTGGGTGAACCAAACTCGCGCCGCGCGGTTTGCAGCATGTGCGCCAACGACGAATGAGGCGCGAGATCAGGGGAGGGCGTCAGAATGACGAAGGCAAACTCTTCGGCGTCCGGCAGCAGGTGCGCCTTGAACCACGGCGCCAGCGATGCCTGGTAAATCGCCAGCGATTGGGCATTGTGAAAATGCCGGCTCGGCCGTTGGTCGGTCGTTCCGCTGGAATGAAAAACAGTCGTGCGCCCGGCGACCGCGAGGCTTGAAAGTTCGAACTCTTTGAAGGCGGCGGCCGGGACAGGCGGAATTTCGGTCCAGTGCCTGATTTTGACCGGAGTCACGCCGCGTGTTTCACACAACCGTCGGTACGGTTCGACCCGGGCGAACTGCAAAGCGAAGAGCGCCGAGGCGAGGTGATCGAACTGGTCTTCATCCGCCGAACAACGGCTGATGAACTCGCGGAGGCGCGAGGTGAATGGAGCGAATGAACGGATCGATATCATGCGGTTTTGCTTCGCGCGTTTGTGACGCAGCGGCTGGTTTTCCGCCACAGCCAACCGAAAGGTTGAGGCCTGGGACTCGGGTGTCGAGTGAAAAAGCGCGGTTTTCCCCGGGCACCACTGAATGCGATGCAAGTAATTGGCCTCGTGCCGACATAACGGGGCCACCAGATTGCCAACCCTTGTGGCCGCGGCGCAACAGCCGCGATGGCCGTGCGGAAAAAATCCGCATATGCGGATTTTTTCCGCACGGCGATTTTTGACCGCGGGCCAGGCGTTTCTTTTTCCTGTTCCAAATCCCTGCCGACGCCCGATGGCCCGCGCGGAAGCAGGATGCGCCTTTACGCGCACACCAATTGCTGGCATAACACGGCCACTCTTTTTATGAAACTTTTGAGATTGTCGCCCGTGGCCGTTTTTTTGGCCCTTAGCGCCTGCGTCTCTCACCCTTCACTGCAAACTCGCCAGGCGCCCGCCGAATTGCCCGGTCCGCGCGCCGATGGCTCGGTCTTGCTGCCCAACCAATGGTCGTTGCGGCCGGTGGGCAGGCAAATCGTGCTTGGCGATTTCCCCGTCAACATCGCGGTTCATCCCGCTGGCCGGTTCGTCGCCGTGCTCCACAGCGGTCACGGGCGCCACCAGATCACGGTCGTTGATGTGGCCGCCGCGAATGTCGTCGGCGAATTCCCGGTGGACGAATCGTTTTACGGCATCGAATTCTCGCGCGGCGGCAAGGAACTTTACTGCAGCGGCGCCAGCGAGGAAGTCATCCGCGCGTTTGCATTCAAGGAGGGCTACCTGTCCGAAGCCAAGGCGTTCAAATTGCGCGATGTCAAAGAGCGGGGCATACCCGCCGGAATCGCGTTGAGCGGCGACGCCCAACGCCTGTTCGTCGCGAATGTCTGGGGCCAACGCATTTCGCAGTTGAATCTGGCCGATGCCGGGCAGGTAAGTGACATCCAGTTGGGTCCTGCTTCCGAACCGGCGGGTCCAAATTCAACCGAACCGCCGTCGGCTGAAGACGTTGCCGCGGCGATCAAGCGCGCTCAGGCGGCCCAGGAGAAGCCATTCGACGACGCGCCATTTCCGTATGCCTGCCGGCTCGATGAGAAACGACAGCGCCTTTATGTGAGCCTCTGGGCGCAGGCGGCGGTTGCCGTGATTGACCTGAAGGCGAACCGTGTTGTGACGCGCTGGCCGGCTCAGGAGCACCCCTGTGAAATGTTTCTCACCACATCGGGCAGGGTTTTGTATGTGGCCAACGCCGCGCGAAACAGCGTGACCGTGCTCGACACGGAGAGCGGCAAAACGCTGGAAACGCTCTCCGCTTCACTTTATCCGGGTCTGCCGCCCGGCTCGACGCCGAACAGCCTCGCCTTGTCGCCCGATGAAAAGACGCTGTTCGTCGCCAATGCCGACAACAACAACATCGCCGTGTTCGACGTGAGCGCGCCCGGCAAGAGCCGTTCGCTCGGTTTCATTCCCGTGGGCTGGTATCCCACTTCCGTTCGGGTCACGCCTGATGGCAAACATCTGTTGGTGGCCAACGGAAAAGGGATCATTTCCAAGGCCAACCGCTACGGACCGCAGCCCGGGAAAGACCCGCCGATGAGCGTGCGCGAATACATCGGCGGTCTTTTTCGCGGCACGCTGGAAATTATCGACCTGGGGGAAGGCGAGAAGTTGAAGGAACAACTCGCGGCCTGGACGGCGCAGGCCTATCGCTGCAGCCCGCTGCGGTCCGATCTTCGTGTGTCGGCCCGGCGCGCGCCGGACAACCCGATTCCCGACAAAGTGGGCGACGCGTGCCCCATCAAGTATTGCATTTATGTCATCAAAGAAAACCGGACTTACGACCAGGTCCTGGGCGATGTGGCGGAGGGCAACGGCGATCCGAGCCTGTGTCTGTTTGGCGAAAAAATCACGCCGAACTTCCACAAACTGGCGCGCGAATTCGTGTTGCTCGACAACTTTTACGTGGAGAGCGAAGTCAGCGCCGACGGCCACGAATGGACCATGGGGGCGTACGCCACCGATTTCGTCGAGAAGTCCTGGCCGATGAGTTACGGCCATAACAAGCGGGGCAAATATCCGTATCCGAGCGAAGGCAATTTCCCGGTCGCGCGCCCGGCGGAGGGCTATTTGTGGGACCGGGCGCGGGAAGCCGGCGTGAGTTATCGCCTATTTGTGGGACCGGGCGCGGGAAGCCGGCGTGAGTTATCGCAGCTACGGCGAATTCATCAACAACGGCAAAACGCCGAACGACCCGGGCACATCGCGTGTGGCTGCGTTGCAAGGCCATTTTGATGAATGGTATCGCAGTTTCGACCTGGATTATTCCGATCAGAAACGGGTGGATCGTTACATCGAGGAGATCAAACGGTTCGAAGCCGAAGGCGATATGCCGCGACTACAGGTTCTTCGGCTTCCCAACGACCACACCTACGGCACCATGCTTGGCAAACACACGCCGGTGGCTCTGGTCGGCGACAACGACCTCGCGCTGGGCCGATTCGTCGAGGCTGTCAGCTACTCAAAATTCTGGCCCCAGACCGCCATCTTCGTAGTGGAAGACGACGCGCAAAACGGTCCGGACCACGTGGATGCGCACCGCACGACCGCATTTGTCATGAGTCCCTACACATGGCGTGGAACGGTGGACTCAACGATGTATTCGACCAGCAGCATGTTGCGGACGATGGAGTTGATTCTCGGCCTGAAACCGATGTCGCAATATGATGCTGCCGCGACGCCGATGTTCCATTCGTTCCAGGCGAGACCGGACTCGCGTCCGTACACGCACCTGCCGGCCAATGTGGATTTGAACGAGCGAAACACGAAGCTCGCCTGGGGCGGGGATCTCTCGAGGAAAATGAACTTTGCCAAGGAAGATGCCGCGGACGATCTGTTGCTCAACGAAGTCATCTGGCGCTCCATCCGGGGAGCGAACAAACCGATGCCCGCCCCCGTCCGCGCCGCGTTTGTGTTCGCCCATGAGAAGGACGACGATGATGATTGACTTGGATTTTCATGCGTCTTTGACCCTCCCTTTGGCACCGTGGTGACCGGCAACTTTAAACCGATAGACAACCTTTTGTTGCCTAGGCAACAAAAGGTTGTCTTGGCAGATTTGGTGAGAAATGCAGGTCAGGCCGCTGGAATGTGATGGTGTGGTCGCGAGGTTCGTTATTTTTCCGTGGCTAGGGCGCCACCGGCAGCCGATAGCACGCCGCTTCCTGGTCGTTGCGCACCAGCAGAAGATCGCCCGCCAATGCCGGTGGATTCCACGTTTTGCCATCCAATGCCCGGAACCGCGTCAACTCCCGCCGTTCCGTTGGCACGGGATCAAGCAAGACAACATCGCCATTCTCGGCCGTGATGAGCAGCAGGTCGCGGATGAGAAGGAACTGTCCGTGGCCATCACGACCGTCCTTCCATTTCAACTCGCCCGTCGCCAGATCCAGGCAGGCCAGGATGCCATCGTCGAGGCCATAGACGTAACCGTCGCGGGTGACCGGGTTGTTGAACTTGGCCTTGAGCCGGTTTGTTTTCCAGAGTCGGTTCGCGCCGAATTTTCCCTGGCGGTCGCGCGCTATTTGCAAAAGCTCGCTGCCGACGCCGTAGCCGCTGCTGACCAGCACGCGGTCGCCCGCCAGCACCACCGGCAATGCCACGTGCGGTTGGCTGGAGTCCCACGGGTGTTGCCACAAGACCTCGCCCGTGGCCGCGTCGTGAGCGAAGATCGCGTGCTGATTGAAGATCAAAATCTGCGACACGCCGCCGATCGTCGCGGCGCAAGGCGAACTGTAGCTCGCGTTGTCATCGCCGGCGCCCCAGGCGAACTCGCCGTTGGCCAGGCGATACGCCGCCAGCGACCGGCCGCGGGTTTTGCCCGGGTTGACGATCACAAGATCGCCCAGCACGAGCGGCGATCCGGCCACGCCCCATTCGGGCACAATACCGTGATTGTCGGTGACGATGTTCCGGCTCCAGATCACTTTGCCGGCGCCCAGGTCCAGGCAGTTCAACATCCCGGTGGCGCCCAGCGTCACGACTTTATCGCCAACGATGGCGGGCGTGGTCCGTGGTCCCTCACCGGCAATCGTGGTGAAATAACGCGCTTTGTCGGCATGCACCCAGAGCGCTCTGCCGGTCAGCAACTCGTAACACGTCACCAGTTCCTCGTCGCCGCGCTGCTCCAATGTCAGGGCGCGGTTGCCCACGACGGAGAACCCGGACCAGCCCGCGCCTATCGGCTGGCGCCA
>WNFU01002385.1_pt1 | contig 29533 bp, 24 predicted proteins | sample 5400121 | NCBI WGS metagenome assembly WNFU01 (sample SAMN13153360, study PRJNA577476) | soil metagenome | isolation source: 100 cm soil or saprolite under grassland replicate 1 | place: USA:California | collected 2016-06-15 | reverse complement strand
TTACGATCTCCCATCCCTCCAGAAGGCCATGGCAGAGCGCCGCGCCGAAGGCGTCCCCCGCACCGAGCCCGTTCACCACGTCCACCGGCACCGGCGGGATCCGCTCCATCCCGCCTTCCCATGCCACCAACACACCATCTGGTCCCAGCTTCACCACCGCCAACTCCAGGCCCAGTGCGAGCAACCGGTCGGCCTGGACTTCCGGCTCCCCTTCTCCCACCACGATCGTGGCTTCCTCGCGGTTGCCGACGGCCACCGTTGCGTGCTCCAACGCCCGGCGCTGCCGATCCTCCGCCTCCCTCGGCACAGGCCAGAACGAGGGACGGAAATCCAGGTCGTGGACGGTGATCCGAGAGCGTCCCCGCGCCTCCAGAGCGGCGGTCGTCGCCGACCGGCTGGGCTCGTCCGAGAGGCCGGTCCCGGTGGTCCAGAAGATCCTGGCCCGCCGGATGGCGTCGAGGTCCAGGTCCTCGGGTGTGAGGTTCATGTCGGGCGCCTTCGGCTCCCGGTAGAAGAGCAAGGGGAAGGAGTCCGGCGGGAAGAGCTCGCAGAAGACGATCGGGGTCCGAAGCTCAGGATCGGTGCCCACGTAGCGTTCGTCGACCCCGAAGGAGCGAAGCGCCGACCTCACATAGGCCCCGAACCCGTCGTCGCCGATCTTCGTGATCACCCCGGCGCGGTGCCCATAGCGCGCCGTCCCCACCGCCACGTTCGTGGGGCTCCCGCCCAGGGACTTGGCGAACGTGCGGATCTCGGCGAGATGGAGCCCGCTCTGCTCGGGGTACAGGTCGACTCCGACCCGCCCCATGGTGAGGACGTCGAAGGCCTCCGGCACCTCAGCCGTCGGGGCGGGGGGCCGGTCCGGGGGGTGGTTCCCGGTCCTCCCGCCTCCCGGTCTCGGCCTCCAGCAACGCGGCGGCCTTGCGAAGGTCCTCGGCGGCGGTGCCCCCAGCCGCCGCCCGCTCGAGCTCGTGGGCCAGGTTCTCCAACTCTTCGCCTCCCGCCATCATCTGCACCAGGCCCTCGAGGGTGAGCTCCTTCCTTGTGAAGTCGCCGTACACCTGTCCTCGCCGGAGGATCACGAAGTGGTCGCCCACCGGGTAGGCGTGATGCGGGTTGTGGGTGATGAAGATGACCCCGACGCCTCGCTGCTTGGCCTGGACGATGTACCGGAGCACCACGCCGGCCTGCTTGACTCCCAGGGCAGCGGTCGGCTCGTCTAGGATGAGGACCTTTGCGCCGAAATGAACAGCGCGCGCGATGGCCACCGACTGCCGCTCCCCTCCGGACAGCGTTCCGACCGGTTGCTCGGGATCGCGGATGTCGATGCCCATCTTGGCCAGCTCCTGCCGCGTGGTGTCTTTGGCGAATCGCACGTCGTACCGTCGGAACGGTCCCCATCCTTTCGTGGGCTCGGAGCCGAGGAAGAAGTTCCGCCAGATCGAGAGGAGTGGGATCATAGCCAGGTCCTGGTACACCGTGGCGATCCCCAGCTCGAGCGCGTCGCGAGGCGACCCGAACTCCCGGGGCCTGCCATCGAACAGGTACTCGCCCTCGTCGGGCCGGTACACTCCGGACAGGGTCTTGATCAGGGTCGACTTCCCGGCGCCGTTGTCGCCGAGCAGGCAGGTCACCTGGCCCGCCTCGCATCTCATGGAAACGTCCTTCAGCGCGATGACGCTGCCGAAATACTTCGAGATCTCCCGGACGTCCAGGAGCGCCGTCCCGTTCGTGCTCATCGCAGCGCCGCCCTCGTCCTGATGAAGTTGTTGAAGATCACCGCTCCGAGCAGGATGCCGCCGATGAAGACCTGGAACCAGTCGCCTTCCACGCCGGTGATGACGATGCCCTGCTGGACCAGTGCGAAGATCAACGCCCCGAGCGAGGCGCCGATCGCGGACCCGTAGCCGCCGGTCAGAAGGCACCCCCCCACGACGGCGGCGATGATGGCCTGGAACTCCTGGCCGGTCCCCCGAAGCGTGTCTGCGCCGGTGAACTGGACGACCTGGATCACCGCGACCAGCCACGCGGCGAACGCGGTGGTCATGAACAGTGCGATCTTGACCCGCCGCGTGGGCACGCCGACGTTCCGAGCGGCATCCACGGCGCCCCCGGTGCCGAAGATCCAGTTCCCCGCGCGAGTCCGGAGCAGAACCCACGTCGCGAGCGCAGTGAGGCCGACCCACCACAGGATCGCGACGTTGAACTGGCTGCCGAACAGGTTCAGGTTGCTGGCGAAGATCTTTTGGGCCAGCCCGTAGCCGGCGACGACGTCCAGCTGGCCCAGCTGGGTCCGATCCGTGAGCAGGCGGCTCACGGCGATGGTGACCCCTCGGAACGCGAACAGCGTGCCGAGGGTGACGATGAACGACGGAAGCTTCGTCGCGATCACGATCGCGCCGTTGAACAGGCCGGTGGTCAGGGCGAACAGCAAGGAGATCCCGACCGCCGGCCATAGGGTCCACCCGAAGCCACCACCGGTTGTCGGCGTGACAAGGACCATGATCACCATCCCGGAGAACCCGATGATCGAGCCGACCGACAGGTCGAACTCGCCGGCGATCATGAGCAGCGCGACGGCCACGGCCAGGATGCCGAGCGGCGCCGCCCTGTTGAGGATCGAGGCCGTGGTGGCCCAGCTGATGAAGTTGTGTTGGCTGGCCACGATAGCGAAGAGGACCCACACGATCACCACCCCGGCCAGCGCCCCCACCTCGGGCCGGGACAACACCTTCGACAGCGTGCTCTTCTGCCGGACCCGCTCGTCCGCCGGAGCGGCGGCCGGCGGGATCGTCTCCGCTGCCATGACTCCTCTCCTCCGATCGCGCGAGCCGGTGATAGGGCCCGCCGAAACGGCGGGCCCAATGACCGGATTGGTCTACCGTACTCCCTCGTCAGTGAACTTGATCACGTCGGCCGCGTTGTCCTTGGTCACGAACTGAGGCCCGGTCAGCACGACCCGGTCCGCGCTCCCTAGCGCCACGGCGCCGGTCGCGAGGTACTGGGTCATGAAGACGATCGCGAGATACCCCTGCAGGTACTGGGCCTGATCGATGGCGAACAGCATGTCACCCTTATCGATGGCATTCAGCACGTCCGTCGACAGGTCGAACGTGGCCAGCTTGATCTTCCCCAGCTCGCCCGCCTGCTGCAGCGCCTGGATGGCGGGCGTGGAGGCGGTCGGTCCCAGCGTGAGGATCCCGTCGATATCGGGATCTGACTGGATCTTGCTCGCGATCGACTGCGTGATGCCGCCCGGGTCGTTCAGGTCGACGGGGATGACCTCGGCCTTGAAGCCCAGCCCCTCGCTGAAGCCCTTGCATCGAAGGTCGAGGGCGACATTGCCGACCTCCTGGTTGACGCAGATCGCCTTGGTGACCCCCGCGTCCTTCATCCGTTGTCCGGCCAACTGTCCGGCGACCTCTTCCGTCTGTCCGATGTGCACCAGTACCCCGAGCTTCTCGAACACGTCGCTTCCCGAGTTGATCGACATCACCGGGATCCCGGCGCTCACGGCCTTCTCGATCGATGGCCCGAGCGCGTCGGCATCGGGGATGCTTACGATCAAGCCGTCCGGCTTCGAGGCCACCGCGGCGTCGATCAGCTGGGCCATGGCGACCATGTCGAAGGTTCCGGGCGCGCGGTACTCGGCCGTGACCGCCTCGTCCGCCGCCGCGGCCTTGACGCCGTTGGCGACGACGGACCAGAACGGGTCCGAGGCCTGGCCGTGGGTGACAACGACGATCCGGAACCCGGTCTGGTTGACGGCTCCCGACTGTCCGGGCGACTCCTCCTCGTTCCCCCCACCGGTGCACGCCGCCCCCAAGAGGGCCAGCACCAGCAGGACCCCCGCCCACTTTCGACGGATCATTCCCCCTCCACCGGCCACGGACGATTCTCCGGGCCGCACGCCCAATCGCTCGAAGAACTCGAGGCTCTCGGCGACGTCCTGGACCGGGCCCATCCCCTCCTCGGGTGCCCCCTCCAGCACCGTGTCCTGCTCCAGCACGTACCAGCCATCGTAGTCGGACGCCTCGAGGGCCGAGATGATGGCGGCGACGTCCACGTCGCCCGATCCGAGCGGCCGGTACATCCCTGCCGCGACGGCGTCCCGGTATCCCATCCGTCCCGTCCGCACCTGCTCCGCCAGCTCGGCCGAGACGTCCTTCACATGGACGTGGACCACGCGGTCCGGCGCGGCCTTGGTGAGCTCGACGGGGTCGGCCCCCCCGACCATGAGATGGCCGGTGTCCACGCAGAGCGACACCGGCGAGGACTCCAGCAGCCGCTCCACCTGTTGGGGTCCCTCGACGACCGTGCCTTGATGGGGATGCAGGGCCACCGCCAGGCCGCGCTCGGACCCGAGATCGGTCACCCGGCCGATCCCCGCCACGAGCGACGCCCACGACGCGTCTTCCAGGTCCGTTCCGGACTCGTAGCCGTCCCGGCCGGTGCCGGCCGCGAGCACGAGGACCTGGGCACCGGCCCCGGCCAGCAGCTCGGCCTGCACGGTCACTCGATCGAGCTCGTCCTCAAGCCGGGCCGGCTCGTGCAGGACCGCCGGCACGAACCCGGCCACGAGCGCCAGCCCGTGGTAGCCCAGCGTCGCCTCGAGCCTCGATGCGTCTGTGGGCAGATACCCGTCGGGGCCGAGCTCGGTTGCGCGAAGGCCGAGGCCGGCCATCTCGGAGAGGACCCGCTCGGGCTCGAGCTGGTAGCCCCATCCCGGAACCTCGCACACCCCCCACGAGATCGGAGCGCCGGCCACGCGTACAACGCGACGACTCACCCGATCTCCTCCAGGCGTACCGGCCGGTGCTCGGCCCGGGAGCGCCCGCAGGCCATAGCGATGCGGAGCGCCGCAAGCGCGTCCTCGGCCGTGCACGGGCTCTCTCGCCGCCCCGCCGCGAGCTCGACGAACCATTCCATCTCGGCCCGATAGGCCTCGGCGAAGCGGGCCTGGAAATGCGGATACGGATCGGCGGGCGCGGGCGCGGCCTCCGGCTCCACGGAGCGGAGCGGCATCCGTCCGTCCCACCCCACCACCACGCTGTCGCCCGAACCGAGCAGCTCCATGCGAACGTCGTAGCCGAGGGGGTCGTGGCGGGTGACCGACAGTATCCCGAAGGCCCCGCCCGACAGCCGGATCGTGGCCACGGCCGTGTCGACGTCCCCGTACTTCTCGAATACGGGGAATCCGATCACCGCGCCATCCGCGTACGTCTCCACCACCTCCTGGCCCGTGACGAACCGGAGGGCATCGAAGTCGTGCACGCTGAAGTCGCGGAAGATGCCTCCCGACACGGGGATGTATGCCTCGTGGGGCGGCGCGGGGTCGTGTCCCGCCATCCGCACGACGTAGAGGGTGCCGAGCCCGCCGCTGGCGACCAGGTCGCGGGCGGCGCGGTACCCCGGATCGAACCGGCGCTGGAACCCCATCTGGAAGGGGATCCCCACTTCTCCGATGTGAGCCACGACTTCCGCCGTGGAGGCGACGTCGAGCGAGATTGGCTTCTCGCAGAACGTCGGGAGTCCCGCGTCTGCAGCCTGGTGGACCAAGGAGGCGTGCGCGTCGGTAGCGGCCGCGATCACCACCGCGTCGGAGCCCTTCATGGCATCGGCGACGGCGTCCGCGGCCTCGACACCGAGCTCCTCGGCCACGGTCCTTGCACGGTCCTGATCGACGTCGGTCACGAGCACGTCCACGCCCGGAAGCGAAGCGAGCGTCCCAGCATGCACCACTCCCATGCGCCCCACGCCGATCACCGCGATCCGCATCAGCGAGGCCCCCTCCTCATCCGAACCGGAACGTTCGATCCCCTGGAGCATCCGCCCCGATGCGGGCTGCGCTCCATTGGAACGTTCCAAGACGGAAGGAGTACGCTAGGGGCCGCGTCGCGGCGTGTCAAGGGAGGGATCGCCGCCCAGCCGTAGAGTCCGGGAGGAGCGATGGACACCACGAGGCTGACGGTGGCCCAGGCAATCGTGCGGTTCCTCATCACTCAGCGAACGGTCATCGACGAGCGGGAGGGTCCCCTGTTCCCCGGGGTGTTCGCCATCTTCGGCCACGGCAACGTGACCGCGCTGGGTGATGCGCTGGAGGCCGCGGGTGACGCGCTCCCCACCTGGCGCGGCCAGAACGAGCAGACGATGGCCATGGCGGCGGTGGCGTTCGCTAAGGCGAGGCGGCGCCGCCAGATCATGGTCGCGACGAGCTCCATCGGCCCGGGGGCCACGAACATGGTCACGGCCGCGGCCATCGCCCATGCGGACCGGCTCCCACTCCTTGTCCTGTCCGGCGACACCTTCGTCAGCCGGCTGAACGATCCGGCCCTGCAACAGGTAGAGAACTTCGGGAACCCCACGACCACCGTGAACGATGCCTTCCGCCCCGTCACCAGGTACTGGGACCGGATCACCAGCCCGGAGCAGATCCTGCAATCCCTCCCTCAGGCCGTGGCCACGATGCTCGATCCGGCGGAATGCGGTCCGGCGTTCATCGGCCTGCCTCAGGACGTCCAGGCCAGGGCATTCGAGTACCCGGCCGCATTCTTCGAACCGCGCGTCCACCAGGTCCGGCGTCCGGGGCCGGATCCCGTGGAGGTGGAGGCGGCCGGGTCCCTGCTCCGGTCGGCTCGGTCACCCCTCGTAGTCGCCGGCGGTGGCGTCCACTACTCGCTGGCCGAAGACGAGCTCGCGCGGTTCGCCGAGGACCATGGCCTTCCCGTCGTCGAGACCGTCGCGGGAAAGTCCTCGCTCACGTGGGACCATCCGAGCTTCGCCGGACCGATCGGCGTGACTGGCAGCTCCTCGGCCAACGCGTTGGCGGGCGATGCCGACGTCGTGCTGGCGGTCGGCACCCGGCTCCAGGACTTCACCACCGGGTCGTGGAGCGTGTTCCGGAACGAGGGGATGCGCTTGGTCGCGGTGAATGTCGGCCGCCACGACGCGACGAAGCATCGCGCTTTGTCTGTCGTGGGTGACGCGCGGCGAGTCCTGGAGGAGCTCGATGAGGCCCTCGATGGCTGGCGCGCGCCGGCGTCGTGGCTGGACCGGGCCCGGGAGGAGTACGCGGCCTGGAACTCGTACCTGGGGGAGGCGGCGGCTCCTCCCGCCGAGGGCCGATCTCCCTCGTACGCTGCGGTCGTCCGCACCGTGAGCCGCCACGCCCGGGAGAACGATTATGCTCTCACGGCCGCCGGCGGGCTGCCCGGCGAGCTGAACAAGCACTGGCGGTCGCTCTCGGTTGGCAGCTTCGACTGCGAGTACGGCTACAGCTGCATGGGCTACGAGATCGCCGGGGCCTGGGGTGCCGCCATGGCGCTCCCGGATCGCACGGTGATCTCCTTCTGCGGGGACGGCTCCTACCTGATGGCCAATTCCGACATCTACGGTTCGGTGCTCTCCGGACACCCGTTCATCGTCGTACTGTGCGACAACCGCGGCTATGCGGTCATCGACCGGCTCCAGGCCTCCAAGGGCGCCGCGCACTTCAACAATTTGATCGAGAACGTCCGGGCGAGGGAGATCGCGTACGTGGACTTCGCGTCGCACGCGCGATCGATGGGTGCGATGGCCATCGAGGTCTCCACGCTCGAAGAGCTGGAGCGCGCGCTCGAGCAAGCGCGAGAAGCCGACCGGACGGCGGTGATCGTGATCCGAACGGACCCCGAGACGTGGACGGGCGGAGATGCGTGGTGGGACGTGGGGGTCCCCGAGGCCTCGGAACGCCACGAGGTCCTGGTGGCGAAGGCGGAACACGAGGCGGAGCGTAAGCACCAGCGGGTGGGCCTGTGAGCGGATCGACGGCGGTCCGGGAATGGGCGCCGGCGCGGCGGGGCGGCCGCCGGCAGGGCCACCCCACGATCCTGGACGTGGCCGAGCGAGCGGGAGTGTCCAAGTCGTTGGTCTCGCTGGCGCTTCGTGGCTCACCAAGGGTCCGGGAGGAGAAGCGGGAGGCGATCCTTCGGGCAGCCGAGCAGCTCGGCTACCGTCCGAACGCCGTCGCTCGGTCGCTCGTCCGCAAGCGGACCAACGTGATCGGCGTGATGCTGTCCGACCTTCACAACCTCTACTTCGCGGAAGTCGTGGACGGGATCGAGGCCGAGGCCCTCTCGGCTCAGTACCGTGCCCTCATCAACACCGGCAGCCGCATGGCCGAGCGCGAGTGGGAAGCGATCGAGACCCTCCTGCAGCTTCGAACCGACGGCTTGATCCTTGCCGGGCCGGTGCTTCCTACCTCGCTGATCCTCTCGGCCGCCTCATCGGTCCCCGTGGTGCTCGTCGCTCGGGCCTCGCGGTGGCCCTCGGTCGATTCGGTCACCAACGACGATCGAGCCGGTGCCCGGTTGGCGGTCGACCATCTGGTGTCGTTGGGGCATCGAGACATCGCTCACGTCGACGGTGGGACGGGAGCCGGTTCTGCTTCTCGGCGGTCCGGGTATCTGGAAGCCATGCGCGATCACGGACTCGCTCGCGCTGCGGTGGTCACCCCCGGCACGTTCACGGAAGAGGGCGGTGCGGCGGGGATCGACCGTCTCCTCGCGTCGCGAGCGAGGCCCACCGCGGTGTTCGTGGCGAACGATCTGGCCGCCGTAGGCGCGCTCCACGCGTTGGAGCGGCACGGGGCCCGGGTCCCCGAAGATGTGTCCGTCGTCGGGTACGACAACACGGCACTCGCCGCGCTCGGTCACATCGATCTGACCACCGTCGACCAGCCGAGGCGCGAGATCGGCGCCATGGCCGTCAGGCTCCTGTTGCAGCGGCTGGACGACGGCCGCGATCGGGGCCGCCACGTCGTGCTGCCGCCACGCCTGGTCGTCCGGGGGACGACGAAGCCGCCGCGAGGGGCCGTCGCTGCTATACGAGCCCGGCGGTAACCGCCCGGAGCTTCCTCGCCGCCCGGGAAGCCCTGGCCAGTGCTCCGTCCACCGACGCGATCTGAAGCCTTCCCAGCTGGATGTTCATGGCGGTGAATCCGGCCGGGTTCAGGGCGTTGAGGATGCGGTCGCGGATGTAGCCGAGGGTGAAGACATCGCCCCTGACGGCGCCCGCATCGCGGCCCGCCGCGTCGACCAGGAGCTGCGCGGCCCACAGGTCGAAACGGGTCAGGTTCACCTCGGATGCAGGGCGGTAGCGAAGCTCCAGGTCGAGGGTCGACTGGGCGACGTCGATCGCGGCCTGGCGGGCCCGAGCGATGTCGCGAGCGCGAACGGCTCGATCGAGCGCGCCGAGAACACGCGTCATCATCGGCCGGATCAGCGTCGGAACGTCTGTGGCCCCGTAGGCGTCCCACGCGGCCTTCATCCTGCCGACCGTCGACGATGCCGCGTGCCAATCCGATGACCGGGCGGCATCGAAGACCGCGGTCGCGCCCCGCTCCAGGGTCACGAGCTCGGCCGGCAAGGGGTCCGAGGCCCCGTCCGTCGGTACCGCGAGCGCGAGCGCCTCGACGTCTCCTCCACCGGCGGTGAAGAATTCGCCGTAACCGGGGGCGAAGAGTTTCTGCTCGGTCGTCCCGTCCATGTGGAGCTCCTCGGCCACCAGGCCACCGTCGATGGGGCCGAGTGGGCCGTCGAGCGTTCGGTCCTCGGACGTCACGGTGACCTGCTCGAAGGCGATGCCGGGGGTGTTCTCTGTCCGGTAGGCGTTCCCGACCTTGGGATCCGCGGGCATGATCATCGCCGCCGGTCCGTCCTTCCCCACGATCCAGGTGCCTTCCTTCGTGACGATCGCCCCGCCCTCGAAGTCGGCGACGTCCTCACCGAAGTACCAGACCGAGCCATCGTCGGCCTGCGCGTAGAGGTCGTAGGCCACCTCCTGGATCCGCCCGCCGAGATAGGCCATGTACTGAGAGACGCGCGTCTCGACCCGCTGGCCCTCCCACTGAACGATCCTCGTCTCGGGGAGCAGCGTGACCTCGGTCCGGAACGGCTTGCCGTCGACGTGGCCGAGGAAAAGGACCGACGCCTGTCGAGACACCGGGAACAGGGGGTTCGTGACCTCGGTGGGCTGTGAGAAGGTCGGCACGCGCAGGTCGACCCGCTGACTCTCCGGGGCCACGTCGAGGTGCGGCACGACGGGCTGGGGGATCTCCTTCGAGTCGGAGCTGCCGGGGGCGGCAACGCCGCCGCCCCCGATACACGCCCCGATCAGGAGCGCCGCCGCCAACACCGTGCTCGAGAGCCTGGCACGCATATATCCACTCCCCTGCAGCTACGCCGATTGCGGGAGGTACCTGATGAGCTCCTCCCGGTCGGATCCGCCGGAAACGGCGATGGCGAGCACGACGCCGATGCCCTTCGCGTAGAGCTTGTACTCGAGGAGCCTGGGTTCGAGCGGCGTGATCTCCTTCGTCAGCAGGACATCGCGGAAGTGCCCGAATGGGACCTGCGCCTGCTCCGTCAGGCTGAGGATGGCCGCGGAGTCTTCGGCCTCTCCCGCGAGATACTCCTGCCGGTAGGACAGGCCGACCTGGAGGTCGGCCGGCATGACCACGCCGGGCTGGGCGCCATCGACACCCGCCTCCCACGATCCGGCCGTGCTGACGACCCTTCCGTTCTCGTACTCCTTGGTGTTCTCGCCCAGGTACCACACGTTCCCGCAGGTGTCCTGGGCGTACCAGTCGAAGGTGTTTTCCACGAGGTGGCCCTTCTCGGTCACGACATCGTGGACGACCGTCGCGTCGATGCCCAGGATCTTCTTCCTGTTGGTCGTGACGGTCACCGTGACCTTCTGCGAGGTGCCCCGGCGATCGGTCTCCCGGAACACCCACCTGGCGCCGCGGGGGAACGGCAGATATGGGTTGTCGATCCCCGCCACGAAGTCGGCCGGATCGAGGGTCACCGGTTCGCTCCCCTGGGGGAGCTGCCGCGGACACGTGACGGCGGCGGTGGCGATCCCACCCTGCACCCCGCCGATGAGGAGCATGAGCGCGACTCCCACGCCTGCCAGCTTGCGATCCATCGCATCCTCCTTGGGGAAGTGTCTGATCGTGGCGGTTCTCAGTCGCCGTCCGACTCCGCGTCGGCGGAGCCATCGTCATCACTCTCCTGCCCGATGACCTCGAAGTTCGCATCGAGGCCGACTTCGACCACCCGTCCGTCGTCGAGACGGATCTCCACCCCGTACGCGGCTCCCTCGTCGCCGGCCTCGGTCTCGAGGACGGTTCCGCCACCCGTGTGCTGCAGGGCAGCCGCCGTGGCCTTCTCCAATGCCGAGCCGGTGAGTGGCCGGTCGTCGCCGCCTCCCGTGGCGATGGCCACACCCGTGCCCCCACCAAGAAGGGCGACGGCCAGCGCGCCGCCCCCGATCCATCTTGCCCTTCGATCCATGGTTGCCTCCTCTCGTGTCATGTCACTGTTCGGCCTTCGTAGGGTGACGTTCAGGTGGTGAGAGGATCGTGAGCCGAGGATGAGAGGCGCTCATCGGGGATAAGAAGGGTGACCGCCGCACCACCCCCCGGTCGATTCGCGGCCTCCACCGTTCCCCCGTGAGCCTCGGCCACGGCTCGCACGATGGCCAGCCCTAACCCGGAGCCCTCGTCCGCGTCCGGCCGCGACCGGGAGGGGTCCGGCCGAGCGAACGGCTCGAACGCGTTGCGCAGGAAGGCGGCCGGGAAGCCCTCACCGGTGTCCCGAACCTCCAGCGACAGGAAGCCGTTGGCGTGAGCGACTTCGATCGTCACCGTCCCCAGCGGCGGTGTCGAGCGGACGGCATTGTCGAGCAGATTCCCCACGGCCTGCCGCATGCGAAGGGGATCGACGCTCGACCGCAGGCCATCAGGGACACGAGCCTCGATCGATATATCGGCTTGCCTGGCCCGGGCGGCGAAGGCATCGACCTCACCACCAACGAGTTCGGCCAGATCGACCTCCTCCCGCCGCACCGGAACCCGCCCCCGGTCCGCGCGGGCCAGGACCAGGAGGTCCTCCGCCAGCCGGGCCAGCCGCTCGGCCTCATCGGCCGCGCTTCGGAGCGCCGCCTCGAGCTCCTCCGAACTTCGAGCCCGACGGAGCGCCAGATCGAGCTCGATCCGCAAGTTGGCAAGCGGCGTACGGAGCTCGTGGCTTGCCTCGTCCACGAACCGCCGTTCCCGTTGGAGCGCCTGCTCTAGCCGGTCGAGCATCTCGTTCAGGGTCTCCCCCAGCCTGGCGACCTCGTCACCGGTCCCCGCCGGTGGGAGCCGTCGGCCCGGCTCCGATGCGGAGATAGCCGCGGCCTCGATCCGCATGCGCTCCACCGGGCGGAGCGCCGCGCCCGCAACGATCCACCCGACCCCGCCGGCCAGGATGAGGACCAGGGGACCACCGACGGCCATGAGCGCTGCCAGGCGAGCCAGGGCCTCGTGCTGGTCGTCCAGGGATGCCCCAACCACCAGGATCCGACCGCCGGTGACCGGGACAGCCAGGAGCCGGCCCTCGACCTCCTCGTCCACGGTCTGGACGTCGCGTTCGAGGAACCGTGGCCCGCGCAACCCGGCCACCTCGGCCTCGGTGAGGAGCGGAGCGCTCCGCAGGCCGGGCGACGACTGGATGACTACCGCGCCGGTGCCCAGGACCTGTGCGAACGCGTCGCCAGGATCGATCAGGCCGCCTCCTTCCCCGAGGGAACCATCCGGCCTGAGCACGTTCGGCCGGAGGGCCGCCGCCTGGGACTCCAGCCCGGAGTCCACGGCTTCCAACAGATCGGCCCGCAAGCGCAGATACAGGAACCCTCCGGAGACGGCCAGGACCAGGGCCATGAGGGCGGCAGAGATGAGCGTGAGCCTAGCCCTGATCGGCAGGCGCACTCATTGACTCCTCCCTGAGGCGGTAGCCGGCTCCCCGAACGGTCTCGATCGAGTCCGAACCGAAGGGGCGGTCGACCTTCTCCCGCAGATACCGGACGTAGACGTCGACCACGTTCGAGTCGCCCTCGTAGGCGAAGTCCCACACGTGCTCGATCAGCCGGGTGCGGGAGAGGACCTCACCCGGATGCCTCATGAAGTACTCGAGCAGGGCGAACTCCTTCGCGGTGAGCTCGATGGGGGTGCCCCCTCGGCTCACGCGATGGGTCGCGGGGTCAAGCGTCAGGTCTCCCAAGGACAGGAACGGCGGACGCTCGATGGCCCCTCGGCGGAACAGGGCGCGCAGCCGCGCCAGCAGCTCCGCGAACGAGAACGGCTTCGTCAGGTAGTCGTCGGCCCCCGCGTCGAGCCCCGACACTCGGTCGGGGACACCGTCGCGAGCGGTCAACATGAGCACCGGGCTCCACCATCCTGAAGCCCGCAGGCTCCTGCACACCTCGAAGCCGTCGATGTCTGGCAGCATGACGTCGAGGACTACAGCATCGTAGGGGTTCTCAGACGCGAGCCACAGAGCGTCTTGTCCGGTGCCGGAGACGTCGACCGCGTAACCCTCCTCCTCCAGTCCGCGCTTGAGGAGGCCGGCCATCTTGACCTCGTCTTCCACCACCAGCACTCGCACCGGCACCTCCCGGTGGAGAAAGCCTAGCCGGGAGCGGTGAGAGGAAGATGAAGGGCGGTCGCCTCGCTGATCCGTGTCGGAGCGGGGATTTGAACCCCGACGGGCTATGCGCCCACTAGGCCCTCAACCTAGCGCGTCTACCTAATTCCGCCACTCCGACGAGCGAGAGGATTCTACAACCGCAGGCGGCAGGCCCAGCTCTACTTGCCCCAGCGCCAAGAGAGCCAGAACGTGGTCAGGCCGAAGATGATGGCCGTGACCACCGTGACCTTGTCCAGCCGGCGCTCCAGGGAGGTTCCTCCGGTCAGGCTGCTTGTCCCCCCGAACATGTCCGACAGCCCGCTCCCCCGTCCGGAGTGCAACAGGATGAACACGATCAGGAAAAGCGAGGAGGCGATGTTGAGCGCCAGCGCGGCGACGTTCAGCATGGGCCCAGTCTAACCCGCGTCCAGCTGGATGACCGCTCGGTCGGACAACGGGAAATGGCATGCCGCCACCTGTCCGGGATGCTGCGGCGTGAGCTCGGGCTCCTCCTCGGTACATCGGGGGTGGGGCTGGTCGCCGAGCCCCTGAGCCAGCGACATGGCCCGGCTCTGGGGGCACCTCGGGTGGAACCGGCATCCCGACGGAGGGTCGATGGGCGAGGGAACGTCCCCTTCCAGGATGGTCCGCTTCCTTTGGGCGGCCAGGTCGGGGTCGGCGATGGGAACCGCCGAGAGCAGGGCGCCCGAATATGGGTGCTTGGGATCTTGGTACAGGGTGTCGCCGGACGCCATCTCGACGATCTTGCCCAGATACATCACCGAGACGCGGTCCGACACATGCTTGACCACCGATAGGTCGTGGGCGATGAACAGGTACGTCAGGTTGAACTCCTCCTGGAGGTCCTCCAGCAGGTTGAGGATCTGCGCCTGGATCGACACGTCGAGCGCCGAAACGGGCTCGTCGCACACGATGAGCTTGGGTCGAAGCGCCAGGGCGCGAGCCACCCCGATCCGCTGCCGTTGCCCGCCGGAGAACTCGTGTGGGTACCGGTTGTAATGCTCAGGGTTCAGGCCCACGAGCTCCATGAGCTGCTGGACCTCGCTCTTGATCTTGCCCTTGGGGATCGTCTTGTGCAGCCGGTAGGGGGCCCCGATGATCGTCCCCACGGTCTTGCGGGGGTTCAGCGAGGCGTACGGGTCCTGGAAGATCATCTGCATGTCGCGGCGGATCAGCCGGAGGTCCTTGCCCTTCAGCTTGGTGATGTCCCGGCCCTCGAAGAAGACTGAGCCGTCGGTGGGGTCGAACAGGCGCATAGTCACCCGGGCCAGCGTGGACTTGCCGCACCCCGTCTCCCCCACCAGGCCGAGGGTCTCGCCCGGATAGACCTCAAGATCAACGCCGTCCACCGCGTGTACGTCGCCGACGTGCCTCTGGAAGATGATGCCCCTCGTGATGGGGAAGTACTTCTTCACCCCAACTAGCTTGACCAGCGGCTGGACTCCCTGGCGTTCGGATGGCGCCTGGCGTTCGGAGACCGTCACACTCACTGGTGCACCATCACCTCCTCCTTGAAGATCCGTTCCTTGTCCTCGAGCGAGAGGTGGCAGGCCGAGGCGTGGTGTCCGTCGACAGGGAGGAGCTGGGGCACCTCGGTCCGGCACCGGTCGAAGACGTAGGGGCACCGAGGGTGGAACGGGCACCCGGAGGGAACGAAGATCAGCGACGGCGGGAGCCCCTTGATCGGCTTCAGCCGCTCGCTCCGGGGGGCGTCCACCCGAGCGATCGACTGCAGCAGCCCCCAGGTATACGGATGGTCGGCGTCGTAGTAGATGTCCCGGGCGTAGCCGTACTCTACGGCCTTGCCGGCGTACATCACCTGGATGTTGTCGCAGTGCTCTGCCACCACTCCCAAGTCGTGGGTGATGATGATCACCGCGGTGTTGAACTCCTGCTTCAACCGGTCGATGAGTTCAAGGATCTGGGCCTGGACGGTGACGTCGAGGGCGGTGGTGGGCTCGTCGGCGATGAGCAGGTCGGGGTTCAGGGACAGGGCCATGGCGATCATGGCCCGCTGCCGCATGCCCCCGGAGAACTCGTGCGGATATTGCCGGGCCCGCTCGTCGGGCCGGGGGATCCCCACCCGGCGGAGCATGTCGATGGCCTGGTCCCCCGCCTCCTTCTTGCCGATCTTCCGATGGGCCTGGATGGCTTCGGCGATCTGGTTCCCCACTCGGTAAAAAGGGTGGAGGGACGTCATGGGGTCCTGGAAGATCATGCCAATCTGGCTCCCCCGGATGTTCCTCATTTCCTCCACCGGAAGCTTCAGCAGGTCCTGGCCCCGGAACACCACCTCCCCCTCGATCCTGGCTTGCCCGGGGGGGATGAGGCTCATCACGGTCAGGAACGTGACGCTCTTGCCGGACCCGGATTCGCCGACGACCCCAAGGGTCTCTCCCGGCATGATGGAGAACGAAACGCCGTCCACCGCCTTGACCAGGCCGTCCTCGGTGGGGAAGTGGACCTTGAGGTCCTTCACCGCGAGGAGCGGCTCAGCCACCCGTGCTCTCCGCCCGAGCCCGACTCACGTGTATCTCACCCGGGGGTCGAGGACCGCGTACAGGATGTCCACCACCAGGTTCGCAAGCACGATGAAGAACGCGGCGAAGATGGTTACCCCCATCACCACGGGGAAGTCCTGGTCGTAGATGGCGTCGATCGTGTACTTCCCGACACCGTCGATGTCGAAGATCGTCTCGGTGATGATCGCGCCCCCCAAGAGCGCTCCGACGTCCAAACCGAACATCGTGACCACCGGGGTCAGCGCGGCGCGGAGCCCATGCTTGAAGATCACCCGACGCTCCGAGAGTCCCTTGGCCCTCGCGCTGCGGATGTAGTCCTCCGACATCGTCTCGATGAGGGTCCCCCTGACCATCCGGGCGTAGAACGCCGCGAACAGGAGGGAGAGGGTGACCCAGGGCAGGATGAACTTCCCCGTGAGGATGGCGTGCCACACGCTCTCCCCGATATCGAGTCCGGGGGACGGAAACCACCCCAACTTGAACCAGAACACGAACAGCATCACGTAGCCGAGCCAAAACACCGGGGCGGACACGCCGAACAAGGCGAACAGCATCCCGGCACGGTCGGCCAGGGTGCGTCTTCGGATCGCTGAGACGATACCGATGGGCAGCCCGATGATGAGCCACAGCACAGCCGCGCCCAGAGTGAGAGCGACCGTCATCGGGAGCCGCCGGTATATCTCTTCCTTGACAGGGATGAAGTTCCCATACGAGTAGTAGACCTGCTCGTTCAGGAAGTAGCTCGGCCAGGGGACCAGGCCTTTGGCGAACCGCCCATATTGGATGTACCAGGGCTTGTCCAGCCCCAGGTTGGTCCGGATCTCGGCCAAGATCTCCGGGTTCGTCTGCCGGCCGGCGATCAGACGCGCCGGGTCGGTCGCAGGCAGCTTCAGGAAGATGATGAAGGTCAGGAACGAGACGAAGAACAACACGAGGATCAAGAACAAGATCCGCCGCACCAGGTACCTGCTCATCGGGTCACATTATGCCCCTTGGATGGGGAAGGGGGCCACTCGTTGTGGCCCCCTTCCCGCCGTGTTCTACCCGTTGATGGGCGGCCCCCCTACGCGCCGCCGCCGGCCAATGCTACGTGCTGCAAGGCCATCGTTCCCTGGTTCGAGCTGTACGTGTAGTTGACGATCCGGGGACCGGCCAGCCGGACTTCGTTGTCGAAGATCCACGGCACGAACGGCACGACCTCCTCCATCGTCGTTCGATCCCAGTCGGCCCAGCAGTTGGTGCGGTCGTCGCCCAGCGGAAGCGTGGCGCACTCCGCCATCTGGTCGTCCAGGCTCGGTACACTGGTGACCTTGTAATCGAACTTCTTCAAGACCGCGGGGCTGGCCCCCACCAGGGAGTAGTTGCAGCAACCCTCCGGGCCGATACCTACGGACCCCAGGATCGGCGGGCCGAAGGTGAACGCGTCCCCGTAGTCCTTGAACCAACCGACGCTCGGGCAGAAGGCGGCGTGGGCACCGGGGTCCAGGCACTTCTCGTACATGAACGTGTACCGGTCACCCTCGGAGACCTTGAAGTCGATCCCGATCTTCGCCGCATTGTCCGCGATGATCGCGTTCTGTTGGGAGTAGGGATCCTCCCGGTCGGCGATCAGCGGCACACCCTTGCATTCGGGGGCGTCGCAGACGCCGTCTTGGTCCGTGTCGTACTTGGACTGCTTCATCTCCTCCTTCGCGGCGTCGACGTCACCCTGTCCGCCTTCCGTGGCGTACGGGTCATAGCCCTCCAAGACCCCGCCCAGGATGGTGTCCGGGATGATGTGCCCGGCGATCGCACCGTACAAGTCGCCCCCGCGGGCCCGACGGAGAGCGTCCTTGTCGATCACGAAGTTCATGGCCTTCCGCACGTGGACGTCGTCGAACGGCGGCTCGGCGATGTTCATCGACAGGTAGCGGAGTCCGTCGGTTGGGTTCACATGGAGCTGCTCCTTGAGCTCCGGGTCGGTGCTGTACTGCTGGAGAAGCTCCGCCGGCGGGACGCCGTCGTACACGTAGTCGATCTCACCGGACTCCCACTTGTTGAAGTTGACGTCGCTGCTCTCGTTGATCTGGACCTCGATGCCGTCCAGGTAGGCGCTCCGCAGGTCGTCGGTGTCGGCGTTCCACGAGGGGTTCCTCACCAGCACCCACGACCGCCCCGGGTCGTACCCCGACACGGGCTTCTGCTGCTTGGCCGGGACCGAGAAGTCGAGCTGGTCGGACCCTTCGAACATGTAGGGGCCATTGGCAACTAGGTACCGTCCGTAGTCCCTGTCGTGGCCCTCCGCCGCTCCCTCGGGGATCGGCGCCATCGCCGGCATCGCCATCCGGAGCGGGAAGTCCCCCGTGGGCTCCGTCAGGGTGATCACCAGGGTCTTGTCGTCCGGCGTCTGGACCCCGGAGATGGAGTCGGCCTTGCCCTCGGCGAACTCCTGGATCCCCTGGATGAGCGAGTCGCCGGTGGAGTTGTCCGTGTAGTAGAAGGCATAACCGCCCTCGTGGCACACGGTGCAGGCCTCTCGTTCGATGGCCCGGACGAAGTCCGCCGACGTGATCTCCACGTCCCCGAAAGGTGGCGCGAAGGTCACGCCGTCTTTGATGTGGAACGTGTAGGTCAATCCGTCATCGGTGATCTCCGGGAGGTCCGTGGCCAGGTCTGGTTGAACATCACTGCCGCCGTTGGCCGCGTCCAGCCCGTTGTACTGGAGCAGGGTCCGGAGGAGGCAACAATTGAAGATCGACCAGGAGATCTGGGAGTACTCCTTGGCCGGGTCGAACGCCTCGTCCACGTCGGCCGAGATGCCCATCTTGATCACCCCGCCGGCCTTGATTTCGGTGCCGGGAGTCGCCTGCGGGGGGGCCTCCTCCTCACCACACGCGGCCGCCACGACCGCCAGCACCCCGACCAGGGCCACGACCCTGAGATATCGTCCAATCACGTCATTCCCCCTTTTCGTTGGCAGCGTCAAGGACTGTTCGGTTCAGTTCATCCCCCCTCCCCGCCCCCCGTCGCTCTCCGTCCTCTCTCTCCGTTGTGTGCGTCCTCTGCGGGACTCGACCCTCCCGCTACCCGCCCGTCCGGGGGTCGAGGGCGTCCCGCAGCCCATCGCCCACCAGGTTGAACGCCAGCGTGGTCAGGAAAAGGAAGAGCCCGGGGAACAGGAACATCCACCAGGCCACGGTGAATATCCTCCCCCCCGCGTCCGCCAACATCCCCCCCCACGAAGGCACGGTGGAGGGGACGCCCAGGCCGAGGAAGGACAGGGCCGCTTCGAACAGGATGTTGTTCGGGATGATGAGGGTCGTATAGACGATGATCGGGGCCACGACGTTCGGCAGGATCTCCCGCCCCACGATCCGCAGATCGCCCGCCCCGACGGCCCTGGCGGCCTCGACGAACTCCTTCTCCCGCAGGGACAGCACCTGGCCCCGAACGATCCTGGCGATGTATGGCCAGTTGAACAGCCCGATCACGAAGCTGACCAAGAAGAGCCCGGGCCGAAGAAGCCCGAACAAGCAACCCTGCTTGCTGGCCCCGCAGGCCGAGACGAGGCCCACGGCCAGCAGGAGGATCGGCATCGACATCACGACATCGGTTGCTCGGGACAGGAACGTGTCCACCTTCCCCTTGAAGTAGCCAGCCAGCAGGCCGACGACCACGCCGACCACGAGCGACATGCCCGTGGCGAAGAACGCCACGATCAGCGACGTCCGTGCCCCGTACATAACGCGGACGAACAAGTCCCGCCCGGCCTTGTCGGCCCCGAACCAGAAGCTGCCGTTCGGGCCTTGGGGCAGGCCGAACGCGTTCGTCATCTCCCGCAGGAAGACCTGGTTCGGCCCGTGGCCGACCAGCTTGGCGACGAGTGGGGCGAACACCGCCATGCACAGGATGAGGATGATCAGGATGATGCCGGTCAACGCCAGCCGGTCCCTGCGGAACCGGCGCCAGAACAGCTCCCATGGGCTCCTGCCGACCACTCCAAGGGCCGGCTCGCCCTCCGTAGGCGGTGCTGCCGGCCCGGCGATCGGTTCGCGAACGACGCTTGCCACTCGGGTCCCTCCTGCTCACGCGGGGTTTGGCAGCAAACATTACCTGTGTCTCAGGCAACCGAGCAAACGCCTCAGCACAGGTGCGAACCGCATCTCTCCCTCATATACGACCTCAGAGCCGACCGGGGATTGCTCGCCTCCGAAGGCCACCGTCCCGTCGGACGATCGCCGGGACCGGCCACGATCAGGCGAACAGGCTCGGGCCTGGGGGGCCACTCCCGAGGTCCCTGAAGCTGTCGACCCATCGGGATCGCGGACTCTTGCCGTTCCTCATCCGCGCATCAAGCCGGCCAGCCGTGGCACGATGTCCACACCTCGTAACTGCCCCAGGGACCCGGTTGCGCATGCCCGCTCACCGAACGATGTCGAGCCGTCCGGTCGTATCGGCCCTCCACTCGCGAGCAGGGGGACCGGCTCCGCCGTATGCGCCTTGCGGACGCACGACGTGGAGTGGTCGGCGGTGACCGCCACGATGGTCCGGCTACCGTCGATCATTGGCAGAACCTCGCCGAAGAAGGCTCGGTCGATCACCTCGATGACGTCACGCTTGTCCTCCGAGCGGCCGTCGTGGGCCGGGACGTCCGGGCCCTTGATGTGCACGTACAGGGCGTCGAAACCGTCCAGGGCTTCGGAGGCCAGGCTTGCCCACCGCGCGTAATCCGCCTCGGTCGAGAGGCGGGGGGCGTCGACCGGGGCCATACCGAGAAGCATGGCGATGCCCCGCTCCACGGGCATCTCCACGAAGCAGCCCCACGCCGGACCGAACCGTTCCTTGATCGCCTGGAGTTTGGGGACGTGGTCACCGCCGTCGCGGGTGAGCACGAGGTTGGCGGGGAGCTTGCCCCTTCTCTGCCGGTCCCCGTTCACCTCCGACGCGTCGAGGATCTTGGCCGCTCCTTCAACGAACGCGTTGGTCAGCTCGGCGGCCCGCCCGGCCGCTTCGGTGTCCTCCAGCGGCTCGCACCGAGCCACCTCGAGCTCGAACGTCTCCAGTGCGACCCCCAGCGAGCCTTCCTTCCGATACGCAGGGTCGGTGTTCGTCACCTGGGCGGACAGCGACCCCACCTCCGACCGGATAACGAGAACTCCCCGATGCTCCACCGTGGATCGGAGCTCGAAGGTGGCGCCTGGAAGCTTGAGCTTCTCGTTGACCTCCATGGCCAGGGTCCGGGCCTCGTCAGACGACAGGTCCCGTCCCACCCGGCGGTCGACGATCCGGGGCCAGTCGGCGGTTGCGAAGTTCACCCGGTACGCCAGGTCGCCTTCGCGGAAGTCCATGCCGGCGCCCACGGCCTCGACGACGCCGCGGCCGGGGTGCTCCTCCCGAGGGTCGTATCCGAGGATGGCGAACACTGCGATGTCCGATTCGGGCGCGATTCCTGGGCCGACCGTGACGACGGTTCCGGTCCGGCCTTGCGCCGCAAGCGCGTCCATGAACGGGGTTCGGGCCGCCTCCAGCGGCGTCCGGTCTCCGAGGGCCGGGATCGGATCGTCACCCAGCCCATCGAGGCAGACGTAGAGCAATCGGTACACGTCGCTCTCCTACCGGTACTTCACGATGAGCGCGAACTCCTCCGGGTCCAGGCTGGCCCCACCCACGAGTGCCCCGTCGATCTCGGGATGCGCCATGAAGTCGCGGATGTTGCCGGCCTTCACGCTCCCGCCATACTGGACCCGGACCGCGTCGGCCACCTCCTTCGAATAGGCCGACGACAGCGTGTCCCGGATCAAGGCGACGACCTGGCCGGCGTCCGCGGGCTCGGCATTGCGGCCGGTGCCGATGGCCCAGATCGGCTCATACGCCATCACCAGCCGAGCGGCGTCCTCGGAAACGACGCCCTGGAGGTCCCGCCGCACCTGGCCCACCACCTTCTCCTCCGTGGCGCCGGCCTCTCGTTCCTCGAGGCTCTCACCCACGCAGAGGATCGGCAGCATGGCGTGGGAGAAGACCGAGCGTACTTTCCTGTTCACGACCTCGTCGGTCTCGCCGAACAGCTGGCGCCGCTCCGAATGCCCCACGATCACGTACCCACACTTCAGCGCCTGTAGCATCGGCGGCGAGACCTCTCCGGTGAACGCGCCCTTCTCCTCGTGGTGCACGTTCTGGGCGCCCAGGCCGTACGGCAGTCGGTCGCTGTCGATGAGGGTCTGAACCGCGCGAAGCGCCGTGAACGCGGGGCAGATGACCACCTCCACGCGGTCGGCGTCGGACCTGTCCAGCAGGTACGAGAGCTTCTGCACGTCCCGGATGGCCTCCAGATGGGTCTTGTGCATCTTCCAGTTGGCCGCGATGATGGGCCGCCGTTTCGTCATCCCTCGGCCTCCAGGACCTCCACCCCGGGGAGTTCCCGGCCCTCGAGGAACTCGAGCGAGGCCCCCCCGCCGGTGGACAGGTGGTCGAACCCGTCCTCCAGCCCGAAGCGCTTGATGGCCAGGAGACTGTCCCCTCCACCGGCCACGGAGTACGCGCTCGATCCGGCGATGGCGGTGGCCACCCCTCGGGTGCCCGCGGAGAACGGCTCGAGCTCGAACACGCCCATCGGGCCGTTCCACAGGATGGTCTTCGCCTCCGCGATGGTCATGGCGAACTCCTCCACGGTGCGAGGACCGATGTCGAGACCCATCAGCTCCTTCGGGATCCTCGATGCGGGGACGGTCGTGCGCGGCACGTCGAGCGTCGACTCGCGCGCCGCAACGGCGTCCCCCGGCAGCTGGATGACGACGTCACGCTCCTCAGCCCGCTTCCGCGCCGACAGCACCTCGTCGAACCGTTCCGGCTCGACCAGGCTCTTGCCGATCTCGCCGCCCTGGGCGGCGATGAACGTGAACGCCATGGCCCCCCCGATCAACAGGGCGTCCACCCGGTCGACGAGGGCCTCGACGGTGGAGAGCTTGTCCGAGACCTTGGCCCCTCCGAGGACCGCTACGTACGGGCGGGCCGTTTCACCCAGGAGTCTGGACAGCGCCTCAACCTCCTTCTGCAGCAGGCGTCCGGCCGCCGCCGGTCTCCCCCGCTCCACGAACAGGGCCGGGAGCGCGGCTACCGACGCATGGGTCCGGTGGACGGCGCCGAAGGCATCGTCCACGTATACGTCGCCGAGGCGGGCCAACCGCTCGGCGAATCCCCGGTCGTTGGCTTCCTCGCCCGGTTCGAAACGGAGGTTCTCCAACATTACGATCTCGCCCGGGCGAAGCTCCGCGCACCGGCGTTCCACCGAGTTGTCCACCACGACATCCGTCGGGTCGTAGCCGACGGCGCCCCCGATCAGCTCGGCGAGGCGCTCCGCGATAGGGCCCATCCGGACGCCCTCGTCGACGGTGCCCTTGGGCCGGCCGAGATGCGAGGCGAGGACCAGCGATGCGCCCGCGTGGAGCAGCTCGCGCAGCGTCGGAAGCGACGCCGTGATCCGCGAGTCGTCGGCGACCTTGCTACCGTCCAGGGGAACGTTGTAGTCGACCCGAACGAAGGCCCGTCTGTCGGCGACGTCCCCGAGATCCTCCAGGGTCCGAAGGGTCACAGCTTGCTCGCGACCAGGGTGGTCAGGTCGACCAGCCGGTGCGAGTAACCCCATTCGTTGTCGTACCAGCCGAGCACCTTGACCATGGTGCCCATGGCCATGGTGGACAGGGCATCGAACGTGCACGACGCGGGGGAGCCGACGATGTCCGAGGACACGATGGGATCCTCCGTGTACACGAGCTTGCCCGCCAGCGGGCCGCGCTCCGCGGCCGACCGGTAGGCCGCGTTCACCTCCTCGACGCTGGCCTCGCGGTTCAGGGTGGCCACGAGGTCGGTGACCGAACCGTCGGGGATGGGCACCCGCATGGCCAGGCCGTCCACCTTTCCCTTGAGGTGGGGAATGACCACGCCCGTCGTCCTGGCGGCGCCGGTGGAGGTGGGGATGATGTTGATGGCGGCGGCCCGGGCCCGCCGAAGGTCCTCGTGCGGAAGGTCCAGGATCCTTTGGTCGTTGGTGTACGCGTGGATCGTGGTCATGAATCCCTGGTCGATCCCGAAGGCGTCGTCGAGGACCTTGGCCATGGGGACCACACAGTTGGTGGTGCAGGAGGCGTTCGAGATCACGTTGTGCGACTTCGGGTCGTAGGCGTCGTCGTTCACGCCGAGCACCATCGTGATGTCCTCGCCCTTCGCCGGAGCGCTGATGATGACCTTCTCCGCGCCGGCCGCGATGTGCTTGTCCGCGTCCTCTCGCTTGGTGAACAGCCCGGTGGACTCGATGACGATCCGCGCGCCAAGCTCCTTCCACGGCAGGTTCGCCGGGTCCCTCTCCGCCAGCACCTTGAGCTCGTCACCGCCGGCGAAGATGCTGGTCTCAGTCGCTGTGACCTCGCCGGGGAACGTCCCCAGCACGGAGTCATACTTCAGGAGATGGGCGAGGGTCTTCGCGTCGGTGATGTCGTTGACCGCGACGAAGTCGATGTCGATCCCCTGTTGCTTCGCCGCTCGGAAGAAGTTCCGGCCGATCCGACCGAAGCCGTTGATGCCGACCTTGATGCTCATGGCGTGCCTCCTGGAGGGCGGGGTTCACCGTCATCCTAGCCAATCCGAAGTGGCTCCCTTCCGGCGGCGTTCCCGGGAAGACCGTCGCTGGGGGCGGGTGGATCAGCCGGTCTCGCCGCGGTCCAAATCCCGGTGGTCCACCGAGACGGGCAGGCCCTTGTCCCGGAAGAACGTGGCCAGCTCGTCGGCAACGACCACGGAGCGGTGCTGCCCTCCGGTGCACCCCACGGCCACGGCGAGATAGGCCTTGCCCTCGGCCAGGAACCCCGGGACCATGAACCCCAGCAGGGCCCGGAGCCGCCGCATGAACTCGCGATAGGTCTGCTGCCCCTTGACGTAGGTCCTGACCCGGTCGTCCGTCCCAGGCAAGGGCCGGAGCTCGTCCACCCAATGCGGGTTGGGGAGGAACCGAACGTCGATCACGACGTCGGCGTCGCGAGGCGTGCCGTACTTGTACCCGAACGAGATCAACGAGACCTGGAGCCCGGCCTCGGGCGGCGCGTCGGCGAAGGCGTCCCGGAGGCGGTCGCGGAGCTCGTGGGGGGTCAGGCCGGAGGTGTCGACGATCAGGTCGGCGTCGCCCCGGAGGCTCTCCATCATCAGCCGCTCCTTCCGGATGCCCTCGATGACCCGGTCGGCCGGCGCGAGCGGATGGCGGTGACGGGTAGCTGCGTACCGGTTCACCAGGTCCTCGTCGGAGGCCTCCAGATAGAGGATGTTGTACGGGATCGAGAGGCCCTTGAGCTCCTCAAGGGCCTTCGACAGCTCACCGAAGAAGACCCCGCCCCGGGCATCGACTACGGTGGCGACCCGCCCCGGACCTCCGGGGCGCGCCGCCAGTTCGGCCATCTTGGGGAGCAGTGCCGGCGGGATGTTGTCGACGACGAAGAGCCCCAGATCCTCCAGGCACTTGGCCGCTTCGGAGCGTCCCGCCCCGGACAATCCGGTGATGATGGTGAACCCCGGCCCCTGCGGACGCCGCCGGATGGACCGGACCTTCCCCTTCGACTCGGGTTCCCGCTCGGCCGGCTGTCCCATCAGGCGCTCACCCTCCGCTCCGGCGCCTGGGCTGATCCGTGGAGACGCTCGTACACGCCCCGAGCGATCTCCCGCCCCACCCCCGGCGTGGCCGCGATCTCCTCCAGCGAAGCCCGTGACAGGCGGGCGAGCGAACCGAACCGCTTCAGCAAGGCCCTCTTGCGAGCCGGTCCGATCCCCTGCACGTCATCCAACGACGATGCCATCACCCTCTTGGAACGTTTCTCGCGATGGTAAGTGACGGCGAACCGGTGAGCTTCGTCCCGGATGTGCTGGAGGACGAACAGCGCCTCGGAGCCCCGGGGGATGCGGAGAGGGTCTGGCCGGTCGGGGAAGTACACCTCCTCCAGACGCTTGGCCAGGCCGATGGCCGGGATGTGGAGGTCCAGGTCGGCCAGGACTTTCGTGGCCACGGAGAGCTGCCCCCGGCCCCCGTCCACCACGATCAGGGAGGGGGGATAGGAGAACCGGCGCCGCCTCACCGTTCCTTCGTCGCCGGGCTGCCCGCCACCTTGACTGCCGTCGTCGTTGGCTCCTGCCCTCAGCCGGGCGAATCGCCGACTGAGCATCTCCTCCATGCTTGCGAAATCGTCCTGTCCGGGCACCCCCTTGATCTCGAACCGGCGGTAATCGGACCGCTTGGGGAGCCCGTCCTCGAACACGACCATGGATCCGACCGTGTCCGTGGGGCCGAGATTGGAGATGTCGTAGGCCTCGATCCGAAGGGGCGCCTGCGGCAGGCCGAGGACCGTGGCCAGCTCGGTCAGGGCCCGGGACCGCGCGCCGAAGTCCGATGCCCGCCGGAGCTTGTGCCGCTGGAAGTGCTCCCGGGCGTTCTGGGTGACCACCTCGAGCAGCTTGCGCTTGGCGCCCCGGCGGGGAACCGCGAACGTGACGGGGCCGCCTCGCCGGCCCGAGAGCCACCTGGCCAGGACGTCGGCGTCGGTGGGCGTCTCCGGAACCATGATCCGGGGAGGGACCTCCTCGCGCTCCATGTACAGTTCGCGAACGAAGGAAGCCAACAGGCCGGGGCGGTCCAGCTCCTCCACCCGGTCCACGATCCATCCCTTCCGCCCCATCGCTCGTCCCTTCCGGACGAAGAACACCTGGAACGCGGCCTCGAGGTCGTCCTCGGTCAGACCGATGACGTCGAGGTTCTCCGCTTGCGTCAGGACCATCTCCTGGCTCTCCAGGGCCCGGCGGGCGGCGACAAGCTGGTCGCGGAGCTTCGCCGCGAGCTCGTACTCCTCCCGCTCGGAGGCCTCGCCCATCTCCCGCTCCAACCGCCGAAGGACGGGGCGCTCGTTGCCGGATAGGAAGTCGGCCAGGGCGTCGACGTGCGCGCGATAGGACTCCTCGCTCACGCCGGTGACCTCGGGCACGCATGGCCCGGCGCACCGTCCGATGTCGTAGTACAGGCAGGGCCGGCGGGCCCGGGCCCGCTGGTCGAAGAACGCGTTCGAACAGGTCCGGACGGGGAACACGCGGGTCAGCGCATCGAGGGTCTCGCGGATGGCGTAGGCATGGGCAAAGGGCCCGAAGTACCTGACCCCCTTCCGCCTGGATCCTCGCACGACCTGGGCCCGGGGCCATCGCTCGCCCACGGTGAGGGCCAGGTACGGGTAGGACTTGTCGTCTCGGTACCGGATGTTGAAGCGCGGAAGGTTCTCCTTGATCAGGTTGTACTCGAGCATCAGTGCGTCGACCTCGTTCGACGCCACGATCCACTCCACCGATCCCGCGGCGGTCATCATGGCTTCGGTCCGGGGATGGAGGGGTTTTCCCCAGTAGCTCGCCAGGCGCTTGCGGAGCGAGGTGGCCTTGCCCACGTAGACCACGCGGCCGTCCGCGTCCCGGAAGAGGTAGGCACCAGGCGCGTCGGGGATGATCGAGGTGTCGGGGCGGGCGACGCTCACGTACCCATTCTATGGGCGAGACATGCCGCCTCCGGGGAGCGCGGCCCTCCTCGCCTATTTCACTCGGAGGGTGCCGTTCATCAGGGTGGGGTGCACGTCGCAGTGGAAGTAGTACTCGCCCGACTTCAGCTCGGGCACCTTGTAGTCGGCGGTGGCCGGGCCGGTGATGATCTCCCCTTGCTCGATGGGCTGGGTGAGGTCGGTGGCGCTGGGATAGACCGACACGTTGTGCTGGATGCCACTGTCCTTGTTGTCAAAGGCGATGGTGAAGGGCGCGCTCGCTGACGCCTCGATGCAGTTTGTGTCGAAGGCGATGCCCTGGGCCACGATGTCCACCACCCCGTTCGACGTCTTCGTGCACTGGGTCGTGGCCGGGGTGGAGGTCGCCACGGCCGAGGGAGTCGGGCTGGGGACCGCGAGGTCCAGCCCGCTCACTTCGGCGTAGGTTCCCAGCAACAGGTCCTGCGACGTCTCGGCATACCAGGCAACGTAGACGGCCGAGCCGTCGGGGGTCGCGGCCACGGCCGGTAGCATGCCGTCGTTCGCGCCCTTCACCTCGATGGGCTCGAACGAGCCACCGGTGGCCGACGCCAGCTGCACGCTGTCGGTGCCCGGGTCGTACCAGGTGACGGACACGGTGCCGGCATCATCCGCTGCGATCCCTGTGGAGCGGCCGGCGTCGTTGGCCCCTTTCCCCACCGTCGCCACGGTGCTGGTCTGCCAGCTCGTGCCGTCCTTGGAGCTTGCCGCGTGCACCTGATCCCCCGCGTAGTACGAGACGTGGATGGTCCCGTCCTTCCCCGTCGTCGCGGACAGCCCATAGCCGTCGGCGCCCGACTCGACGGTCGAGAAGGCCCAGCCTCCCTCCTCCCCTCCACCCAAGGCAGCGGCAATCACGCTCGATCCGTTCGAGTAGAGCACCACGGGCTGGCCGGACGCGGAGATCGTCGCGGCGACCCGATACGGTTGCGACGGACCAGTCCTCCGCGGGATCGTCTCCAGCACGTCGCTCTTCCACGCCCCGGCCACCATCGTTTTCACCGTGACTTCTTGGCCTCGAGCCGTGGTTAGGATGAAGGCTACCCACGGCGTGCCGGACGATGTCACGGCCACGGCTGGAGATCCAAGCGGCCCTGCCCGCTGGAGGCGAGGCTTCATGGGCTGTAGCAGCGAAGCACTGAACGCCGTGTCCAAGCTCTCGGCGTACCACAGGCCGGTGTCGGCGGCCCAGGCCACGTGGAATCCGCCCGACGGATCGATGGCCAGCGAGGTCCCGTTCACGCTCTGCGGCGTTATGGACTTCACCGGCGCCACCGTGGCCGGGCCGAACGGCACGCTCACGTTGGGGATGGAAGCCTGCATGGCCACGGCTCCCCGGGTCCAGATGCCGTCCTTCGTGCTGTCCAACAGGACAGCGGGAAGCGTGGGCGACCCGATGGGGCGGGTGGGCGCAATCTCTCCCTCCTTCAGCTCGGCGAGGAACCCGAAGTAGGAGATGTACGGCGTGCCCTGGGCGTCCACGGCGACGGATGGGCCGAGGCCTACGTCGTCGAGGAAGTCGGCGACCTGCGGGACGAACTGCTTGCCGGAGCCGAAGGTGACGCTTGGCGGGGTCGGAGTGGCACACGCCGCCGCCAGGATCGAAAGGACGAAGGCGGACGGAAGGACCTTCCTGGACATGAGCGCGGGTCATGCTAGCAAGCCCGGCTGGTACGCGCGCCGGGCTATGCGTCCAGCGGGATCCGCTCTCGCTCCAGCGGGAGCGCCCCCAGCACCTCGGCAAGGAACTGTCCGGTGTAGGACCCTGCATTGGCGGCTACGGCTTCCGGCGGACCCTCTGCGACGATCCTGCCGCCAGCGTCCCCACCCTCCGGTCCGAGGTCGACGATCCAGTCCGCGGTCTTGATGACGTCCAAGTTGTGCTCGATCACGAGCACCGTGTTGCCCGCTCCGACCAGCCGCTGGAGCACCGCCAGGA
>WNFU01001846.1_pt1 | contig 29545 bp, 30 predicted proteins | sample 5400121 | NCBI WGS metagenome assembly WNFU01 (sample SAMN13153360, study PRJNA577476) | soil metagenome | isolation source: 100 cm soil or saprolite under grassland replicate 1 | place: USA:California | collected 2016-06-15 | reverse complement strand
TCCGGTCCGCCTCGTCGAGGACGAGGATCTCGACCTGGCCCAGGTTGGCCGTGCGCTGGCCGACATGATCCAGCAGTCGACCGGGCGTTGCCACCAGGAATTCCACGCCCGCCCGGAGATCCTTGAGCTGGGGCTCGATGGGCACGCCGCCGTACACGCTGGCAACGCGGAGCGGCACGTACTTGCCGTAGGTCCGGGCCATCTCGTCGACCTGCATCGCCAGCTCCCGCGTTGGGGTCAGCACCAGGACGCGGGTCGGGTGGCGGGCGGGCGAGAAGCTCATGTTGGCGTGGAACTTCAGGCGCTCGAAGATGGGCAGCACGAAGGCCGCGGTCTTGCCCGTGCCGGTCTGGGCAGCGGCGAGGACGTCACGTCCCTCGAGGACGAGCGGGATGGCCTGGATCTGGATGGGGGTGGGCGTCGTGTAGCCCTCTTCTGCAACCGCGCGCAGGAGGTCTGGCGACAGACCGAGCGTTTCGAACGTCAAACGGTGGGCTCCGGAGGGTGGCACATTCGGGCAGGGCGATCGCCGGCGCGGTGCGGCGCCGGCGGGGATAGACGTTGCGGAGTCTACCCGAACGGCCGGCCCGGTCCGCCCGGTGAGCGTGCCGGCCACATCCGGCTCGCGGGCTGCCGATCGGGCCAGGCGCTGCCCGTACTCCCGCGGGAGACGCGGATCTTGCGCGGCCGCCTATGCTCGCGACATGCTACCCGTCACCACGCACCCGGGGGTCGTGCGTCCGCGCCCCGTCCGACACCGCGTCCAGCTCGGTCGGCTGGCGGTCCTGGTCGCCGTCAGCCTCATTGGGTTCGGCGTCGGCTTCGAGCGAGGCTCCGACCTCTCGACGGCGCCACGGCCGAGCTCCGTCGTCGCGCCGGTCGCGGCCGTCGCCGGTGAGTCGCCCGCCGCCGGGGCCAGGCTGCCCGCCGACACCACGACATCGGCCACCAGCACGGCCCTGCCGACGGCCGCCCTTCAGACTCGCCTGGCCGAGCTGCGCAAGAAATACTCGGCGCCCGGCGTGTCCGTGACGATCATCTGGCCCGACGGCCGCCGCTGGAGCGGTGTGAGCGGCTGGGCGAACCTCCGGAATCGAGTGCCGGTCTCCGGCGGCACAGCGTTCGCGATCGGCAGCGTGACCAAGACGTTCATGGCCGCGCTCATCCTCGATCTGGCGGAGGAGCGGCGAATATCGCTCGACGACCGCGTGCGCCGCTGGCTGCCCACGGCCCGGGTGTCGTGGGCGGTGACGATTCGCCAGATGCTCGACCACACCAGTGGCCTGTACGACTACTTCTCGAACCCCACGATCGATGCCGCCCTGCTCGCCGACAAACGTCGCGTCTGGAGTCCGGCACGAGCACTCAGCTACATGCGGGCACCCTACTTCGCGGCCGGGACCGATTGGCACTACTCGAACTCGAACTACGTGCTGCTCGGGCAGGTGGTCCAGCGCGTCACCGGCCGGTCGGTGGCGGCCGAGCTGCGTCGCCGGTTCGTCGACCGGCTGGGCCTCACTCGAACCTTCATGCAGGGCGTCGAGGCCCGCCGGGGGACCGTGGCAACCGCCTACGTCCAGCGGGGCTGGGGAACGAGCCTGCGCTGGGTCAATCAATGGGATGGGACGCCGATCGCGCCGTTCACCTCCGTGACCACGGCCGCCGGCAACGCCGGTGCGGTGGCCGCGAGCTCGCGAGACCTCGCCGTGTGGGCTCGCGCGCTGTACGGCGGGACGATCCTGGAACCGGCCTCTCTCGCGGCGATGGAGGATGTCAGCCACAGCATCAGCGTGGGGGCCACGAGGCGTTACGGCCTCGGGTTCATGGAGGAATGGCTCGGCGGCCGGCGAACGTTCGGCCACAGTGGCCGCCTCATCGGCTCACGGAGCTCCATCCGCTACCTGCCGGACTACGGGTTCACGATCGCGGTCGTCACGAACCAGGACCGCTACAGCCCGGACTCCATCGGCACGCCGCTGATGAACATCGCGATCGCCAGCTTGCCATCGATCCCACCGCCGAGCCCGGCTCCATCGCCCACCCCGACGCCATCGCCCAGCCCGACGCAGAGCTCCGAGCCGTCGCCGGCCCTGACGCCGCGCTCCGAGGCGTCGCCGACTGCGACGCCGACATCCGAGCCGTCGCCGGCCGTGACGCCGACGCTCGAGGTGTCGCCCGCACCCTAGCCCCAAGCGCCAGGCAGCCGCCACTCGGGCGCCGTTGCGCGTGGCGGGACATGCCGGCGGGGTACGTCGGTCCCGTGGGCGTATGGCCCTCTCGTGGTATGGCCAGGGCCAATTGGGCGCCGCCATACTACCGGCCGTCGCACCCCGCGCCCCAAGACGGGGAGAATCCCAGACCGCCGCCCCTGGCAGGCGTCCGAGCCGGCTCACCCGTTTCGGACTACCTTCACGCCCCGTCTTTGCGTTCCTGCCGCGGGTGGACCAAACCACCGTCGCCGCGCCTCAGCGCGCGGCGTTCCGGCTGTGAGGAGGCAAGACATTGCGGTTGGTTCGCAACGGCGCCCAGCGGGCGTCCAGTCGAAGCGGCAATCGGCGGCGCAATGCGCTCGCCGCCCTGCTCATGGCCCTGGCCTGCCTGAGCGCCATCCCACCGGCGGCCAGCGCCGCCACCATGAAGGTCGTCATCGTCGTCGGGCCCGTCGAGTCGATGACCAGCACGTATATCTACGACGCGAGAGTCCTCGCGAAGCAGGCCCGCTCGTACGGTGCCGCCGTCACGGAGATCTATAGCCCGTACGCGACATGGTCCCGGGTGCGGTCCGCCGCGCAGGGCGCCAATCTGTTCATCTACCTCGGCCACGGCAACGGCTGGCCCAGCCCGTACGCGCCGTTCAACACGAAGACCAAGGATGGGCTCGGCCTGAACGCCACGTCGGGCAGCGGCAACTACAACAACAAGTATTACGGTGAGTACTACCTCATCAACTACATCCGCCTCGCCCCGAACGCCGTGGTGATCCTGAACCACCTGTGCTACTCGGCCGGCAACTCGGAATCGTGGCAGCCCAATCCGACGAGGACAGTCGCCAAGCAACGCATCGACAACTTCGGCGCCGGCTTCCTGCGAACGGGCGCCCGCGCCGTCTTCGCCGAGGCTCGCAACAAGGCCGGCTACATCCTCTATTCGCTGTTCCGGACGAACCGGACGATGCGCCAGATCTTCTGGAGCTCGCCACTGGCAACGCGGAGCTACTCGTTCACATTCAGCTCGAGTCGAACGAGCGGCATGACCGCAATCTCCGATCCGTACGCGCCCAGTCGCTACTACCGGTCGGTGATCGGCAAGCTGGACATGACGGCGGCGACCTGGCGCTAGGCCTCGGCTGCCCGTAACCACCCGGCGACTGACCCCCAGCGGTCGCCGCCCGGCGCCTTCGGGCCGCCACGTCGACGTCACCGGGGCCGCGCAAGCTCGTCGCGGTCCCGGGGCGTGCGCGCGTCGTCGTTCCGCCTGCCTGCGGATCGGACGTTGCGGTCCTGGCGGCGGCCTGGACGATTCCCCGTTGCCTGCGCGCGCCACGATCCATCGCTGGCCGCACGGACCGGTACCTCTGGCGCGTGCCGAACGCGGACGAACGGTCCATGGCCACCGGCGGCGCGTCCGGACGACGATGAGCCCTCCAGATGTTGCATCCAGTTCGGTCGCGGCGTGCCCTGTCGACCGGGGGCTTTCTGCTGCTCCTGTGCCTGCTCTGGGTCGGCGCCTTCGTTCCGCCGGCCGCAGGATGGTGGGGCGTGCCGCACGCTCGGCCCTACTCGCCCGGCAGCCGGTTCGGCGTGGACACCAACCTCCTGTCGCGGTCACGCCTGTCGGTATGGGCAATCGACCGGTATCTCGCCGGAACGACGCCGCTGCCGCCGCTGGGCGCCGCGTTCATGGCGGCAGAACGTCGCTACGGGATCAACGCCCGCTACCTGGTGGCCCACGCGATGCTCGAGTCGGGCTTTGGGACGTCCGACATCGCCCGGTACGCGCACAACCTGTTCGGCTACAACGCCTTCGATCGCGACCCATGGCACTATGCCTCGCGGTTTCGGTCGTACGAGGACGGGATCGACCGCATCGCCCACCGGATCCGCGACGACTATCTCGATCCACGCGGTCGCTGGTGGGGCGGGGCGCCCACCCTCCGCGGGATGCGCTACTACGCGAGCGACCCCAACTGGGAGCGCAAGATCGTGGCGATCGCCGCCGGCCTGAACCTGCCGACGCTGACCGCCCTCGGCGTGCGGTTCGGCGGCCTGATCGCCAGGGACAACCTCAGAGCCGGCGCCCGGATCACCCTCACGATCGGCCTCGAGCCGGGACGCGAAGGGCTCCCGGCCGGCATCCGTTTCGTCGTCCGCTTCCGGCCACTCTCGATCGGCGAGGCGGATCCCGCCACGGCGCACATGGCTGCCTTGCCGCGCTCGCTGGCGGCCCCGGCGTTTACCTCGCCAGCGGCCGTCACGATCGGCTCGCGGGCGGTCAACCTGACGGTCGTCGCGCCGTCGTGGCCCGGCCAGTACGCGATTGACGCCATCGTGCTCGACAAGGATGGAACGCCGCTGCCGGATGCGACCCGGCTGAGCATCGGATCGGCGGTCACCCGGGTGGTGCCTCGGGACGCGGTGACGTACAGCGCGACGCAGGTCCAGGGCCACCTCCGCCTCAGGGCGACGAACGTCGGCGTGGCAGCCATTCGGGCCGTGGCCGGCACCGCGGACACGGTCGCAAACCAGCCGAGCCAGCCGAGCCAGCCAAGCCAGCCGAGCCAGCCGAGCCGGCCGAGGGCCGTCGTGGAAGCTTGGGGGCTGCCCTTGACGGGCGGCGAGCCGCTCCTGCTGACCCGGTCGTATCTCGTCTCGGACCTGGCCCCCGGCGGCGCGATCGATGTCGCCACGGGCGACCTGGAATCGATCCTGCCAGCCGTGGTCGTGGTGACCCTCCGCCCCGCCGGCTCGGCTGTCGTTCCGCTCGGACCGCCCGCGGTCTTCCGCGTCGAGACCGCCGATCCGGGCAGCAGACCGACGAAGGCTGCCGCGGACGCGCGGCTCGTCCTCCAGGTGAGCAGGCTCACACCGCTCGACCCGGTATCGGCGCGGCTGCTCGCCGTGGCGGCCAGGAGCCGCAAGGGCGTCGCCAGCCTGACGGCGCCCGTGACGGTCACGAACAGCGCTGACGGCGGATCCGGACCGTCTGCCATCGTCCACGTCCGATCACCCCTGCCGCCCGTCCCGGTCGCCGGCGACCCGGCCAGTACGGTGCGTGCCCAGCTGCGGGCGGAGCAGTCAGGCAAGGCAGCTGGCGTGACCCTCAGCCTGGATGCCGTCCCGGTCGGCGGCTCGGCGGCCGAGGAGCTGGTCGCTACCGAGTCGATCGATCGCGGAAGCCGGCCGACCTCCACGGTTCTCGAGGCCAGCCTCGAGGTCGCCCCGGATCCCGCCGGAGCGGCGGTCTACCTCGCCGTTGCCCGGATGGTCGTCATCGACGCGCGCGGCATGGCCCGCACGGATCCCCAGGTCTTCTGGCTCATCGTTCCCGGCACGGTCCCGGCCGCAACGGGTTCGACGACCGCTCCGGTCCCGACCCAGAAGCCCGTCCCCAAGCCCAAGCCGCGCCCCAAGCCGAAGCCACGCCCACGCCCCGCCGCCCCGAGCTACCGGATCCACATCGTGGTGGCGGGCGAGACGCTGTGGTCGATCGCCCAACGATCGGGCTGGTCGATGATCGCGATCCGGCGGCTCAACCCGTGGGTCGATCGAGTTGGTCTCCACCCCGGCGACGCGCTCAAGATCCCGATCTGAGGCTCGCGGCGGTCAGTCGCGCCCGACTCGCGCGCCGCGCGCCTCGCGCGCCGCTCGCAGGACGGGATCCTGGCGCCATCTCAGCGCCGACCATACGTCGTCGATGGCCACCTGCGAGACCGGGTCGAAGCCGGCGGCCCGGACGAGGGCCCAGCCCTGATCGCGATTGATGTCGGTGTCGACGTGCGGGCCGCGCCTGGGGTAACTGATCCACAGCGTGGTTTCGGGGCGCAGGCCCGCTACCACGGCTGGCCAGGATTCGCCCAGCTCCGCCTGGTCGCGCACGAAGACATGGACGACGTCGGCTTCGGCGGCCGATTCGGGCACCACCTGTGCGCCGTCGGGCAAACCGCCGAGCAGGGTGACGTAGTCGCCGGGCGGGTTCACGGCCTTGACTCGCTGGCCGGGCCTGATCAGCAGCTTGCGGGCGATCCGGCTGTCGGTCATGCGTCCTCACTCTCGCTCGAATCGCGCCTGGTAATCGACAGTGAAGTCCAGGCGAGTACCATCCTGCCATGGCCACCACGACGATGCCCGATCGACTCCATTTCACCGGCAACGAGGAGGCGGACCGGCTCCTCGTCACGGATCCCCTGGCGCTGCTCATCGGCTTTGCGCTCGACCAGCAGGTCCCCGTCCAGAAGGCCTTCAGCGGCCCGCTGGAGATTCGCCGCCGGCTCGGCACCCTCGACGCGGCCGGGCTGGCCGCTCTGGACCCGGAATCGTTCGCTGCGGCGTTCCGCGAGCGGCCGGCCATCCACCGCTTCCCGGCCGCGATGGCCGGCAAGGTCCAGGCGCTCTGCGCGGCGATCGCCCGCGATTACGACAACGACGCCTCGCGGATCTGGACGGAGGCGAAGGACGCCCGCGACCTGGAGCGGCGCCTGTTGGGCCTGCCGGGCATCGGCCAGATGAAGGCGAAGACCCTGCTGGCCATCCTGGGCAAGCGCTTCGGTATCAAGCCGCCGGGCTGGGACGAGGTCGCGCCAAGCCACCCCACCCTCGGCGACGTCGATTCCCCAGAGGCCCTCGCGCGCTACCAGGCCGGCAAGCGCGCTCACAAGGCCGCCGTGCGTGCCGGCCGCTCCGAGAGCGAGGCCCGAGAGGCTGCCATGGCCGCCTCCGATTCGCCCGGTTCGCCCGGCTGAGCGCAGCCGCTTCGCGCCTGCCGGGTCGCCTCTCCGCGCCCGGCTTCTCAGCGACGGAGTATGATTGCGGAGTCAACAACATCGGAGGGGTCGGGCGCTGCCATCGCGCATCCGATCGAGAGGGGACGAGGCCCGCAGCCGATCAATGGACGACCGCATTCGCCGCGCTCTGTCGCGCGGCCACCGTATCGACATCACCACGACGGGCCGGCGATCGGGCCGGCCGCGCCGGATCGAGATCGTCTTCCACTCGATCGACGGCCGGATCTACGTCTCCGGGACGCCGGGCTTCCCGCGGTCATGGCTGGCCAACCTTCGAACGGACCCGCAGTTCACGTTCCACCTCAAGGGCGCGGTCCAGGCGGACCTGCCCGCGGTCGCCCGACCCATCGACGATGAGGCTGAGCGTCGCCGGGTCTTCGCCGAGATCGTCAAGGTCTGGACGCGCATGGACGTCGAGAGGATGATCCGCTCCAGCCCGCTCATCGAGGTCACGTTCCCCGATCTGGCGGCCTGAGCCGGAATCGAACGACCCACGCCGGTCAGGCGTGGGTCGACTCGGTGTTTGCCGGTGTCCGGGAGGAGCGACGACGCGCGGTCGAGCTCGAAGCCCCGGATCACCCCGCGCTGCCGGCGCGAGTGTCGCTGCTGATGTTCCCCGCTCGGGGGAGGGAGGCGAGGTTGCTCGAGCCGCGCGACGCGTCCGCCGTGTTCGGCAGCGACGAGACGGGCAACCGATCTCGAACGCTCCGACGGGTCCGGGGTTCCGGCTGGCGGCGCAATTCCGACATGCTCGGCGACTCCTCTAGGCGCGGAATCTTACTCCATCCGGGCACTCGAATCCAGCCCTGAACCTGGCCAGGGGTGTGCGGCGGGGGTAGAATGGTGGGTCCAACGGCCCGCGACGCGGCGGACACGGTGCCCGTCGGACGAGCCGCGCGCGATAACGGAGATGGCCCGTGAATGCTTTCATCGTGGAGCTTCCCAACAAGCCGGGCGAGCTCGCCCGGATCACGGAGTCGATCGCCCAGAAGGGGATCGACATCACCAGCTTCAGTGGCGCGACCTGCGGCGACAGCGGCAGCGTGGCGCTCCTGACCAACGACGAGGCGGGCACGCGGAGCACGATCCAGGCCGCCGGCTTCCGGGTGCGCGAGATCGAGGTCGTGCCGGCGTCGTTGGAGAATCGTCCCGGGACGCTGGCCGAGGCGGCCCGCCGGCTGGCCGATGCCGGCGTGAACATCGAGGCAGCGCTGCCGACCGGCATGTCCGGCAACAACGTGACGGTCGCGTTTGCGACGAGCGACCCGGCCAAGGCACGACAGGCTCTCGGCGAGAAGGTCCTCACCGGCATGTCCGGCTGAGGTTCGCCGCTGGCGACCCCTCGACGCGTCGGGGATCGCACGAGGCCCCGGCCCATGGCCGGGGCCTCGTCATGCATGGCACCAAATGCCCAATTCGGGTGTATTCCTGACAGTTCCTGGCATGTTCGATCGGTACAGTTTGGGCATACACGACGCGGTTTTGGAGACCGCCGGCGAACCCGAGGTGCAGTCGGATGCTCAGCCTGGAATTGGGACGTCTCGTCCACGAGGAACGCCAGAAGGAGATCGAGGAGAGGCTCCGGACAAGGCTTCTGCTGACGCCGCTGGAGCCGGATCGGCCGCGTCCCGGCGAAGCCCGACCACATGCCCGCCTGGTCGACGAGCCGATGCTGGCGCGACGCGGCGTCCTCGGGTCGCGCTAGGGCGTGACGCCGCGACCGGAGGCGCCGGTGGCGATCGCGACCGCGTCGGCCCGCGACGGCTCGCCGGCCGGCGAAGGCCCATTGCTCTGGACGTCGGGATAGCGTTCGAGGATCCGCCGGGCCAGCGTCACGACGCGGGATCGGAGCTCCGCGGGCTCGAGCACCTCCAGGTGGGAGCCCATGCTGAGGAGCTGGGCGGGAACCTCGAGCGGCCACTCCATCCGGACCCGCAATCGAACCCAGCCCTCGTCGGGATCCGCCAGCCGCTCCGCCGCCGCGGCGGCTCGCTCGCCGATCATCGCGTTCAGGCTGCCCAGTCGATCGGGCCGGACGCGAACGACGACCTCCTGGCGCGGCGCATCACGTTCATAGGCCTCGCTCGATTCCGTCCAGTACGACGCCAGATCGAAGTCGGCCGGCCGTTCGAAGCGCTCATCGAGGCGGCGGGCGCCCGCCACGCGCGACACGCGATATGTCCGAACCTGGTCCTCCGTGCGCGCCACCAGGTACCAGATGCCCGCCTTGATGACGAGCCCGAGGGGCTCCAGGATCCGGGTGACGGTCCGATCCGAGCGCTCGTATTCGATCTCGAGTCGGTGCGCATCCCAGACCGCCTCGGACAGGGCCGCCAGATGCGGAACGGCCTCGGTCGCCTGGAACCAGCCACTCGCATCGAGGTGGAACCGCTCGACCAGCCGCGATGCCCGTGCGCGGAGTTCGGGCGGGAGCGCCGCGAGCACCTTCAGCCGCGCGGCGGCCACGACCGTGCCAAGCCCGAGCTCGGCCGCCGGTCCGGGCATGCCGGACAGGAAGAGTGCCTGGGCTTCCTCGGAGGTCATGCCCGTCAGCCGGGTTCGGTACCCATCGACCAGGCGGATCCCGCCCAGCGGCCCGCGCTCGGCGTAGATCGGCACGCCCGCCTCGCTCAGCGCCTCCACGTCGCGATGCACCGTCCGCACCGACACCTCGAGCTCGGCGGCCAGCTCGGACGCGGTCATCCGGCCCCGGGTCTGGAGCAGGAGCAGCAGCGAAACCAGGCGTGAGGCGCGCATCGCCGACAGCATATCGCCATACGTGACAGAAGGTGTCAAGAATGCGTGAGAACGTGTCGAGACCACGCCGCAGCAGGAGGCAGACCGTGCCGACGATGGTGCCCGCACAGGATCGCCCTGGAGGGATCGGCGAGGCGGGGGTACGCTCAGCGGCCATGGATGCGAGGCATGACCCAGGCGCGGACCTCGCAACCAGGCGCGCGGAGTCGATCGAGGACGCCGCGGCCGAGCCGATCCGCGTTCGGGGCGGCGGCTGGGTTCGGGTCGGGACCGCCTCGTGGACAGACCCCACCATGACCGCCAGCGGCGTGTTCTACCCATCGGGGGCCGATTCGGCAGAAGAGCGGCTCCATTACTACGCCGAGAAGTTCCCGGTCGTCGAGGTGGACGCGACCTACTACGCGTTGCCAGCCACTCGCACGGCCGAGCTCTGGGTGGATCGAACGCCGCCCGATTTCACGTTCAACATCAAGGCCCACGCCCTCATGACCGGCCAGCCCACCGAGACCCGTCGCCTGCCGAAGGCCATCCGCGAGGAGCTGCCGGAAGCGCTTCAGGCCAAGCCGCGGCTCTACGCCAAGGACCTCCCGGACGAGCTTCGCGATGCCGTGTGGGCGATGTTCCGCGATGGTCTCGCACCGCTGGCCGAGCGCGGCCAGCTCGGCTCAGTGCTGTTGCAGTACCCGCGCTGGGTCTTCCCTTCGAATGAGAACCGGGCCGCGATCGAGGATGCCGTCCAGCGCCTGGATGGCTGGCGCTGTGCCGTGGAATTTCGGAACGGGTCCTGGCTCAACGAGAAGAATGCCGAGCGGACGCTGCGCTTCCTGCGCGAGCGCAACATCGCCTTCGTCATGGTCGACGAGCCCCAGGGCTTCAAGAGCAGCGTGCCGCCCACCACGGCCGTCACGTCACCGGATCTGGCCATCGTCCGCTTCCACGGCCGCAACGCAGAGACCTGGGAGAAGCGCGGCATCACCCCGGCCGAGCGGTTCCGCTATCTCTACGATCGGGACGAGCTACAGGAATGGGTCCCACGCATCCGCCAGGCCGCCGGAGAGGCGCGCGAGACCCATCTGCTCATGAACAACTGCTACGCGAGCTACGGGACCACGAACGCGCGCGAGCTCGCGGCGTTGCTGGCGGACCTGGAGGACTGAGCCTCCGACGGGACGTCGTCCTTCCTCAGCGGATCAGCCAGGCGACGAGGGCCGGCGATCCGGCCCCGCCAGCCGGGAGGCGCTCGCCGACGTTGACCCAGCCGGCCTGCTCGGCGTCACCCAGGCCCACGATCGCACTGCCCAGCGGACGCAGCCCCGCAAGCCGGCTGGGTGGACAGTCCAGGTCATCGCCACACAGCAGCGAGTGCCACACGTCGATCGACTCGACCGACGCGTCCGGCCCGATCGCATCCAGCGCGGCCGCCGCGACGCGCCGGCATGGTCCGGCGGCGAGGTCGTGGCAGCGCACGGTGGCGGGTGCGGTCGAGGCGCCACCGACAGGTCGCGCCGAAGCGGGCGCGCCTGCGCCGCGGTCCACGCGGCCGGCTCCGATGGCCATCGCCAGCAGGCCGGCGATCGTGGCCGCCGCCAGGAGGATCGGCCGGCTCGATCGTTGCGAGATCCTCGCCGATTCGAGCTCGTAGATCGTGGCCGGCCCCGGTTCCGCGGGGTCCGCGTCGTCCGAGCGGATCACACCGCCGCCCCGGAGCCGAGCGTGGCCATCGCCACCGAGGCGAGCGCATCTATGAAACGAGGCTCGATGTTGAGCGAGCGGATCCGCGAGAACCGAAGCCCCTGGGCCTCGGACTGTTGGCGAGCGGCGACGTCCACGTCATAGAGGATCTCGAGATGGTCGGCCAGGAACTGGATCGGCGCGACCAGGACCGACCGGCAGCCCGCCTCGCGAAGGACCGGCATGAGGTCCGCGAAGTCGGGCTTCATCCATTCGCCGGGCTCGTGGCCGGCGCTCTGCCAGCAGAATGTCCAATCCGCGTCCGCCAGCCCCGCCCGCGCCGCGATCTGTGTGGCGGTCCATGCCAGCTGGTCGATGTAATCGGGCTCTTCCTCGGCGACCCGCCGCGGCAGGCTGTGCGCCGTCAGGAGGACGTGACTGCCGCCCGCGCGACCCGGCTCGCCGAGCTCGCTCCCGGCATCGACCAGCGCAGCTCGAATGCGGCCGGCGAGGGCCTCGAGGAATGCCGGCTCGCGATGCCAGGCGCCGGCGATCCGGACGTCGGGCGAGGTGGGGCCGAGCTCCTCCCGGGCGGCCTCGACCGCCCGCCCGTAGCCGCTCATGAGGAGCGGCGAGTACTGCGGGGAGAGGATGATTCCGGCGACGCGACGGACGCCATCGTCGCCCAGCCCGCGCAGGCCGTCGAGGATTGTCGGCGGGGAGAAGCGCATGGCTGCCCGGACGCGCGCCGCGCCGCCCAGTCTGGCCTCCAGCGCCCGGGCCTGGCCCGCGGTGATCTCCACGAGCGGCGATCCGCCGATGAGCCGGTAGCGGCGGGTGAATTCGGCGACGAGATCCGGCAGGGGCGGCCGACCCCCGCGAACGGCCGTCAGGTAGCGGGGGACGTCGTCCAGCGACGTCGGCGAGCCGTACGTCATGAGCAGGACCCCGAACAGCTCGTCAGGCACCGATCGGGACCTCGACGGCTCGCGGATCGCAGGCCGTCGCCGACTCATCGCGGACGAGTTGCACGAGATCCCGCAGCATGGCCGGGTCCGCCTCGCGGGGCGCCGCGTGCCCCAGGTTGAAGACGTGGCCCGGCCGCCCGCCGACCTCCGCCAGGATGGCCCTCGCGCCGTCGGCGGCCGGGCCCCAGCCGGCCAGCACGCGTGCCGGGTCGAGGTTGCCCTGGACGGCCCAGCGCGGCCCGACCCGGGCCCAGGCGTGGGCGATGGACTGACGCTCGTCAACGCCCAGCACGGTGCCGCCCGCCCCGGCGAACGCTTCGAGCATGCCGCTCGTGCCGGCCGCGAAGTGGACGACCGGCACGTCCGCGATCGCGGCCAGGATGCGCGTGGCGTGGGGCCGCACGAACCGAACGTAGTCGGCCGCCGACAGCGATCCAGCCCAGCTGTCGAAGACCTGGACGACCTGGGCGCCAGCCTCGACCTGCGCCGCCAGATAGCCGATCGTGACATCCGCGATGTGGCGGAGGAGCGCGTCCCACGCCTCGGGCGCCGCATGCATCAGGGCCCGTGCCCGGAGCTGATCCCGACTCGGGCCGCCCTCGATGAGATAGGCCGCCAGCGTGAACGGCCCGCCGGCCAGCCCGATGACCGCCGCCCGACCGCCGAGGGCCTGCCTGGTGAGGGCGATCGCCTCCAGGACGAAGCCGAGGTCGGCTCGAGGATCGACGGCCCGCAGGCGCGTCACGTCGCGCGCGGTCCGGATCGGATCGGCGATGATCGGGCCCTCCGCGGTCAGCGCCACGTCCACGCCCATCGCCTCGACCGGCAGCATGATGTCCGCGAAGAGCACCGCACCGTCCACGCCCAGCGTCTCGACCGCGGCGCAGGTGACCTCGGCGCAGAGGGCGGGCCTCTTCGCGATCTCGAGCACCGAGTGGCGCTCGCGGAGCCTCCGGTAGCCGGGCAGCGAGCCGCCAGCCTGGCGCATGAACCAGACCGGCGTCGCGTCGACCGGTTGCCGCCGGCACGCCGCCAGCAGCCGCTCCGCGCCGTTCACGCGACGGGCTCTCGGACGGTCGCGAGGTGGACGAGGTCCACCAGCCGGCGCAGGGCATCGGGGTTTGTGGCGGGCAGCACGCCGTGGCCCAGGTTGAAGATGTGGCCCGGCCGCCCGCCGGCCTGGGCCAGGATCCAGCGCGCCTGGCCCGCGGTCTCGTCCCATGGGCCGAGCAGGGCCGACGGGTCGAGGTTGCCCTGGATGGCCCTGTCAGGGACCCGCGCCCAGGCGTCGCCGAGCGCAACGCGCCAGTCCAGGCCGATGACGTCGCCACCGGCCGCGGCCATCTGGGTCAGGATGCCGGCGGTGTCGGTTCCGAAGTGGATGACCGGCACGTCCAGGTCGGCCAGCTCGGTGAACAGGCGGCGCATGTGGGGAGCCACCCAGCGCTGGTAGTCGAACGGGCCGAGCGCCCCGATCCACGAGTCGAACACCTGGACGGCCTGCGCCCCGGCGTCGACCTGGGCGCGGAGGTAGTCGATCGTCATCTCTGTCAGGCGGCCAAGCAAGTTGCCGGCAACGTCGGGCTCGGCCCGGAACAGGCTCTTGAGCGGCTCGGCCTCGCGCGACGAGCGACCGGCGACGAGATAGGACGCGAGGGTGAACGGCCCGCCCGCGAAGCCGATCAGCGGGACCTCCAGCTCGCGCCGGAGCAGCCGGACCGCCTCCAGGAGTGCCCCCACCGCCTCTTCGGAGTCGAACCGTCGGAGCGCCTCGACGTCGCGACGGGTCCGCACCGGAGGGAAGATCACCGGACCGACGCCGTCCACGATCTCGACGTCCACGCCCAGGCCGCCGAGCGGCGTCGTGATGTCGGCGAACAGGATGGCGGCGTCCACCCCCAGCCGGCGGACCGGCTGGAGCGTGACCTCGGCGCACAGGGCCGGGTCGCGGACGATCTCCGCCAGGGATGCCCGCTCCCGGATCGCCCGGTACTCGGGCAGCGCCCGGCCGGCCTGGCGCATGAACCAGACCGGGGTCGCGTCCACGGGCTCGCGGCGGCAGGCGCGGAGGAACCGGTCGCTCATCCGCGCAACCACCGATCGGTCGTGCCCTCGGTCATGCGCGAAACGCCTCCGCAGCTGCCTCGACGAGCCAGTCGATCTCCGTCCGGCCGTGGGCCAGCGACAGGAACCACGCCTCGAACTGCGAGGGTGGCAGCAGCACGCCGCGGTCGAGCATCGCCCCGAAGAAGCGGGCGTAGGCTTCGCGATCGGACGCGAGCGCCTCGGCCGCGTCGACCGGCGGGGTCGGCCGGAAGAACACCGTCAGCAGCGAGCCGACCCGGCCGATCGCCACCGCCCGGCCTGCCGAGCGAGCCGCCTCGGCCAGGCCGCGGGCGAGATCCACGCCGGCCGCCTCGAGAGCCGCGTAGGCATCGGGCGTCAGTGCCTGGAGCGTGGCGATCCCGGCGGCCATCGAGAGGGGATGGCCGGACAGTGTGCCGGCCTGGTAGACGGGCCCACTGGGGGCGACCAGCGCCATCAGGTCCGCCCGGCCGCCGTATGCCCCGATGGGCATGCCGCCGCCGATGATCTTGCCGAGGACCGTGAGGTCCGGCCGGATCGCGTACCGTTCCTGGGCGCCGCCCGGTCCCAGCCGGAAGCCCGTGATCACCTCGTCGAAGATGAGGAGGGAGCCGGCGTCACTCGTCGCCTGGCGGAGGTGCTCCAGGAATCCCGGCCGCGGGGGGATGACCCCGGCGTTCGCCACGATGGGCTCCACGATGACGCCGGCAATGCGTCCTGGATGCTCGGCAAACGCGAGGCTGACCGCGGCCGGGTCGTTGAACGGCAGCACGATCGTGCGGCCCGCGACGGCTTCCGGGACGCCGGCGCTGCCGGGGATGGCCAGGGTCGCGACACCCGAGCCCGCCTCGACCAGCAGGCCGTCGGCATGGCCGTGGTAGGCGCCGGCAAACTTCACGATGAGCTCGCGGCCCTTGGCGGCCCGAGCGACGCGCACCGCGCTCATCGCAGCCTCTGTACCCGACGACGTGAATCGCATGCGTTCCACGGACGGCATCGCCTGGCGGATCGCCTCGCCGAGCTCCACCTCCAGGGGGTGGCTGGCCCCCAGGGCGAAGCCGCCGAGGGCGGCCGCGCGGACGGCTTCCACCACTCGCGGATCGGCGTGTCCCAGGATCGCCGGTCCCCATCCGCCGATGCAGTCGAGATAGCGCCGGTCATCCGCGTCCCAGACGTAGGCACCGGCACCGCGCTCGAGCACGACCGGCTCGCGGCCGACGGCCGTGAAGGCACGGACGGGGCTGTTCACACCGCCCGGGAAGAGCGCCGCCGCCCGTGCCCGCAGCCGGGACGCGCGATCGGCGGCCAGCTGGCTCGTCATCGGGATGGCGATCCGGGCACGCCGAGCAGCTCGCCGATCTCGGCGATCGAGCGATGCACGCCAAGCAGGATCGGCGTGTCGCGCACGGTGGAGCGACGCGAATCGGTGCCGCGCAGCTCCCGAACGAGCTCGCCGAAGGCGACGAGGTCGTCGGTCTCGTACGCCACGAGGAAGTCGTTGTCGTCCAAACCGAAGGAGTAGGCGAGCGCCTGACGAACGGCCGGATAGCCGTGGCCGACGCGCATGTGCTCGTTCATCACGCCCTGGCGAGCCTCGCGCGAGAGGAGGTACCAGTCGGTCGACTTCGTGAACGGGTAAACGATGAGGTAGTCGGCCCGCACGCCGGTCAGCAGGCCGCTCTCCTGGTCGGACGCCTTCGCCGCGTACTGCGAGGCTGCGGTCCGGCCCAGGAACGAATGACGAACGACGGACCACGACCCCAGACCCGAACGCAGCAGGCGGGCGGCCGCCCGCTCGAGCGCGTCCACGGTCGTCGCCGACCGCCACAGGACGAGGTCCACACCCGGCTCCAGCCCGATGCTGGAGTAGGTCACGCTGCGTACGCCCTCGCCCGCCACCGCCCGCTCCGCCGCCGCCAGGTCCGCGAGGTCCTGTCGCCGTGACTCCGGTGGGCACCGCCGCCATTCGGCCTCGATGCCGAGCGCCAGCGCCTGGACGAACAGGGGCGCGGCCTCCTTCGCCGTCACAGCCCGAACAGCTCCCGAGCCGCACGCTCGTGGCGGCCGTCCACGTCGCGGCCCAGTCGGTCCATCGGCTCCTGGAACAGCCGCTGGGCGAGGTGGTCGGTCATTCGCTCGATCTCCTGACGCTCGGCGGCGGGCAGGGCCGGCAATCGCTGCCAGAGGTCTGCGAGCGCGGCGTCGCGAGCGGCCTCGACCTGATCGGCCATCGCCCGCGCGGCGGCCCGCTGCGGTCCTCGCCCGCTCCAGTCCAGGTACTCGCGGAGGGTCGTCTCGGCCAGGCGGCGAAGGCGTTGGACCAGGCGGTCTTCGCGCGGTCCCAGATCCTGGGCGAGGCCATCGATCGAGACGCAGCGGTCCGCGAGGGCGTCGCGCAGGGCGACGGGCAGGGCCGGCGGCGCCGAGAGATCGATGACCCAGGGTCTCGACGCGGCCAGGGTCCGAATCGTGTCCTCGCCGATCTGCCAGGGTCCGCGGATGGCGATGACGACGCCGGCCAGGCTGGCCGCGGCGGGCCCGGGATCGAGCGCTGCGGGCTCGACCCGCAACTTTTGGGCCACGGCGGCCGCGTGCTCGGGCGTCCGGCTGGCCACGGCCACGTTCGCGCCACGGGCGGTGGCGGCCATGGCCGCGCGGCGGCCCATCTCGCCGGAGCCCACGACCAGCACGGGCCGGCCGCCGATCGGCTCGGCGAGCAGGTCGAGCGCCAGGTCGGCGAGAGAGGGTCGACCGGCAGGCAGCCAGCTCCGTCCGCGCCGGCCGGCGCGAAGGGCGACGTCGAAGAGGCGGTCGAGCTCCACAGGCAGTCGTCCGCGCGATCGCGCGGCATCCACGCTCCGCCGCAGCTGGTGGAGCAGCTGATCCTCGGCGAGGACCGTGGAACGGAGTCCGACCGCGAGTCCGATCGCGTGGGCGGCCACCGCCTCGCCCTCCAGCAGCCTGGCGCCCGACGGCAGGTCATCCACCAGGGAAGCGACGAGGGAATCTCGAGCGTGGTACAGCTCGACGCGATGGCATGTCTCGAGCAGCACAGACGCGGTCGGCATGGCGGACCGCAACCTGCGGCCCAGCGCCTCACGATCGACTGCTGGCACCGTCCGAGCGTCCGCGACCACCGCGCCGAGCGAGCGGGCGGTCATGACCGCGGTGCCACCGGCGGGGGACTGCCAGGCGGCGGACCGCCCGTCTTGCCGCGGCCGCGTCGCGGGCCGGCTCCGCGGGCAGCGCCGTGGGCGGCCATCGACGCCAGCAGCAGCTCATCCATCGCCCGCTCGGCCCCCTCGATCAGCTCCGTGGCTCGAGTCGTGTCGAGGCCGCGCCGCCGGGATACCAGCGACAGCTCGTGGAGGAAGGGCCGGCGGAACTGCAGGAAGCCCTCGACGGACTGGCTCAACGAGAGCCCCAGACCCGCCGCCATCCGGCCGTACGCGGCGGCCTCCTCGGACGCGTCGCTCAGGGCATTGCCGGCGACGGTCCGGTCGTCCGCGTCCAGGTGGCCAAGGAGGAGCTCGGCGATCCGGCGACCGTGGATGCGAAACCAGCCACGCTGCTCGTCGGTGAGGTCCACCACCCAGCCGAGCTGCTTGCTCGCGGCGCCGGCCTCCTGCCGGTACGCCCGGGCCAGCCGAGCCTGCGTCAGGCCCGATCGGGAGAGTGGCGTCCGTGGCGAACGTTCAGTCGGGAGCAACTCTTCGAGGCTTGGCCGGTGGAAGCGCCGATGGCCACCTGGCGTCGTGAAGACCTGGAGCCGGCCGCTGTTGCTCCATCGACGCACGGTTCCGGCCGATACTCCCAGGAGCCGGCTGGCCTCGCTGAGGCGTACCCATTCGCGCTGGCCGGCCTGGCTCTTGGGAAGGCGTTCCGGCCCGCGCTCCTCGCCGCGGTGCGGACCGCGCTTCGGATCGATTGTGCTCAAATCTCACCATTAATGCGCGTTGCTCCTGGAGCATAACGCACCCTCCGCCGGGGCGCAGGCGATGCCTCGGGAGCGTCTGGGCGGGCGGCCGAGGCTGCCGCGGAGGCGGGGCCGCGGAGGCGGGGCCGCGGAGGCTGGTCACGCGCTGAGCCAGACGGCGCGACGGCGATCCAGGCGTGGCAGACTCCCGAAATGCGATTCCGTCGACCGGCAGCCCTGCCGCCGTGGGCAGCCTCGCTGCGCCAGGCGACTCTCTCGCTCGTGCTGGTCGTGGCCGGCTGTGGCCAGGTTGGGCCAACCGGCGCCGCCCCATCCGGTTCCCTTCCTACAAGGTCCGCCTCGCCGGTGGAGACGGTGTCGCCCATCACCCCAGGCGTCTCCGCCACGGCCAGTACGGCCGCAACCGCCACCATCCGTGAGTTTGCCGTGCCTGCCGGTAGTCACCCCCACGATGTCTCCCCGGCGGCCGACGGGGGTGTCTGGTTCACCGGTCAGGCGAACGGCACGCTCGGTCACCTGGACCCGACGACGGGCACTGTCCGCCAGATCCGGCTGGGGAGCGGCTCCGCCCCGCACGGCGTGATCACCGGCTCGGACGGTGCGGCATGGGTCACCGACAGCGGTCTGAACGCCGTCGTCAGGGTGGACCCAAGGACGGACGAGGTGCACACGTTCCCTCTACCGGCCAGCCGCCGCGGGGCCAACCTGAACACGGCCGCGTTCGACGGGTCGGGCATGCTGTGGTTCACCGGTCAGGCGGGGGTCTACGGTCGGCTCAACCCGGCGACCGGCGCCGTCGAGGTGTTCGACGCGCCGAAGGGGCGCGGCCCGTACGGCATCACATCCACGCCGACGGGCGAGGTCTGGTTCGCCTCGCTCGCGGGCAGCTATATCGGCAGGATCGATCCATCGACCGGCGCCGCCACGGTCCACGAGCCGCCAACGTCCGGGCAGGGCGCGCGGCGTGTCTGGTCGGACCCGGAGGGCAGGGTCTGGGTCAGCGAGTGGGATGCCGGACAGGTCGGCGTCTACGACCCGGCCACACACGCCTGGCGGGAGTGGCGGCTGCCCGGCCCGAATCCCATGCCCTACGCGGTCTTCGTCGACGACCTCGGAATCGTCTGGCTCACCGACTTCGGCGCCAACGCGATCGTGCGCTTCGACCGCGCCACCGAGCGGTTCGACGTCCTGCCCCTGCCGAGCTCCGGCGCCTCTGTCCGCCAGCTCCACGGCCGGCCCGGCGAGGTGTGGGGCGCCGAGTCCGCCGTCGATAAGCTCATCCTCGTCTCGACCCGCTGACCGCCGCAGGGCGCCAAGGCGCTCTTGTACGAATAGAACCGATGTTCTATTCTGGCCCGATCATGGCCACCGAGTATCGGGACGAGCCCTGCCGGACCGCGCTGAACAGAGTCCGGAACATGCCGTTCAAGTGGTCGCTCAACCCGTACATGGGCTGTGCCCATCGGTGCACCTTCTGCTACGTCCGGGCGTTCGAACGGATCGCGGATCGCCCCGCGGATGAGCGCTACGGGACCTCGATCCGAGTCAAGACGAACGTCGTCGAGGTCCTTCGCCGGGAGCTCGGGCGCCGGTCCTGGAAGCGCGAGCAAGTGGCCGTGGGCACGGCCACGGACCCATATCAGCCGGCGGAAGGCCGGTTCCGCCTCACCCGAGGAGCGATCGTCGTCCTCGCCGAGTCGCGGACGCCCTTCGCCCTCATCACCCGCGGCCCGATGATCGTCCGCGACCTGGATGTCCTGGCGGACGCCGCGCGTCGGGCGGAGGTCTCGGTGACGTTCTCGATCCCCACGCTCGACCCGGAGATCTGGCGCCGCACGGAGCCCGGCACGGCTCCGCCGCGCCAACGGCTGCGGGCCGTGCGCACGCTGGTCGATGCCGGGATCAAGGCGAGCGTCGGCATGGCGCCCATCCTGCCGGGACTCTCAGACGAGCCGGGCCTGATGGCGGACGTGGTCCGGGCGGCCCGCGACGCCGGGGCGACCTCGGTCTGGGCCAACGTCCTGTATCTCCGGCCCGGCACGCGGGAGCACTTCCTCGAGAACCTGGCTCGGGACTGGCCCGCGTTGCTCCCGCAGTACGAGGCGATCTATGCCGGACGGTCGTACGTCTCTCGTGCGATGGCGGATCCAGTTCGCCGCTCGATCGCGGAGCTACGGGCACGGTATGACATCGCCGACCGCCGCGCAGTGAGGCTCCAGCCCGAGCCGGAGCCCGTTGCCGTACCGGCGACGTTCGTCCAGCTATCGTTGGACGCGGTCGCCGTGGCGCACGGCATGTCATCCCCCATGCGTTGACAGCCCATGCGTTGACAGCCCGCACCGGCCAGCGCGACCGTCCGTCGGGACGCGACTTGCGCCCGGCAAACGTGGCGTCTAGGCTCAGGCCCGTTCCCGCGCCGTCCGGGCTTCCCCCGAAAGCCCGACAGCCCCGGAAAGCCCGCCCCATGGGCAGGAGGACGTCATGACCTACCGTGTCCGCGCGGGCCGCGCCACGATCCTGGCGCTGGCCGCCATCCTCGCCGGTTCCAGCATCGCCGCCGCGGCGCCACCGAAGGGCTCGTTCACGGCGCCCGTGCGCCTGGGCTTTCCGAACGGCGACGACTGGGAGCCCTCCATCGCAGCCGACCGGTTTGGGCACGTCTACGCATTCTGGACGCACTACATTGGGTATGGCGGCGCCGCTACCGGTGACCCGGACCCGTCCTGTCCCGACTGCGGCAGCCCGCACATGGATCTCCAGATCTCGGCGGACGGTGGCGCGACCTGGACCGAGCCGGAGGCTCCGTTCCCGACACTCACCCGCCAGGACGACCCCCAGATCGTCGTGGATCCGGCGGACGGCAAGACGCTCTACGCGGCGTACATGCAGGACAACAAGTCGAGCCAGTATGTCGCGCGATCCGATGACTTCGGCGTCACCTGGCGGACGATGCTCGTGGAGCCGCTCCAGCGCGGCACGGACAAGGACATCCTCGCCGTGCGCGGGCCGGACGTCTACCTCGTCTACCACACGCTCCAGAAGATCTTCGTCTCGTACTCGCACGACGGTGGCGCCAGCTGGACGACGCGCAACCTGCTCAACGGCACGACGAACTCGCAGTTCGGCCAGTCCCTGCCGAGCGGCGGCGCCGTCGATTCGCACGGCACGGCCTACTTCGCCTGGAACGGCGTGAACAATTCCGGGCAGGCGAAGGGCACGATCAACCTGTACGTCACGAAGTCCACCGACGGCGGCGAGACGTGGACGACATCGCTCGTCGACGTCTCGCAGGCAGCGCCGCCGTGCGGCTGTGGTGGTTGGGACTACTGGGGCGCCCAGATGGCCCTTGGGGTCGACGCCGCGGATCGCGTCTACGTCCTGTGGAATGCGAACCGGCTGAAGTACGGCGTCCAGCGGATGTACTTCGCGCGGTCGACCAACGACGGGCAGTCGTGGTCTACGGCTCGAGACGTCTCGCTCGCCCCGATCGGCTCGAACAACGCGTTCCCCGCCCTCGTCGCTCAGGGCAGCGGCGACGTCCGCATCGCCTGGATGGACGACCGCAACGGCTTCGACGCCGGCGGGAACGACCCCAACGCCCGCTGGAACACCTACTACCGGTCATCCGCCGACGGCGGCGCCACGTGGTCGCCGGAGAGCAAGCTGTCGGCGTTCGTGAGCGGTTACACGTACAAGTTCGCCACGCCCAGCGACGGCTATCTCCAGCCGTACGGCGACTACTTCGAGATCGACATCAACAGCGACAACAAGACGGTCGCCTTGTGGGGCGAGGGCAACAGCTACTTCGGCCCGGGCAACATCTGGTTCGCCCGGCAGCAGTAAGTGGCGCCCGGGCGGCCGGCGCCCGCGCTCAGTTCCGGTAGCGGTCCCAGAGGCGGGTCTCGATCTCGTCCGCGAATGACATCGCCACGCGCGACGCGAAGCGATCGATCAGCCTGCTCATGAACGGGCGAGGGATCCGGATCGGCGCGGCCTTCGCCGGGACCTTGGCGATTTCGGCGGCGATCTCGATCGCCCGTTCCAGGTCACCGATCTCGTCGACGAGGCCCAGGTCCATCGCCTGGGTGCCGAGCCAGACTTCGCCCGTCGCCAGCTCGCGAACCCGCTCCTCCGAGAGGTTCCGGGCCCGGGCGACGCGGCTGACGAACGAGGCGTAGATCCCGTCGATGAGCGCCTGCTCCTTCTCGGCCTCGGCCTTGCTTTCCTCGCGCCAGGGCATGCCCATGCCCTTCAACTCGCCGGCGCGATGCTCTGCGACGGTCACGCCGAGCCGATCCAGCAGCCGAGTCAGCCGCGGACCCGCGGCGATGACGCCAATGGAGCCGATCAACGCGGTGGGGTTGGCGACGATGCGCCGCGCCGCAATCGCGGCCAGGTACGCGCCCGAGGCGCCGGTTCCGCGGATCGCGGCGACGAGCGGCTTCTTCGCGGCCAGTCGCGCCAGGGCGAGGTACAGGTCGTCCGAGCCGGCCGCCGAGCCGCCGGGCGAGTCGACATCCAGGACCACCGCCGGCACGCGCTTGGACTCGCGCAAGCGGCGAGCGAGCTCGATCCATTCCGACGTCCGGCCCGCTCCCAGAATGGGCCCGTACAGGCGCAGCACCGCGACCCGTCCGGGCGGAATGTGGAGAGACGAGCCCGGCAGGAACGACCGGAGCCGCTCGGCGATCGTGACCGAGGGTCGCTGGGACCTCATTGCGTCAGCGTACCCCAGGCCGCGATTTCGGCCCATTTTGCTCCCGCCGGGACAGGGTCCGGGTCGCCATGCGATCAGGGTAGGGTACGCCGGCCAGGGTACGCCGGCCGCGGAGTACGATGGAAATCCAGGGAGCAGGCTCCTGCCGGCGCTCATGGCCACCCCAAAGCCAACCCTCCAGACCCGCGAGGAGCCATGGTCCGGATCATCGTGTACACGGGCAAGGGCGGCGTCGGCAAGACCAGCGTCGCCGCGGCAAGCGCCATCCTGTGCGCCGGTCGCGGCTACCGGACGATCGTCCTGTCGACCGACATCGCCCATAGCCTGGCGGACGCCTTCGACGTGCCGCTGGGGCCCGAGCCGGCCGAGATCGCGCCCAACCTGTGGGCCCAGGAGCCCGACGTCTACCACAACATCGGCCGCTACTGGCGGACGATCCAGGACTACGTGGCCGAGCTGTTCAGCTGGCATGGCCTGGACGAGGTGCTCGCCGAGGAGATGAGCGTCCTGCCCGGCATGGACGAGCTGGGCAACCTGCTGTGGATCGCGGACCACGTCGACCAGGGGCGGTTCGACGTGATCGTGGTCGACGCGGCGCCGACCGGTGAGACGCTCCGCCTGCTGTCCCTGCCCGAGGCCAGCCGCTGGTGGGTGGAGCGAATCGCGCCGATCGGCCGCCGCGTCTCGCGGCTGGGTGGTCCGGTCATCCAGCGGATGCTGGGGGTGCCGATACCGCGCGACGAGGTCTTCAAGGCAGCCGAGCGCCTGCTCCACCGGCTCGACCGGCTGCACGGGCTGCTGGCCGACCCGGACCAGTCCACGGTCCGCGTCGTTCTGGCCCTGGAGAAGCTGTCGATCGCCGAAGCCCAGCGCTCGTTCACGTACTTTCACCTGTTCGGCTACCCCAGCGACCTGGTGGTCGCCAACCGGATCCTGCCGGCCGGCGTCGGCGGATACTTCGCCGGGCTTCGCGAGGCCCAGCAGCGCTACCTCCCACTCGTCGAGCAGGAGTTCGGTCCGGTCCCCGTCCGGACCATCCCGTTCTTCGATCGGGAGATGGTCGGCATCGACCGGCTCCGCGAGGTGGGCCAGGCCCTCTTCGGCGACGACGATCCGACGACGATCCTGTACCGTGGCCGCCCGTACGAGGTGCTGCACGACGACGGGGCTTACATGCTCAAGCTGGAGCTGCCGTTCACATCGCGCGACGAGGTGCGCCTGTCGCGCACGGGCGACGAGCTCGTGCTCCACGTCGGTGCCTGGCGGCGCAGCCTGGTCCTGCCGCGCGTCCTGTTGGATGCGCCGACGCGAGGCGCCAAGATGGACGGCCACACGTTGATGATCCGATTCGGGGCACCGGCCCGTGCCGGTCAAGGAGGACGACGATGACGGAGGAACAGCGAGCCGGGGCCAGCCTCAATGCTTCGGGCACGGCGACCGCGCCCGCGATGGCCGGGACAAGCGGCTCGAGCGCCGATCGCATGGCGGAGCTGGAGGCCCGGCTCACCCGCCTCGAGAAGTCGCCCGGGTTGCGCGAGCGCGGCCGCGGGCTCATGGCCAAGGTGATGCCGGACGAGGCCGCCCGTCACTTCCGCAACGCCGGTCGCGAGCAGCTGCTCGGCGTGCGGGCCATCGTCGATTTCTGGATCGACCGGATCGACGAGGCCGAAGGTCGTTCGGGCGGCAGGCGCCGGGAGTCGATCGAGATCGATTGACGCCCCGCCGATAGGCGGCGCCCCGCCGGTCGGGCTCCTCGCCCGCTACGGCGGCGGGATCTCGATCGAGAGCAGCCCCGAAACGGCAGTCCAGAGGAGCCAGAGCAGACCGAACACCACGACGACCAGGCCCGCCACGAAGCTCCAGTGTTCGGCGGTGCTCGCGGCGGGGTCCAGGGCGTGGTGCCGGAACAGCTCGAGGTTCCGGGCGTTCGAGCGGAATGCCACGTCGAACACGTCGCCCAGAATCGGAATCGCGCCGATCGCAAGATCGACACCCGTATTCCAGCTCATCCGGAGCAGGACCACGCCGGGGATCCCGAACCGGACGGCTTCCAGGATGATCCAGCCTCCGGCGATGGCCGATACCAGATCGCCGGCACCCGGAACTAGCCCGAGAACCGGGTCCAGCCCGACCCGGTGGGACGTGCCCGGGATCGGCACTAGGTCGTCCATCAGCCGACTGATGCGCCCGATGCGGCGCTCCGCATCGCGAAAGCGCTCGGCGCGGCTCCGACCGACGACGGTGCCCGAGCGTGCGGCAGGCCTCCCGGACGACGATGCTGTCATTGCCCGAGCCTAGCCTCGCGGCAGGCGATGGGCCGTGACGACTGGGCTTGGGACTCTCTCAGGAACGCCACAATCGGCCGCCGCCGCGGCGCTATACGAGCTCCAGGCCGGCCTGACGTGCGTCCTGGGCGAGCGACTCGAGGGCGTCGTCGTCGGTGGCCGAGCTGGTGACGATCGTCATCACCCGGTCCACCCCGAGCTCCCGGTAGGCGGCCAGGCGCTCGATCCGTTGCGGACCCGCCGGCAGGTGCTGGCGCCAGACGTGGACCGACAACCTGAGCGTGGCCGGGTCCCGATCGATCTCCTCGCAGCGCGAGCGGATGACGGGCAGCGCCTCCGCCACGTCGTCGGGCACCATGCCGTCGACGTTCAGCTCGTCCGCGAAGCGGGCGGCCAGGCGCCACGTGACGTTCCGGCCGTTGCCGCCGACCATGATCGGCACTCGCGGCTGCTGGACCGGCTTGGGGACGTTGATCGCATCGCGGACGTGGGAGTACGTTCCCTCGAAGGTGGCGTGGGTCGACTTGCCGGGCGCGAGCATCCGGGTGATGACCTCCAGGTCATCGGCGAGGCGCGCCAGGCGCTCCCGAGTCTCGGGGAAGCCGTAGCCGTAGGCGAGCCACTCGTCGCGCTTCCATCCCGCGCCGATTCCCAGCTCCATGCGGCCGCCGCTGATGGCGTCCATCGTGGAGATCATCTTGGCGGTCAGCGCGGGATTCCGGAACGCCGTGCAGACGACGACGTGGCCCAGCCGGACTCTCGTCGTGATCGCCGCCAGGGCGGACAGGGACGTGAACGACTCGAACGTGATCTCGTCGGTCGGCCGGGGGATCGTGTGGAAGTGGTCGAACAGCCAGATCGACTCGAACCCGAGGCGCTCCGCCTGCCGGGCGACCTCCGTCGTCCGGCGCCAGGCGTCGAGCGTGTCCCAACCGTCGTACTCGCCCTGCCAGCCTTGCGGGACGATCGCCCCGATCTTCATGTGGCGGCTCCTGCCCGAGCATCCGCACGAATCTGGACCGGCGGCCGGAACGCGAACAGCCGAAGAACGGTGCCCTCGCCCACATCGCTCCTCTCGACGGTGTCGGGTCCGACGGATTGTGGGGCAGCACCGGCGGCCAAGGCAAACAGGCCGACGAATCCGCGGGTGAGCATGTCGATCGGGGCCAGTGCCGTTCGTCGTTGAAGTGATCGGGCGCGCCGGGCGTGTCAGCTGGCCCGGACCCCCGAACAAGGAGGCAGAAATGGCAGACAAGGTGATCCACTTCGAGGTCCTGGGCCGCGACCAGGCGGCGCTCCAGAAGTTCTACGGCGACCTGTTCGGCTGGACGTTCAACACGGACAATCCCGACGGCTATGGCATCGCGCCCGGCGACCAGGCGGGCGTCGCGGTTGGCATCGGCAACGCACGTGACGGGTCGGCCGGCCACGTGACCGGCTATGTCGCGGTCAAGGACATCGACGCGGCGCTGGCCGATGCCGAGCGCCTGGGCGGCCGGATCGTCATGCCCAAGATGAGCCCGGGCCCGAATGCCGTCATTGCCCTGGTGGCCGATCCCGAGGGGCACGTCGTGGGCCTCACGCAGCTCTGATCGCGATTCCGTGCCCCGACTGTCCAGGTGGCTCCAGAGGCCCTCAGCGAGCCTCGCTGATCTCGAAGAGGTGACCGTCCGGGTCCCGGAAGAAGCAGCGGACCTCCCAGTCGCTCTCGACCGGCGGAGTGAGGAACGTGGCGCCGCGAGCCACGAGGGCCTCGTAGGCCACGCGACAGTCGGGCACCCGAATCGTGATCGAGTGGCTCACCGCCGACGGGTCGGCCGGTGGTGCGAACGTCACGCCGGGCTTGTCGTGGGTCGGGCCACCGCCGGTCACCACGACGAGCCAGGCGCCCTCGAAGTCGAGCACGGCCGTGGTCCCGCCGTATTCGCGGTAGAGCCGTGCGCCCAGCACGTTCACGTACCAGTCGCGGGAACGATTCACATCGCGGACCACGAGGATGTGACTCAGGGCCGTGCCCGGCAGCGGGAACTCTCTCGGTGAGGGATCGTCCATATGTGTCCTCCACGACTCACGCCAACGTACAGGTCGATCGGAACCCCGCCTACCCGTGATCTTGAAATCTCGACGTACACTTGGACCGTTGAGCACCCCATGTCGGTGCGACTGGAAGGGATGTCACTTGGCCAAGCACTCGCGGCGCGAACGCGAACGACGCAATGACGAGACCCTCCGGGTCCGCGAGATCCAGGCCGCCTGGGTGGCGAGCCTGCCGAAGGCCGTCGCCGAGGCTTTCGCGGATTCGGTTGCGGCAGCCCGGGCGCGCGGACCCGAGGAGCGGCGACCGGACATGGCGCCCGGAACGGCCCCGAATCCGCCCCGGCCCGGCCACGAACCCCGGATCCCCAAGGAAGAGCGGACGCGAAGACCGCGTTCCTGATCGGGTCAGGACCGCTGGGTGCCCTCCCCGCCGCGGTCGCGCAGAAAACGCTCGATCTCGCCGATGAGCTCGCTGCCCGATGGCAGGCGCTCCTCGTCGACCATCGCCTCGAGACGCTCGACGTAGGCTCGGGTCGTTTCCTCGGCCGCAACGACGGCATCCAGGCGCGAGCGAAGGAGCCGCGCCTCGTCGACGAGCAGGCCCTCCGGGACTTCCGCGTCGAGATGGCGGCCCACCGCCCGGAGCAATTCGAGCGCGGCAACCGCGTAGGGCCCGGACACGTAGTGGGGCACCTGCGCGAAGTAGCCGACGGCTGGGATTCCGGAGCCTGAGACGGCCATCTCCAGGACCGAGATCGCGGCCGACGGCACCCGGAGCAGGCCATCCGGCCCGGGCCGGACGTCGCCCCTGAGCAGGCCTGGCTCGGACTCGGTGCCCATGATCGGGACGGGGCGGGTGTGCGGCACGGCCGCCGGGATCGCGCCGAGGCTGATCCACTGACCGACGCCGAGCTGGCGGACGAGCTCGACCGTCGCATCGGCGAACTCTCGCCAGCGGAAATCCGGTTCCGCGCCGCTGAAGACGAGAAGATCCCGGTCGCCCAACCGTGATCGCCGGATCGTGAGCTCAGGCCACGTGAGCGCGGCCAGCTTGCCGTCGACGATCTCGAGCGTGGGCCGCCGGGAACGGTAGTCGAACAGCACGTCGCCATCGAACGTGGCGACCACGGAGCCGCCGCCGCGATCGATCCTCGTGCCCGCCTTCATGCGGGTCCTGGTGCCAGCTTCGACCAGCTGGTTCGCCGCCGCCGTCGAGGCGCCGCCCGAATCGATCCAGCTGTCGAACGCCGCAATCAAGATCGGGTCGACGAGGTCTGCGGGCTCATCCAGCCGATAGAGGACCACGGGCGAAGGATCGCACGGAATCCGCCGTCCGGCGCCATCGCCAACGCAATCGAGGGCGCCTGGAGGGCGTTGCCCGCGACCCTGGCGGCGCTCCTCAGCCGGGAAAATGCCTGCTCGCCGGTCGGGAACATGCCTCCCCGGTGATGGGCGTCAGGGCATCTTCCCGAAAGAGACGACGTCGATCGAGGCACATCTCCGAAGCCATCCGGACTTGATGCGCCGCTGGGCATCCCACGACCCGGGCCGGGTGGATCCGAGGGCTTCGCTCAGGACGAGCCTGGCCCATCGGTCGGGGCCGTCGCCCGCTGGTCGGTCGCTGGGCCGATCGGCATACCGGACGCCGATCGTCGACCCGCTGTATCGCCGTATGCCCCCGGCGGGCATCGACTCGGGACAAATGGGACCACTCCCCTCGATCGAGCGTGCACCTTTCAGGAATATGCCCCAACGGGCATCGCCCGGGGGTTGCAATGCCCTCGACCGGAACGGGGGAACGGCCATGTGAGCCGGCCGCGAATCAGCTCGAGACGGATCGGAGACGTTCGGCGAGTACAACTCACCAGAAAGAACCTGACGGGTTCGTCTTTCATGGGGGATGAGAGATGGTAGACGTACCCACCGTGGCCACTCCGGGCGCGGCCACTCCTGATGCCGCCATCGCTTGCCCTGCCGCCCCTCGCCCGGCCACCGGGGCCGCGCCGGTCCCCGTGCCATGAAGGTCGCCCGGACCCGTGCCTACGACAAGTTCACGCGGCTCCAGCAGCCGTACCTGAACGAGTCGCC
>WNFU01005296.1_pt1 | contig 29563 bp, 21 predicted proteins | sample 5400121 | NCBI WGS metagenome assembly WNFU01 (sample SAMN13153360, study PRJNA577476) | soil metagenome | isolation source: 100 cm soil or saprolite under grassland replicate 1 | place: USA:California | collected 2016-06-15 | reverse complement strand
GTCGCCGGGCGTTGTGCGGCCGCGGCTTGTGTGGCCGGGCATTGTGCGGCCGGGTGTCGTGAAGCCGGGCCTTGTGCGGCCGCGCCGCCGCCGGCTCCGGCCGGGCGCGGCCGGTGCGGCGGCCGCGGTGGCGGTCCTGCTGGCCGGCGTGGCGGCCCGAGCGGTGGCGCTGGTGGCGGCGCCGGTGCAGCGCGACGCGGCGGCAGAGGAGGCCCGGCGGGAGCTGTCCAAGGGGATCTACCACCTCGACGACCCGAGCCTGCTGGAGCGCGTGTTCGACCGGGTGGTGGACTGGCTGGACCGCGTGGTCTCGCGCCTGTCGGAGCAGGCTCCGGGCGGGGCGGTCGGGCTGCTGGTGATGGTGGCCGCGGCGGTCTGGCTGCTGTGGTTCGCGCTGTGGCGGGCCGGTCCGCTGCGCCGCGGCGGCCGCCGCGCGGTGTCGGCGCCGGTCGTGGACGCGACGCTGACCGCCGACCAGCACCGGCGGCGGGCGGAGCAGTTCTCGGCCGAGGGGCGGTACGCCGATGCGATCCGGGAGCGGATGCGCGCGATAGTGCGGGAGTTGGAGGCGCGCGGGGTGCTGGAGCCGCGGCTTGGGCGTACCGCGGACGAGGTGGCCGCGGAGGCCGGCGAGCAGGTGCCGCAGATCGGGCCGGCGCTGCGCACCGCGGCGACGATCTTCGACGAGGTCTGGTACGGGGGCCGGCCGGGCACCGCCGAGGCGGACGGCACGCTGCGGCAGGTGGATGGGTACGTGAGCCACGGCATGCCGGGCTCACCACGCGGCTGGGTCCAGAACCCCCTGGGGGGCGAGCAGGGTGGGTGAGCGGCTGAGGGGGGTGAGCCGGGCCAGCCACACGGAACTTGTGGACGCGACACGCTGGTCAACCGCGTGTCGCGTCCACACACGCTCGGACGTGAACGGACGGGTGAGGGGGTGAGCGAGGTGAGCGGCGGGACGGTGGTCGGGCCGACCGCGTGGCAGCGCTGGCGCCGGCTGCGGCTGCCGTTGCTCGTACTCCTCGTGGTGCTGTTCGGCGCGGTGCTCATCGGGCTGGCCCAGGCCCGGGTGGTGCGCGGCGAGCTGAACCCGGACGCGGTCGATCCGGCCGGCAGCCGCGCGCTGGCGGTGCTGCTCGGCAACCACGGGGTGACGGTGCGGCGCGCGGCCACCGTGGACGAGGCGATGCCGGCCACCTCGGCCACGGTGGTGCTGGTGGCGTTCCCGCAGCGGTTGCCGGCCGGTGGGCTGCGGCGGCTGGCCGGCACCGCGACCCGGCTGGTGCTCATCGCCCCGGACGCCGTCGCGCTGCGCGAGGCGACCGGCGACGTGCTGCCGACCGGCTCGGCCGAGGTGACCGGGCGGGCGCCGGGCTGCACCGAACCGGCGGTGGTGGCGGCCGGCGACGCCGACCTGGGCGGCCGCACCTACTCCGTGCGCCCGGAGGCCGCCGCCACCTCCTGCTACGACGGCGCGCTGGTGCTGGCGCGCACCAACGGCGGCAACGCGCTGGTCGTCGTGGGCGCCGGCGACCCGTTCCACAACAGTGCGCTGGCCAACCGCGGGAACGCCGCGCTGACGCTGAACCTGCTCGGTGCCGACGGCAGCTTCCGCGAGGTGCGGTGGCTGGTGCCGCCTCCGGGCGCGGCCGGCGGCGACGGCGTCGGCCTGGTCGACCTGGTGCCGACGTGGGTACCGCCGGCCGCGGTCCAGCTCCTGTTCGGCGGCCTGCTGCTGGCGCTGTGGCGGGCGCGGCGGCTGGGGCCGCCGGTGCCGGAGCCGCTGCCGGTCGTGGTGCGCGCGGCCGAGACGGTGGAAGGGCGGGCGCGGCTGTACCGCCGCGGCCAGGCGCGGGACCGGGCCGCCGAGGCGCTGCGGTCCGGGGCGCTGGCCCGGATCGTGCCGCGGCTGCGGCTCGGCATCTCGCCGCCGGCCGGGGCGGTGGTCGCGGCGGTGTCGGCCCGCACCGCACGGCCCGGACCGGAGGTGGCCGGCCTGCTGTACGGCCCACCGCCCGCGGACGACCCCGGGCTGGTGCGGCTGGCCGGTGCACTCGACGACCTGGCCAACGCGGTGCTCGGCTAGCTGATCGATTCCGAGGGGACAATGAGCCGTCAGGGAACGCTTGACGGGTTGGCCGTGGGACGCGCCAGCCGGCCTGGCTGGGCCGACCGGCCGCGGGCCGACCGGCTGCGGGGCTGCCGGCCGCGGGGCTGGCCGCGCGGGGGAGGCCGCGCCGCGCTCACCCCGGTGATCCACGCCGAGTCGTGCCGGTCCTGACCGTGGTTTCGCGGCGACGATCACCGCCGGAGTGACAGGGCGGGCCGAGCAGCGCACTCCGCGGCCGGATCCGATGATCGTCGCCGAGTCATGCCGGTCGTGAGCGTGGTTTCGCGGCGACGATCACCGCCGGAGAGGCAGGGCGGGCCGTGCGATCCCCCGGACATCGTTCGTCACTCAACGGCCGCGCCACTGCCGCTTGCCGTCAGCCGGCGTAACGCGCCGCCCGGGTGGCCAGCAGCCCGGCCGGATCCCGGCGGGCCAGGCCGGCGAGCTCCGCCTCCAGCACGCTGCCGACCCGGTGCAGGAAAGGCAGTGGCTCGTCCGCGGCGTCGGGGTGCTCGGGCACGACGTGGTCCGCGACGCCGGCCGCCAGCAGGTCGGCGGCCCGTATCCCCTGCGCCCCGGCCAGTTCGGCCGCCCGGCCGGCGTCGCGGTGCAGGATCGCGGCGGCGCCCTCCGGCGGCAGCGGCGACAGCCAGGCGTGCTGCGCGGCCACCACCCGGTCCGCCGGCAGGTACGCCAGCGCGGCGCCGCCCGCACCCTGGCCGAGCAGAAGGCACACCGTCGGGGTCGGCAGCGCGACAAGGTCGGCGACGTTGCGGGCGATCTCGCCGGCCAGGCCGCCCTCCTCGGCCCGCTGCGACAGCTCAGCCCCACCGCTGTCGATCACCGACACCAGCGGCAGCCGCAGTTCGGCGGCCAGCCGCAGGCCGCGCCGGGCCGCCCGCAGGCCGTCCGGGTCGATCGCCGGACCTCGCCGGTCCTGCCCGACCAGGACGCACGGCGCCGTACCGAACCGGGCCAGCGCCAGCACCAGACCCGGCCCTGGGTCGGCAAGGGTCGTCACCTGGCTGGCGGCCGCGGTCAACAGCGCGACCACACCGGGGCGGTTCGGCCGGCGGGACCGCTCGACCACCTCCCAGGCGGGCACGTCCGGCAGCGCGGCCTGGCCGGGCGGCGGCACCTCGTCCGGGGTGCCGGCGCACATCACGTCCAGCGCCCGCCGCGCCATCGCGCCGACCCCGTGCGGCGGTACCACGGCGTCCACCAGCCCGTGCGCACACAGGTTCTCCGCGACCTGCACCCCGGCCGGGAACTCCGCCCCGGTCAGCGCCGCCGACACCCGCGGGCCGTGGTAGCCGATCAGCGCGCCAGGCTCGGCGACGCTGAGCTGCCCGAGCGAGCCCCAGGACGCGAACACCCCGCCGGTGGTGGGATGCCGCAGGTACACCAGGTAGGGCAGCCCGGCGGCGACGTGCCGGCCGACCGCCGCGGACACCGCGACCAGCCGGGTGAACGCCGCCGTGCCCTCCTGCATCCGCGTCCCGCCCGAGGCCGGCGAGGCCAGCACCGGCAGCCCTTCGGCGGTGGCCCGGGCGAGCGCGGCGGCCAGCCTGGCGGCCGCGACCGCTCCGACCGACCCGCCGAGGAACCCGAACTCGCACGCCACCGCGGCCACCCGCCGGCCGCCGATGCGACCCTCGCCGGTGAGCACCGACTCGTCCAGGCCGGTACGCGCCCGGGCCGCCGCCAGCGCGCGTGCGTACTCCGGATCGATGCCGGGCGGGTCCGCCGCCGGCGTGTCCCACGAGGACCAGGTGCCGGCGTCGAAGACGAGGTCGAGCAACTCCAGGGCCGTCGGCATGCTGGCAAGTCTGGCAGCCGACTCCGCCTTCCGGCGTACCGCCGTCCGACAGCCCATCGCGACCGGCGGACGGCGAAGCCCGCGCGGTTTTGTCGGACCCGTGGGGCATGGTGATGGTCATGATTGGACGACTGCATTTCACCTGGACGTGCAGGTCGATGACGTCGAGACCGCTGTACGGCAGGTTCTGCAGCTCGGGGCGACCCGGCTCTCCGGCGGCGGGCACGACTCCCGGGGCTACGCCGACACTGCCGGGCACCCGTTCTGTCCCGAGTTCGAGGCGTGAGGCCGGCGCCGGCGACCACCCGCTACCTGACGGTGAACCCGGCGTCGATCGGAAGGGCGACGCCGGTGACGTAGCGGGCCTCGTCGGAGACCAGCCAGGCGATCGCGTTGCTGACATCGACGGCGTCGATGAGTTCGACGCCGAGCAGGTTACCCATGGGTGGCCCGTCCGACGGGAGCGCGGCGAACCGCTTCGCCACGGCCTCGTTCAGGATCATCGGCGTGCTCGCGCCGGTCGGATGCACCGAGTTGACCCGGATGTTGTGCGGTGCGAGCCAGTTCGCCCAGGTGCGCGTCAGGCCCACGACGGCGTGCTTGCTGGCGGTGTAACCGTCCAACCCGCCGCTGCCGTCGCCGCCGCGGCCGGACAGCCCCAGGGTGGAGCCGGTCAGCACGATCGACCCGCCGCGGCCCTGTTCGATCAGGGTCGGGGCGGCCGCGTGGACGGTGTTCCAGACGCCGAACAGGTTGACCTCGACCATGTCGCGGAACGCCTGCTCCTCATCGGCGTCGTCGGCGGTCATCCCGATGCCCGCATTGGCCAGCACGATGTCGATCCCCCCGAGCCGGGAGACACCGTCGGCCACGGCGGCCCGCAGGGCGGCGGCGTCGCGGACATCGACCTCGGCGGCCACGATGCGCCGGCCGAGCGCCTCCACCTCGGACACGGTCCGGGTGAGGTCCTCGGGCGTCGCCATCGGGTAGGCGACGGTGTCGATCTGCCGGCAGATGTCCAGCGCGATCACGTCGGCGCCGTCCTCGGCCAGCCGCACCGCGTGGCTGCGGCCCTGCCCCCTGGCCGCTCCGGTGATCAGTGCAACCTTGCCGTCGAGCCGTCCCGCCATCGGATCCCGCCCTCCCGTGGTCTCCGGCCACCCGGGACGCTAGCCCGGTCCCCCATGGGCCGCTACCGGTCGGCACAGCCGGTCAAGATCAGGCCTTTGCTGATCGCCAGAGCGACGCGGCGTCGGCGAACACCGTGCCGAGCAGGCCGGACCGGACGCCCGCCAGCACCAACAGCCCGACCACCGTGACCGTCAGCACGATCAGCAGCACCCGCATCGCGACATGGTTGGGTGGTGGCATCAGGCGCCCCCGCCCCCGCCAAGCACGATCCGGTCACCCGCGAGCAGCCAGCGGAGCGGGGCCAGTGCGCCGTCGGGCACCCGCGGGTCGGCCGTCATCGAGGAGACGAGGAAGTACCGGACCTCCCGGAAGTCGCGCCCGGCCGCCAGCACCAGGTTGTCCGCGCCGACATCGCCCAGCCATGGGGGGACGCATTCGTCCGCCCTGGCCGGGTCCAGGTCGGTCGCCACGGACAGCCCGAGCAGCAGGTCGGCCTTGGACACCACGAAGGCCAGCCGCTGCCGGTCGGTCCTCACCCGGTGGTCGCGCAGCCGCTGGACGGTGGCCTGGTAGGCGCCTTCGAGGTCGGCGGTCGCCGCGATCGGCACACCCTGCCCGGCTGCGGTCATCCGGACCCGTACCTCCGGAATGCTGAACGGGTCGAGGACGAAGACCAGCCCCCGGGCTCGGTCCAGGTAGTGCAGGTCGGCGTTCTGCTGCTGGTCCTCGAACAGCTCGCCGGCGGCGTCGAACAGGTGCAGCATCGCTGTCCGGCGGCCCGCCGTCAGTTGAACGGTCACCGGCTCGGGCAGGTTCCGGTCGCTCTTCGCGGTCGGTAGCTGTCGGGTGATCGTGTCCACATAGTGGGCCAGCACCCGGGCGTCCTTCGGCCCGCCCGGGGTCACCACCAGCCCGTCGCGGACGGCGAGATCGGACAACGAGCTGAGGGCGGCCATCATGAACCGGGTCTTGCCGGCCATCGATGCGCCGAACACCGGGATGCGGACGTCGGTGAGCACGCCCGCGCCAGGGTAGAGCGGCCGGGTGCACCTCGGGCAGACCGCCGCCAGCCGGGTGGACCGCAGCAACGTCGTGGGCATCCGCTCCCCGCAGCGGCACCGCCGCCACAGCACGCCGAGGCGGCCGGCGCGGATGTCGCGGTGTAACTCGCCGCAGTCGGGGTTGGGGCAGCGGAAGGCCGGCAGCCGGCTGACGTCGTAGCAGCCTGCGCCGCCGCAGCCGGGCGCCGACCGGAACCGCCAGTGCCATGCCCGGTCCACGGCGCGCAGCAATCCGACCACGAGCCCCCCGCCGACCCATGCCGCGGCCGTGGTGACCGCGAAGACGCTGGTGACGATCACGACGCCGGCGGCCGCGCCCACCGTCGTGGCGACGAGCAGGACCGGGATGGGGAGCAGTAACGGCCAGAACGCCCACAGCACGATCCCGAGCTCCCCGGACCAGTACGCGGTCCTGTTGAACGTCAGGGTCCAGCAGCGCAGGGTCAGCTGGCCGGTCCACCGCACCGCGGCGGACAGGTCATGCCACACCTGCGCGGCGAAGTAGGTCGGCCAGGCGCGGTCCCGACGGGGCAGCCCCGGCCGCTCCGGGCCGCCGATCGCGCCGGCCGCGACCTCCTCCGGCCCGATGACCGTGACCTCGGCTCGCCGTCCCGCCAGCGTCAGGGCCGCCGCCGCGACGGCACCGCCGACGCCGACCACCGTGCCGCCGAACAGCGCGAGCAGCACCATGGGCGTGGTGAGGTAGATGAGTGCCGCGCCGCACGCGACGACGTACACCATGACCAGCACCACGACGACAATCGGCACGGCTCACCGCCGCCAACGGAGCCGGCGACGGGTGCTGCGCTCGTGCAGCGCCCACGCCTGCCAGTCGATCCAACGGTCCTTGCCCCCGAGGTCGCGTACCGCGTCGGCGACCTTGTCCACGGCGCCCTCGGTCGCGCGCGTGACCCATCGCGACAGGGTCGCCGCAAGGAGTGTCGAGACCGCTTCGGACGGCAGTCGCCGCTCGTTTCGGCCGGGCACCAGGACGAGGAACGCCCTGGCCACGTCCCGGTGCCGCCGGCTGCCGCGGACGGCCGAGACCAGGCGCGCCGCGTACGCCTGGAGGATGTCGGCGGGAAGGTCGGCGAGCACCGCGCGGGCCACCGTGGGCGTGGCCTGGTACAGCGCGTCCGCCAACTCGGCCCCGTGCAGGGCCATCACCTCGGCGGACACCCCGGCGAGGTCGTCGAGCGTGTCGGGCCCGGCAGCCACGGCCAGGTCCCGGCAGAACCCGCGTACCCGGTCGTCGTGGTCGGCGAGCAGCGCCGCGGTGGAGTGCGGCTGCACCAGCCCGTCGTCGCGCAAGAGTCGGCAGACGTCGATCGCCGCCGCGGTGATGCCGCCCGCCTGGCGCTGCGCGACCAGCAGCGCGTCGATGATCCTCGGGTCGATCACGGCGTGGACGTGGGCCGCGTAGTGGTGAACCAGCTCCAGTTCGGCCACGGTCGGCGGCGTCAGGGACCACAACACCGACGTGAGCCGCTGGACGCTGCCGGCCGGGTCGGGCTGGCCGCAGGCCGCGCGCAACCGCTGCTCCGCGAGCCGGTAACGCACCTCGGTGGTGCTCTCCGCCATGGCGGTGGCCAGCACGGCGGCGTCAAAGCGGTTCTGCGGCTCCGCGACGTAGGCCAGCAACTGCCGCCACCAGCGCGAGCCGATCTCGGCCGCTCGGCCGGGGCTCTGTGCGACCTGCCGGGTCAGCCGGTCGCACAGCAGGTCCACGAACCGGCTGCCGTCCGGCCAGCGGCTCGGGTCGTACGGCCGGTCCGGGTGGCTCACCCAGTCCTCGACGAACGCCGCGACGGCCGTGCTCACCGCGCCGATCGGGACCGGTACCGCGAACGCCGCAGCGACCCGCAGCACCGCGTCGAAGCGGGGGCCGGTCGCCGCGCGCAGCCCGCGGGCGACGATCTCCTGGGCGGCCGCGTCGTGGGTTTTGTCCCACCCGGGCGGCGGTGGTACCCGGGTCGTCGCGCCGTCCCGCCCGGCACGGTCCCGCCCGGCACCGTCCCGCCCGGTGCCGTCGCGCCCGGCACCGTCCTGCCCAGCACCGTCCCGCCCGGTGCCGTCCCGCCCGGCGGCCGCGACCTCGGCGGTCACCAGCTCCAGGCGCACCGCGGGAGCGCGGTCGGCGCGCCGGTGGTCGGAGCCGGTCACCCGATCCAGGTCCCGCAGCGTCGGCAGTGGCAGCGTGCCGCTCGCCCCGAGCAGGACGTCCAGCAGCGTGCCACCGTACGCGTCGCGCAGGTCTGCAGGTCCGTCGCCGAGCCACGAGACGATGCGGGCGGTGTCCTCGCCGGCGGGTCGGCGTCCCAGCACCACCGCGAGCGCGAGCTGCTGCGCCGCCCGGGGCGGGAGACCCGACGCGTCGGAGATCTCGACCGCGTCGGTCACGTCGTAGACGTCCTCGGCGGCGAACAGCTCCGCCCAGGTGGCGGCGGTCGGGCTGACCGGGACCTCGGTCCAGCGGTGCCCGACCAGGTCGACCACGACGTACCCGCTGTCGCGGTCGGTGATGGCCGGCGCGCTGTCCCAGTCGGGATGCACCGCGAGCACCTGCTGGACGGCGTACCCCGGGTCGGTGGTGAACACCTTGAACCCGATCTCGAGTGCCCGGCGCTGCGGCACCAGCAGCGTCGCCGCCGTGAGCCAGCGCAGCACCGGCTCCGGATCCTCGGCGAGGAACAGCAGCCGGCGCGGCCCGGGTTCGACCGGCTGCTCGAGCGCCGTCACCAGGGTGCCGAGCAGCCGGACACCGTCGGTCTGGCCTCGCACGAAGTCCTGCACGGACACCGCGTCGAGCGGCCCCGGCTTCCAGCCGTCCTCGACCTCGGCGCAGGTGGTGCCCTCCGCCGGCTCCGACCGCCAGATCGGGGCCCCGAACAGCTGGGCCGGCCGGACCAACCCGTAGGCGGCCGGATCCCGGGTGACGACGCTGTGGGTCAGGTGGTTGCCCTCTCTGCTGCCGTTGACCTCCCGGCCCAGGTACACGCCGCGGGCGGTGGCCAGGTACCCGTCCCAGATGTGCGCGAAGGACGGCGGGTAGTCCGCCACCGGCCGGCGGGCGACCATCCAGGACGCCGGCGGCTCGTACAGCAGGGCGCGCTGCACCAGCGCCATGGCCTCCGCGTCCGCGCCGGGCGAGCGGGCCTGGAACTGCAGCCCGGCCGTGCCCTGCAGGCCCTGCCCCGGCCGGCAGTCGGTGTAGATCAGGGTGTCGAAGCGGCCGGTCACCGGCGGCCTCGCACCGGTATCACGCCGAAGTGGCTGAGCAGCCATAGCAACGGCTCGTCCACGCGCAGCGGCCGGACACCGCCGGGGTCGATCCTGCCCAGCTCGTAGTCCGGTGGCGCCCCCAACGAGGAGATCGCGAAGTAGCGGAAGTTGGCGTAGTTGAGACGTAGATGGGCGTCGATGCCGTCTGCGCCGAGGTCGTGCAGCAGGCCGAGGACGTATTCGTGGGTCTGTTCGCCGGCCTGCTCGTCGTACCCCGAACTCGGTTCGGGTGCGCGCAGTAGCGGGTGGTCCGGGCCGAGCAGGTCGAGGAACGCGTCGATCTTCGCGAACGCCACCGCCACCGGCAGCTTGAGCTTGTCCACGTCCTGCAGGTGCCGCCAGTCCCGGACGTTCCTGGTGACCCGGTTCAGGACGTCGCCGGCGGGATCGGCGGAGGTCAGCGCCGCGTCGGGCAGCCCCAGGCTGGCCCGGGCGCGCGGCAGCATGAACGGGTCGAGCAGCACGATCAACGCGTCGGCCGCGCCCAGGTAGTTCAGGTCATGGGTGCCTTCCTGGCTGGCCAGGTCCTCGCCGGCCGTGTCGTAGAACGACAGGTGCGAGGTTCTCAGCCGGCTCCGCAGCCGACCGCGGTACTCCTGGCGCCACTGGAACACCACCGGCTCCCGGCGGCCGTTCACGGCGGCCGGGGTCTGTGGCGGCAGGTGGCCTTCGGCGTAGACGGCCTCGACGTTCTGCTGCAGCCAGTCCCGCGAGGACGCCTGGTCACTGCGCCGGTCACCGGACAGCCGTACGTCCGCGTCGAACCTGCGCCGGGTACTGGTCGTCAACTCGCGCGCCAGCACGGCGAGGTACACCGACTTGCCGGTCCCCTTCGCCCCGACAAGGCCGACCAGCGGGCTCGCGGACTGGCCGAAATCGGCCGGCACCGGCGTGTGGCAGTTCGGGCAGACCCGCCGGCCCGACTCGCCCCCGCAGTCGGGGCAGGCAGGTCCGACGATTCCGACGACGCCCTGCCGCAGCGGCGGGTATGAGGGCAGGCACAGGCCGGCATACCCGGTCAGCCGCCGACGCTCGAGGTCCTCGGCCGGCGCGCATCCGGCCCGGCCCGCGCTGCCGCGGCCGGCGCACCGGTACCACAGCCCGCGCGGTTCGACCCGGACGTAGCAGTGCGGGCAGGCGACGCCGGGCATCACGACACCTTCATGTCCGAGATCGGCGGATCGGTGACGGCGACGTCCCGCGGCGCGGTCACGAACAGCCGCAGCCAGTAGGGCTTCGAGGTGCCGGCCGGAACCTCCACCTCGAACGTGTGATCGGCGCCCGCGAACAGCGGCAGCTCACTGTCCTGTTTCAGGTGCTCTCCGTGCGCGGGACTGGTCGGCATCGGCCGCCGCGGGGCGAGAACGAGAACGTAGGACAAACCGGTACAGTCGCGCTCCGCCCGAATCGAGACGATCCTGCGCCTGGACCGCCGGCGCCACCAGCCGGACGGGCGATCGATGCGGTACGACACCCGGGCCCGCGGACCCGGCACGGAAATCGATACCGGGGCGGACCGGGCCGATCCACCCGGAGCGGTCGCCACCGCCTGGACCCGGATGTCGCAGCCCACGTCGGTGTGAAGTTGGAAGCCGTTGCCTTCGACGAACTGGACCCGGCTGATCTCGCGCCTGCCGGTGTCCCCGTCCGCGGTCGTCCAGGCCACCTCGGCCAGCACCACCTGGTCCGGCCACTCCCAGGAGAGGGTCACCACCCGGTCCGTGCGCCGCGCCCGCAGGGACCGGACCGGTTCGATCGACCCGAGCGTCACCGGGGCGCCGACCACAGCCCCCGCGCCGGCGACGGCGAACGGGACGAAGAGGTGGTCGCCCGACGGCGTCTCCGCCTCCAGCGAGGCCACGCCTGCGGCGCTGTGCCGCGGCCCGGTCACCTCGTGGCCGTAGGTCTCCAGGTGCCGCAGCGGGATCGTCGTGCCGGCCTGCCACGGCGGCCCGTAGTCCGCGCACCGGATGCGGACCTCACCGGCGTCCGGCCAGGTCAGCCGTACCCGGTTGGCCGGCCCGGCGTCCATCGCCTGCACGGCGAGCGCAGGAACGGACGCGGTGGACCCCACCACGACCGACTCGACCGCCGGCTCCGCCCGGACCGGCCGCCCGGCCGCGTCGATGTACACGGCCGTGAAGGCGTAGAAGTACTCGACCCCGGGTGCCAGGCCCAGGTCGGTCAGCGAACCACCCGTACCGTGCAGTTCGGCGCCGGCGCCGGCGTCGGTGCCGTCCGGCGGCCGCCCGGCGGTGCGGGTGATCCGGACGTCGGCCGCACCGGGCGGCGTCTGCCAGGTGCCGACAACGTTGCCGGCCGCCGCCCGAAGCTCGACGCGGGTCACCGGCGGCAGCATGAAGACGGCGGCGACGGCGGGGCGCGACCACGTGCGCCCGTCGGCGCTGGCGAACACCGCGTACCGAAGGTTACGGGCGGCGGGAGCGGCCGCGTCCTGCGCGGACAGGTCCGCGGTCTCCGCCACCGCGACGCCGTCGGACTCCGTCCGGGGGTCCCTGGCCTCGGCGCGGACGACCCGGTAGAGCGACACGGGATCCGGGGAGGCCGACCAGGTCAGGTTGACCACCGACCGGTCCGCACTGGCGGTCAGCTTCGCAGGCGGTGCCGGCGGCACCCCGCCGCTGGTATCCGCCTGCGCGGGCCCACCGGAGACCGGTCCGGGCTGGTGGCCCGCCGCCCGAGCCCGCCACCACGCCGGGTCGGTCATGTCCCCGGGCTGCCGCTGCAGATCTTCGTCGGCCTGGAGCAGGCGCGCGCACAGGTCCGCGATGTGGCCACGCCCGCCCTTCTTCCTGCTCCACAGTGCGCGGACCTGGGTCAGGTGCGTCTCCAGGTCCGCGCGGGTCATCCAACCCTCGACCGCGTAGCGCACCCACAGGTCATCCGGCAACGTCCAGAGTCCACGCAGGGGCCGCAGCACCTGCTCCTCGTACGTGGCGTGGTCGAGCGCCATGTGGTCATGCCTCCGCCAGCGGTCGACCGTGTCGTGTCCGGCCATCGACTGCAGGTGGCTTGACCACGGCCCTTCCCCAGGTAGTCACTCGGCTACCAACCGATACAGCGAGGCTATCGCACTCCCGCGGGCGAGTTGGCCGGAATGCACCTTGCCCTACGCGCCGCTGCACTCTGGCACCTTCGTGAGGACTGGACTGCTTCCGGACAACAAGATGACAGGGAGGCCGTCGAGGGCGGACGCAGCGTCCCGGCTGCCGTCAGGTCGGCGGCTTCGGCTTCTCGCCGGTGTTGCGGAGTCGGGCGAGCTTGCCGAGCGCGTCGAACCAGAATGGCGCGCCAAAGGCCAACGCGCCGATGGTGATGAGCCAGCCGGCGATCTTGAGCAGCCATTGTGCAGGCGTTGCGGGGACATGCCGGGGGTCGCTGCTGACCCGGTCCTGGACGTGTGGCGGGCTCCATCCGATGGGCACCGCAAGGCGGCTCAGGCCGTCGAGGCTGGTGTCGACGCCGTTGATGTCCTTGCCCGCGGTGACGCTTGCGACGGCAGCCGCCGCGGCCCGCTCGGTGGGGGTACGCCACAGGGACCCGGCGATTCCCACGGTGTCGACGTTGAAGATGATCGTGAGCGCCACCCCGTAAACGATGATCCACCGCTGGACCCGGCGCTTGTACCAACCGCTGAGTCGGCCCATCTGCTCGTCGAACCATCTCTCGACGCCGTCGCGGAACTTGTCGCGGTCCTTCTCCGCGTCCTCCAGGAGTCGCAGCAGCGGTCGCCGCGCCGGGTGGCCGGTGGGCAGCCCGAGTAGCGAGACCCGTACCCGTTCCAGCGGATCCCGGCGGACGGCGGCGAGCAGTTCGCCGACGACCTCGCGGTTGCCGGCGTCGTCGGGTTCGAGCGTGGCGGCGAAGGCTTCGACCTTGGCCGTCTCCGGACGGTGCCGCACATCGTCGAGCGCCACCTGAGCGTCGGCGCTGAGACGGGTCAGGTCGAGTCTGTCGAGTAGCAGGGTTGCCGGCGGTGCGAGCAGGTCGAAGACGGCGCTTGCCAACGTTCTCGACGGGAGGTAGGAGATCCGCCGCCCACCTTCCAGGGCGGCGTCCAATGCGGCCACCTCCGGATGCCGCTTGACGGCGGCCGCCGACAACGCCGCTGTGTTGCCGGTGGTGTCGGCCGGCCGCGCCGCTCCGTTGCCGCTGGTGTCGGCCGGCCGCGCCGGCCGGCCGTCGGCGACCGCCCCCGGGCTTTTCCGCTCCGCGGCCTGCCCGTCGAGCATGACCAGCAACCCCCGTTCCAGCCCTTGCGCCCGCCACTGCAGCCGGGACGCGACGTACTCGTTGATTCGCGAGGCGGCGACGCTGAACACCAGATAGACGAAGATCAGGCCGATCGCGATGTCGACAACGGGTGAGTTCAGCACGACTCATCCTCCGGCTGTGACGGCTGGACACTTGAGGTTCTGCACATTGGCTAGACGGCCAGCCAGTCGGTGAGCGCGGTGATGCCGGTGACCGTGCGGCAGTACAGCCGGAAGGATCCTGTCGGGATGGGTTGGACCGTGAACCAGCCGTCCTCGTCCGCGGCGATGAAGACCGCCGGCCCGCCTGCGGTGCGCAGTTCGAGGTCGCTCGACTGGGGCGGTACCACCTGTCCGTGCAGCGCCTTGTCCGTCACCTGTATGTGGATCGTCAGGCACCGCGTCGCGAAGGTCAGTTCGCGCAGGGCGGCCCGCTCGGCCCGGGTGGCCGCGACCGGATCGCGGTCGGCCGCCGAGTCATAGGTGAGGGCCGCCAGTTCGGCATCGATGTTGTGCCAGGCGTAGACGGCCTGGCCGGCCTCGATGAAGTGACGGGGGACGTCGCGAGCCTCCCGCAGAGCATCATCGAGCGCGGCGAGAAGTCTGTCGTCATCGTTCCACCATTGGTTGGTCATGCTCCTCGCCTCCTTCCGGCATCCACGTGCCGGCTTCGATAAGGGCGGCCAGCGGCGGGCACCGGCGCAGCCTCTCCATGCACCGTGCCCGCCGCGGGCCCAGCCCGCCGATCGATGTACCCAGTTTGGCGCTGATTTCGTTGTACGTTAACGGTGGATCATGCGCGAGCAGCGAGAGCAGTTCCTGGCAGTGCGGGGGCAGTTGAGCGAATGCGGCGCGGATCACCGCATTGCGCTCTGCCACCAGTATCGGCGCCTCGGCCGAGGGTGCCGTCCGCGTGGTGCGCGGGTCATGCTCGGCCGCGGCCGCCAGGCCTTCCCGGCTCTGCCTGCCTCGAAGGGCGCTCAGGCACTCCCGTCGCGTCGTGGTGCCGAGCCACCCGGGCAGGGCGGCGGGTTCCTTGATGACGGCCAGATGCTCGACAAGCCGGAGCCAGACGGTCTGCCCGACATCCTCGGCGTCCGCCCCTACCAACTGGTACCGCCAGCAGATCGACCACACCATCGGCGCGTACCGCTCGACGATCTGGTCCCAGGCGGACTTGTCTCCCTCCCTGGCCCGCTCCACCAGAGCGACAACCGTGGGATCGTCCCGCATACTCGTCCCCCTAGCGACGACTGGGGAAAGGTCAGCCGGCTACGGGCCGGTGATCCGGCCGTCTTCTTTGAGTACCTGCTCCAGCGCCTCCCGCGGTGAATCGCACGATGGGAGCCGAGCGGCGATCGCGCCGCTGACAGTGGCGGCCGCAAAGGATGTCCCGGACCATCTCGCGGCGCCGTTGTAGGACCCGACCTCGTACTCCGGCTCTGCATTGAGGTAAGCGGCCCAGCCCTCCCCGGACCCGGACAGTTTCCGAATCAGCACGTCCTGCGGGCCAGTGTCGCCGAAGTACGCGCCGAGGACATCGACGCCAGGAGCCAGAACGTTGATCCAGGGCGCCAACGACCTTGGCCCCGCACCCTTGGGATTGAAGTCGGCCGGATGGCGGGCGTCATCACCGAAGGCGCCTACGGCGACGACATCCGGCAGCGCCGCCGGGTAGGCTGGCGCATTCCTTGCGGGAAGGTCGTTTGCTTCCCTGAACGCTTTGTCTTCGGCGTCCGGGTCCCGAGAGCCTTCCGCGGCCATGTACCGTCCGTGGTTGCCGGCAGCGGCGATCACCAGGACCTCAGGGGCGAGCAGGCCGACCGCACGCTCCAGCACCAGAGGCGGCTTGCCGTCACGGGTGTAGCAGACCCAGGAGCAGTTGAGGAGCCGCACACCGGAACTCCTGTACTGCACCATCTGCTTGGCCGCGGCCCAGATGGTTGTGTCCCAGATGGTTGTGTCCCCGACGGTTGTGTCCCCGACGGTTGTGTCCCAGTCCGACTGGCCGGCGTCGTAGGGCCTGGCAACGGCTCGCACGTCGAGTTGTGCAGATGGCGCTTCGGCCAGGACGCGGCTGACGAGGAACGCGGCATGCCCGTGGATATATGGCACGGGCTTCGTGATTGTCGGAAGCAGCGAGTCCGGTGGGGCGACGTACCTACCTGCCAGCAGGCGGTGCTGGTACATGCGGGTGTCGAGGAGCCCTACTCGAACGCCCTCGCCCGCACTCCGATCGCTGGCGTCCGTCGGCATGGCGATACTCGTGAATCCGGGCACTTCGGCGTTGGGATAGGTCACGAACTGGATCCCCGTCATGAACCGGTTCTTGCCCATCCTGGGCGTCCAGCCGTCGTAGTCCTGCTCGAAGACCGCGCGGAGGTCAGCCAGCACCTCGTCCAGCTCGGACGAATCCTCGTCGGGTTCCGGCGCCGGCCGCAGCGGTTCGGGCAACCGGTCAACCCGCTCCTGGAGCCTGTCCGGCACTTTTGTCGCATCCGTCAGCCCGATCAAGGTCAGACGCAGCGTGGCGTCGCTATCCACAACTTTCGCCGCGCCCTCCCCCAGGGTGTCCATGACGAGCCGCTCATGGTCCGTATCCACGACCAACATGTCCCGCTTGTGCCCGTACTGACCCTTCTCCGGGTCGTTCATCTGGCCACCTTCCCCGTGCCACAGATGCCGGTTGTCGACCTGACGGAGGTCTCCCGTTCCAACTTGATACGTGTCTGCGGAAAGCTGTTGTGCGGCCGGCGTCGGTGCATCACTGTTGGCTGTTGTGGCGGAACCGGCGATCGTCGATGAGGCGCGGGAAGCGCTACGACTGGCCGAGGCGGCGCCGGGACGTGCGGCCATCCTGGCGGCCCGGATCGCCCGGCGCGCGCGCGACGAACAGGACCTGCCCGCCGCGGCGGTGGCCGAACGGGCGTGGGGACTCGCGTTGCGCCATCGCGGCGACCTGGACAGCGCCATCGCGCATCTGCAGGAAGCCGTTCGGCTCGGCCGCCGGTCGGGGACGGCCCTGTTCGCCGGCGAGGCACGGATGAGCCTGGCCTTCGCGTTCTTCGAGCGGGGCCGGACCCGCCAGGCGTTGGCTGAGATCGACACCGCCGTGCGGGAGCTCGACCACGCGGACAGTGCCCGGGCGCTCGCCCAGCGCGGGGTGATCCTGGCCGAGCTCGGTCGGCTGGATGAGGCGCTCGCCTGCTACCGGGCCGCTCTGCCGGTCCTGCGTGAGTCCGGAAACCGCCTCGGGGTGTACCGGGTGGTGTGGAACCGGGGTCTGGCGCACAGCTACCGGCAGGAGTTCGCCGCGGCGGAGGCCGACCTGCGGGAAGCCGAGCGGCTGGCCGTCGAGCTGGACCTGACGCTGTCGGTCGGGTTCGCGCAGGCGAACCTGGCCCACGTCCTGGGCCTGCGCGGCGACGTGCCGGCCGCGCTGGACTACTTCCAGCGGGCCGAGCAGCGGATCCGGGCGCATGACGCGCAGGTGGGCCGGCTGCTGCAGGACCGCAGCGAGCTGTTGCTGTCGGTACGGCTCATCCCGGAGGCTCGGGAGGCCGCCGAGCAGGCGATCGTGGAGTACGCGAAGGAGCGGCGCGCCGTCAAGCTGCCGGAGGTGCGCCTGCTGCTGGCGCAGGCCGCGCTGCTCGACGGGGACAACGCCGGCTCGCTGCACCAGGCCCGCCGCGCCGTGCGCGAGTTCACCACGCAGCAGCGGCCACAGTGGGCGGCGCTCGCCCGGCTCGCCGTACTGCGATCGCAGGATGCCGGCGGGCGGCGGTCCGGCATCAGCACCCGCGGCGCGGAACGGGTTGTCGCGACCTTGGCCGCCGCGGGCTGGCCCACAGGCGCGTTGGAGGGCCGGTTGCTGGCCGCCCGGCTCCTGCTCCGGCGCGGCCACGCCGAGGCGGGCAGGGAGTACCTGCGGCAGGCCAGCCGGGCGCGGCGGCGGCGCGGACCGGCGACACTGCGCGCCCGCGCCTGGTACGCCGAGGCCCTGTACCGGTCCACCGCCGGTGACCCGCGTGGCGCCACCGCCGCCGTCCGCGCGGGTCTGCGCGTCCTGGACGAGCACCGTGCCGTGCTCGGCGCCACCGACCTGCGCGCGCACGCCGCGGGTCACCGCACCGACCTGGCCGTGCTGGGCCTGCGCATCGCCTTCGGGGACGGGCGGCCGGGCAGGGTCTTCGAGTGGGCGGAACGCGGCCGGGCGAGCCACCTGCTGCAGCGGGCGCCGCGGCCACCCGACGACCCGGCCCTGGCCGATGCGCTCGCCGCGCTCCGCAGCATCGTCGCGGAGATCGCCGAACTACGCGGGAAGGGTGCCGGCGGCGCCGAGCTGGCCAGGCTCGTCCAGCGCCAGGTGTCGCTGGAGAAGCAGGTCCGCGACCACTCCCGGCGCCAGCCGGGCGAGCGGACCGGCGAGCTACCCGGTCCGGTCCCGACCGACGCGCTGGCCCAGGTCCTGGGTCATCGGGCCCTGCTGGAGTTCGTCCAGCTCGACGGGGTGTTGCATGCGGTCACCGTCGTCGACGGCCGGTCACGACTGCACCGACTCGGCCGGGTGAGCGTCGTCGACGACCTTCTCGACCGGATCCTCTTCGCCCTGCACCGGATCATGCGCCAGGACGCCGATCCGGAGAGCACCCCCGCCGCGCTCGCGCTGCTCCGTCACGCCGCGGACCGGATCGACGCCCTCCTTCTCGGTCCGTTGCCGGAGATCGGGGACCGGCCGCTCGTCGTCGTGCCGACCGGCCCGCTGCAACGCCTGCCGTGGTCCGTCCTGCCCTCCTGCGCCGGGCGGCCGCTGGCCGTGTCACCGTCGGCCACGCTGTGGCACGCGGCAAGCAGCCGTCCTACCGGGCGGGTGGGCCACGTCCTCGTCGCCGCCGGGCCCAACCTGCCCGGTGCCTGCGAGGAGGCCCGGGCGGTGGCGACGATCCACGGCGTGCCGCCGCTGCTGCATCCCGCCGCCACCGTGCACGCCGTCGAGGCAGCACTCGACGGCGCCGCACTGGCCCACCTCGCCACCCATGGACGGCTGGCCACCCACAACCCGCTCTTCTCCGACCTGCTGCTCTCCGACGGTCCGCTGCTCGCCTACGACCTCGAGCGACTCCATCACGCGCCGCACACGGTCGTCCTCGCCGCCTGCGACAGCGGCCACTCGGTCGTGCGCGCGGGCGATGAGTTGCTCGGCCTGAGCGCGGCGTTCCTCACCCAGGGCAGCACCCAGCTCATCGCGCCGGTGCTGCCGGTCCTCGACTTCGAGACCGCCCCGGTCATGGCCGCCTTCCACCGCCTGCTGGTCGCCGGCCAGCCCCCAGCCGTTGCCCTCGCAACCGTGCAGCACCAGGCGGTTGCCGACGAGGCGACCAGGGCGGCCGCGGCCAGCTTCGTCTGCCTCGGTGGTGGCTTCACCAGCGCACCGCTGCCGGCCAGGTCGGCCGTGCGGGGCGTGCGTGTCGCGCCGGTACGGGTGGCGACGAGCGCCTGATGCCAGGTGCGTGCGCCGGCGGGCGGGACCTGCGCGGACCCGCCGGCCGACCACCGCGCCGCCGCCGAGCCGCCGCCGAGCCGGTGCTGCGGCTGCGCCATCGGGCGGGTCCGGTCACAGACCCAGGCCGGCGGCGCTCACCGCGGCCCAGGCGACCTCGGGATGGCTGATGTCGCTGTGTGCCTCAGAGAACGCGGACAGGCTCTTGCGGATCACGGCGCTGGAGTCCAACCGGTAGAAGCGGCCGTTCTCCCAGTCGTACCCGGAGCCCGCCGCGCCCAGGGCCAGCGCCACGACGCCGTCGTGCTGGTAGCCGTCGTGGCCCATGCCGCCCCAGTTGTAGTTGAAGTCGTCGAGGCCCTGGCTGTCCTGGCGGGCGAGCCGGCTGGCGTTCGGGTACCACAGGCCGACCGCGCGGTCATGCACGCTGTGGGTCGCGACCAGCGGGCCGTCGACCCGGTCGGCCAGCCTGGCCAGCGCTCCGGGCTTGCTGGGCGAGAACGCGAAGTGGCTGAACGCGCCCTGGATGAGCAGCAGCGACTTGACGGGGCTGGACCGGCGGGTCGCGGAGGCCGGCAACCCGGCGAGGCTGAACGCGACCAGCCGGGCACCGAAGCTGTGTCCCAGCAGGTGGGTCCGTAGCTGCCCGTTCTGCCCCTGGAGCTTGGACAGCAGCGGCCCCAGGCCCTGCTGGCCGATGACTCCGGCCCGGTTCTTCATCTCGTAGTAGCTCATGGTGCGCAGCAGTTCGCGCGCGCCGTGCCACATCTTGCCGAAGAAGTCGATGCCCTGCGCGTCGCCGTCCGGGGCGCCCGGTGTACCGGCCATGTCGCTGATCGCCGTGCGCGGGCTGGCCTCGACGGCGAAACGTTCCCCGTTGTCCTCGGGGCCGCCGGTCTCCGCGGTGGTCACCAGCCCTGTTGCCAGCGCGTGGAACTCCTCCAGCGCGGCACCGTCCTGCGGCCGGGCGTCGAGCAGGGCACCCAGCGTCCGCACCTGCTGCTCCTGGCCGGGGAAGGCGGGCGCGAGCGCGGTCGCCAACTGGGCGCCGGAGGACCGGACCGGCGGAGGTCCACCACCGTCGGCGGGGCCGTCCTCGGGAAACAGCAGCGAGGGCCACAGGACGCCGACGAACCCCGTCGCCGCACGCCGCTCCGCGGGCAGCATGCCGGCGATCATCGAGAACATGTCCCGGTAGAGGCTGCGGGCGCCGGAGAAGGAGTTGTTCCAGCCGTGGCTGAACAGGAAGAGGTCCCGGACTCCACCACCGGCGGAGTCGGCTACCAGTCCGCCGTCAGAGACGATCGAACCATCCTGGTTGAACTCGACCTCCCAGTACGGCAGGTCAGCGATCGAGGCGGCCATCTCGGCCTCCCTTTCCTTGTCGGGACCGCGGAGTGACACCCCGTGCGGCCGGATCGGCTTACACCTTTGCCAGGGCGCCCATGAGGTCCACCAGCCCGTGGCCCTCGAAGAAGCGGTCCCGACCGAGTGAGATTGCGCTGTCGCAGAACAGCCGCTTGACCTCGTCCGGCTGACCGATGAACTCGCGGCGCACCGACATGAAGGCGGCGATGGCGCCGGAGACGTGCGGCGCCGCCATCGACGTTCCGCTCTCCTCGGCGTAGTACGCGACCCCGTCGGTGCCGCCCGGCGCGGCCCCCGGGTTGCCGCCGGCGCCCGTCCCGCCGGGCCCATCCGCCGGTCCGGCCGGTTCGCCGAAGATCGGCACCCCTTTCCGGATCCGTCCCGCCGCGGCCGAGGTGATCTTCTCGCCGGGCGCCACCAGGTCCGGCTTCAGCCGTCCGTCCAGCGTCGGACCCTTCGCCGAGGTGTACGAGACGCCGAAGGTGTGCGGGCTGTCCCGGTGCGTGGAGCCGACCGTGATGACGTCCGCGGCATGTCCCGGTTCGGTGATCGAGGAGAGGACACCGTGCAGCCCGCCGCTGCCCTGGTCGTCGTCGCCCTGGCCGTTCGCCGACCCGCTGTTGCCGGCGCTGACGACGGCCACCACCCCGGTGCTGACGAGCAGGTTCAGTTCCCGGCACAACGGGCTCCGACCGGCCGCGTAGTCCTCGGCCAGCCACTGGCAGCCGAGGGAGAGGTTCACGCCGTGGATCTGCAGGGCATGGCCGCCGCTGTTCATCTCCCGCACGTACTGAAGGGCTCGCATGACCGCCGACGACGTCGTACGCGGGGCGCTGCCTTCGGCGCTGCTGTCCAGCACCTTCAGGCTGACCAGCCGCGTCAGCGGCGCCATGCCGCTCAGGCGGCGACCGGGAGCGATCACCCGAGGCTCCCAACTCGGCCACCGGGAGTCGTCGAGCGTGTCGCCTCCGGCCGCCGGGCGGAGGGCCGCGACGTAGGCCTGGCAACCATCCGGCGTGCGTCCGGCGATGATCCCCGCGACGTGCGTGCCGTGGCCGTCCTCGTCGCGGAGGGCCGCATCCCGGTCGAAGTGCTCCGGCTCCGGCTCACGCCGGACCAGCCAGGTGAAGTCGGCATGCAGTTCGAACACAGCCGGATCGGTCAGCGTCCCGCCGGCGAAGTGCGGATGGCCGGCATCGATCCCGGTGTCGAGCACCGCCCACACGATCCCGCTGCCGGTCGACGCATAGGTCCGGTCCGCCGCATCGGCCTTGATCGTGCTGCACGACATGTCGATCCGGGGATACATGACATAGTCGGGCCAGATCCGGAAGATCAGCCGCCGGTTCGCGATGGCGTTCCGGCTCGCCTCCTGATCGGCGAGCAGCAGTTCGATGATCTCCTCCTTGCGCAGGAGGCAGCGCACGTATCCCGCGTTGATCCGGCACGGCGGGCGGGTGTCCTGCTCGGTCGTGATCGTGTGCTCGAGCAATTCCTTGAAGCGGTCGTACAGCTCGTCCGGCACGGTGTCGCCGACCAGGAGCGGGCTGGCCGCCCATCGCTGTCGAGTCATCGCGTCCCCCCAGAGAACCACTTCCGCGACGGCCGAAGGCCAGGCGCCGGCTACTCGAGGCGGCGCATGCGGATACTCTTCGCCCTCCGGAGTGCGCCCGGCCGGGAACAGATACCATTCGCCCGGCACCAGTTCCGGCGCCTGCCCGTTGTGGCCAGTCTTGTGCCGATAAGTAACCGCGGCATCCTGGGTGGCCGCGGGTGATTCTCCATCGGAGGTATCAGGGCGGTGTCGGCCCCCTCCGATATCCTGCCGACCTTGCCCGCCAGCGGGGTGAGTGGGGCCGACCAAGGGAGCGAACCCCTATGCGCGACCGCCAGCGCGTATTTCGTACCATCCGGAGGGATGTGTCGCCATGTCGGCGGTCCCGGGGCTAGCAAGGAGGTTGCTCGCAACCATACGACTCGTCAACGGGACGGCCGGGCTGCTCGCCCCCGAGCTTTTGCTGCGGCGTCTCGGCGCCGATGCCGACAGCGGCCGGTCCGGTGTCTATCCGTTCCGTATGTTCGGCATCCGCACGATACTGATCGGCGCCGACCTGCTCACGCTGCGCGGCGAGGAACGCCGTCGTGCGGTACGGCTCGCTGTGGTGATCCACGCCACGGACACGATAGCCGCGGCGACAGCCGGGGTGCGGGGCGACCTTCCACGTAAGGCCGCGGTGATGACCACGCTCATATCCGCCGGCAACACCGTGCTGGCGGTCATCTCCACCCGGGAAGGGTAGCGATGCCACACCAACTCGGCGTCACGATCAGGGCGACGGTCGCCCCCGGGAAGGCGGCCGAACTGCGCGAGTGGCTGGTCCGTACCGGTCGGCAGGGCATGGCCGAGATACCGTTCGACTTCGCGCACCTGCGCGGTGTCCACTTTGCTCGACTGTTCCTGTTCGAGGACACGGTGGATCTCGATGGCCGGCCGATCCCGGCCAGCCTGGTGTACATGACCGAGGTGGACGCCCCGCTGCGGCGGCACCTGGCCGAGTTGGTGGATGTGGCCGGCGACGGAATGGACGGCGCTTTCGGTCGCTGCGAAGGCTACCCGCGGCCGGGCGCGCGCCGCCGCATCCGGATCCGCTGGCTACGCCAACATCTCGTCTCCTCCAGCGCGGTGTACGTCAACACCGTGGGTCGCGGCCTGGAGCAGATCCGGCAGGAGGCGAAGCTCCGCGCGGCGCTGCAGGACTACCTCGACCGACCCGACCACAACTGGTCCGCGGATGCGCCGGGGGCCGTCCGCGCCGACATCCAGGCGTACGTCGGCGGGCGCCCGGATCTCGCCTGGGCGATGAAACCGCCGGCGCGACCGGGCCTGCTCTGGCGGGCGGGTGAGGCCATACACAAGGTGGGCGTGCCGCTGGCCCTGCTGTTGCTGCTGCCGGTGCTGTTGGTCGCGCTGCCCATCTGGGCCGTGCTGCTGCGGCTGAGCGAGCGTCGCGACGTGCCGGACACCGAAAGGCCGACGCCGGAGCACGCTCACGAGCTTGCCTCGTACGAGGACTTCGTGGTGCAGAACCCGTTCGCGGCCATCGGCCTGCTCAAACCAGGGCTGCTGCGCCGGATCACCGCCGGTGGGGTGTTGTTCGGCATCAACTACGCGGTCCGGCACTGGTACAACCACGCGAACCTGGCCGGCGTGAAGACGATCCATTTCGCCCGATGGGTGCCGCTGGACCGCTGGCGGCGGGTGGTTTTCGCCAGCAACTACGACGGCAGCCTGGAAAGCTACATGGACGATTTCATCGACCGGGTCGGCTGGGGGCTGAACGCCATCTTCAGCAACGGTCAGGGATATCCGCGCACCCGCTGGCTGCTGTTCGGCGGCGCCCGGTACGAGCAGGACTTCAAGTACTACCTGCGCCGCCACCAGGTACCGGTGGCGGCCTGGTACACCGCCTACCCGACGCTCACCGCCCACAACATCGAGAACAACGCCCAGATCCGCGCCGGTCTCAGTGGTGAGTTGAGCCGGGCGGAGGTCGAACAATGGCTCTCCCTCCTGTGAGGCAATCCGTGGTCATGACGCTCGAACTCGACGACATCCAGGGCCTCCTGGCGCGCGGCTACGGCCGGCTGAGGGCCGCCCATTTCAGCCTCTTCGCCGCCGCGGACGCACCCGCCGCCCGCGCGCTGCTGACCTGGCTGCTCCCGCGGCTGACAACGGCCGGGGCCGCTCCGGAGAATGCCGCCTGGAATGTCGCGTACACCCCGGCCGGGCTGCGCCGACTCGGCCTGCCGCAGTCCGTGGTCGACACGTTCTCGGCCGAGTTCACCGCCGGCATGGCGGACCCGAACCGCAGCCGGATTCTCGGCGACCTCGACGAGTCCGCTCCGCACCACTGGACCTGGGGCGGGCCCAACTCACCGCCGTTCGACGGCATGATCCTGCTCTATGCCGCAGACCCGGCGACGCTGGCGAGGCTGCGTGCCGAACTGCGGCGGACGCTCGAAGACGTCGGCGTCCGCACCGTCGCCGACCTGGAAACCCTCGAACTCGGCGACACCGAGCCGTTCGGCTTCCGGGACGGCATCTCGCAGCCGCTCATCGACGGTCTAACCAAGGACGTCCGGGGCGGGCGGGCGGTACCCGCCGGCGAGTTCGTGCTCGGGTACCGCAACGCCTACGGGCTGTTGACCGACCGGCCGCTGTTGCCGCCTTCGCGCGATCCCGGCCGCCTGCTCCCCTCGGACCCGGGCGGCAGCGGCGCGGCCGACCTCGGCCGCAACGGCAGCTACCTGGTCGTGCGTCAACTGGCGCAGGACGTGGACGGGTTCTGGCGGTACGCGGAGGGAGCCACCCGTCGACCGGACGGGTCCGCCGATCCGCAGGCCAAGGTGGCGCTGGCCGCCAAGATGGTGGGCCGATGGCCCAGCGGCGCCCCGCTGGTCAAGGCGCCCGACCGGGACGATCCACTGCTTGCCACCGACAACGACTTCGCCTACCAGGACACCGACCCGCTGGGCCATGCCTGCCCGCTCGGAGCGCACGTGCGCAGGGCGAACCCACGCGACACCCTTGACCCAAGCCCGGGCACCGACGCGTCGTTGGAGGTCAACGACCGGCACCGGTTGCTCCGGCGCGGACGCAGCTACGGTCCGAGTGCCCAGGGTGCCGCCGGTGACGGTCCCGGCCCGGACACCGGCCTGCATTTCATGTGCCTGGCCGGCAACCTGTCCCGGCAGTTCGAGTTCGTACAGCACACCTGGCTGAACAACCCGACGTTCCACGGCCTGTACGACGACACCGACCCGCTCGTGGGGAGCCGGCACTGTTCGGGTGAGGAGTTCACCGTCCCCGCGCTGCCGGTGCGCCGTCGGTACCGCGGGCTGCCGCAGTTCGTCCGGACGCGCGGCGGCGCCTACTTCTTCCTGCCCGGTATCTCGGCGCTGCGATACCTGGAGCAACTGCCCGCCAGCTTCGTCGCGGGCCTCGGCGAGCCGAAGCGCATACAGCTTGTCGCGCCGGACACCACCGAGCGAACCGCCAACTAGGACGACGTTCACTCCCGCCGACACGAGGTGATCGCATGGAGACAGGCCACCGACCGGGCTACCACCGGTCCGCGTTCTGGAGGCTCTACGACAGGGTCGCCCTGCTCGTCGACCGCAGGGTCGGCTGGCACCGGCTCCCGACCGCGGCCGGACTGGTGGTCCTCATCGGCCTTCGCGACATGCTACGCAAGCGCAACCTCCACGACACCAGCGGGTTCCCGGCCGTGAACCTGCCGCCGCTCGCGCCGCCCACGCCTGATGTGCGCGTGGCGCGGACGCTGGACGGGACCTACAACGACCTCGACAACCCTCGCATGGGAATGGCCGGGTCACGGTTCGGCCGGAACGTGCCGGTCGAGCACACCGTCCCCGACCCGCCGGACCGGATAATGCAGCCGAGCCCGCGCGAGGTGAGCCGCGCCCTGCTGACCCGGGACGGACTGATCCCGGCCAAGTCGGTGAACGCGCTGGTCGCGGCATGGCTGCAGTTCATGATCCGGGACTGGTTCAGTCACGGGAAGAGTCCCGTGGAGAATCCGTGGGAGATCCCGCTGACCGACGACGATCCCTGGCCGGATCCGCCGATGCGGGTGATGCGCACCAGGTCGGATCCGACCGCGCCGGCCGGCGACACCGGCCGCCCGCCGACCTACGCCAACACCGAGACGCACTGGTGGGACGCATCCCAGATCTACGGCACCACCGTGGAGCACCAGCGGTGGATCCGTACCGGCCCGGACGGTGAGCTTCCGGACGGCAAGCTGCGGGTCGACCCGGACGGGCTGCCGCCGCTGCCGGACGACCCGGCCACCGACCCGCGGCAGGTGCCCGGCTTCTGGCTGGGGCTGCTCCTGATGCAGACCCTGTTCACCCTCGAACACAACGCGATCTGCGACCGGATCCGGGCGGAGTACCCGCACTGGTCGGGCGAGGAGATCTTCGGCCGGGCCCGCCTGGTCAACGCCGCACTGATCGCGAAGATCCATACCGTCGAGTGGACGCCCGCGGTCATCAGCCACCCCACCACCAAGGCCGCGCTGCGGGCGAACTGGTGGGGAGTGGCCGGCGAGCGGGTGCACCAGACGCTCGGCCGGCTGAGCGGAAGCGAGATCATCAGCGGCATTCCGGGCTCACAGACCGAGCACTACGGCGTGCCGTACGCCCTCACCGAGGAGTTCGTGGCGGTCTACCGGATGCATCCGCTCGTGCCGGACGACTACGACCTGCGATCGAGCGCGGACGATGAGTCCGTGATGACCGCGACGCTGCGGGACCTGGCCGGAGCGAACGCGGTGGCCGTGGCGCGCAAGGTCGGAATGGCGAACCTGATGTACTCGTTCGGCACCGAGTACCCCGGGCTGGTCACGCTGCACAACTTCCCGAGATTCCTGCAGGAGTTCCGGCGGCCGGACGGCAACCTGCAGGACCTGGCGGCCACCGACATCCTGCGGTCACGCGAACTGGGCGTACCGCGGTACAACGACTTCCGCCGGCTCCTGAACCTGGCTCCGGCGAAGAGCTTCGACGACCTCACCGACAACCCGGAATGGGCCCGCGAGATCGAACGGGTCTACGAGGGGGACATCGAGAAGGTCGATGTGACGGTCGGTATGTACGCCGAGCGGCGGCCGGACGGGTTCGCGTTCAGCGACACCGCCTTCCGGATCTTCGTCCTGATGGCGTCGCGCCGGCTGAACAGCGACAGGTTCTTCACCACGGCCTACACGCCGGCGGTCTACACGCAGACCGGGCTGGACTGGGTCAACGACAACAGCATGGCGTCGGTGTTGCTGCGCCACTACCCACAGCTGCGGCACACCCTGGGCCCCGTGACGAACGCGTTCGTTCCGTGGACCAGGGCAAATGGCCCGCAGACGACCTGAGCACGAGCGCGGAACCGGTCCGGCGGCGCGGCCTGGACCTGTCCGCGTCACCCGCATACAGGAGATGAGATGAGCAGACCACGCACCGCAGGAACGCCCCCGCTGGTCCGCACCAGGAGGCGTGAGCTGGGAAGACTCTTCCGGTCCGGAGCCGTGGGAGCCATTCCCGACGGCCGCGGCGCAGGTACGGTCCTGCTCGGCACCGGAGGGGTTCTCAGCCGCATTGCCGCCGCGCTGACCCACGCCTTCGCATGGCGCGGCAAGATCGTCGACGCCAGGGCCGGCCGGTTGAAGAACATCCTGACGCCGCTGGCCATCCCGGCGATCGAGGCTGATGTCTACAAGGGGGCGAGCTGGTACGACGGGGAGCCATGCATCGTGCTCGACTACTCGACGAGATCATTCGTCGCGCAGAAGGTTCGCGACGAGATCCGGGAGGTGGCTCCCGGTGTCTTCCTCGGCCTCGTCTTCCTGGGACGCCGGCACATCCTCGATTTCGCACTGGATTTCACCCGGGACGGGGACGGGGACCGGTGAAGCCTGAGGGCCTCCTGACCTTCGTCGTCTTTCGACCGCTGAGCGACCTGTTCGTCTGGCTGTGGCGGTTGGAGCGTCGATTCGAGTTCCTCTACCGCGCCCGGTTCGACAAGTGGCTCAGAGCGCCGCTGTTCACGTTCGCGCAGGCGGTGCAGAATGCGCGGCGCAGGGACGAGCATCTGAAGCTGGCGGAGGAGCAGTTGCTCCCGGACGAGGAGCGCTACACCCGCGAGATCATCGACGAGCTTTCCAAGTTCACCCGGGAGAACTGGCTCCCCGGCTCCGCCCAACGCTTCGGCAACACCAAGACGTTCGGCGTCCTGCGCGGTGAGTTCACGGTCCTGCCCGGCCTACCGGACCACCTTCGGCACGGCCTGTTCGCGGAACCACGGACCTACCGCGCCTTCACCCGGTTCTCCGGGCCCGGGCCGTACGCGCCGCCGGATCTGGAGGACCTGGGCCAGTGCTCGGTCGCCATCAAGGTGATGGGCGTACCCGGACCGAAACTCATGGACGACGAACGTCTCACCCAGGACCTTATCCTGGTCAGCCCCGCGAGCTTCGTCACGCCGAACGTCAGGGAGAACGCAAAGCTGCAGCGGTGGGTACGTGCGAAGGCGCCGCTCGGCTATGCGGTCAACCCCTTCGACCCGCACCTGCTGCACCTGTTCATGCAGTTGCTCTACTCGCCCATGCAGGCGAACCCGCTCGAGGTGCAGTACTACAGCAACGTGCCGTTCCTGCTGGGCGGGGAGCAGGCCGTGCAGTACTCCCTGAAGCCGGTGTCGCGGGCCAGGACCAGAATCCCGGCGCGCCCCTCGGAGAACTACCTGCGGGAGGCGATGGTCAAGACCCTCGAGGACGGCGCATGGAGCTTCGACTTCATGGTGCAGGTCCAGACCGACCCGCACCTGATGCCGATCGAGGACGCCACGGTGAAATGGCCGGAGCGGCTGTCCCCGTACATCCCGGTGGCACGCCTGCGCCTTCCCGCGCAGCGCTTCGACTCCGACGAGCAACTCGCGTTCGCCGACGTGCTCCGTTACAACCCGTGGCACAGCCTCCCCGAGCACAAGCCGCTGGGAAACTCCAACCGCGCGCGCCGGCAGATGTACTCCGAGCTGGCGAAGCTCCGCCAGGCCATGAACCAGGTGACCCATGTCGAGCCGACCGGAGACGAGATCTTCGACGGGCGGGGCACGCCGGGCTGAGCAGCCTAGGGCGTGTTTCAGAAGTCCCGGTGGATGCGGGCCGTGCCGCCATGGGCTTTTGAAACATGCCCTAAGCTTGTTGTTTAACCCCTTGGTCGCTGGAGCTGGCTGTTGGTTTTGATCTTGGCCGGCGTGTCGTGGTGACGTGGGGCGGCCACCGCTTGATCATCTTCGGGTTCCTTCTAGAGAGCTCGAAGACGAGGCGGTGGCCGTGGGCAGCAGTGTGCCGTACCAGCGGGTGGACGGGGAGCAGACCGGCCGGGCGAGCGGCGCTGATCTGGCGTCGTTTCGGGCGGGGTTCTATGACTGCCTGCCCGTCCGGG
>WNFU01002428.1_pt1 | contig 29572 bp, 28 predicted proteins | sample 5400121 | NCBI WGS metagenome assembly WNFU01 (sample SAMN13153360, study PRJNA577476) | soil metagenome | isolation source: 100 cm soil or saprolite under grassland replicate 1 | place: USA:California | collected 2016-06-15 | reverse complement strand
AGCGCCGACAGTCCACCGGCGGCGGAGCTCGGCGCGTTCATGATGCTTCCGGAAGGCGTCGCGCGACTCTTCGTGCCGGGCCAGTTCGTCGATGGTCCGTGGTCGGAGCATTACGAGCCGTCGGAATCACCGGTTGCCAACGCCCTCCATGCCGCGCACAGTTCGAATCCCGCGGTCAAACCGTTCAAGACGGAATTCGATGTGCTCGGCACGCCGGACGAATATCCGATCGTGTGCACGACCTATCGCCTGACGGAGCACTTCCATTACTGGACGAAGAACAACGCGTACAACACGCAGCTTCAACCCGAATTCTTCGTCGAAATTCCCGTGCAGCTCGCGCACGAAAAACAGATTGCCAACGGCGATCGTGTGCGCGTCAGCTCGGCGCGCGGATCCGTCGAAGGACGCGCGATGGTGACGAAACGGATCAAGCCGATGCAGGTTGGCGGCAAGACCACCTACCAGATCGGCTTTCCGATTCATTGGGGCTTTCTCGGACGCGGCGCGCAACGCGGATCGCTCGCCAATCTCGTCACGCCGACGATCGTCGAGCCGAACTCGTTTGCGCCCGAGTACAAGGGCTTTCTGGTGAAGTTGGAGAAGCTGTGAAAACAGTTTCGGATACGGCGGAAGCGAGGCATCCACGTACAGGCCACAGCGGCACAGAGACTCAGAGAAATCTTTGCAAGAGAAGACCTTTTCAGTTACCTCCACGGAAGAAATTCTCTGTGTCTCGGTGTCTCTGTGGCCCGTACGTGAACTGAAGAATGTCGACACCGCTTGAAATCGTTCGGATCTCGGCGTCGACTCCGCCCGCTCCAGGTGTGCGTTCGCAGCCGGCCGTCGCGAAGTTGATCGACACGTCCACGTGCATCGGATGCAAGGCGTGCGAGGTGGCGTGTCAGGAATGGAACGATCTGGCGCCCGAATCGAGCGGCCAGACGGGCACGTATCAGACGATGCCCGACATGACGGCGCGGTTCTGGAACCTGATTCGATTCAACGAGCACGACGACGAGAGCGGCTTCCACTGGTTGATGCGCAAAGACCAGTGCATGCACTGCTCGGAGCCGGGCTGTCTCATCGCGTGCCCCGCGCCCGGCGCGATCGTCCAATACGCAAACGGCATCGTCGATTTCCAGCAGGAGAACTGCATCGGCTGCGGCTACTGCATCACGGGGTGCCCGTTCAACGTGCCGAAATTCGCAACCGACACCAGACGCGTGTACAAGTGCACGCTCTGCAGCGATCGGGTCTCCTCGGGTCTGCAGCCTGCGTGCGTGAAGGCGTGTCCAACCAGTTGCCTTCAGTTTGGAGCCAAGGACGACATGCTGCGGATCGCGCAGACGCGCGTCGATCAACTGAAGGCAAACGGCTACGCGCGAGCTGCCATCTACGATCCACCTGGCGTGGGCGGAACATCCGTGGTAACGGTGCTCGCCTTCGGCGATCGGCGGGAGCTGTATGGACTGCCGAAAGATCCCGTTGTCCCTCTCGGCGTACGGATCTGGAAAGGGCCGCTGAAATGGACAGGCAACTTCGCGATTGTCGGCGGCATGTTCGCGGCGCTTCTGCATTTTGTCCGCTACGGCCGCAAACAGGTCGAATCGCACCTCGATGAAGAGAACTGACGCGGAAATCGTTCGCTACAGCACGAAGGAGCGCGTGGTACACACAGCCGCGGTGCTCGCCTTTCTATATGTGCTCCTCACAGGGCTCGCCTTCTGGACTCCCGGCCTTTACTGGATTGCGGTCGTGCTCGGCGGCGGTTTCCTTTCGCGTCTTCTGCATCCCTGGGCAGGGCTTCTCCTGTTCGCCATCGTCCTCTGGATGCTCGCGATGTGGCATGCCGACATGCGCACCACCGACGCAGATCGACGGTGGCGCGAGGCGCTGCTCGCGTACGTGCGCAACGAGGACGCGGATGTTCCGGCGGCGGGACGATTCAACTATGGTCAGAAGGTCTTCTTCTGGATGATGCTGTGGGGAGCGTCGCTGCTGGCGATTTCGGGTCTCGTTTTGTGGTTTCCCGAGGCGGTTCCCCGCGATGCACGCGTCGTGCGACAGATTGCCGCGCTCGTGCACGCCGTGGCCGCGCTCGTCGTCATCGGCGCCTTCATCATTCACGTTTACATGGGCGTGTGGGTCGTGCCAGGCAGCGTCGATGCGATCCTTCACGGCACCGTGACGCGCGACTGGGCGCGCCAGCATCACCGGCGGTGGGCCAATGAGGCTGCGAGTCCTCCGAGAACCATCGAGTCACGTGCCGACGTCTCTCATTGACGGCCGATTTCGGGCTCGTGCCGAGCGTGCGCGCCGGCTTGCAACCGAGCGTCCCGCAGTCGCCGAGACTCTGCTGTTTTATGCCGCGCTTCTCAACGTCCAGGAAACGATTCTTCGCACGCGATCCGTCGCGCTGCACCCCGATCTGCCGTCGTCGAGGCCGTTCGTCGATGGCCTCGATCGTGCCGCGATGCCTGCCGCCTTGCGAGAGCTGATTGACGGCATCTCCCGGGTCGCGCCGGCACCGGCCGCTCAGCGGCTTGCGCGAGTTGCGATCGATCGGAACGACTGGGCCGCGCGTATCGAGTCGTACTGGATCAGCGCAGGCAGAAGCGCGAGCGAGGTCGCTGACATCGAGCGGTTCGTCCTCTTCGCATTGCTGCAGCCGTTCGCGGAAGCAGTTGCACTCAACGTTGACGTGCCGCCGGCGCTGGAATCCGAGATGAGCCGCTGCCCACGGTGTACTGCGAACCCGCTCGTCGCCACGCTGCGCGAGCAGAGTCATGGCGCGCGACGCTCACTCGTCTGCAGCTTCTGCCTGACCGAGTGGCCGGCGCTTCGTCTGCTGTGTCTCACCTGCGGCGAAGCACGTTTCGAATCGCTGCCGGTCTTCCGCGCGGAAGAGTACGACTCCGTCCGCCTCGACGCCTGTGAGTCGTGCAGGACCTACATGAAAACAATCGATCTCACGCGCGACGGCGCTGCGCTGCCGGTCGTGGACGACCTCGCATCCCTGCCGCTGGACCTCTGGGCGGAGGACCAGGGCTATCGGCGGGCGACACCGAACGTGTGGGGCATGTGATTAGGTGGGAAGTAGCACGATCTTCATTTTCAGTTCCGGTCGCCCTTTTAATCCCTTCTCTTAAAAAATCACCTCTGTGTCTCTGAGTCTCTGTGGCCCGTCCGTGGGTGGGACGCGACGTCGCTACGTTAGCCTCGCGCCCGGGTTTCTGAATCCCGCGAACAGCTGCATGTGCCCTTCGACGACGCGCTTCCTTTCGGATTCGTTGACATCCATCGTCCACACGTCGCGTTCTGATGTGCCGCCGAGAATGATGCCATCGCGGCGCGGCATCATGTGGATGCCGATGCCCGGCGTCGCGGTCTGAATACGCACGCCGCCGTTGGTGCCGTAGTTGACTTCCTCCTGCGGAATCAACACGACAAGCTGGCCCTTCAGTGGAATGAGATCCGAATCGCCGAACAGCGCTTTCGCGCCGAGGCCCGTGCAATTCACGATGACGGGTTCTTCGAGCGCCGCCACGTCGCGCGGCGACTCGAACCGGCGGATGCGGATCTTGCCGCCGAACGCCACGACGTCCTGCGTGAGCGCATCGAGATAGATCGACGGCTCGATCCGCATCTCCGCACGTTGAATGGCGTACTTCGTCGGGAAGGGATGCTCACCCGGTCCGAGCACGACGTTGCCGGTGCGTGTGTCGTCCGGCTGCAGCGGATTGGCGCCGCGAGCGGCCTGCTGCGGATCGTCGACGGGTGAATAGTTGTAGATCCACGTGACGCCGTACTTCGGTCCGACGAGCAGTTGCAGCTGCCGGTACGCAATGTGAATGGCCTGGCGAAACTGCTCGTCCCATTCGGGTGTTCGCAGATCGTTGTTGTAGAGCCCCGATGTCGGCGTGAAGCCGGCAAGCGACAGGTTCGACGTGGTGTCCGGCGGCACCGTGGCCGCATAGATCGTCACCTCGAATCCTCTGCGTTGCAGTTGACGCGCGGCTGTGAGGCCCACGACGCCGGAGCCAAGCACAGCGGCGCGGCGCTCGGTATGCGCGAGTGCGAGGTCCGCGGCCATCGCGCCTGTGCCCCACGACAGCGACATTCCCGATCCACCGTGTCCGTAGTTGTGGATCAGCACAAGCCCCAGCCCAATCACCGCCATGCCGCCGCGCGCGATCAAGGTGCGTCGATCCACAGGCCCACTCCTTCGACGCGCAAATCATACGTGATAGCATCCGGCCCATGCGAAGACTGATTTTGCTTTTGACGCTCGCGTCCACTTCGCTCGGCGCACAGCAGTCGCCGCAGATCGACTGGTCCAAAGTCGACGCGGAAACCCTGGAGCATTTTCAGACGCTTGTCCGGTTCGACACGACCGATCCGCCGACGACTCCGCCCGGCATCGAGAAGCCCGCCGTCGACTATTTGAAGCAGGTGCTCGACAAGGAAGGCATCCAGACCCAGGTGTACGCACTCGAACCGAACCGGCCCAATCTGATCGCGCGACTGAAAGGGAACGGCAAGCGCCGTCCGCTGCTGATCATGGGTCATACAGACACCGTCAACATCGACCCGAAGAAATGGACGTTTCCGCCGTTCAGCGCCACACGTGACGGGGGCTTCATCTACGGCCGCGGGACGATCGACGACAAGGACAATGTGACCGGCGCGTTGATGACGCTGCTGCTGCTGAAGCGCAACAACGTGCCGCTCGACCGCGATGTGATTGTTCTCTTCGAAGCAGGTGAGGAAGGCGCCACTCGTGTCGGCATCCAGTTCATCGTCGACAACCACCTGGCTGATATCCAGAGCGAGTTCTGTCTTGCCGAGGGCGGCAACGGCACGCGTGAGCGTGGACAGATGCGGTATGTGTCGATCCAGACTCTCGAGAAGATTCCTCGTGCGATCTCGTTGACGGCGCGCGGCGTGGCGGGACATGGATCGATTCCGTTGCAATCGAACGCGATCGTTCACCTGTCGAACGCCGTTGGCAAAGTCGCCGAATGGCAGCCGCCGATTCGTCCGAATGAAACCACGGCCGCGTACTTCAAGCGCCTGGCCAGCATCTCGTCGCCCGAAGAGGCGGCGCGCTACCGAGATGCCCTCAGCCCCGATCCGAAGGTCAGCGCACCGGCGGACGCATACTTCCGCGCAAACGAACCGCGTCATGCATCGATGTTGAGGACCTCCATCTCGCCGAACATGTTTCAGGGCGGCTATCGCCTGAACGTCATCCCGTCAGAAGCGGTCGCGACACTCGATGTGCGCATGCTGCCAGACGACGACCCGGCGGCGTTTCTGGAGCAGGTGAAGAAGATCGTGAACGACCCGAACGTCGAAGTGCAGTACACGGCGCGCGACGTGCGCCCGAATGGCATCAGCCGGCTCGACACCGAAGCCTTCAAGGTGATCGAAGCAAACGTCAAGAAGCACTACAACACGATCACCCTGCCGACGATGAGCACGGGTGCGACCGATATGGCGTACCTGCGTGCCAAAGGTATTCAGTGTTACGGCATCGGCCCCGCATTGGATGCAGAGGACGGTCCCAAAGGCTTCGGTGCGCACAGCGATCAGGAGCGAATCGTCGAGAGCGAGCTCTATCGGTTTGTACGCTTCAACTATGACGTCGTGGTGGATATCGCGCGCGCGCGATAGACGCGGTACGCGAAGCCGCAGAGACACCGGGACACAGAGAATTCTTATCCAGAGTTAGTTCGGTGAGCGGCTGGTGCGCACCGAAGGATCCGCGCAACGCGCCTACTGCAAGCCTGCGCGCGGCGCAGCGGCGCGCCTGATCAAAGCGCGGTTAATCCCCACCGAATCCGCAACTTACAGCCGCTGACAGAAGTATTACAGAGGCGTCGCGGCCTAACTGCTACTGTGGATCGGCTGACACCCTCAGACACACACAACCTATGACACCTGTTACGGCCCTCTACGGCCGCAAAGCTTCTCAAGGCACCACCAACTGGATCACCGTCATTGCCATGTCGGCGTTTCACGTCGGCGCGGTCGCGGCGTTTTTCTTCATCGACGCGAGCGCGATTATCGCCATGTTCGTGATGTGGGCCGTCGCCGGCATGCTTGGCATCGGCATGGGCTACCACCGCCTGCTCACCCATCGCGGCTACCGGACGCCTAAATGGGTGGAGTACTTCCTGACCATATGCGGCACGCTGGCGCTCGAAGGCGGACCGATCTTCTGGGTTGCGACGCATCGCATTCATCATCAGTACTCGGACAAGGAAGGCGACCCTCATTCACCCCGCGAAGGCACGTACTGGGCGCATATGGGGTGGATCTTCACGGGCAAGGCCATGCATCACGACACGGCGGTGCTGCGCCGCTACGTACCCGATTTGAGCAAGGACCGCTTTCATGTGGCACTGACGACGTGGCACTGGGTGCCACAAGTAATCGTGGGCCTGGCGTTTCTTGCCTACGGCGGTATTCCGTGGGTGCTCTGGGGCATCTTCTTCCGTACGGTGTTTGGCCTCCATGCAACATGGGCGGTCAACTCGGCGACGCATCTGTGGGGCTCGCGCCGATTCAAGACACGTGATGATTCGACCAACAACTGGTGGGTCGCCCTGCTGACGTTTGGCGAAGGCTGGCACAACAACCATCACGCGCATCCTGTCTCGATGCGTCACGGACTGGCGTGGTACGAGCTCGACCTGAATTACCTGGGCATCAGGACGCTGGAATTTTTCGGCCTCGCCTGGGGCCTCAAAGTCGCCAGGCTCGAGAAACACGTTCACCGGATGGCGCAGGAGTCGCCGGACGCCGTCGATATCAGCGAAGCCACACCGGCGCTGGCGGACTGAAGCGCCGGCGCTGGCGCACTGATGCGCCGGAGTTGCCTCCACCGCGTTCATCGCGTCGCGCTAGAATTCGGGCGTGACGCGACGCCAGACGGCGACGATTGTTTTCATTACCCTCTGCGTCGTCCTCGTCGCAGCGGCCGTCACCCTCAACATCGGCTGGATCATCGTCAACGGGCGGCGCGTTCTTCCGCTCGTTCTGGGAGTCCTGTCGTTTGCGTTGATCATTGCCGGCATCATTGTTTACACGGTGTTCCTGGTGCGCGAAATTCGCCGCAACGAGCAGCACGACGCGTTCATCAACGCGGTCACCCACGAACTGAAGACGCCCATCGCCTCGATTCGCCTTTACCTCGAGACGCTCCAAGCGCGCGAGGTCAGCGACCACCAGCGGCGCGAGTTCTATCGCGTGATGCTGGCCGACGCCGATCGCTTGCAGCAAACGGTGGAGCAAGTGCTCAAGGCAGGCGTCGCCGGACAGCGGGCGGGCATGCTGCATCGCGCGACCGTCGACGTCGCGGCCTTGGCGCGAGAAACGGCTGAAACGGCGCGGCTGCGCCATCATCTGTCCCCGGATGCCATTTCGGTAGTCGTTCCGGCGTCCGCCTCGGCCGGGCTTCTCGTCGACGGAGACGCCGACGAACTGCGTACTGCAATCTCGAATCTCCTCGACAATGCGGTGAAGTACTCCCGCGATCACATCCAGGTAAGCGTCGAAGTCGCCGTGCCGACGCCTGAGACAGTGTGGGTGCGCGTACGCGATCGTGGCATCGGCATCCCGAACGCACAGCTCAAACGCATCTTCAAGCGCTTCTACCGCTTCCAGCCGCGCGGATTCAAGGTCAAGGGCACCGGCCTCGGCCTCTTCATCGTCCGTTCGATCGTCCAGCAGCATGGCGGCCGCGTGTTTGCGCAAAGCGAAGGCGAGGGGAAAGGCGCGACGTTTACAATCGAGCTGCCGCGGTTGGTGAAGGCCTGATCTAGAGTGCCTGGAGTGCCTGGGGTGCCTAACATGTGTAGAGTGCGTACCGTGCGTAATGTGCGCAACGTGCCTGACGGGCCTCGACGCACTGCAAGCACCTGAGGCACTCTAGGCACTTTAGGCACTCTAGGCACTGCAGGCACTCTAGGTACGCTAGGCACTCTAAGCGCGATGTCCCACATCCTGATCGTCGAAGACGAACAACATCTCGCCCAGGGCCTCTGTTTCAATCTCGAAGCCGAAGGGCACAGCGTCGAAGTTGCCGGCGATGGCGAGACGGCGCTGCAGCGAGTCGTTGCGGAACACCGCGCCTACGACGCAGTGATCCTCGACGTGATGCTTCCCGGGAAGGACGGGTTCAGCGTTGCGGCGACGATGCGCCTCGAAGGTCGGTTCGTTCCAATCCTGATGCTGACGGCACGGTCGAGACCAGAAGATGTGCTGGCGGGCTTCGCCGCGGGAGCCGACGACTACCTGCCGAAGCCCTTCGAGCTGGCGATTCTGCTCGCGCGCCTGCGAGGGCTGCTGAGACGCACCGAGTGGGCGCGCCAGCACTCGGGACATGCCGTGACGCGTCCTGTGCGGTCAACACCGCCTGCGACGCGACCCGAGGCAAATCTCCAGCGTGATGATGCCGCTCCGCCCGGCGTGTGGACGTTCGCGGGAAAGACGCTCGATCTCGGAGCGCTGGAGCTTCGCGTGAACGACAAGGCGTACCATTTGACCGTGATGGAGGCGGATCTGCTTCGCTATCTGATAGAGAATGCCGGCAAAGCCGTATCGCGAAAAGCCATTCTCGAGGATGTGTGGAACCTGCACGAGGATACCGACACGCGTGCGATCGACAACTTCATCGTCCGGCTGAGACGTTATCTCGACGAAGATCCTTCACATCCGCAGCACGTGCTCACCGTTCGCGGCGTCGGTTACAAGTTCGTCGTAGAGCCGCAGCCGCGCTCGCGTAAGGCGGCGTCGGGCGCCTGAGTCACACCGCGAGTCACAATAGATCAGTGCGATCCCGTTTGATCGTCCGGATAGCCTTCCTTGCGCTGTTCTCGAGCGCTTGCGCTCCGGCGTACTGGGTCGGGATGAAGCTCTATTACCGCCGGATCGATATCGCGCCCAATCGCGTGTTCATGAATATCGGGTACGACCCCGGCGCGCCCGACGATCACAAACGTCAACTGGACTTGTATCTGCCCGATCGGGCGGACGCGCCGACGGTCATCTTCATTCATGGCGGCGGATGGGCCTGGGGCGACCGGTCGCAAACCTTCGGCGGCGCGGACGTCTACGGCAACATCGGCCGGTTCCTCGCGAACGAGGGGTTTGTGGCGGCGGTTCCGAGCTATCGGCTGATCTGGAAGACCGACTGGCGCACGCAACTGTTTGACGTGGCTCGCGCCGTCGCGTGGGTACAGGAGCACATCGCGGCGCGTGGAGGCGACCCGCGCAGGGTCTTTCTGATGGGCCACTCAGCCGGCGCGCAGCTCGCGCTGCGCGTAGCGGCCGATCCACAGTGGCTCCGCGGAGTGCACGCGCGCCCGGACAACGTCTGCGGAGTGATAGTGGTCAGTGCAGCGGGACTCGATCTGCAAGATGCACGCACCGACGAGCTCGATGGCGATCCGCGTTATTACGTTGAACGATTTGGCGGCAGCATCAAGGAGGATCCGGCGAAGCCGGAAACCTCCGTTTGGCGGCAGGAAGCGTCCGTACTGCCGGCGCTCGACGCCGCCGATCCGCCGGTCCTCTTCATGATTGCGGAGAAGGACTACGCATCGATTCACCATCAGAATCGGCTCGTCGACGAGCGTCTGCGTCAGCTTGGCCTCAGCAGAGGATTTGTCATCGTGCCGCACATGGATCACGAACGCATCGTGCTGGAGCTCAGTCGGCCGGATCACGTTGCGGGTCGGGCCATACTGAAGTTCTTGCGAGAGACGCCATGCCCGCGGTCGTGAGGAGCACGGACGGGCCTCAGAGACTCAGAGACACAGAGACCAGTCTTGTGGAGAGCACAAAGCGCACATCCAGGGCTGGCGTGTCCCGATCGCGGTTGAACTGAGCCGGCGGTTGTCGGTGACCAAATGCGAATTCCTTATGGCGTATTCTCTACAAAGATTTCTCTGTGCCTCGGTGCCTCTGTGGCCCGTACGTGTCAGCGTGCCTTCACGTCGTACGCGTAGATCACGTCCTGATCCCGCAGGATGAACTTCCCGTTGGTGATAATCGGATGAGCCCACGTCGGCGCGCCGGTCGAGGGCTGAATAGAGAAGCGGCCGCGCTCGTGGTACGCGTCCGCGGACGCATCGGCGAGGCCGACCGTGCCGTCCTCGCTATAGAGATAGAGCCGCTCATCGCCGTAGATGAGCGAACCCTTGCCAACACTGCGATCGCGCCACAGGCGATCGCCCGTATCGAACTTGAGAGCGGTGAGGATGCTGCTCGAAAAGCCGTAGATGTTGTCGCCCACCACGACCGAGCTCGCGTGGTGATTGCGCATCTCGCGCGTGAAGTAGACCTCGCTCGCCGACGCGATGTTGCCGGACGCCTTCACGTCGAGGAGCGCGGCCCCCGTGCCGTAATCGGACGAGAAGAACACGCGCGTGCCGCGAACGATCGGCGTGGCGATGTTCGCGGTGTTGTTGGCGACGCGATCGTAGCTCCAGAGCAATCTGCCATCTCGAGGATCGACGGCAAGCGCGCGGCGGCTGGTGAAGAACACCACTTGCGCGAGACTGCCGGTCCTCAACAGCATCGGCGAGGAGTAGGCTGCTTCGTCGCCCTGGTTTTGCCACAGCGTTGTCCCATCGGTCTTGTTGATGGCCACGATCGACGCGCGGCGGCCGCCGGCGTTCAACACAATGCGGTCGCTGATGATCAGCGGCGACTCGCTGTATCCCCAGGGAGGAGTTGCGCCGCCAAAGGTCTGCACGACATTCACGGACCAGATGCGCTTGCCAGTTGCCGCGTCCAGGGACGCGAGATCGCCTGATCCGCCGAACACGTAGAGGCGATCGCCATCCACGGTCGGCGTGCTGCGAGGCCCATCGCCCTGGTCGTTGCGATAGCGCCGGCCGAGTGGCGTCTCCCACAGCTTGCGGCCGGTCGCCGCGTCAAACGCCATCGCGTATTCCACATCGCGCGCCCCGAGCGTATAGAGCCGGCCGTTCGACGCCGACAGCGATGAGTAACCCGTGCCGGCACCCGATGTTTTCCACACAAGCCGCGGGCCGCCTGGAGGCCACTGCTTGAGCAGCCCCGTTTCTTCCGAGTGTCCGTCGCGGTTCGGGCCACGCCACTGGAACCAGTCGGCGGCTTGGGCACGCGCGCGGTGAGAGGGCAAGACCGCGATGGATAGCAGAAGCGCCGCGAGAGCGATGGTCGTGCGCATGGCTGATTAGACGCTTGGGAACAATCGACAGTCTACGCCTCAGAAGTAGCGAGGCACCGAGTCGGATTTTGCAAATCTCCGCAGGAGCATTCTCTGTGTCTCGGCGTCTCTTTGGCCCGTACGTCGTCAATCGAAGGGCGTCGCCGCGGCGGGCAACGACGCAACGAAGTCCTTGCGAAAACGCTCCGCGTAGCTCGCGAGCAACTCGTCGACGCGCGCGCTGCTCGGCGATCGAACAATCAAACCGACGTGATGGCGCTTCGACATTCGCCACGCCACCTCCGGGTCCGAGTAAGCGGAAGTATCGGGCCGCTCCTGTCGAGCGAGCGAGACGATGAGGCCGCCGTACTCGTCACGCGGAGTGGGCGGTATGTACGGCGCCTTTCCTCCCGCAAGTTCAATCTTCGCCCACTCGGCCCAAAGGTTGAACCCTGCAGCCGCGTCCACGAGCTCAGCGATATGCGCGCCCCCGACGCGTGCGGACGTTTCGAGAAACACGCAGCCGCCATCGCGCCCGCGGATGTACTCGGTGTGCGAGACGCCGCGGACGAGTCCGAGCGACGGAAGCAGCCGTGCGTTCAGGTCGAGAAGCGCACGCGCGTCCGGCGACGTGCGATCGATGAGGCGCGTCGTGAACACGCCTCCGGAATGCGACACGTCGAACGGTGGCGTGCCGTACTTGCTGGGGATGGCAACGACCACCGCACGTTCCGAGACGATCGAGTCGACGTGGTAGACGTCGCCGGCCACGAACTGCTCCAGAAGATAAAAAGAGCGCTGGTCGCCGAGGCTTTCCGTGACCGCCCACATCTCGTCCTCGCTGTTGATCTTGCGAATGCCGATGGCGCCCGCCATATGACGCGGTTTCAACACCCACGGTGGCGTCACACGGCGGCAAAACTCGCGCAAGGCATCGTCGTTGAGCACGTGCACGAATGCGGGCACCGGCAAACCGTCGTCGCGCGCCTTGACCCGCATCGCCAGCTTGTCGCGGAAGTGCCGGGTGGTCGTTTCGCCCATGCCGGGGATGCGCAAATGCTCACGAAGCGCCGACGCCTTTTCCAAATCGAAATCGTCGAGCGGGACGATTCGATCAATCGGGACGCGGCGGGCCACATGCGACACACCGAGAATGAGGTCGTCCAGCTTCCACCGCTTCTTGTCGTCCTGCATGTAAAACGTGTCGTCGATGCTCTCGCGCGGCCATTCCTCGTCTTTGAGGCTCAGCGAGGTCACGAGCAGCACGCGGGCGCCCTGGCGCTTCGCCTCCCGCAGAAACTCGAACCCTTTGTGGTAGGAGGCGATGCACAGGAGCGTGAGTGGAGACGGCACGGCCATATGCATGCAGTTGCCAGTTGCCAGTTACCAGTTCAACGTTGAATTTTCAGTTGCCCGCCACAAACCTAAGGACTGAAACGACAACTTTGAACTGGGAACCGATCACTGGAAACTTCTGTTATTGTCCGAGAATGCTACCATCTGTGGCGTGAGTGTCTTCAAGCGCCTGGGGCCGACGCACGTTCACGTTCGCACGCCGATTATGGTTGCTCTTATCGTGCTGCTGATCATCCTTGGATCCGCCGTCTGCTATTACCGGGTCGGCACGGCATAATTGTAGGTACAGGTTCACACATGAAACGTATCTTCCTGTTCGTCGTCACCAACCTCGCCATCATGGTGACGCTCTCCATCGTCCTCTCGCTGCTCGGAGCTTCGGGGTACATCCGCGGCGGGCAGATCGACATGGGCGCCCTGATGGCGTTCTGCTTCGTCTACGGCATGGGCGGGGCGTTCATCTCGCTGCTCATGTCTCGCGTGATCGCCAAGTGGGCGATGGGTGTGCGGCTGGTTGATGGCCGCACCGGCCCCGCGGAGCTCGATCGGCTGTATGAGACGGTGTCCCGGCTCACGCAACAGGCCCAGCTCCCGATGCCGCAAGTCGGGTTTTACGACTCGCCCGAGGTCAACGCCTTTGCGACCGGTCCGAGCAAACGAAAAAGTCTCGTCGCTGTGTCATCGGGTCTCTTGCGCAGGATGAGGCAGGAAGAAATCGAAGGGGTCCTCGCCCACGAGGTGACCCACATTCAGAACGGCGACATGGTGACAATGACGCTCCTGCAGGGCGTCGTGAACGCGTTTGTCATGTTCCTCGCGCGAATCGTGGCGTTTGCCGTGCGACAGGGAAGCGACTCGCGCAACTCGTATGTTTTGAGTTTTGTCGTCATGATCGTGCTGCAGATTGTGCTCGGCATGCTCGGCATGCTCGTCGTCGCCTGGTTCTCGCGGGCGCGTGAATTCCGCGCCGATGCGGGAGGCGCCGCGCTCGCCGGACGGGGCAACATGATCGCCGCGCTCAGACGACTCCAGGACGCAAAGCAGCTCGTTGACAGAAGCGAACCCGCGCTGGCGACGCTCAAGATCAACGGCGCGCGGAGCTGGGCGTCGCTTGCGTCGACACACCCGCCGCTCGAGGCACGTATTCGCGCGTTGGAACAGTTGCAATAAGGCTACATAGCGCGGGCCTTCGGCCCGCGGCGCCCGATGCCATCAGAAACCGTCGAGGCCCAGGGTCATCTCATCGACTCCGGTGATCTCCAGGCCATTCTCACGACCATCGTCGAACATGGTGCGACCTACGAGATTCTGGGCTTCGAGGTCGGCCGCACCAACGCTGATGCTTCGCGCCTGACTATTCAGCTCAACGCCGACACGGCGGCTTCTATCACGCATCTGCTCGAAAAGCTTTCGCCGTACGGCTGCTACGTCCACGGTCAGCCGGACGCGCTCGTTCGGACCGCCGACATGTCGGGCGCGGCACCTGACGATTTTTATTCGACGACGAATCAGCGGACCGAAGTCCGCATCAACGGTCACTGGATGGCCGTCGAGCATCAGCGGATGGACGCCGCGATTGTGGTCGAAGACGGCCGCGCGAGCTGTCGCAAGCTGCGCGACATCCGCAACGGCGACGCCGTGGTCTGCGGCATGCACGGCGTGCGCGTGATGCCGGACATCCAATCGCGCGATCGGCCGACGTTCGGCTTCATGAGCAACGAAGTGTCATCCGAGCGGCGTGTCGAGACCGCCGTCTCGAAAGTCGCCGAGATGATGCGCGCGACGCGCGCGCGAGGCGGCCAGATCGCCTTCGTCGCGGGTCCCGTTGTCGTGCACACGGGCGGCAGCGAGTATTTTTGCGAGCTGATTCGCCTCGGCTATGTCGACCTGCTGCTCTCGGGCAACGCGCTCGCCGTCCACGATGTGGAATCGGCGCTCTCGGGCACCTCGCTCGGCATCGATTTGCGAACTGGACATCCCGTCGAGCACGGCCATCGCAATCACATGCGCGCCATCAACACCATCAGGCGCGCCGGCGGCCTTGCAAAGGCCGTTCAATCGGGAACGCTGACCACCGGCATCATGTATACGTGCCACGTCAACGCGGTTCGCTACATTCTTGCGGGATCGATCCGGGATGACGGGCCGCTGCCCGAGACGATGATGGACCTCGCCTCGGCGCAGGACGCCTATGCGAAAGCGCTCGAAGGCGTCGACGTCGTGGTCATGTTGTCGTCGATGCTGCACAGCATCGGTGTCGGCAACATGCTCCCTTCGTGGGTGAAAGTGGTGTGTGTCGACATCAATCCTGCGGTCGTGACAAAGCTGTCGGATCGGGGGTCGACGCAGACGATTGGCATCGTCACCGATGTCGGGCTGTTTCTGCATCACCTCGCAACCGCGTTGAAGATATGTTCACAACACTGATCCATCCATCGGCACTCGCTCAGCACCTCGACGACCCTGACTGGATCATCGTCGACACCCGATTCGATCTCGGTGACACCGCCAAAGGCGAGCGGCAGTATCTCGAAAGCCATATTCCCGGGGCGCGGTACGCACATCTCGATCGCGATCTGTCCGGCACGAAGACGGGCACGAACGGACGGCATCCGCTGCCGACCGTCGATGAAATGCGCGCGCGATTCGGTGCGCTCGGGATTGCATCCGGCAAGCAGGTCGTCGCCTACGACGCGGATAGCTCGATGTACGCGGCGCGTCTCTGGTGGATGCTGCGATTCATGTCTCACGACAGCGTCGCCGTGCTCGACGGCGGCTTCGCGCGATGGGTGCGCGAGGGGCGGCCGGTCCGCGCCGGCTGCGAGCACGCGCCGGCTGCGCCGTTTACCGGCCGCCCGCGAGAGGAGTGGTGGTTGGATGTCAATGCCGTCGCCAGTCAGCTTGGCAGTCCAACGCGAATTCTCGTCGATGCGCGCGCGGAAAGCCGCTACCGCGGAGACGAAGAAACGCTCGACAGGGTCGCGGGACACATTCCCGGCGCGAAGAACTATTCCTTTCAGCGCAACCTCGTCGACGACAAGACGTTCAAACCGCCACACGAGCTTCGACGTCAATGGGAAGCGCTGGTAGGCCCGCGCGCACGCGACGTCGTCATGTACTGCGGATCCGGCGTCACGGCGTGCCACAACCTGCTGGCGCTGGAGCACGCCGGTCTCTCCGGCGCGCGCCTGTTCCCGGGCTCATGGAGCGAGTGGTCAGCTGATCCGTCGCGCCCTGTCGCGACGGGCGATGAATCGTCGTAGCCGCCAACGCACACGACCCTCGCTTCGTCAAAGGATTCTGTAGCGCAAACCCGCGACAGGTTTGCCGCCGGCTTACAGAGGAGAATCCATGACGTTTCGCTGTCTTTTCACTACTGCCGTCGCGCTCGCCGTGACAGCACCGCTTGCCGCCCAATCGGGACGTGACGACCGCGTCGTGCGGGTCCGTGTTCGCGATCGCATCGTCCACGAGCACGTTCGCATGCGGGTCGAGCGTGATGGGCAGATCACGACCAGCGACGATCCGTGCCGGGATCAGGGACGGAATGACGATTACTACCAGCACTGTGAAGTCCGCGACGAATCACTGGCTGCTGGTCCGTTGACAGTGGACGCCGGGACGAACGGCGGGATTCGCGTTGAAGGCTGGGATCAGGACTCGATCCGCGTGCAGGCAATCGTCCAGGCCAATGCGGCCGATGAGAGCCGCGCGCGCGAGCTCGCGTCGAGCGTGCAGGTGCTCGCGGGAAACGGCCGCGTCAGCGCGACCGGACCAGAAACGGGACGGCGTGAGTGGTGGTCGGTGAGCTATCGAATCAACGTGCCTCGCAAGAACGATCTCGAACTGCACGCGAACAATGGCGGCATCTCGATTGCCGGAGTCAGCGGCACCATCCGGTTCGACACCAACAACGGCGGCGTGACGCTCGCGGATCTTGGCGGCGCAGTCCGCGGCGAGACACATAACGGCGGATTGAAGGTCACCCTCGGCGGCAGCCGCTGGGAGGGTCAGGGACTCGACGCCGAAACGACCAACGGCGGCGTGACGCTTTCAATTCCAGACAACTACAACGCCCAGCTCGAGACGCGCACGGTCAACGGCGGCTTCCGCAGCGACTATCCGCTGACGATTCAAGGAGAGCTCTCGCCGCGCCGGGGCATCACGACGACGCTCGGGTCAGGCGGTGCGGCGATTCGGGTGCGGACGACGAACGGCGGGTTGAAAATCAACCGCAGGTGACGCGAACTACGAACAACGAACTCGGAACCGCGGACGTCCGGGACACAGACGCACTGAGACACAGAGATGAATCTTGTACGAGGTGTCGACACGTCTAAATTCTTCTCCAAAACGCTTTCTCTGTGCCTCTGAGTCTCGGTGGCCCGTACGTGGCGTTCACTAGTGGCGCTACAGCCCGAAGAACAGTAACGGTAGCCACTCGTCCATCTTGCTCAAGTACGGCTTGACCAGCTCGCGATTACGCGGCGGGACGTTCGCGAGCGGTGTCTTCGGCACCTCGATGCTGTTGATGCCCGTTCCGTTCCGGATCGTCTCGGCGATCTTTTGAAAATCCACGACGCTCGTCGCTTCGACGCCGGCGGCTTGATACACGCGCTGGCGGACCCAGATGTACTCGTCTGACGAGAAGCGTTCCTGGTTCAGCGCGTCCACTCGGAAGCGACGCGATTCGGTCGCGACGCTGCCCAACTCGACAAAAGCGCTGACGACCTCGGAGAGGGAAGGCGGATGCGAAGCGACTTCTTTGGGTTGCAGGTTTCGATACTTCGCGTCGAGCTCCTTGAACCTGCCGCCGAGCGCGTCGCGGATGTGCTGCTGGACGCGCGCAAATCGTTCGACTTCATCTTTCGTGAGCTCGCCGTTTGCAGGAGGAGTGAAGGGCGCGCTGTTGGCAACGCGCTGATCGATGTCGCCAAGCTGCCGCACACGCTCGACATAGTCGCGCGCGTTCTGAACGACCGGCCTGGCGGCGCGATACAAGTAAAACGCGCCAACCGCCAGCGCTGCACCGGCGAGAACCAGGATGACGAGGCAGCCAACCGCGAGCTTCTTCATCGCCACGAAACCACGCAAGATCGCAAAAACACGAGCGCGGACGCCTGACTACTTCGCGGTTTCCGAGCTGTTACGCTCGACCGGCAGTCCTTCCGTCTCCCACGCGCTCAGACCTCCGGCCATGTTGCTCACGTCGTTGAACCCGGCACGACGCAGCACGCTTGCCGCAATCGACGACCGATTGCCTGACTGACACTGGGTCACGAGTAGCTGCTGCTTCGGGAGCTCGGCAGCCCGCTCCTCGAGCTGACCGAGCGGTATGTGCAGGGCGCCGGGGAGATGCTCTTCTTTCCACTCGATGTCGCTGCGCACGTCGAGAATCGTCAGGTGTGCGGCATCGATTCGCTGTGCGGCATCGCGCGGCGAGAGCTGCGGAATTCGCGCGAGATCGCTCGCCGGCACGCGTCTGAGCGCGCTGGAAGAAAAGTAGCCGGCTATCCGATCGAGCCCGATGAGCGCGAGCGCGCGCACCGCTTCGTCGAGCCGCGACTCGGCCCCTTCACCGAGCAGCAGATAAGAATCCTGCGTGTAGGGAACGAACCATCCGGCCCACGTGACGAACGAATTGTTGAGGGGAATGTTCAGTGTGCCGGGCACATAGCCCGCCGCATAGTCGGAAGCCGATCTCACATCGATCACGAGCGCGCCGCCCGCGACGACGGAGCCGAGTGCCTCATCGTCCAGGCGACGCGGTGTACAAAGACAACCGAGTACCCGTGGGCCTTCCTTGTTGAGACGCTTCATCATGACGAAGTACTTCGGAGGATCGGGCTGCCCCTCGAGCACCTTCGAGACGAAGTCGTCTTCGTCGCGCGTCTTGAACGCCCAGTTGAAGCGCCGCTCGTACCCGAGCGTGCTGTACGGCACTGCGCTGATGCCCTTGCCGCACGCAGAGCCGGCGCCGTGCCCCGGCCAGATCTGCAGCCACGGTTCGTGCCGGTTGAAGGACTGCAAGCTGCGATAGAGCACACGCGCACTCTTCTCCATCGTGCCTGTGATGTTGGCGGCCCTCTCGAGAAGGTCGGGACGTCCAACGTCGCCGACAAAGATGAAATCGCCGGTCAACGCGGCAATCGGCTCATTGGCAACTGCGCCGTCCGTGACAAGGAAGGTGACGTGCTCCGGTGTGTGTCCCGGCGTGTGAACGACATCGATAACGACGTTGCCTACCTTGATTCGGTCGCCGTTCCGAATCAGCCGACCTTCATCGGCAAATGCGTACTTCCAGCCGGCATCCCCTTCATCGGAAAGAAGCATCGTTGCTTTCGTGCGCGCGGCGAGCTCGCGTGTGCCGGACAAGTAGTCCGCGTGAATATGCGATTCCGTCACATACGAGATCTTCAGATTGTCTTCTGCCGCCGCGCGCAGATAGACGTCCGCGTCGCGATGCGGGTCGATGACAATCGCGTCGTGTGACACGCCGCAGCCAATCAGGTAACTGGCTTGCGCGAGAAGAGGTTCGAAGAATCGTTTGACGATCATGTAGCCGGCGGGAAAGGCCGCGCAGTCCGCGGGGCTGAAGCCCCGTCACTACGCACTCATCATACAGCGCGGTCATCCCGTAATGGCGGGGCTTTAGCCCCCGCCCGCTATCGCAAATTGTCGATCCGCACCGGCTCCACGCGATCGGCAATGGGAAACTTGAACACCGCGCCGTAGAAATACAGCTCCGCCTCCAGGCTGCGCACGATGTTTTCCGCCTTGCGGAACCCGTGCTGCTCACCGGGGAACGCGACGTACGCGACAGGCAGACCTTTCCGCCGGACGGCATCCGCCATCATCTCCGACTGGTTGGGGGGAACCACCTTGTCCTCGAGTCCCTGGAACAGAATCAAGGCGCAGGCTAGGCGGTCCGTATGGTGAATCGGCGAACGCTCGACGTAAAGACGCTTCGCGGCCGGGTAGGGACCGATGAGTGAATCGAGATAACGCGACTCGAACTTGTGCGTATCGTGCGCCAGCACTTCGATGTCGCTGATGCCGTAATAGCTTGCACCTGCCTTGAAGACGTCGCGAAACGTGAGCGCGGCGAGCGTGGTGTAGCCGCCGGCGCTGCCGCCGCGAATGATCAGGCGGTTGGGATCGGCTTTGCCGCCGTCGACAAGATACTTCGCGCCGTTCACGCAGTCGTTGACGTCGACGATGCCCCACTGGCCTTTCAGCCGATCGCGGTAATCGCGACCGAAACCGCTGCTGCCGCCGTAATTCACGTCGAGCACGGCAAACCCGCGGCTGGTCCAGAACTGAACGCGCGGATCGAGGTTGTCAGTTGCGGCATCCGTCGGTCCGCCGTGACTGATCACGAGCAGCGGCGGACGCTCCTCCGGCGCCGCCGCATACTCCGGATTGACCGGCGCATAGTGGAACGCATGGACGTCGACGCCCTGTGATTTGAAGGTGATGGCTTCAGGAACCGAGATCCACGCCGGATCGATTCGGTCGGTGCTCGCCGAACGCAGGATTTCAGGTTCAACTGATGCCAGGGGGACGCGCACCACTGCGCGCGGCTCGGTTGGCGAGCCGCCGATAAAATACACCCCGCGTGTGTCGGCGCGAATGACGTCCGTCGGCTCGAATCGAACGTCGAATGGCTCGAACTTCCGCGGATCCGTTTCAACGAGCGCCATCTTCCATCGCCCGCCTTCGGTATAGGTGACAACCATCCGGTTTGCCGTGATGAAGGCATAGCTCGATGCGCTGAAGGTCCACTGCGGCTTCCCAAAATCCGCGGCCATCGGCTGAATCGGTTCAACGCCGCCGCCGACGCCCGCGCGATACAGATTCCAGAAGCCAGTCCGATCGGACACGAAGTACAGCCGTCCGTCAGGTGACCACTCCGGCTGGAAGATCGACTCGTCCTCTCCGCCGGCAATTCTCTTCCGGACATCGAGCGACCCATCGGGTTTGAAGTCTGCGACCCAGAGCTCGGTGCCATCCCACGGCATATTCGGATGACGCCATTCGAGCCAGGCGAACCGCCGTCCATCGGGACTGACAATTGGATCTGAATAGAAGTCTGCGCCAGACGCGATCACCAAGCCGGCTTGCGCCGATACGTTGGCATGCGCGCTCCCGATGTCTACCGCGACGATCGTGTTGATCGGTTCGTGGCCGGCCTTCGTGTGATCCTCGCGCACGCAGAGCAGGCGTGATCTCGGCGCGTCGACGACGCAATCTGCATAGAAATATCCGGGCGATGTGAGGGCGAGAGGTGGCGCGCCCGGCGCATGGCGATACAACCGTTGATCGTCGAAGTTGGAGAAAAACGTGACGCCGCGATGCACGATGTACGGGGCGCCACCGTATTCGTGCACACGCGATCTCGCATTGAATCCGGGGGGCGTGATGTCGCTGAGGCGCCCGTCTGGCGTTCGCCGGACGATGACGTTACGCCCACCCTCGGAGGCTCGACCCTCGAGCCAATAGACGTCATCGCCATCGAGCACGATGTAATCGAAGCGCAGAGCCCCGGCTGTCGCGCGCTCCGCGGTCAGAGGAGACTTCCACGTGCCGTATTTCGCGGCGCGCTTCAGGGCAGTGACCCGTGGATCTTGCGAGCAACCCATAACGAACAGCCAGCCCGTCAGCACCGTCAGTACTTTCGCCACCTGGCGGCCTCTCGGCACCTATATAATCACGACATCGTGCCTCTGCCCCTCGGAACACAGCTTGCAGTGCGAGGACGCATCATGCGTTCTCATGTTGACAGGTTTTATGAAAACGAGACGCAAGAGCTCGACGGGCGAGCGCTTGTCCCCAGTGTCGCCGTTCTGGATAACTGGGCTCACTTCGACTGGACTGACGGCTGCCAAGTCGATGAACTGCAGGCGTTTCAGCCGCTGACTGTCGTCACCCGAAACCACGTTTACGAAATCGTTGTCCTCGACGGCGCCAGCGGCCGCGTCCGCGTGCGCGGCGGCCAGTTCTTTCCTGATTGGCGAGAGGCCCATCTTGCCGGATGCTCGCTCGGCGGCAGTTTCCTGAAGCTTCGCGGGATTTACGCCGGGTTTGGGATGGAGCTGCACATCGAGGGAGACGTCATCGTCACCAGTCCCGTGCAACGCCTGACGCTGTCGCATTTCGACGTCACCAGCACTCATTAGGGTCGAGAGACGAGGCGGGTCGTCAGACCCTGCTTCCCACCGTCGCGCTCGTCTGCGCCGTAACGCGCAAAGTTACACATTCGTTACCTTTCCGAAACATCGCCTGCCCTACCCCTCCGTCCAATTCCGGTAGGAAGACGGAGGATTTGAAAGATGCAACTGACAGAGAGACGCGTAGGGCCGGTGACCATCCTGGATCTGGACGGCAAGATGACCCTGCTGAACCATCCCGGCCGCGTCAAGGATACGGTCACAAGGCTGATCTTCCGAGGTCGCAAGAACATCGTTCTCAACCTTGAGAACGTGACTTATGTCGATAGTTGCGGTTTGGGCGAGTTGGTCTCGTGTTACACGACCGCGTCGGGACACTCGGCGACGGTAAAGCTCGCGAATGCGGAGCGCCGCATTCAGGACCTTCTCGTGCTCACGCGGCTGCTGACGATCTTCGACTGCTACGAGTCGGAGGCCGACGCGATCGCGAGCTTCGCTGTAGCCGCGTGAGAGAGCACCGCCAGGGGGTGGTGCTGGTGCATCCAGGTGCCAGTGCCTCAGTGCCACGTGCTGGAGTGCAGCCGGCGGGCAACGGGGGCACCGGCTTCCACTCCGCATGCGGCACTGAGCACTGGCACCTGGCGGACGGGGGACTTCCTCCTCCCCCGTCGTGCAATCCATTGGACCCAATCACACGGAGCTGACGCGACGTAAGATACGGACCCTACCGGCGATCCGATGCACACGAACGCACAACGCGTGCAGACAGCTCTACGCGCGCAAGGATCATCCGCGCAAGTCGTTCACATGCCCGACAGCACGCGTACGGCGGCCGAAGCCGCAGCGGCTCTCGGAACCACCGTCGGACAAATCGTCAAGAGCCTGGTGTTCATCGCCGACGATGGTCCAGTGCTCGTGTTGACGTCAGGATCGGAGCGCGTATCCCTGGAAAAGTTGCGGGCGATCGTTGGCGGCAGCGTGATGCGCGCGGACGCCGACACCGTGAAGCGACTCACCGGCTACGCCATCGGCGGTGTTCCTCCGCTCGCACACAGCACTCCCGCACGTGTGCTGATGGATCCTCACCTTCACACGTTCGACATCGTCTGGGCGGCTGCCGGAACACCACACGATGTCTTTGGCATTGCTCCAGCGGACCTGCAGAAGGTTGCGGCGGCGGAAGTCGCCGACGTGACGGAGTGAGCGTCCGTACGATCAGTTCGCCGGTTTTGTGCGCAACGCGCCAAGTTGCACGAGCATATTCGTCACGTCGTAGACGCGGCGATCGTGCGAGATTTGCCCCGCATCATCGAGGATGTAGAGCCACGCGCCAGTGATGTTGATCTTGCGACCGGTGGGCGGCAGACCTCCAAACGTGGCGGCTTGTGTGCCTGTCAGGGTGAAGAATCGCACCACGCGATTGCCGTCGATGATGAGCTCGTCGGTTTTCATCGTGAGATCCGGAAATGCGGTGAACCACTTTTCGTAGATTTCGCGGATCGAATCACGCCCCACGAGCTTGCCGGACATGGGGCTCTCGCCGATTGCATCGGGCGCATGAGACGATGACAGCGCAGCGGCGTCATGCCGACGCCAGGCCTCGTCTCGGCGAGTGAAAAGCGCGACGATTTCCTCTCGCGACATATCCGGCTCCGTCCTGATGCGCCGAGTGTCTCAGGTACGTTCAGGATCTCGGGTGCGATGCGAAGGGAGAGAGTATACGCCGGTTGACCGGCGCTCAAAATCGCGCCGAACTGATGAGTGTGCAACCCGTCATTTTCGTTCGGTATCGGTCGAAGGCGTGCTCGTGGATCGCGCTTTGAACCCGGTGCCCTTGAGCGCTTTGCCGGGTCGGGCGCCGGTGTGCTGGCCCTTGTCAATCACGAGAACACCATTGACGAGCACGTACGGCACGCCCTCGGCGTAGGACTTGGGCTTCTCGAACGAGTTGGTCTCGCGCACGCGAGCGGCGTCGAAGACGGCGAGGTCGGCGACGTAGCCTTCCTTGATCTGCCCGCGATCCTTCAGGCCGAGAATCTGCGCAGGGAGAGACGTCATCTTCCGCACCGCCTCGGGCAGCGTCAGCACGTGTTCGTCACGCACGTAGTGGCCCAGCACGCGGACGTTCGTCGAATAGTTGCGTGGATGCGGAACGCCGGGGGCGTCGAGATTGATCGCGGAGCCATCGCTCGCAAACGAGACCCACGGCAGTTTCATGACAGTGCGGACGTCCTGCTCTGCCATCGTGTGGAAGATGCCGCTGATGTTGCCGCCTTCTTCGGCCATCAGGGTGATGCAGGTGTCCATGGGATCTTCTTCGCCGCGCATGCGCGCGATCTGCGCGATGCGCATGCCTTCGTACTGGCGGTTCTTCTCCGTCCGCGCGCGGGCCAGCACGATGCCATCCCACCAGCCGTGTTCCTTCGCCCACGTGATGAAGTCCGGATCCTTCTTCAGCTTTTCGCGAATCGCCGGATCCTTCAATCGCTCGGCGAACTTCTCGGGGCCCCCTTCGCGGATCCACACGGGGAAAAACGCGCTCCAGCCGTGGAACATGGCCGTGTAGGGGTACTGATTGGCGGTGATGTTCAAGCCACGCGCGCGGGCATCTTCGATCTGCTTGATGTACTTGCCAATCGTGCCCCAGTTGTCCTTCGCCCGGATCTTGAAGTGGAAGATGTGCACGGGAATCTTCGCTTCTTCCGCCACGCGGATCGCGAAGTTGATCTCTTTCGTCTGCGCGAAGCCTTCGCTGCCGATATGCGACGTGTAGTTGCCGCCATATCGCGCGACGACCTTTGCCATCTCGATGATCTCGTTCGGATGTTCGGGTCCGCCGCTCTCGAAGCGCGTGACGAGGCCCCAGGCGCCTTCTTCCATCGATCGCGCGACAAGCTGTTTCATCCGCTCGATCTCCTGCGGATTCGCGTCGCGCGCCTCGTAGCCCATCACCACCCGGCGCACTTGATCGGAAGCGACGTGCGAGATCACGTTCATCGAGATGCCCTGACGCGCCAGCCGATCGAAGTAGCCGGTGAACGTTGTCCAATCGGCCGTCACACCGTCAGCGCCGGCGTCCTTCAGACCGTCGCGCGGTGCGACCGAGGATCCTTCGCCGATGACGTCCAGCGTCACGCCTTGCCGCACCTTGCTTTGCGCCGCGCCGTCGGCCACGAGCGGCAGGTCGGAGTGCGTGTGGAGGTCGATAAAGCCCGGCGCGATGGTGAGGCCTCGCGCATCGATCGTGCGCCGCGCGGAACGGTTCGCGAGCTGGCCGACCGCGGCGATACGGTCGCCACGGATGCCGACATCGGCGCGAATCGCCGCGGCGCCGGTGCCGTCGAGCACCTGCCCGTCGCGAATCAGAATGTCGAAATCAGGCTGCTGAGTCGCCGCGGGCGTGCCGAGCGCCACCGCGACCACTAGAACGAGCAATGATGCGCGACGCATGGGACAGTCTCCTTGACAGTTAGGACTTGGGATTGAGCGCCGCAATCATATCGCCTGTGGAACGTCAGTTGCACTACTACACCTGCGGTAGGCCTTTGGCAGGCCCATCGGTGGGCCGCTCATGGGGGTGCAGCATGACGTTACCGAGTCGCGCATCTTCGCCGCTCGTTCGTAGGTCTTCGTTTCTCGCTCTTGTTCTCGTTCTTGGTTCTTCGTTCTTGGTTTTGAGTTCGTCCGCCTGCGCGGCGCTTCAAGGCCTCAGCGCATTGATTCAGCCGCCGCACTTCGAGCAGGACGATCAGCAGCGGAGCTCGATTCGTCTCAACGGCACGAGTGGCGCCGCCGTTCGCCTCTGGACGCGCGTGTCGAACCCCAACGGGTTCGGCCTCACGCTCGGCACGCTTCGCGGCACGCTGCACCTCGAAGGCTCTCGCGCGGCGACCGTGGACTTTCCGTTAGGCCTTCCGCTCCAGGCGCACGGCGAAGAAGTGGTGCCGATTGATTTCTCGGTCGACTTCCGCGACCTGCCCGCACTCGGACAAACTATCGCCCGTGCCATCGCACGTCAGCCCATTCAGTACGAGCTCGAAGGCACCATCGGCGTGAGCGCGGGTCGTTTGGGCGAGCAGACGCTCGGGCCGATGACGTTTTTGCGTGGTGAGCTGACGCGGTAGCGGCGAGGCCTGATAGCATTAGGGGTTCCTTTACACCTCTGGGAAACCTCTATGCAACGGATGCACCCGCGACTCCGCTCCACATCGTCCGCCATTCTGTCGCTCGCGCTCTTCGTCTCCGCCGCACCGTCGGCGCAATCGCAGGCGACCAGGGTCACCACACCGCAACAGTTCTTCGGACATGAGATCGGCGCCGATTACGTGCTGCCGAACTACACGAAATTCACCGAGTACGTTCGGCTGCTCGACAAAGAGTCGGATCGCATGCAGGTGCAGAGCATCGGCAAGACCGCCGAAGGCCGCGATCAGCTGATGGCCATCATCACCGCGCCTGAGAATTTCAAGAACCTCGGGCGCTACAAGGACATCGCACGCAAACTCGCGCTGGCGGAAGGACTGACCGACGATCAGGCGCGCGCGCTGGCGAAAGACGGCAAGGCCATCGTCTGGATCGACGGCGGTCTTCACGCCAGCGAGGTTCTTGGCGCGGAACAGCTCATCGAGACGATCTACCAGTTCGCCAGCAAGACCGATGAAGAAACGCTCCGCATCCTGCGCGACGTGATCATCCTGGCCGCGCACGCCAACCCGGACGGCATGGAGCTCGTCTCCGACTGGTACATGCGCACTTCGGATCCGAAAGCGCGCAGCACCGCGAATCTGCCCCGCCTGTATCAGAAGTACGTCGGCCACGACAACAACCGCGACTTCTACATGATGAATCAGCCGGAATCGGTGAACATCAACCGCATGCTCTATCGCGAGTGGTTCCCGCAAATCGTGTACAACCATCATCAGACGGGACCCACGGGCACGGTGATGTTCTCACCGCCGTTTCGCGACCCATTCAACTATCTGTACGATCCCACGGTCGTCAACGAGCTCGATCAGGTCGGCGCCGCCATGCACGCGCGCTTCGACGCGGAAGGCAAGCCCGGCGTGACCACGCGATCGGGGTCGAATTACTCGACATGGTGGAACGGCGGTCTGCGCACCATGCCGTACTTCCACAATCAGATTGGGCTGCTGACGGAAACCATTGGCAATCCGACACCCGAAGAAATCGGCTTCGTGCCGGATCGAATGCTCCCGAAGAACGACTACCCACTCCCGATTCCACCCGGCGTCTGGCACTTCCGTCAATCCGTCGACTACTCCCTGACGGCGAATTACGCCGTGCTCGATTTCGCGCAGCGCTACCGCGAGACGCTGCTCTACAACTTCTACGTGATGGGCCGCAATTCGATCCGACGCGGCAGCTCGGACACCTGGACGATGTACCCGCGGCGTGTCGCCGAAGTGAAAGCGGAGATCGAGAAAGACAAGAAGATCGACTCGAGCGACCCGCGCGCCACGCGCGGCGGCCGTGTCGCCACCGTCGACACGAAATACTACGACTCACTCCGTCGTCCCGAATGGCGCGACGCCCGCGGCTACATCCTGCCTGCCGATCAGGGCGATTTCCTCACCGCGACGAAGTTCGTCAACATCCTGATCAAATCCGGAGTGACGGTGGAACGTGCGACCGCGGCTTTCTCCATCGCGGGGAAGCAGTACCCGGCGGGCTCGTACGTTGTTCGCGCGGCGCAGGCATTTCGTCCGCATGTGCTCGACATGTTCGAGCCGCAGGATCACCCGAACGATCTTCAGTATCCCGGCGGCCCGCCGATTCCGCCGTACGACAACGCAGGCTGGACGGTTGCGTACCTGATGGGACTCACGTTCGATCGGGTATTCGACGCCTTTCAGACGCCGACCGAACGCCTGACCGACGTGATCAAGCCTCCGGCTGGCGCCGTGCGTGAGACCGCCAACGCGGTTGGTTACGTGGTGTCGCATCAGATCAACGACGCGACCATCGCGGTGAATCGATTACTGAGAGCCGGCGAAGAAGTGTTTTGGCTTCGTGACCGCAACTGGCAATCGCCCAACGGCACCGGCGTCATCTTCATTCCTGCACGGCCATCCACGCTGCCGATTTTGAAAACCGCCGCCGCTGAACTCGGCCTCACGTTTGTCGGTGTGAGCGCGCGGCCAACATCGCCGATGCTGCGCCTGCAGCCGGTGCGCATTGGACTCTGGGATCAATACGGAGGCTCGATGCCGTCAGGCCACGTGCGCTGGCTGCTCGAACAGTTCGAGTTCCCGTTCGAAGTCGTCTATTCGCAGACGCTCGACGCCGGCAATCTCAAAGCAAAGTACGACGTGCTGCTCTTCCCCGATGGCGGCATTCCGGAAGACGAAGGGCGCGGCGGCGGGCAGCCGAAGGCCGAAGATATTCCGGCAGAGTATCGCTCGCACCTTGGCCGCGTGACGGTGAAAACGACGGTCCCGCAGCTCAAGAAATTCGTCGAGGACGGCGGCACGGTTGTCGCCTTCGGTGGGTCGGCGGCGCTCGGGCATCATCTCGGGTTGCCGGTGAGCAATCACCTCGCGGAGAGGCAGCCGGACGGCACGGAACGGGCGCTGCCGTCGACGAAGTTCTACATTCCGGGTTCGATTCTTCGCGTGGCCGTGGACAACTCGAACCCGCTCGCGTATGGATTCGAAAAGCAGGTGGACGTGTTCTACGACAACAGTCCGGTACTCGCGATCAAACCTGACGCGACACTGCGCGGCGTGAAAACTGTCGCGTGGTTCGATTCGAAAACGCCGCTTCGCTCGGGATGGGCTTGGGGACAGCAGTACCTCGAAGGGGGTGGGGCCGCGATTGAAGCGTCGCTCGGCAAAGGCAAGGTGCTGCTATTCGGTCCGGAAATCACGTTCCGCGCGCAGCCGCACGGCACGTTCAAGTTTCTCTTCAACAGCATCTTCTACGCGGGCGCGCAATCGGTGGGCGCCGCCGGACGCGAGACGTCGGCGGGCCCGCGCTGAAACAGGCCACGGAAGCGCGGAGACACCGAGAAAAGAGCCACAGAAGCGCCGAATCACGGAGTTTTTTGGCCCCGACACACCGCAACAACGGACCGATGCAGAACTTTTGGCCGCTGGTTTCGGCGGGGAACACAGAACACGAAATAGATCTTCTTTCCGTGCTTCCGTGGTTCCGTGGCCTTGCTCCGATTTGCGCTCGGCCAGCGTTTCGTGAAGACTGGTCACCTCTCACAACGATTCAAATGACGGAGGAGCGGATGAAGAAACTGATATTCGGTGCGCTGTCGCTGGCGCTCGTCGCAGGACTCGCCTACGCGCAGGCGCCCAATCGTGCCGCGATCGAGAAGACTCTCATCGAACGCGAGAACGCGATCAACACGGCATTCGCGACGAACGACGTCGCAGGATTCAAGAAATACCTCGCGCCCGATGCGTATGGAATCGACCCCGGCGGTCTCAATAGCGTGGCCGAGTTCGAAAAGCAGATGTCGCAGGTCAAGGTCGAGAGCTGGAAGATCGACAACACGAAAGTGATTTGGGTGAACGACGACACCGCAGTCCTCACCTACACCTGGACGGGCAAAGGCACGATGATGGGCCAGCCGTTCCCAAGCCCCACCTACGCCTCGACGATCTACACGAACCGAAATGGCAACTGGGTCGCAGTGTTCCATCAGGAGACCGCTGCTGCCCCACCGATGAAGAAGTAATGCCGGGCCTCTGGGCCGATGACGTAGTGGCGGGCCTGTGGGCCGATGACGTGGTGGCGGGCCTGTGGGCGATGACGCAGTGGGGGCCTGTGGGCGATGACGCAGTGGCGCGCCTGTGGGCCGATGACGGAG